>Ga0055474_10000160_pt1 | contig 14852 bp, 11 predicted proteins | sample Muzzi_PWA_D1_FD_57680 | JGI IMG/M metagenome (GOLD analysis project Ga0055474, IMG submission 57680) | Wetland microbial communities from San Francisco Bay, California, USA, that impact long-term carbon sequestration - Muzzi_PWA_D1 | ecosystem: Environmental > Aquatic > Marine > Wetlands ... | reverse complement strand
CCACCGCGCAGATGCAGGCGATTGCGCTGGAGATGAACTATTCGGAAACCACCTTTGTAACCCGCCGAACCTCACGCAGCGCTGACGTGCGTATATTCACGCCGGCAGCGGAACTGCCTTTTGCCGGCCATCCTACGCTTGGCACAGCCTGGTTGCTTGCCGACGGCGAGGGAGAGATCACTTTGAACCTGGCGGCTGGCGCTGTTCCGGTCCGTTTTGTTGAAGATATCGGCTGGTTGACGCCACCCCCGGTAGAGCTTGGCACTACGCTGCCGGCGCCGGATTCGGCTCGCCTTGTGAACCTGTCGGAGGGGGAACTGCACCCGGAATATCCGCGTCAGGTCGCGCGGGTCGGCCCGCGTTTCCTGTTGCTTGGCGTTCGCGATCTGGCGGTACTGAAGGAGGTGAAGATTAACGAAGCTCTGTACACCTCGCTGCAGCAGGGTGATGAAACTTTTGGTGTGTACGTCTTCTCCCCGCAGAGTTACAGCGCCGATGCGGACTACGCAGCGCGGATGTTTTTCATGCTCGATGGGATCAGAGAAGATCCAGCCACAGGCAGTGCCAACGCGGCGTTTGCTGCCTATCTGCGCAACCTGAAGAAGGGTGGGCATGATGTGATTGTGGATCAGGGGGTTGAGATCGGCCGGCCATCGCGTCTCTATCTGCGTACCGGTGACGAGCTGGCTGTAGGCGGCAAGGTGCAGAAAGTGCTGGAGGGGGAACTGCAGCAGCTTCCCGCACCGTGAAGCGGTCTGTCAGCCGATGCCCAGTCTCGAGAACTGTTCCGAGGGGGCCTCGATTTCTTTCAGCGCGGTGTTGAGCAGATCCAGCATTTCCTTCTCGCTGCTGGTGCCGACGAGATTTTCTGTTTCTTCCGGATCGTTGCCTAGGTTATACAGATGGTGGGCGTTTGCAGGCTGTCCGATGCACCAGTAAGGCAGCATGTCGCCCGGCTGGAATGGCTGGCGGATGACGGGGATTTCTGATCCCGGCATGAAGTCCAGCCGGGCCCGTCGGTCCGGTGCCGGCAGTTTCAGTTTCGGCAGAATGTGCACCGGCATTGTCGACCAGCGGTTTGACCACATCGACAGTGGCAGATTGTCGTCCTGAACAGGGCCGCGTGCGTATTTATGTTTACCGTCGAGAACGTGAACCCAGCGGCCGTATACCCCGGCCAGAGCCCAGTCCCGGATGTGTTCCGACTCGCCTGTCAGCAGCGGCAGCATTGAATAGCCGTGATTGGTCGTCTGTGGGGTGACGCCGAAAAAATCATACAGCGTCGTATTAATGTCGACGTTGGTGGTCAACGCGGCAACGTCACTGACGACCGCATCCGGATGATAGATCATCAGCGGGGTGTGGCCCATCGGTTCGAACAGTGGAACTCCCGGTTTGCCGAAAATGTCCCTTTCACCAAGGTAGTGGCCATGGTCCGTGCAGACGATGACCATCGTGTTCTGCCACTGATTTTTTGCGTCCAGCGTGTCGAGAACTTTCCCGAACCAATGGTCGATCATGCTCAGTTTCGATCCGTAGTTGGAACGCACGTGTTTAGCCTGAGCAGCGGTCAGCACCCCGCGTTCGACGGTCTGTTCCGAATAGGGTGGCCAGATCATCAGTTCTTCTTTCCAGTCCGGATCATAACGATTGGCCCAGGGTTCCGGAGTGTCGAACGGCTCGTGCGGATCGAATTCGTCAACGAACAGCAGAAACGGCTGTTCGTCTTCTGTATGGCCCTGCAGCCAGTCGCAGGTGGCCTGCATGGTTTTCGGACCCGGAAAATCTGCTTCGTCGCGGAAGTAGGTGCGGGATTCTTTGTAGTACTGGCCCCGCCCGGTGCTGGCCGGAAGTGCCGGAGTGCCGATCCAGGAGGGATCCGGGCGGGTCTTCCACGGATCGTTTTCGTGGCCGCGCAGATAGTCCCAGGCGCGGAAATCCGTGTGATAGTTTTCCCCCCCTGCTTCGAACAGATGCGGATGATCACTGATCAGCATCGTGGTCACCCCTTCTGCTCGCAGCGGCGCCGTCACCGGCTGCTCCCACAGTTCAATGGATCCCCAGGGCCGCCAGAGGAAGTCCATCGCCCCGACCAGGATATCGTGCCGAGCCGGCATACACGGCAGGGAACCGACGCAGTGATTGTTGAAGCGGGTGGCTTTTCCAGCAAACCGATCGAGATTAGGGGTATCGAATTCCTCTCCGCCATAGCAGCCGAGCATGTGTCTGTTGAGGCTGTCCAGAAGAATGACTATGGCGTTTTTCGCTTGGCTCATCGGTGCTCCAGTTCGCTGACCGTCAGTGCATCAATCATACGCGATTTGCGTTGTACTGAAGCCGGCACGGCTTGCGAATTAATTCGCGAAACGTCTAAATCTACCTGGTGCAGTTACTGCGCAGCCACGAGCCGGAGATGTAGATGGAATATCCAATTCAGGTGTTGTCCCTTATTGATGACATATTTCTGCTGCTGCTCGCTCTGACGCTGGTCGCGATTGCGATCATGTATGTGATCGATGTCCGACAGACCACCCACGCGGTTCGGCGGAATTACCCGGTGATCGGCAGATTCCGTTATCTGTTCGAGAAACTGGGTGAATTTTTCCGCCAGTACTTCTTTGCGATGGACAGGGAAGAACTGCCGTTCAATCGCGCCGAACGCTCCTGGGTGTATCGCGCCGCCAAAGGCGAAGACACAACCGTTCCGTTCGGATCGACGCGTGATCTGCGTCCCGCCGGTACGGTGCTGTTTGTCAACTGTCCGTATCCAACCCTGGAACGAGACGCGGTGGAGCCGGGGCCGCTCATGTACGGTCCCTACAGTCGGCAGCCTTATGAAAACGCCAGTTTCTTCAACGTTTCAGCGATGAGCTTCGGCGCAATTTCCGCGCCCGCGGTCCGGGCGCTGTCGAGTGGCGCGAAAAGAGCCGGGTGCTGGCTGAACACAGGGGAGGGGGGGCTGTCTCCCTACCATCTGGAAGGTGGAGCAGACGTCCTGTTTCAGATCGGTACCGCCAGATATGGCGTCAGAGATCATGCCGGCCACCTCAGCGATGATCGTCTGCGAGAGATTGCTGCCCACGAACAGGTCCGGATGTTTGAAATCAAGTTGAGTCAGGGGGCTAAGCCGGGCAAAGGTGGCATTCTGCCGGGCGGCAAAGTCACTGAGGAGATCGCCAGAATCCGATTCATTCAGGTGGGTCAGGATTCAATCAGTCCGAATCGGCACCCGGACGTGAATTCCACCGTCGAACTGCTGGACTTCGTTGCGCATGTGCGTGAAGTCACCGGCAAGCCAACGGGTTTCAAATGTGTGATGGGCACCAGCGAGTGGTTGGATGAACTCTGCCAGGAAGTGCTGAAACGAGGCATCGAAAGCGCACCGGACTTCATCACTATCGACAGCGCCGACGGTGGCACCGGAGCGGCACCGATGAGCCTGATCGACTACATGGGCCTGCCGATCCGTGAAAGTCTGCCGCTGGTGGCGGACACCCTCATCAGATATGGCTTGAAAGAGCGTATTCGGCTGATTGCCAGCGGTAAGCTGATCACACCCGGCGAGGTGGCCTGGGCATTGTGTGTCGGCGCCGATGCGGTCAACAGCGCGAGGGGTTTCATGTTCTCACTGGGCTGTATTCAGGCGCTGCAGTGTAACCGTAACACCTGCCCGACCGGCGTTACCACGCACGATCCGGATCTGCAGAAAGGGCTTGTGGTCATGGATAAAGCGGAGCGGGTCTATCGTTACGCAACAACGCTGCGCAAGCAGGTGGGCGTGATCGCGCACTCCTGTGGCGTAACTCAGCCCCGCGGTCTGCAGCGCCATCACTGCAGAATTGTGCAGAGCAGCGGTCGCTCACTACCGCTGGACGAACTCTATCCCCCACCTCCGGCGACGCCACCGGTGGATACGGTGGCGGCAGGAGGTCGCTGAGTCAGCCGTTGCCGACTGAGCGTTTGCGTCCTGGCGGATGCCGTTCACCAATGACCGGACCCCAGTCGGCCATCAGTGCGCGGCGCAGGCCGCTGACGGTTTCGTAGCCCAGCCGCATGGCCAGCGCCTGTTCGGACTGGCGCAGAGTCGCGAGTGCGGCATTAATCAGTTCAGAGCCTTTTTCGCTGAATACGATGCGATTGGCTCTGCGATCCGTCGGATCCGGTATCTGGGTCACCAGCTCGTCACGCTCGAGTTCGTTGATCTGCTGCTGGATCGCCTGTCTGCTGACGCCCAACACCCTGGCCAGTTCTGCTGCCCGGGTGACGCCGTCGGCAATGTTGATCAGGATCATCGTCTGAGTTCGGGTTCTGGGTGGATAGCCGGCCTGCTGCAGGCCGTTCTGCAGGCTCTCGTCCATCCAGTAGTAGGCGCGCAGCAGGCCGCGCATCAGGAGTTCGGGTGGGTGATCTTCCATATCAATCCCTCAGTCTGGTTGTGCGGCGACGGTTCACGGTATGTGGTCGCTGCAGCGTGCATTGTTTCGCAAAGGAGCTTGTCAGGCAACCTCATCTGTCGAGATCGTGCGGCCAATTTCGATGAATTGCTCCAGAAGCTGCAATGTGCAACACAGTTCAGCGATGCGCTGGTAACGCCGCAACCTCGAGACTGCAGCTGAAATTCGAGTACAAGCTGCCGACCGGGTGAATTTACCTACAGGGATCTGTTCCGGATTTACCACCTCTGGCTGGTTATGAAAACAAGCCAACGACGGAGCCCGAAGCGCATGGCAGTCAATGTCTCGTCGCAGCTGTATTCACGGCGTCCGTAACTTAATGCCGGCTACAGCCATCCGGCGTTGCTGCGTTCGGGTAATCATGCGAATCTAGCCGGTCAGTTTCGAAGACGCAGATCTCTTGGGGGAGGTTGAGTGGAGCAATCCGGCGAGTACCGCATCGCGGCGGGTCTCGAGGAAGTCTGGGCCGGGCTCAATGATCCGGAAGTTCTGGCTCTCTGTATCGATGGCTGTCAGTCGATGCAAAAAGTGTCTGATGAGCAGTTCCTGGCGTCGGTCAAAGCCAGAGTCGGACCGGTGAGCGCAACCTTTGCCGCAGAATTAAACCTGCTTGATGTCAATCCGCCCTCCAGCTACACGATCCAGGCTAATGTCAAAGGCGGTGCTGCCGGATTCGGTAAAGGTACTGCGGAAGTGGCCCTGACTGAAGATGCCGGTTCCACGCTGCTCTCTTACCAGGTCAAAGCCAGCGTCGGTGGCAAGCTGGCGCAGATCGGTTCGCGTCTGATTGACGGTACCGCGCGTAAAATGGCTGACGACTTCTTTGCGGCTTTTGGTGAAGAGGTTAGTGGACAGGTACCTGAAGCAACCGGTGCCGGTTCAGCGGCGAAGGACAAACCGCGCTATGAGCGCAGCGGTAACTGGATCATCTGGGCCATCATGTTCGCCGCACTGGCCAGCGCAATGATTCTGGCATTCTAGATTCTGACAGGGCAGGAGGGGTATCCATGCAGGTCACACTAACCGTTAACGGCACTGAACAGAGTCTGGAGGTGCCGGAAAATACGCTGCTGGTGGAAGTCATCAGAGATTACCTCAAACTCACCGGCACTCACGTCGGTTGCGATACCAGTCAGTGCGGAGCCTGCACGGTGCATATGGATGGTCGCGCGGTCAAAGCCTGTACGGTCCTTGCGGCTCAGGCAGCCGGATCCCGGGTCACGACGATAGAAGGCATCGGCACGACTGACAGCCTGCATCCGATGCAGTCAGCATTTCGTGATAACCACGCACTGCAGTGTGGTTTCTGTACTCCAGGCATGATCATGAGCGCCATCGATCTGGTTGAACATGGTGATGTCTCCAGCAAGCAGGCAGTACGGGAGGGGCTGGAAGGCAACATCTGCCGGTGTACCGGTTATCACAATATTGTCAGCGCGGTGCTGCAGGCGGCGCAAACCATGGAGCGCAGCGCAGATGAGTGAGGCAGCCCAGAATCTCGTGGAAACACCACAGACCGGCATAGGTGCATCAGTCAGGCGCAAAGAAGATCTGCGTTTCATTACCGGGCGGGGTCAATATACCGACGATATCAATGTGCCCGGGCAGGTTTATGCTGTTTTTCTCCGCTCGCCCTACGCGCGGGCGCAGATTGGCGCCATCGATATCAGCCAGGCACTGGAAACACAAGGCGTTGTTGCGGTACTGACCGGTAACCAGATGGCTGAGGATGGTCTGGGAGATCTGCCCTGCGGCTGGCTGGTGAAGCAGAAGGACGGCTCCGACATGGTCTCCGCACCGCATCCACCGCTGGCGACGACGAGAGTCAACTATGTGGGGGAACCCTATGGTCTGGTGATCGGTCGGACACTGGCGGCAGCCCGGCTTGGCGCAGAAGCCGTCATGACCGAATTCGAAGAATTGGATCCGGTGGTCGATCTCGGGTTGGCTACACATTCGGAACAGATCCATGAAGGTGTCACAGACAACCTGGCTTATGACTGGGAACTGGGAGAACGCGAAGCGACCAATGCGGCACTTGCCTCCGCCGCCCATATCACCCGGATCGAGTTGACCAACAACCGGCTGATTCCCAACGCCATGGAACCGCGAGCGGCGCTGGGTATCTATGATCAGTCGTCACAGGAACACACGCTCTATACAACAAGCCAGAACCCGCACCTGGAACGGCTGGTGCTGTCCGCCTTTGTGCAGGTGGCGCCGGAACACAAATTACGCGTGATCGCCCCGGATGTGGGTGGGGGATTCGGCTCAAAAATATTCATTTACGCGGAAGAAACAGCAGTCATCTGGGCGGCGCGGCGTACCGGCCTGCCGATCAAATGGACGGCTGATCGCAGCGAATCCTTTCTGGCGGATGCGCACGGCCGCGACCACATCACCCACGCCGAACTCGGGCTGGATACCGAGGGTCGGTTTGTCGCGCTGAAAGTGCAGACGACGGCAAACCTCGGCGCTTATCTTTCGACCTTCGGCTCCTCGGTACCGACCTACCTCTACGGCACGCTGCTGGCGGGTCAGTACCAGACACCGAATATCCATGTCGAAGTCAAAGGTGTGTATACCAACACCGCCCCGGTAGACGCATACCGGGGTGCGGGACGGCCGGAAGCGACCTATGTGGTGGAACGGATTGTTGAAGAAGCGGCGCGTGAGCTGAAAAGAGATTCTGCTGAACTGAGGCGCCTGAACATGATCCGCCCGGAACAGTTTCCGTACGAGACGCCGGTTGCGCTCACCTATGACACCGGCGACTACGAGGCGAGTCTGGATCGGGCACTCGAGCTGATCGACTACAAAGGTTTTCCGGCGCGACGCGAAGCAGCAGCTGCTGCAGGTAAACGTCGCGGCCTGGGTTTAGCCTGTTACATCGAAGCCTGCGGACTGGCGCCGTCCCAGCTTGCAATACAGTTGGGAGCGGGTGTCGGGCTGTATGAGAGTGGTGAAATCCGGGTGAACCCCACCGGTAATGTGACTGTGTTTACCGGCTCCCACAGTCATGGCCAGGGTCACGAAACCACCTTTGCGCAGATTGTCTCGGATCGTTTCGGCATTGCCATCGAGGATGTTGAAGTCGTGCATGGTGACACCGGAAGGGTTGAGTTCGGGCTTGGCACCTACGGCTCCCGCTCGCTGGCCGTTGGTGGTTCCGCCCTGATGGTTGCCGCTGACAAGCTGATCGCGAAGGGCCGGCAGATTGCCGCCCACATGCTGAAAGCGGAACTGGATGCAATCGAGTTTGAAGATGGCAGTTTCGTGCTGCGCGACAGCAATCAGGCGCTGACCTTCGCTGAAGTTGCCTTTGCCGCGTATGTACCCACTGATTATCCACCGGATCTGGAGCCGGGTTTCTCGGAGAAGGCGTTTTATGACCCGGAAAACTTCACCTATCCGGCAGGCACCCATATAGCTGAGGTCGAAATCGACGAAGCCACCGGCGTCGTTGCGCTGGTCGACTTCGTGGCGGTGGATGATTTTGGTCACGTCATCAATCCGATGATCGTGGAAGGACAGGTGCACGGTGGGCTGGCGCAGGGTGCAGGGCAGGCGCTGCTCGAACATGGCATCTACGATGAATACGGGCAGCTGATGACCGGCTCCTACATGGACTACTGCATGCCCAGAGCTGACGACGTACCCGATTTCCGGGTGGATACCACCATCACACCCTGTACGCACAATCCGTTGGGGGTGAAAGGCTGCGGCGAAGCCGGAGCGATCGGGTCGCCCGCGGCCATCATGAATGCGGTGACAGATGCGCTGGGCCGATCAGTATCCATGCCGGCGACGCCGGAAAAAGTCTGGCGCGCGTTGCAGGGGCGGGAGGAATAATCGTGTATCAGTTCAACTATCACAGGCCTGCCAGTATAGAAGCCGCGACTGCGCTGTTCCGGGATGCCGAAGATGCAATGTATCTGGCAGGCGGGCAGACGCTGATTCCGACGCTGAAGCAGAGGCTGGCCGCCCCTACCGACGTCATCGATCTCGGCGGCATCGAGGAACTCACCGGGATCAATGTGAGCTCCGAACTGGTCAGCGTCGGTGCCTTCACCCGCCATGCGGCAGTGGCGGATTCAGCAGAAGTCCGGCGGACGCTGCCGGTGCTGTCAGCGCTGGCGAGCCTGATTGGCGATGCCCAGGTGCGCAATCGTGGCACCCTCGGTGGATCCGTTGCCAACAGCGATCCGGCTGCCGACTATCCGGCGGCGGTGATAGCGCTGGGTGCGACCGTACACACGTCCAGTCGAAGAATTGCTGCGGACGATTATTTTCAGGACCTCTTCGAAACCGCGCTGCAGCCCGGTGAGATCCTGACTCGGATCGATTTCCCGGTTCCGACGAGGGCGGCTTACCGCAAGTTTCCTAATCCGGCTTCGCGCTACGCCACGGTGGGCGTGCTGGTGGCCGATTTTTCCGGAGATATCCGGGTTGGCGTTACCGGTGCCGGGCCCTGTGCGTTCCGGGCGACGGCGTTGGAAGACGTGTTGAAAGCTGCACTGTCGGTTGACGCGGTAGATACAGTGGAAGTTCCTGATGCCGGATTCAATTCGGATCTGCACGCTTCCGCCGAATATCGCGCCCATCTGGTTCGGGTGATGGCTAAGCGGGCGGTAGCCGACCTGCTGACGGCCTGATCCGTGCTTAGACTGCGCAACAGATTGCGGAACTGGCTGCTGCCGGGTCTGCTGGTACTGGCGATGCCAGCAGTGGCCGGTTCGGCACTGCGCATGAACGACATTCAGATACTTGGCAGCCACAACAGTTACAAGCTGGAAATGCCGGCTGAGAACTTCGCCATGCTGTCCTCAGCCCGACCGGAAGTTGCCCGGACGCTGGAATATTCACACATCCCGCTGGCTGAGCAGCTCGATCTTGGTATCCGCAAGCTGGAACTGGATGTGTTCTATGATCCGGATCATGAGCTTTTTGGCGATCGTGCATCCGACAGTCAGTTTCCGGTGCTGCATGTCCAGAATCTGGATGATCGCAGCAGCTGCCGGTCGCTTGGTCACTGTCTGGAACTGCTGGTGAACTGGTCTGCAGCCCATCCGGATCATCTGCCGGTGTTTGTCTCGTTCAACGCCAAAGATGCGGCTGTGAGTATTCCGGATTCACTGGTGCCGCTGCCGTTTGATGAATCCGCCTGGCAGGCCATGGATGCGGAGCTGCGCAGCCTGCTTGCTGACAGGCTGATCACCCCGGCTGAAGTTTTCGCTTCGGGAGAACTTGAATGGCCACTGCTGGATGCAGCCCGCGGCAGATTCATTGCGATACTCGATGAAGCCGGTGAAAAACGGCGGGTGTATGCGAGCCGATGGCGGGAAAGAGCCATGTTCGCCAATCTGGCGGAGGATCAACCGGGTGCGGCGATCATGGTAATCAACGATCCGATTGCGGATTTCGATCTGATCCAGGCGCGGGTGCGGGCAGGCTACATTGTGCGTACCCGGGCGGATGCAGATACGCAGGAAGCCCGGGAGAACGACACCCGGCGCCGTGATCTGGCATTTGCCTCCGGCGCCCAGCTCATCAGCACCGACTACTATCTGCCAGCAGGTCGCTTCAACAGCAGTTACGTCGTGCAGCTGCCGGATGTGGCCCGGTGTAACCCCGTGCGACGACCCACCGACTGCACGGTGTCTGAATGAGCTCTGCTGGCGACTACGCTTTTACCACCATATACACCTGCTGTTATTGGATGAGATCTATGCGAAATCGCCTCCTGCTGACTGCGGTCAGCCTGCTGTCCGTTTTCTGCTGGCCCGCTGCGGCGGATGGAGTTGTGGAACTCAGCGAACACCAGAACCTGGCCCGGGAAATCTTCGCTGAGCTGATAGAAATCAATACCACGGATTCGCAGGGTGACAACACCGCCGCGGCGCGCGCGATGGCACGGCGCCTGCTGGCGGCGGATTTTCCAGCGGAAGACGTGCAGGTGATTGTGCCGCAGGAGCGTAAAGGCAATCTGGTCGCCAGACTGCGATCACCGGCGCCGAGCCGGCGCCCCATTCTGTTGCTGGCGCATCTGGATGTGGTGGAAGCGAACCCGCTGGACTGGACCGTGAACCCATTCGAATTTCTTGAACGCGACGGCTATTACTACGGCCGCGGTACCACGGATGACAAAGCTCAGGCTGCGATCTGGATTGCCAATCTGATCAGAATGAAGCAGGAAGGTTATGTTCCTGACCGGGACATCATCGTCGCGCTGACGGCAGATGAAGAGGGTGGATCCGCAAACGGCGTCACCTACCTGCTGGAACATCATCGCGATCTGGTAGACGCGGCTTTTGTGCTCAACGAAGGTGGCGGGGGCATGATCCGCAACGGCGAACACCTGGCCAACGCGGTTCAGGCGGCGGAAAAAGTCTACCAGAGCTACCAGCTGGAAGTGACCAATCCGGGTGGCCACAGTTCGATTCCGCGGCCCGACAATGCGATCAACACACTGGCGGCGGCATTGCTGAAGATTGCCGGTTATCAGTTCCCGATTGCGTTGAACGAGGTGACTCGAGCCTATTTTCGACAGGGCGCCGTGATGCTGCCGCCGGAACAGGAGGATCTGATGCTCGGGCTGCTGGAAGCACCTCCGCGGGAGGACAGTGTGGCATTTCTCGCATCGGTACCTTCATATAACGCCCGCATGCGGACCACCTGTGTAGCAACACAGCTGACAGCCGGGCACGCTGAGAATGCGTTACCACAACGCGCTCAGGCGACCGTGAACTGCCGGATTCTGCCGGGCATTGATCCCGCCAGCGTGCTGGCAACTCTGACCGAAGTGGTGGCGGATCCTGCCGTTGGCATCACGCCGCTGGCGGAACCGAAACCTTCGCCGCCATCAGCGCTGACAGAAGAAGTCATGGCGCCGATTCAGGAACTGACCGAAAGCATGTGGCCAGGTGTAGTGGTGATACCGACCATGAGCACCGGTGCAACCGATGGTCTGTACTTCCGCAACGCAGGAATTCCGGTATACGGGGTATCCGGTCTGTTTGGTGACATGGACGATGTCCGCGCTCATGGTCGCGACGAGCGGATAGCGGTCGACTCCTTTTATCAGGGTCTTACCTTTCTGGATCAGCTGGTGCGCCGCTACAGCAGTCGGTAGCTCAGTGGTCAGACGCCTCGGGTAACGCAAACGCGATCAGATAGTCGCCCATCGTCGATCCCATGCGTGAATGGCCTCCGGCGGCGATGACCACGAACTGCCGGCTGCGGCCGTTGCCGACATCCACCGTATAGCTCATGGGGGTGGCCTGAGGTCCCGCAGGGAGTCTGCCCAGCCAGAGTTCTTCTCCGGTGTCGATGGCAAATGCCCGCAGCGCATTCTCCCAGGCGCCGCCGACAAAAATCAGACCGCTGGCGGTCAGCAGGGGACCGCCCAAGCCGGGGACACCAATTTTCATTGGCAGCGGTATCGGAGCGATATCCCGAATGGTGCCGTGAGGCACCTGCCAGAGCTGCTCGCCGCTGTTGATGTCAATTGCGGTGACATAGCCCCACGGTGGTTTGTTGCACGGCAGGCCCCAGCTTGACAGCAGCGGTTTGCGCGCCACCGCATAGGGGGTGCCGCGCTGGGTCGACAGTTCGATATCGAATCCGTAGCCCTGGCGTCCGTTGAATTCTTCGCGTCGTATCAGCTTCACCAGGAACGGTACATTGCTGCTGCGGGCAACGATGATCTGTCGCTGTGGATCCACCGCTACGCCACCCCAGTTGATGCCGCCCAGATTGCTCGGCGCGACGACCGTCCATTGTTCTGTTACCGGCGTGTAGATCGGCCCCGTGCGCGATTGCTGCAGAATGTCTTCACACTCGCCGCGATCGATGGGCGTCAAACCCCAGGCATCGTCTGCGCTGACTTCAGGGGCGACCCGATACGCCGGCGGTGGAAACGGCTGCACCAGTGAAAGCTGTGCCGCAAGCGGACCTTCGCGGGGAACTTCGCGGTACTCGACATCGACGATGGGTTCACCGGTTTCCCGGTTCAGGACGAAGACAAATCCCATTTTGGTGCCGGCAATGAGAGCCGGGACACGGTCGCCATCGATGGTCAGGTCGGCAAGGCTTGGCTGACCACCGACGTCGAAATCCCAGAAATCGTTGATTACGGCATTAAAATGCCAGACCACGTCGCCAGTGACTGCATTCAATGCAAGGACGGCGGTGCCGTAGTAGTCCATATCCGGCTCACCGGAGCGATAGTAGTCGGGTGATGGATTGCCGGTAGGGACGTACACCAGTCCGAGATCTGCATCGGCAATCATGGCCCCCCAGACATTGGGCGTACCCAGCGCAAATCCTTCTGAACTGATCAGGCCGGTGGAATAATCGAAATCCGGCGGAGCCAGATCATTTGCCCAGACCTGCCGACCGCTGCGGGTATCGAATGCTCTGACCACGCCGCTGGGAGCGTCTACCCGACGGTTGTCGGAGATTGCGCCACCGGCAATGACGAGATTGCCGATCACCGCTGGCGGGGAGGTCAGCTGGTATTCACCCAGATAGTCCTGAGAACCCACTCCGTAATTGAGATTGACGCGCCCGTTGTCGCCGAAGTCGGTACAGACTTTGCCGGTCATGGAATCTAGGGCCAGCAGATAGCCGTCGTTGGTCGCGGTGAATATCCGGGACCGGCAGATAGAACGCTGTTCCATCCGGTCATCCTGCCAATGGCTGACACCGCGACAGACCAGCTGATTACCGTAGTTGCCCCGCAGATCCACTTCCGGATCGAACTGCCAAAGCTCGCCGCCGGTCAGCGGATCCAGCGCGATGACCCGATTGAAAGGCGTACAGAACACGAGCGCGCCGTTGGCAAGGATTGGCGTGACCTCAAAAGCGCTGCCTGCAGGTATGGCCTCGGAATTGCCGTCGGCGACATCTCCAGTGCGATAGATCCACTCGGGTCGCAGCCCGCCGACATTGGCTGCACTGATCTGCGCTGCGGGCGTGTAGCGCTGCCCAGTGCCGCCGCCGTATTCAGACCAGTCGGAAGTCTGTCGGCGTTCGCCGGATGTGGACGGGGTTGCCTGGAACGGGTCGGAACACCCCGCACTCAGCAGCATTGCGCAGGACAGCAACAGACTGTGACGAATTTGCATCGGGATTTTCCTCTTAACGGTCTTTCCGGCCGCAGTCAATATACTCATCGCAGTGCCGGAACAGGTTCACACTGGCTCGCAACAAACTCAATCGGCGCTGCTGTAAGCTTCCTGCAGCCGCATCATGCCGCGCAGCCAGCGATCATAGTCGGCGGTTTTGCGCTTGATGTATTCCGCTACTTCCGGGTGCGGCAGTACCAGAAACCGTTCATCCGCCAGCGCCTCGATCACGGTGTCTGCAACCTGTTCCGGTTCCAGCATGCCATCCACGCCAGCGACTCCGGGTCCGCCTGCGGTCATTGCGGTGCGAACCGCCTGCGGACACAGTACAGACACCTTGATGCCGTCACGGCCGTGCGTGATGGCAATCCACTCCGCCAGCGCAACGGCGGCATGTTTCGTCACCGCATAGGTAACGGACCCTATCTGCGAGAGCAGTCCAGCCGCCGAGGCCGTGTTGAGCAGGTAACCGCCACCACGGGCTTTCATCCTCGGCACTAGATGTTTGGCGGCGAAGACATGAGCCATGGTGTTGACCTCCCAGATCTGCTGCCAGACTTCCAGCGGTTCATCCAGGCCTCTGCCGATGCCGATGCCGGCATTTGAGCAGAACAGATCGATAGGCCCGAGGTCGTTTTCAGTGTTTTCGATCAACTCTCTGATTTGAGTTTCACTGGAGACGTCGATTGCCGTGCCGCGTCCGTCGACGCTGGCTGCTACCGCCTGTGCGCCCGGACCATCCAGGTCTGCAACGACGATGTGGCGCGCGCCTTCGGCATGAAAACGCTCGACCAGCGCTCTGCCTATACCGCTGGCACCACCAGTGACAACGATGATTTTATCCATGACTTGCATGCTTCTCTCCTGCTTTCCGGCATCCCTGCGTGGACATTAGACCTATAAATCGTTTGATTCTATAGTTCTGGAGGTCAGGACAGGGAGTCTCTGAGAGCATATGCGCGAGCTGAAAGGACTGCCCGTGTACCAGTCAATTTCTCGTGTGGTTTTCTGCGGGCTGCTGAGCGCATGCCTTGCCGTTACCGCTGCTACGGTTGTATCGGCAGCAGAAGCGAAGCCGTCGCTGCTGCAGTCACATACTGTCCTGGCCGATGGTCATCCGCTGCGTCTCTGGGAGAAGGCCGCCGCAGACACTACAGCGGTCATGCTGCTCGTTCACGGCAGGACCTGGAGTACGCGACCGGATTTCGATCTGCAGGTTGATGGGGAAGAGAAGTCCCTGATGGACGGCCTGACCGCGAGAGGCATCACG
>Ga0055474_10000158_pt1 | contig 14908 bp, 15 predicted proteins | sample Muzzi_PWA_D1_FD_57680 | JGI IMG/M metagenome (GOLD analysis project Ga0055474, IMG submission 57680) | Wetland microbial communities from San Francisco Bay, California, USA, that impact long-term carbon sequestration - Muzzi_PWA_D1 | ecosystem: Environmental > Aquatic > Marine > Wetlands ... | reverse complement strand
TCTACATCGTGGGTCCGCTGCCAGTATTCGAGGTTACTGAAAGGCGAATTATTGACCACCTTGCCAGCAGAATTCTTGTACCAGCTCTGAACGCCTGGATGTCCCCAGGCGAGATGCTGACTGATCTGCTGCACTTCGGCGTTGTACTCGTCATTGATTGCCTCTGGAATCTCCAGCGCGCTGGCTCGCCGTGACAGCATCAGTGCCAGGCACTGCATCATGTAGTGCACCTGACATTCAATCGTGTAGATGATGCTGCCGCCATGCACGATGTTGGTGTTCGGTCCGTAAAGGCAGAACAGATTGGGATAGTCGGGCACCAGAATTCCTTTGTAGGCCCGAGGATAGTCGCCCCAGCGCTCACGCAGCGTCGTTCCGGACCGGCCCGTCACCTCCATCGGCCAGAGAAACTGGTTGGTGTTGAATCCGGTGGCGAAAACTATCACGTCCACGTCATGCTCGGTGCCGTCCGCGGTGCGTACGCCGTTCGGCGTCAGTGCGGCGATCGGGTCGGTAACCAGATCAACGTTTTCTCTGGCAACGGTCGGATACCAGTTGTTGTCTATGATCAGCCGCTTACCGAATACCGGAAAGTCCGGCACACATTTTTCCATCAGATCCTGACGCTCACCCAGCTGTTCACTGATGTAACTCGTGAGCGCTTCGCGCAGCCCATCGTTGACTTCGCTCATGGCACGTTCCGGATGCTCCCACTGTGGATCCGCCGGCACTGCCGGCCAGTTGCGATCCATGAATCCGAAAATCATTCTGGCCCGGTGCCACTCCGCGTAGCGTGGAATATGGTTCAGCGCCCAGATGAGACCTTTTTCGACCGGCCGGTAGTAATCCTTGTTCGGAGATATCCAGTGCGGCGAGCGCTGAAAGAGGGAAACATGGGCAGCTTTTGCTGCCGTCTTCGGTAACAGCTGTACCGCACTGCAGCCGGTGCCAATCACCGCAACGCGCTTGCCTTCGAGGTCTACGTCGTGACGCCAGCGGGCGGAATGAAAACTTTCGCCGGCAAAACTGTCGAGACCCGGGAATTCCGGGATGCTGGGACGATTGAGCTGACCAACCGCACTCACTACGACGTTGGCAGCAAGAATCTCCTCGGCTCCATTGTCACGCCGTACCCGAACCTGCCAGAGACCGGAATCCTCATCGAAGTGCATACCCTGCACTTCCGTATTGAACTGGATGGCATCACGGATGCCGAATTTATCCGTACAGTTCTCGAAGTACTGGTAAAGCTCGTCGCGCTTGGAAAAATAGCCGGTCCAGTTCGGATTGCGCTCAAACGAATAGGAGTAGAAGTGATTGGGTGTATCCACGCCACAATCCGGATAGGTGTTTTCATACCAGGTGCCACCAACAGCGGCATTCTTTTCCACTATCGTGAAATCGATCCCGGCGTCTTTCAGTTTCACTCCGGTACAGATTCCAGACAGGCCGGCGCCAACAACCAGGACCTGAAAATTGTCTATCTGTTCGCCACCTGCAACCGTACGGATCTGCGAACGCCACTGTTCATCCCGATCCACGAAACCGGTTTCCTCCAGCAGCATTGCGCAGAACTCATCTTCGACTTCTTCTGCCGTGGAAAACTCCATCAGCTGACGCATCCGCTCGAGATCCGGTGGTGGCGGCAGCTCCCCGCCCCGATCGCGCAGGTTGCTCAGCAGTTCAAATGCCGCCTCACGAATCTCCGAGGCTATCTCGTCGCTGTAGTTGCCCGAGTCATCGGGGAACAGGCTGCCTTCGGGCACCACGATGGGTTCCGGTTGATAGCGTGGCGACAACCAGACGTCGTCCCCGGAAAGCTCAGCTATCACCAGCAGCAGTGTAGGCAGGTTGACGTCTGCTAAAGCGGCACGAAGATCCTGGTCAGTTCCCGGTATATCAATCGCAGTCATGTTTTCCCCTTCAACGACATAACGTATTTCATCAATGCAGCAGGACATCTACAGCACCCGGATCTGATCTCAGAATCATGGCTCTGCAAATTCCCCTCCAAACGCGCGCTATTCTAGCCCGGCTTGGAGCCACGGATACCAGATACGCAGGCGGGAGGCGGAAATCAGACGAACCCATGTTTCCTGGCGTTCGCTTAAAGGACGCGGTGTTAGTCAATCTCACCATGCCGATGAATTCAGGATTTCTCCCTAAGGCATTGTTTTTAAACTATTTATCGTTTCGGTATCAAACTTGCATCTACTACTGCATCGATTACTCAGTCATCTCAATGACAACGGAGTCAGCATGGAAGAAAAAATCAGAAACAATCTCACCAGTCCCAATGTCTGGACCCGGTTGCTGTACATGATCCTGTTTGCAATCGCTTACAGCATCGCCGAATTCATCATTATCTGCACGGTCGTGTTCCAGTTCTTTACGGTGCTGATCACAGGACGAGCCAACGAACCGGTGCTGAAATTCGGCAACAATCTGAGCCGCTACGTTTATCAGGTGTTCCGCTACCAGACTTACAACAGCGAAGACCGGCCCTTTCCGTTCAGCGACTGGCCTGAAGAATCGGTCGAGGACAATATCTGGCTGCGCGATCCGAAGGCTGATGCGACTGCCGCCCCGGCAGCCGCCCCACAGGCGCCTGCACAGACAACCGAGCCAGCGGTGGACGCGGCGCCGGCTTCTGCTTCTGAGCAGAACCCAGACACCACAGATGAGGATGGCAATCAGAACCGCTCAGGGTAGCGGGGTGAGGCAGACGATTCACTCTGCAGCGCAACGTAGCCGCCGCTGAACAGGACACCGTCCTGTTTCAGCGGCGGATCAAATCCGCTGGCGGCGCGAGTGTCACAAAGGGAGAGGCACAGGCTTCCTACTCTCACTCTTTCGTTCCTGTCCCTGGCATTCCCTCCCGCCGTGCCAGCGCCTGCTGCATCTGCAGTGTCAACTCGATTCCGGATCGGGTCAGCCGGTACGCGTCCTGTGGAGCTTCCGTCTGAGCTTCGGCCAATCCTGCCTGGCTCAGTTCGACCAGTGCCGACTTCGCCGCAGCAGTGGAAACCACGCCGTTCGACAGGATTTCAACGTCATCCGCGCTGAGCGTATGTACATCCGTCAGCGCAAACGCTCCAAGCAGGATCTGAGCGGTTTCACTGAGCTGGGAAAGTTTTGCCGAAGCCATGCGTCTGCGCGGTTGAACCAAAATCAGATTGTGCAGCTTATCTCGCTGTAGCTCCAGGACCATACTTCCGGTCATGCCCTGCCCGACGCCGGATACGTTAGACAACGATCAGGTCTACGCCCGGACGGCCTGCCGCTGACCTCAGAATTGTGCCTGCACTTTTGCTATTTCAGACACGGTGCCTGAAGATAGCGCCCCCTTTTTTATCAGATGTCCCGGGAGGACTCATGTCATTGGACTTTTCAGGCAAGGTGGCCATCGTCACCGGCGCCGGTAACGGCCTGGGTCGATCACACGCACTGCTGCTCGGCTCTCTGGGCGCCAAGGTTGTCGTCAATGATCTCGGCGGCAGCGGCGCTGGCGAAGGCAGCGATGCCACCGTTGCCGATGGCGTGGTTGCAGCAATCAAAGATGCCGGCGGTGATGCCGTTGCCAATCCGGATTCAGTTACCGATGGCGAAAAAATCGTGCAGTGTGCGCTGGACAGCTTCGGTCGGGTGGACATCGTTATCAATAACGCCGGAATCCTGCGTGACAAGTCGTTCCACAAGATGACCGACGAAGACTGGGACCTCGTCTACAACGTCCATCTGAAAGGTGCCTACAAAGTCAGCCATGCTGCGTTCCCGCACATGCGCGAACAGGGTTATGGCCGATTCGTCATGACGACGTCCGCAGCAGGGATCTACGGCAACTTCGGCCAGGCCAATTACAGCGCCTGCAAACTGGCTCTGCACGGTCTCTCCCAGACCATCGCCATCGAAGGCCGGGCAAAAGGCGTGCAATCCAATACCATAGCCCCTATTGCCGCTTCACGGCTTATGAGCACCGTCATGGATGAAGCGGCGATGAAGCTGCTGCAACCGGAAGTGGTCAGTCCACTGGTGGCCTGGCTGTGTCATGAATCCTGTGAAACCACCGGTGGCCTGTTTGAAGTTGGCGCGGGATGGATGTCGCGTGTCCGCTGGGAACGCAGTCAGGGGGCTTACTTTCCGCCTACCGGGTTCACTGTAGATGACGTTGCCGAAGCCTGGCAGCAGGTGAATGACTTCACTGGCGCCATCCATCCCACCAGCACCGGGGATACGTTCAAAGCCATTGGCGGCAATCCGCACCTGGCTGAGAACTGATCTGATCAGCTGTTTTGTCTGCCACTGAAATCCCAGACGCCGGTACCGGAAAAACTTTTCTGGGCTGGCGCATGGTCTGCGTCGCCTTTTTTGTCGATTTTGTCGCCGTGGGGTTTTTCTTTTATTCCTATGGCGTCTTTTTCAAAGCCATTGCAGCGGAATTTGGCGGTTCGCGGCTCGGCGTCTCGCTTGGTCTGACAGTGACCGCCACGGTCGGAGCGCTGGCTGCACCGCTGATCGGCTCCGCTCTGGATCGTTATCCGTTGAAACGCATCATCGGCACCGGCGCCGTTTCGATGGCATTAGGATTTCTCTGCCTCAGTTTCGTCCGCTCTCCGACCGAATTCTATCTGGCAATCGGGATCTTCATTGGTTTCGGCGCAAGCGCCATGGGCGGGCTGGCCACCGCGAAACTGGTGGCCAACTGGTTTTCCCGGAAACGTGGCATGGCGCTTGGCATCGCCGCCACCGGCATATCCGCCTCAGGTGTGGTGATGCCGTTTATCAGTGCAGCCCTGATCGATAATTTCGGCTGGCGGGAGGGTTTCATGGCCTACTCCGCGTTCACGGCCATCATCGTGGTACCACTGGTGCTGTGGCTGGTGATTTCAAAGCCCGAAGATGTCGGATTGAAACCCGACGGTCAGCTGAAAGGACTGAGCAGCGCTGAAAACAATGAGGAGTCTCTGCCGGTCCTCATCACTAATCCGAATCCGATCCTCAAAGAGCGGAATTTCTGGGTTCTGGTTGCCGTCATTGGTTTGCTGTTCTGCGTGCAGAGCGCAACGCTGACACACCTTGTACCGCGCATTACCGACGCCGGGATTTCCCTGCAGGCTGCATCTCTGGTCATGTCCACCTGTGCAGGATTCGGCATTCTCGGCAAGCTGTCATTCGGCTTTCTCTCCGACTACTGGCAGCCGCGCAGCGCAATCTGGGCCACGATTTTCGCGCAGGTACTGGGTCAGTTGCTGATGTTCAACACCGACACGCTGTGGATGTTCACCGCCGGTGCTGCACTGTTTGGCTACGGCATGGGCGGCGTGGTACCACTGCAGGGCGCTTTAGTCGGGCGCCTGTTCGGCCGGGAACGCTTCGGCAAAGCATTGGGCAATATGCGTCCGGCCATGTTTCCGCTGCAGATCGTCGGCGTGCCGCTGGCCGGCTGGATCTTTGATACCACCGGCTCTTACGATCCGGCTTTCCAGATCTTTCTCGGTGTCTATCTGCTGACTGCGCTGGTGGCGCTGGGTTTCCGCAACCTGCCACGGGTACTCTGACACCCGCGCAGCAGAGAACTGTGATCCTTTTCAACGACGCATGGACAACGGATGCGCGATCCTGCCTGCCCGGATCCTGTTTGTGTTGCCCATGGAAGGGATTTCCATCATTTTCATCTTGGTGCTGGTTGCGCTCTGCGCAGCTGCCATCGCGGTATTCAATCGTCTGATCAGAGCGCGGAACGCCTGCGACAACGCTCGTGGCGGTGTCGATGCCAATCTGATGAAACGCCACGATCTGATCCCCAACCTGATCCGCCTGGTGAAAGCCTACGCCGAACACGAACAGGAAACGCTGCGGGTGGTCACCCGGGCCCGCGCCGATGCAATAGCAAGTCTGGGCACACAGGTCAGCCCCGCTTCGGAAGCACAACTGTCGCAGGCGCTGAAGCTGCTGGAGGTACGGATCGAAGCCTATCCGGAACTCAAAGCCAGCGAACACTTCGATCGCCTGTCACGCACACTGACGGAAATTGAGGAGCAGATATCAGCCTCCCGTCGCGCGCTGAATGCTCACGTCATGGTCAACAACAACCTGGTTCAGCAATTCCCCAGCCATCTGATCGCCCGAGCAGCCGGTTTCAGGCCGCGGGATTATTTTTCAGCGCAAGGCATCGGTCGGCTGACACCTGAATCAAACGGAACGACGGGCCGTGACTGACGCCTCGATACGAGGGTTCGAACCTGCCGGTGCAGATTCACCGCTCGGGAAGATTGTCAGCGAACTGGAAGTCTGGCGGCGGCGGGCGGCTAAGTCGTTTCTGCTGTCCCTGCTGGGGCTGTGTGTCTGCCTGCTGGCCGCCGTTCTCCCCATTCCGCTGCTTTTCGAGTTCACCCCGGATACCCCGGGAGCGATGTCTGGAACCGTCACAGCGTTCATGGGACAACCTTTAACCGGATTGGCCGAGTTTGCTGTACCGGCCATGTTTGCCTGGCTGATCATTCTGCCGGTCACAGGCATCTGGCTGTTCCGACGGTTCGGGCTGAATCGGCGCCGGTCTTACGTACATGGCTACAAGGCGCGCGTGCTGACCGCCCTGTGTCGGCAGCACTTTCCGACGGTGAGATACGAAACAGGCCGAGGCATGCCCTGGAAACTGCTCGATGAAAGCGGCCTGTTCCCGTTTGCCAGCGACGTTTACTACAGCGAGGACCGATTCAGCGGTCGCTGGGGCGACACCGAGGTTGCATTTGCGGAAGTGGTTGCACAGCGTCAGCGCCGGCGTCTGACCAGTAATGGTCTGAAAACCGTCACCGAGACCTACTTTCAAGGGTTGATGTTCATTGCCGACTTTCACAAACACTTTCACAGCACAACCCGTCTGATCCCCGCAGGAGAGGACGGTGCACGATCCGTATCGGAACACCCGGCGAACTTTGAAGATCCGCGCTTCGAAGCGCTGTTTCAGACCTGGACCACGGATCAGGTAGACGTGCGCTACGTCCTCAGCAGCAGCATGCTGCATCGCTTCTGCGAACTGAACGGTCGTTTTCCCGGCTTGCGCGCCCGGTTATCCAACGAAGACCTTCTGCTGCTGCTGCCCGATGGTCGCGACCGGTTCGAGCCTTCCCTGTTCCGCCGCGCAGACAGCAGCAATCAGATGTCGGAATTTGTCGCCGATCTGCGCAGCATTCTCGCCATCGTTGACGAACTCAACCTGAACACCCGTATCTGGTCAAAACCCTGAGCGTCAGATCCCGCGCAAATCTGCCTGCGCAGCGTAGCTGTCGGCAACCGCAAATCCGGTTACATTGCATGTCTGACGATTGAATAACTCCAAGGGGAAGAGAGATGCGCGATCTGAATGGGAAAGTTGCCTGGATCACCGGAGCCGGTACGGGTATCGGAGCTGCCGGTGCCGTAGCCCTGGCTGATGCGGGCATGCGCGTGATCCTGTCCGGTCGCCGCCGTGACGTGCTCGAGGAAGTCGCTGCCGGCATTGGTCCACGGGCCAGCGTGAAGACCCTGGATGTCGCCGATCAGGACGCAGTGAAGCAGGTAGCAGAAGAACTGATGAATGAATTCGGCCGCATCGACGTTCTGGTCAACAGCGCCGGTATCAATGTCAAACAGCGCAACTGGCACAATGTCAGCATCGATGACTGGAACCGGGTAATCCGCATCGATCTGGATGGGGCCTTCTACTGCGCCAAAGCCGTCCTGGACCGGATGATCGACCAGGGTGACGGTCTGATCATCAACATCTCGTCCTGGGCGGGCAGATTTGTCAGCGTTGTCACGGGTCCGGCCTACACAGCAGCCAAACACGCCATGAACGCGATGACCGAAAGTCTGAATATGGAAGCCGGCATCCATGGCATACGTGCCTGTGCCGTTTGCCCCGGGGAGGTGGCAACGCCCATTCTCGACAACCGGCCGATCCCGGTGACTGCCGAAGAACGGGCCCAGATGGTGCAATCCGAAGACTGCGGGGAAATCATCCGCTTTCTAGCCGAACTGCCGGCACACGTCTGCATTAACGAATTGACCGTCAGCCCGACCTGGAACCGCGGCTACGTCGCCCAGGCCAGAGCACTGCGCGGCGACTGAAACTCAGTCGCCTTTCGGTTTGTAGGAGAATTTCTGACCGCCAATACTGGCTTCGTACATCAGTCCGCCCTTGGCAATCGTGAATATTGCGTAACCTTTCTGATAGCCACCGGCAACCGCAGCATCGTTCTTGCCGCCACTGGCACCTGCCGTGTTGCCGGTGGTGGATGCGCTTGCCGAAGCTCCAGCGGTGATTGCGACCGCGGTCGCCTGGGCGCCGAACTCGAAGTTGCCGCCGGTAAATTCATCAAACGCCCGTTTGTCTTCGAAGAAGATGATCTGGCTGAACGCCTGCCCGCCCAGTTGAAAGCCGATTGTCACCTGCGTCATTTTAGTATCGCCGACATACTGTCCGTTGGCATATACCCGACCGGAGCCATGTGCGCCACCGAGCCCGATACCGCCTTTACCGATGGTCGGAAACAGCGCATAGCCGTAGCTCTTGCTGAAAAATGCATTGCTGGTCTCTGCACGCTTGAAGGTTTCCAGCGCTTCGCTGTACTTGGCGGCTTCCTTTTCTGCTTTATCCGCTTTGTCTGCCTGTTCCGCCAGTACGGGCAGAGAGAAAGCCGTCAGGATCGCTCCGCACAGCCAGAAGACAAATTGCGCGGCCGGTTTCGTCCGTGTATGCATAATCAGCACCTGATTGATGGTTCCTCAATTCTACTGAAGGCGTCGCCAGTGCGCCAAGCGGAGTCCGATTGCAGATGAGCCTGCTGGAAGTTGAACCGCAATGGATGGCCTATGCGTTCATCGTGCTGCCGATCGCCACGGTACCGCTGTGGTTTCCGCGTTTTGCTGCCGCATTCGCCAGCGCACAGAACATCTGGCTTGGGTTCATCGGTGGCATTGCATTGTCTTACGTCGCTATCTACATGCTGCCGAAACTGACAGTCATGACATTGAAGGCGAAAGCACAATGGCCGGATATGAATCCGATGCTGCACGCGGGTCCATATCTGATCCTGCTGTCAGGGATTCTCAGCTATCTGCTGATTGATCGCCTCAATCAGGTTTCCAGCAGCAGTGGACAGCGTGTCGGCAGATACCTGGAATATGCCGTACACGGAACGTACGGATTTCTGGCTGCATACGTCGCGGTCGAACTGCCTCGTCCCGCGCTCGCCGGGCATGTCCTGGTCAGTTTCATACTGGTGCTGCACATGATGGGCATGTCGAATCTGCTGCTGCACAGACGACCGCAAGGCTATACCGGCGCGCGCTGGCTGCTGGTCCCGCTGATAGCTGCGGGCGGGATCGTGGCACTCGTGACCGAACTCCCCAGAGTCGTCATCAATACCACCACTGCCTATCTGTGCGGCATCATATTCGTCAACGTGATCGCCGAGGAGCTGCCGCTCGGACACAAACGCAGATTCTGGTGGTTCTGTTCGGGAGTGGGAAGTTTCCTGATCGTAGGCACGGTTCTCGGCATGTACTACCGCTACTGAAAAAGATTCGGTACAACCACAGATCCTGCGGCTGGCGATCTGAACGCCGGGTACGTCTGTCTGGTCAGTGGCGGTTGCCGAGAGATCTCAGGCTTTCAGAACCCGTAAAACGTCTTCGAGTTCCACGATCATCTGTTTAACCAGCAGTTTGAACTGAGTCTGGTCCTGTTTCGCTTCGTCACCGGTCAACCGTTGCCGTGCGCCGCCGATAGTGAAGCCCTGATCGTACAACAGCGATCGGATCTGACGGATGGTGATGACATCCTGGCGCTGATAGTAGCGACGGTTACCGCGCCGTTTAACCGGTTTGAGTTGGGGGAATTCCTGTTCCCAGTAGCGCAGCACATGAGGCTTGACCTCGCAGAGCTGGCTTACCTCGCCAATAGTGAAATAACGCTTGCCGGGAATTGGCGGCAATTCGTCATTCTGACTCGCGTCCAGCATATGCTTCTACTCGCGCCTTCAGTTTCTGCCCGGGCCGGAATGTCACCACTCGCCGGGCTGTGATCGGGATCTCTTCTCCCGTTTTCGGATTGCGCCCGGGGCGCTCACCCTTCTCGCGCAGATCGAAATTGCCGAAACCGGACAATTTCACCTGCTCATTCTGCTCCAGACTGCCACGAACTTCAGCGAAAAAAAGTTCGACAATTTCCTTTGCTTCCCGTTTATTCAGGCCCAGCTCTTCAAACAGCCTGTCGGCCATGCGCGCCTTCGTTAAGGCATTCAATGTTCGCCTCCATCATCAGCGGTAACCTGGTCTGACGCCAGCTGTCACCCGGGGCCTCAACGAAGCCGCGCGCCCACCGCTGCGGTCAACGCGCCAAGCGCGCTGTCCACGTAGTGTCCAATTTCTTCCTCAGTAAGGGTGGAGGAAGGATGCTGGAAGGTCAAGCCCAGACCGACACTTTTCTCAGTAGAATCAATACCTTTGCCTTGGTAGAGGTCAAATAGCGTGAAGTCAGTGAGCACTTCACCCACAGCTTCCCGGACGATCCTTTCAAGCTCGGCAGCTGGCGTTTCCGCTGCCAGCAGCAAAGACAGATCGCGGCGTACGCTGGGATATCGCGATATGCTGCCATGCGTGGGTTTTACATGCTGCAGCAGCACTTCCGCCGATATTTCGGCAATATATATGTCATTGGCTACGTCGACGACCGCCTCGATTTCCGGATGCAACCGGCCCAGTCGACCGACCACCCGCCCATCCACATGCACTTCCGCACTCTGGCCGGGATGCAGCACCGGGTCCGCCGCAGGAAGGAATTTCACGTGACTGACACCCGTCCAGTTCAAAAGACGCTCGACGTCGCCTTTGATATCGAAAAAGTCCACCGACTCGTTGGCCTGATTCCATGATTCAGGTGCTCGGCGCCCCCACTGCAGCATGCCTACCCGGGCCTCCTGGACAAGGGCTTCTTCCGTCTGGAAACACAGGCCGTGTTCGAATAGCCGGACCCGATCCTGTTGCCGCGACACATTGGCGCCCAGTGCGGCGACGAGCCCCGGCAGCATATTCACCCGCATGACCGACTGCTCCGTCGACATGGGATTGGCGAGTTCCAGCATCCTCGCGCCGGGCGCCAGCAGATCCTGCAGCTTGGGATCGACGAAGCTGTAGGTGATGGCTTCCTGATATCCAAGGTCTACCAGCTGTTGTTTGAGCGCCGACAGCGGTGAGCGGTTGATAGGCACTTCCGCCAGCATCAGGCGGGTCAGCGGCCGTCGGCTCGGTATGTTGTTGTAGCCGTAGATCCGACAGATTTCTTCCACCAGGTCTGCCTCGCGGGCAATGTCAAAACGGTGGCTGGGTCCGCGGATTGTCCAGGTCACACCCTCGGCAGAGTCGTCCCGGGCAACCAGCTCGAATCCGAGTTGATCAAAGGCTGCATCAACATCAGCGGCATCGATGGCAACACCCAACAGTTCATTCAATCGGGACTGGCGCAGACTGACCTCGGGCCGCTGCGGCATCGCTTCGGGCACGATGGCTGTGGTCACCGGACCGGGTTCACCGCCGACAATCTCCAGCAGCAGCCCGGTTGCCCGCTGCATCGCCAGCTCCTGCAGCTCGAAATCGACTCCGCGTTCATAGCGTTGCGAGGCGTCGGTCTGCAGGCCATAGCGTCTGGCCGTCCCGGCCACCGCCAGCGGCGGAAAGAAGGCGCACTCGAGGAATACATCCCGGGTTTCCGGCTGCACGCCGCTGCGCTCACCCCCCATCACGCCGGCAATGGCGACCGGACCATCAGCATCGGTAATCAGCAGGGTCCGTTCATCCAGCATCACCTCACGTCCATCCAGCAGCGTCAGACTTTCACCAGCCGCGGCCATGCGCACGACAATGCCCTCACTGATCTGCTGCAGATCAAAAGCATGCATGGGCTGCCCCAGTTCAAGCATGACAAAGTTTGTGACATCAACAATGGAATCGATCGGACGCAGGCCGGCACGGCGCAGACGTTCAGTCAGCCATTGCGGGCTTGGCCGGCTGATGTCGACGTTACTGATGACCCGGCCGAGATATTTCGGACAGCCTTCAGGTGCTGCCAGTTGCACCGGGAAGGTAGCATCGTTAACAGCCTCAATTTCGGTGACAGACGGCTCAGTAAGCTGCGCCCGGTTCAGTACCGCAACTTCACGGGCCAGTCCACGCAGCCCAAGGCAGTCGCCTCGATTCGGGGTCAGATCCAGATCGACGATGACGTCGTCGAGTTGCAGCGCTTTGCGCAGATCGCTGCCCGGGGTCAGCTCATCCGCCAGCTCCATGATGCCGTCATGATCGTCACCGATCCCCAGTTCCGCAGCGCTGCACAGCATGCCGTGCGATTCGACGCCACGCAGTTTGGCCTTTTTGATTTTGAAGTTGTCCGGCAGCACGGAACCGATACGGGCAAACGCAACGGTAAGACCGGCACGGACATTGGGTGCACCGCAGATCACCTGATGCACGCCGTCGCCGTCATCGACTGCACAGACGCGCAGCTTGTCCGCGTCCGGGTGCTGACTGCAGTCCGTCACCCGTGCAACGACCACTCCGGCGAAGTCTCCGGCCACCGGCTCCACACCATCGACTTCCAGGCCTGCCATCGTCAGCTGTTCGAGCAGCGCTTCGCGTGCGATATCGGGGTCTACCCATTCCCGCAGCCAGCTTTCATTGAACTTCATGTCGTACTCCTCAGTTGAACTGACGCAGAAAACGCAGATCGCTTTCGAAGAACAGGCGCAGGTCATCCACCTGATAGAGCAGCATCGCCAGCCTGTCACCGCCGAAGCCGAAAGCAAAGCCGGAATACTCCTCGCTGTCGATGCCGGACATCTCCAGCACATTAGGGTGAACCAGACCGCACCCCATGACTTCCAGCCAGCCGGTCTGGCTGCACACCCGACAACCACCGCCACGGCAGTGCACACACTGCACGTCAACCTCCGCTGAAGGTTCCGTGAACGGGAAGTAGGAGGGCCTGAACCGCACGTCCAGATCCACTTCGAAGAAACGGTGCAGAAACTCAATCACCGTGCCTTTGAGATCCGCAAAGCTGATCCCGCGATCGATCACGAGTCCTTCAACCTGATGGAACATCGGCGTATGCGTGAGATCCGAATCGCGCCGATACACGCGGCCGGGACAGATTACCCGGATCGGCGGCTCACGCTCTTCCATGGTATGCACCTGCGACGGCGAAGTGTGCGTGCGCAGCAGCGAGCCATCAGCAAAATAGAAGGTGTCGTGCATGGCTCGCGCCGGATGATGCGCCGGAATGTTGAGCGCCTCAAAGTTGTAGTAGTCGTTTTCCACTTCGCGGCCGGTCACCACATCGTAGCCTGCGCCGACAAAGATGTTCTCGATCCGCTGCATCGCCTGCGACACCGGATGCAGACCTCCAGCCGCCTGCCGGCGCCCCGGCAGCGTCACGTCGACCTTCTCCGCGGCCAGTGAGGTTTCGAGCTGCTGACTCGAAAGTGCGGCTTTGCGGGTGCTGATAAAACCCTGCACCGTTTCTTTTGCGGCGTTGATCGCAGCTCCTGCCTGCGGCCGCTCCGCCGCGTCAAGCGCTCCGAGAGTTTTCAGCAACGCCGTCAGCTCACCTTTCTTACCCAGAAAACGGACACGCACTTCATCCAGCATGCGTTCGTCACTCGCCGCTTTCACAGCAGCTTCGGCGTTTTTCAGTATTTCATCCAAGTTCATATCTGCGCCCATAAAAAAAGGGAAGAACTGCGTCCTTCCCTTTCATACTCACACCCGTGCGCTGGAGAAGGACAGTTTCCGGTCTCCAGAAGACGGTGTTCGTCAGTAATCGAAGCTCTGGCTGATCGGAACGATCAGGCCGCCTGGGCGGTGTCCGCTGACTCCAGTGCTGCTTTGGCCTGTTCTACCAGCGCAGCAAACGCTTCTTTTTCATGCACGGCCAGATCGGCCAGCACCTTTCGATCAATTTCAATCGCCGCCTTCTTGAGACCGGCGATAAATCGACTGTACGAAATACCGTGCTCGTTGGCCGCCGCATTGATGCGAACGATCCACAGCTGTCGGAACTGGCGCTTGCGCTGACGACGGTCTCGATAGGCATACTGGCCTGCTTTGATGACCGCCTGCTTGGCAACCTTGAAGGTTCTGCTGCGAGCTCCGTAGTAGCCTTTGGCCTGCTTGAGGACCTTTTTGCGCCGGGCTCTGGAGACAACGCTGCGTTTTACTCTTGACATTGCAGTGCTCCTAGCGGGCTTTGTTCGGCAACAGTTTGTCGATCATTTTGGTGTCTGCCGCAGCAACACCTTCCAGACCTCGAAGCTGGCGCTTACGTTTGGTGGATTTCTTGGTCAGGATATGATTCCGGAAAGCCTGACGGTGTTTGTATCCTTTTGCGGTGCGGCGAAATCGTTTCGCAGCGCCACGGTCAGTCTTGAGTTTCGGCATTTCGAACTCCGCTATATCGTTACACCACAGCCCCTGTTTCCGGGGTCAGTGGCCCTTTGAGGTTTTGGTCCGGTTTATCACCGGCTTCTCGTTGTTCTTATGGATCTCAGCCTTTTGAGACCGGATCTTCGGGGTCTTCCGCCAGCAGGATCAATTGCCTGCGAGGCGAATCACCCCTTTTTCTTCCTCGGCGCCAGCACCATGATGACCTGACGTCCTTCAAACTTCGGTTGCGCTTCCACGGCAGCTATCTCTTCCAGATCCTGCTCAATTCGCGTCATCAGTTTCATTCCGATTTCGGGATGAACCATCTCACGACCGCGGAACCGCAGAGATATTTTCGCTTTGTCACCTTCTTCAAGAAAACGCTTGAGGTTGCGTAACTTCACCTGGTAGTCGCCCTCTTCCGTTCCCGGACGAAACTTCACTTCTT
>Ga0055474_10000157_pt1 | contig 15022 bp, 16 predicted proteins | sample Muzzi_PWA_D1_FD_57680 | JGI IMG/M metagenome (GOLD analysis project Ga0055474, IMG submission 57680) | Wetland microbial communities from San Francisco Bay, California, USA, that impact long-term carbon sequestration - Muzzi_PWA_D1 | ecosystem: Environmental > Aquatic > Marine > Wetlands ... | reverse complement strand
CCACCGCCAGGATCGTCGGCCCGTCTTGCCGCTCCCACAGCTGTTGGAGGAAGGCGTCCAACTCCCCATAGTAGGCCGCCAGAACCTCCGCTGCCTCCACCTGGCGCGGCGTCGCCCCCTCCAGAGCCTGACTCGCCACAAACCCGCCAAAAAAGGCATCGGATACGGACCGTAACCCCGGCAACATCAGGAATTGCGCCTGGGGCTGCCGATCCTCTCCCAAGAAGAGAGCCAACGACTCCCGCCATCCGTCGTCCGCCAGCGCCCTGAGGACCGTCCGCGGTGGATCGGTACCGAATCGCGCGGCAACCACCGGGTCCAATTCATTGCCTTCCAGATGGAAGAGGCGAGCCCGTTCCGCGACTTCGGGGGGCAGGGCGGAGGTTTCCAGGTTCGGATCCTCGAAAAAGCGCTCGGAAAGCACGAAATCCACCTCCGGGGCGGCCGGGGAGGAGCCCGGCCAACCGATGATCCCGGAGCGCAACCCCAGCCGGGCCAGGAGTTGCCACCCCGGCAGGGCCTGGGCATCCGAGCGTCGCACCCGCCGGGGCACGGCGCCGAAAGTCCCCCAGTGGCGAAAGCCGAGGCCTGCCGGCAGGAGGCGCAATTCCACGCCCCTGCCCAAAAGGGGCGCCGGGTAGATACCCTCGCCGACGATTCCGTGCCGGTGGGGATGCTTGCCCGTGGCCAAGGAGGTCCACAGCGCCGAGCGCCGGTAGGGTGTGAACGCCTCCAATCGCCCCGACGCTCCATCGCGCAGCACCGTTGCGAAGAAGGGGAGCCGCCCGTCCTCGGCGAGAGGGAGCACCGCGTCGAGGGTGGCCCCCTCGAGTCCCACCACCAAGAGCCGGGGCCTCGCCGGGTCCTCGATAAAGCTACTGGCCCGAAAGCGCTCCAGGGGGGGCTGGAAGGCCTCCCGGCGCTCGACCATCACGTACACGGAGAAGGCACAGAGCAAAACGAAGCCAAGGCGGCTGCGGCGGCCATAGGCACGCCGATGGAGAGAGTGCAGCAAGGCGGTGTAGAAGGCGATCAGCCCCGCCACGGAAAGAGAAATCGTAGCCTTCAGCAGGCGGACATTGATCCCCGGGGGAAGATAGTAGCCAAAGTAGGAAGCGTGGCTCCCCGCCATCACCGCCGCCAGGATCAGTGCGATACTCAACCCCCACGGCAGCAGGCGCTGGGCCCGGTGCACGCTTCGGTGAGTAAAAGGAAGGTGCAACAGAGCCGTAGCGGAGCCCACGAGCAGCGCGTAGACGGCGGCGGTGCGGATCGCCGTCAGCCGAGAATACGGGATCTCAGGGTTGAGAAAAAAAAGTAAGCCGCCGATCTGTACGCCCGCCAGCGCCCCCGGCAGCAAGCCACACAGGACGACGGTCAAGCCCGCGATCCGAGGGCGGGATCGCTGTTTCTCCAGAACCCTCCGGATGTGAGAGAAAGACCCCTCGTCACTCATGCTGCATTCCCCAGGACGACCTCCCCGCATCGTCTGCTAGAATCCCCATGCTATCGGCACCCTACTCTATCGCGCCGCCGGTCGTCTTCCTGCCGTGAATACCACCCCCACCCCAAGCCCCCTGCGCCGGGTCGCCGTCGCCTTGGATACCAACGATCGAGCCCTTTTTTCCCATTGGTGCCGAGCCTTCGGCCCGCGGGTCGGGGTACTGAAAGTCGGCCTCGAAGCCTTCGTGCGCTGGGGTCCCCCGGTCGTGGAGGAAGCGGTGCACCACGCCGGGGCCGTGTTCCTGGATCTCAAGCTACACGATATCCCCAATACCGTGGCTGGTGCGGTGCGCGCCGCCCGGGGGCTCGGCATTCGCTATCTGACGGTGCATGCTGCGGGCGGTGCGCCGATGCTCAAGGCGGCCGTAGAGGCTGCGGAGGGGGAGGTGGATCTGCTGGCCATCACCCTGTTGACCCATCTGGATCCGGTGGCATTGACCGCTTTGGACATGCCCGGAGAACCGGCGCTGCGCGCCGAGCGTTGGGCCTCGCTGGCGCTCGCCGCCGGTTGCGCCGGGGCGGTGTCTTCGCCTCTGGAGTTACCCCACCTGCGCGCGCGCCTGCCACGCTCCTTTACCCTGGTGACCCCCGGCATCCGCCCGGCGGGTACCCGCACCGACGACCAGCGGCGCGTTGCCACGCCGAAGGCCGCTCTGGCCGCGGGCGCCGACCTTCTGGTCATCGGGCGGCCCCTGACCCGCGCCGCGGATCTGGAAGCCGCCCTGGAGACCCTGGAAGACGAGCTGTCGCCCGGCGAATGAGGTTCTCTAGAAGTAGAAAATTGGTCGATCGACCACGTGCTCAAACTTCCACTGGTACGTATAGCCGGGGAATTCCACCGGGATTGTGTAACGCACCTTCATCTTGATGTAGTCGTTGGTGCGCTGCACCTCCAGCGCTTTGGGATCCAGCGGGATGTCGAGTTCATTCGCCTTCTGGACGATGGACTTGTAGATCCGCTCCTCGGGAGTGTCCTTGGCGAACTTGCCCTGCTCGTCCATGAAGTCGTGAAGCTTCGCACTGGCCATCTTCACCGGGACCATTTTCCATGCGACGAAAACGACCAGGATAAACACCAGCGCCCAAAGTATGCAGCCAACATTTCCCTCCCCCCGCGCGCCAAAAGGCTTTCTCAGTCGAATCATGCCAATCCTCCTCGTTGTGCAATCCTGATTACTGTATCAATCGCAGGCTGCGCCGTAGCCGAACAGGGGGAAATCGGCCTTGTGTCGCGCCTCGGTTCGTGGACCATAACACCAACAAAGCCCGCCCTTTGGTGTAGGAGCCGGGCACCGGGCCCCAAAACCGCGAGTCGTTCGACTCGTCCCGATTGTCTCCGAGGCAGTAAGCATAGCCCGAAGGGACACTCAGGGGACCCAGGTTGTCGCGGTTTCGATAGCCCTCCGGCAGGTAGAGGGATTGGGGGTACACCGTGGTGTCGCTGTGGTGCACGTATCCCGATTCGTTGATCGGTTCGCCGTTTACCAACAACTGCTTATCCCGCAGCTCCACCTCGTCGCCGCCCAGAGAGACACACCGCTTGACATAGTACCGCTCCGGCACGTTGGGGTACTTGAACACCACCACATCGCCGCGGCGAATATCGCGCATGGGCAGCAGCGTGCCCTCGGAGTCCGTCGCCCGCGAGCCGTAGACGAATTTGTTGACCAGGATGTGGTCGCCAACCATCAGGTTGGGCTCCATGGAGGGTGACGGGATGCGGAAAACTTGCGCGATGTAGGTGCGAACGAACAGGGCGAAGATCACCGCGACCAGCAGCGATTCCAACAGAGCCCGGAAGGATCCTCTCCACGCCGCCATGGGGGCTACCGAATCAGCTGGAAGGTCCGCTCCCAGCGAGTGCTTCCCGGGAGGTGGATGAGGGTCGAACCCAGTTGCCGCAGTCGCGCTGTGGCGCCGTGCCACTGTCCATCCGGGGTCTCCCCGCCATAGGACCAGTAGATGACCAGTGCCCGGCCCTTGATGTGGCTCTTCGGTAGTGGTCCCCAGGCCCGCGAATCGTGAGAATTGTAGCGGTTGTCTCCCATGCAGAAGACGTGATCTTCCGGCACCCGCACCGGCCCGAAATTGTCGAGCCGCGCGGTGGCGACCTGCTGGAAGCGCTGCGCATCCTGGGGTCCCAGCCCTGCGGGGATCTTGTAAGTGGCGTAGCCCTCCTCCCGCACCGGCTCGCCGTTTACCCGCAGCTCTCGATTTCGCAGCGCCACCGTATCGCCGCCCACGGCGATACATCGCTTGACCACCGCTTCGAGCAGAGGATCCTCCGGAGACCGGAAAATCAGGATGTCTCCGCGCTGCACGGGGCGACCGGGCAGCAGAGCTCTCTCCACCTTGGAGACCGCCGGTCCATAGATGAACCGATTGACCAGCAGATGATCCCCCACCAGCAGCGTGTTCTCCATCGAACCGCTAGGAATGTAGAAGGTTTGCACCACGTAGGTGTTGGCAAACATCAGGAAGAGGAACGCAATGATCAGCGCCTCGCTCCAGGCGCGGAGCGTCTTCTGGGATGCGTCCGCCGTCTCGGGGCGTGGGTCACGACTGGAAGAGGAGGCCATAGGAGCTTGAATCTACCGGAACTCCCGGCGATCCGCTACTCCTCAGGGGCATGTCAAAAGAACTTGCACCCTGTACAGATCTTTTGACACCGCCCCGACGGCCCCCCGAACCCCTCGTCGTAGCGACCTTTCGGCCTCCCGGCTCCTCCCCAGGCCGCAAGATCCCTGGACACGCCAGCCCCCGTCTAGCCTGACCGATAACGATCCAAGTCCCTTTCTATCAATGCTTTACATGCGGTGCCACCGCCTGGCACCGGGCGTGCTCTATCCCTGGGCGTACGACGGACGAAGCCGAACGAACAACCCCGAGGAGAGAGGAGACCCAGAAAGACCAACCGACCTTGAGCACAGCACAGACAGCGGAGGAGGGGGCCCTTGGGGTCCCAGCTTCCATTCGGAAGAAACAACAAAACCTGTAAAGGAGAATCCAAATGAACAACATCAACCCTGCCCGTCTCGTTCTGACCACCCTCGTCCTGGCCCTCGTCGTGAGCCTGGTGCCGACCCTGCCGGCCTGCGCGGAGGGGGAGGATGGCGTGATCAACATCAACACCGCCGACGCCGACGCCCTCGCCTTGCTGCCCCGGGTGGGTCCCGCCTTGGCCGGTCGGATCCTGGAGTTCCGGGAGGCCAACGGGGCCTTCAAGGCGATCGATGACCTGCTGCTCGTGCGGGGCATCGGGGAGCGCACCCTGGAGCTGATGAAGCCCTACATCACTCTGGAGGGCAAGACCACCCTGGAGGAGAAGGTGCGGATGAGCCGGGCCGCCGCAGCCCTGGAGTCCGAAGGCGACGAGCGCTAACCAGGCCGCCGGGGGCGGGCTCCGCCCCCGGCCTTTTCTTTCGATCCACCGACAAAGGAGCGGAACACGATGAAAAACAAACAAGCGGGATTCACGTTGGCGGAACTTCTGGTGGTGGCGACTCTCATCGGCTTGCTGGCCAGCCTGGCGGTGCCCTCCTTGCTGCGCGCCTCGGCCCAGCGGCGGGTGACCCTGGCGGCGGGAGAACTTGCCGGGGCGCTGCGTCAGGCCCGGGCTCTGGCGGTGACCCGGGGGGTCAACGTCGCGCTGAAACTGCGCACCGCGGCGGATGGGACGGTGAGCTACACCCTGTACCAGGATGGCGATGGCGATGGCGTCCAGAACCGGGACATCGACCGGGGGATCGATCCCGCCCAATCGCAACCCCGGCGCTTGCAGGGGTTGGGGGGCACGGTTCGTTTCGGGTTGCCCACCAGCTACATCCCGAGGGCTCCCGGGAGCCGCCGTCGCCTCACCCGGCTGGAAGACCCGGTGCGCTTCAACCGCTCCGATCTGGCCTCCTTCAGCCCCCTCGGGGAATCCACCCCAGGCTCGCTCTATTTCACCGATGGCAATGCCCTCGCGGTGGTTCGCCTTTACGGTCGCACCGGCAAGGTGAAGCTCCTGCGCTACAACCAACGTCGGGAACTCTGGTACTGATCCCGATTGACTCCCCAGAAAGAGGTGCAGTATGGTCCTGTCGTTATGGAAGCCATCGTCGTTGTCACGACCGTTGGAACCGAGGAGCAGGCAAACCTCCTCGCCCGCGAGCTGGTGGCCCGCCGCCACGCGGCCTGCGTCAACATCATTCCGGGATTGCGCTCGGTGTACCGCTGGCAGGGCAAGATCTGCCAGGACAGCGAGTACATGCTGGTGGTCAAGAGCCGCCAGGATGAGTTCGAGGCCGTGCGCGAGGCGATCCGCGAGCTCCATAGCTACGAACTGCCGGAGATTCTCGCTTTCCGCGTCTGCCACGGAGACCCCAGCTTCCTGGCCTGGATCACCCAGAGCCTGGACAAGGACGCCGACTTCATCGACGAAGAAGACGAGGAGGACGACGAAGGCGTCGAATTCGCGGCATCCGACGAAGATTGATCCAAATGGGCATACAATCCGTTCCATGACAAGTCCCCAAACCCCGCCGCCACCCGGCTCCGGGGAGCCGCCGTTCACGCCCTTGCGCTGGCGCGACGGAGCCCTCGAGCTGATCGACCAGACTCTCTTACCCACCGAGGAAACCTGGATCCGTTGTACCCGGGTCGAGGACGTGGCCGACGCCATCTACCGCCTCGCCGTGCGGGGTGCTCCGGCCATCGGCGTGGCTGCGGCCTACGGCCTGGTGGTGGGCCTCCTGGAAGTGAAGGAGGCGGCGCAACTCCGCCCCCGCTTCGACGCGGTCTACGCGATCCTCCTGGCCACCCGCCCGACGGCGGTCAATCTGTCGTGGGCGCTCAAGCGGGGTCGCAAGGTATTCGACCAGGTCGAGGGGCAGAGCCCGGAGGCGGTGCGCCAGCATCTCCTGGCCTGGGCCAAAGAACTGCACCGTCAGGACCTGGAAACCAACCTCGCCATCGGACGCCACGGCGCCACCCTCTTCCAGGCTGGGGATCGGGTGCTCACCCACTGCAACGCCGGCGCTCTGGCCACCGCGGGCTACGGCACGGCGGTGGGGGTGATCACCTCGTCCTGGATGGAAGGACGACTGGGCAAGGTGTGGGTGGATGAGACCCGCCCCCTGCTCCAGGGCGCCCGCCTCACCACCTGGGAGCTGAAGAAGCTCGGCATTCCCTTCCAACTGGTCACGGACAATAGCGCCGGCGCGCTGATGACCCGGGGGATGGTCGATCGCATCGTGGTGGGCGCCGATCGCATCGCCGCCAACGGGGATGCGGCCAACAAGATCGGCACCTACACGGTGGCGGTGCTGGCCCACCGCCACGGGGTGCCCTTCTACGTGGCGGCGCCCCTTTCCACCATCGACCGCGCCACCCCCAACGGCGACGCCATCCCCATCGAGGAGCGCCGGGTGGAAGAGGTCACCAATGTCTTCGGCACCCGCGTGGCGCCGGAAGATACGGACGCTCTGAACATCGCCTTCGATGTCACCCCGGCGGAATTGATCGCGGGCATCATCACGGAGATGGGGGTGCTGACCGCACCCTACGAAGAGTCCATCCGCGAGGCCTTCGCCCGGCAAGAGTCCGCCGCCGGGAGCTGAGAGCCGGTGAAAAAATCCATGCCCTGCTGCGGTCGCCCCCGGATCACCCCTCGCGGCGTTGCGAGGACTCGAAATAGCCCTGCTATTCCTGCGTCCTCGCGCCTTGCGAGGCGCGGTCGGGAACGCCCTCGCGACGGGCAGCAATTTCTTCACAAGCTCTGAGCGCCCCGGCATGCCCGGCAATCTCTACCGTCTCTTTGAAGGCAGCTTCCCCGCCAACCCGGGGGCGCCCTTCCTGGAATCCCCGAGCGGGGACAGCCTCACCTACGGCCAGCTGCACCGCCGCAGCGCCCGCCTCGCCCACCGCCTCGTCGCCCTGGGGGTGCGACCCGGGGATCGGGTGGCGGTGCAGGTGGAAAAAAGCCCCTGGGCGGTGATCCTCTACCTCGCTTGCCTGCGCGCCGGGGCGGTCTATCTGCCCCTCAATCCCGCCTACCCGCCACCGGAGGTGGAGTACTTCCTGGAAGACGGGGAGCCGGTGCTCTTCGTCACCGCCCCCGGGGCTGCCGATCGTCGATCCTCGGGTCCCCGCATCCGGACCCTGGGGGAGGGTGGTGATGGCACCCTGCTGGAGGGGTTGGAGAGCGAATCGGAGGATTTCACCCCGGTGTCCCGGACGGACGACGATCCGGCAGCCATCCTCTACACCTCCGGCACCACCGGGCGCTCCAAGGGGGCGGTGATCACCCATGGCAACCTCGCCTCGAACGCTGTGACCCTGCACCAGGTCTGGGGCTGGCGGGAGGGGGATGTCCTCCTCCACGCCTTGCCCATCTTCCACGTCCACGGGCTCTTCGTGGCGCTGCATTGCGCTCTGCTGAACGGTTCGCCCTGCCTGTTCCTGCCGCGTTTCGCGCCGGAAGAGGTGGTGGGGCTCCTGCCCCGGGCCACGGTGTTCATGGGGGTGCCCACCTACTACATTCGCCTCCTGGAGCATGGCGGGTTGAACCGGGAGGCTTGCCGGGGGATGCGTCTCTTCCTGAGTGGCTCCGCTCCGCTCTCCCTGGAGGTCTTCCGCCGCTTCGAAGCGACCACCGGCCACCGCATCGTGGAACGTTACGGCATGACGGAGACGGGGATGATCACCTCGAACCGCATCGAAGCCCCGGTACCCGGCAGCGTCGGACCGCCCCTGCCCGGGGTGGAGGTTCGCCTGGCGGACACGGAGGGAGGATCCGGCGCCGTGGGGGTGTTGGAAGTGCGCGGCCCCAACGTCTTTTCCGGCTACTGGCGCCAACCCGAGAAAACCGCCCAGGAGATGCGCCCGGACGGCTTCTTCTCCTCGGGGGACCTGGCCCGTCTCGACGAGGCGGGCAACGTCTTCCTGGTCGGGCGCGCCAAGGAGCTGATCATCACCGGCGGCTACAACGTCTATCCGAAGGAGGTGGAAGATCGCCTCGATGCGCTCCCCGGGGTGGCCGAATCCGCCGTCTTCGGGGTGCCCCATCCCGACTTCGGCGAGGCCGTCGTGGCCGCTGTGCGCGGGGACACCGGCGCCACCCTGGTCGAGGCAGAGCTGCGCGCCGCCCTCAAGAAACAGCTGGCGAGCTACAAGGTGCCGAAGCGCATCCTCTTCCTGGACGCCCTGCCCCGCAATGCCATGGGCAAGGTGCAGAAGGTGGGGTTGAGCCGCCAGCATGCGGCCATCTTCAAGGCTTGAGAAGGAAGGGATGGTGGAGGCGGTGGGAGTCGAACCCACGTCCGAAAAACACGCCCCGGAGGCGTCTACGTGCGTAGCCTTCAACTTTTCATAATCTTGTCGGGGCGTTGAGGCGGAAGGCATCCGGCGCCACGACCAGCCCTGCTAAATAATGAGCCCTACGCGGGGCAACTCAGACTCATCGATCCACTATAAGCGTCGCCCCGTAGAAGCTGCCGTGAATCAAGGCCGACTTCAGGGACGCGCGACTGCTATTAAGCCGCGAGTGCGTAGTTGTCGTTGGCAGTTATAGCCAGTTCCATTTAACGAGTGGAGCTCGGCACGCGACCAGCGGAACGTTCTGTTTCCCGTCGAAACCAGTACGCCCCCGTCAAGGATTCCAACAAGAGGGCAGTGTACGAAATTCCACGCCACCCGGCAAGGAAAAAGGCAGCCTGGCTCAGTCGGGCGCTTCTTCGGTCTCCTCGTCCAGCATCTCCAGGAAGTGCTCGGGGCTCTGGGTGCGGACCTTGGACACCACCATGAACCAGCCGCACAGGGCGAGGATGGCGCCGAGGGCGGCCAGGGGCAGCGCCCGCTCGCCAAAGAAGGGCCAGACCATGACCGCCAGCCCGCCCAGGGCGGAAATGAGCAGCACCACCACCGAGGCGGTATGCAGCCGATACCGGCTGTCGTCCACGCGCAGCTCCACCTCGGTGTCGTGCCCTCGAGGTTGAAGGGAGACGGCCCCGGCAACCCAGCCCCGGCGAATTCCGGCGAGCACCGGCAGCACCAGCCGACCGCCCTCCTCCAGAGGTTCCCAGTCGGCTCCCCACGCCTCCGCCATCCCGTCGATGCGCCGCAAGGCGGTGGCGGGGCTGCAACGAATGCGGCGGCGGTGATGGCCGTCGGGGAGGGGGTTGGATTCGGGTGTGGTCATCAGGCCGCCCTTTCGTCCCGCTGGTCGTCGTCAGGTACCGCCTCGAAGAAGCGCACCATGGCCTCCAGGAAGTCCGGCGGCGTCTTCAAGCTGCTGATCTGCCGCCGCAGCCGGGCGCCGTCGGGCAGCCCGTGGCTGTACCAGCCCGTGAAATTGCGTAGCCGGTGGAGGGCCAGGCGCTCCTCGTCGCGCTCGATGACCGTCCGGAAGTGCTCCAGGATCAGCCGTCGCCGGTCGTCCAGGGTCTTTTCCTCCGCCGGTCGTCCGGCCAGTCGATCGGCGATCTGGCGGAAGATCCATGGGTTGCGGGTAGCACCCCGTCCGATCATCACGCCATCGCAGCCGGTGTGGCGCATCAACGCCAGGGCATCGTCGGCGTCCCGCACATCACCGTTGCCGAGCACCGGGATGGAGAGCGCCGCCTTCAAGCGGGCGATGTCGTCCCAGGTGGCCTCGCCGCGAAAACCCTGGCGGGCGGTGCGGGCGTGCAGGGCCACCGCATCGACACCGTTGGCCTCGCAGATACGTCCCAACTCCAGGTAGTTGCGCCGCTTGTCGTCCAGCCCCAGGCGGAACTTGACGGTCAGGGGCACGGACACTGTGCGGCGCACCCGGGCGATGATGGCTTCCGCCAGCTTCAGGTTGCCCATCAGCGCCGCGCCGGCGCAGTTCTTCAAGATCTTGTTGGCGGGGCACCCCATGTTGATGTCGCAGATCTCCGGTTGTAGCGTCTCCACCACCGCCGCCGCCTCCGCCATGGTGTCCACGTCGGAGCCGTAGATCTGCATCGCCAGGGGGCGCTCTTCCTCGACGAAGTGCATCAGCTCCTTGAGCCGCTTTTCCCCCTGGGCGATGGCCTTGGACGACAGAAACTCCAACGCCACCACGCCCACGCCGCCGATCCGCCGGATCAACAACCGGAAGTCTCGATCCGTCACCCCCGCCATGGGGGCGAGGAAGAGGGGCGGATCCACGGAAAGGGTGCCGATGCGCAACATGGGGGGCTATTCTATGTCCGGAACCGTTTCGATGCCCAACCCTTGAGCCGCGCCCCGCGACCGGGTTATTCTTCGAAGGCAAGGGAATCCTCATGAGTGAGCAAAAATTCCGCGAGTTGATCCTTTATCTCGCCCGAGCCTCCCAGGGGGATCCCCACTTCGGTGCCACCAAACTCAACAAGCTGCTCTTCTTCTGCGATTTCCTCGCCTATCGCACCCTGGGGCGGTCGATCTCGGGGGAGCCGTATATGCGGCTGGAACACGGACCGGCGCCCCGTCGGCTGCTGACGGTGCGGCGGGAGTTGATGGAGTTTGGGGATTGCACCATGGAGCGCCGGGGTCGCGGTCGCCGCAAACAGGAGCGCATCGTGCCCCTGCGGGACCCGGACCTGACGCAATTCTCCGGGGCGGAGATCCAGTTGATGGATCACGTCCTCGGGGAACTTGAGCGCAGCAACGCCTCCGAGATCAGCGAGCTTTCCCACCGCTTTGTCGGCTGGCAAGCCGTGGATCTTCAGGAGGAAATTCCCTACGAGACGGTCTTCGTCGGCAACCCGGAACCGCCCACGGACGAAGACATCGCGTACGCCCGGCAGCTGGCGGCGGAGATGGGCGACATCGACAGCCTGGGCGGCCTGGACGACCTTGACCACGAGCCTGACGAAACGCTTTGAGGTCACCCGCCACCCGCGCTTTGAGAGCGAGGTGGCGCGGCGGCGCAACGACACCCCGGGGCTGGATGAGGCCCTGCGGGGGTTTGAGGTCGTCATCGCCGCCCTGGCGGACTATGGCTACACCCTGCCCCGGGCCGCCGATTACCGCCTGTGGCCCATCCATCCGCCGGGGGGCTCGTTCAAGATCATCTACAAGATCCGCGGCCAGCGGGTCATCCTGCTCTCCCTGTACCCGGTGCCCTCGTCGGTGTTCTGACCCCCGGCGTCCCCGCCTGTCCGCCGATCCCCGAGAAGGGGGCTCGCGATCCCGCCCCTCGGGAGGTAAGATGCCCCGGTGGCCTGGTATAAGGAATGGTTCGGCGAGGACTACCTGGAGCTCTACGCGCATCGCAACCGCCCGGAAGCGGAGCGCCATGTGGCCTTTGTGGAGCGCCACTTCCCCGCCACCGGGGCGGACGGTGCGCCCCGCACGGTGCTGGATCTGGCCTGCGGCGGGGGCCGTCACACGGCGGCGTTGCGCCAGCGCGGTTATCGTGCCGTGGGGGTCGATCTTTCTTTGACCCTGCTGGCCACCGCCCAGGGCCTGCCCCGCGTGGGCGGCGACATGCGCGGCCTGCCCTTCGCCAAAGACACCTTCGACGTCCTCCTCAACTTCTTCACCTCCTTCGGCTACTTCGAAACGGAGCGCGAGAACTTCCGGGTTCTGGAGGAGGTCGTCCGCGTCCTGCGCCCCGGTGGGCGCTTCTTGATCGACTTCATGAACGCGAGCTTCGTGCTGGAGAACCTCAAGCCCGCCGAGGTCCAGGAGACCGAAGGCCGCCGCCTGGACATCGAGCGCTGGTACGACCCCAACACGCGCCGCATCAACAAACGCATTCGCATCCGAACGGGCGACAAGCTACCTCGCTGCTATCTGGAAAGTGTCCGCGCCTACGGTGCCGAGGAAGTCACCATCGGGATGCGCTGGGCGGGCCTCGAGGTGGACGACCTGTTCGGGAGCTTCCAAGGAGACCCCTTCTCCCGTGATAGCGAACGACTCATCATCCTCGGCCACAAGCCGAGCTGACGCCCTGCGCGTCGATCTCCTGGACTCCGGTCGCCTGGCGCCGCTGGCGCGGGCGTACCTCCAGGGCGAACAGCGCGATCTTCTGACGCCCCTGCGCTACCTGGAGGCAGGAAAGCTCCCGGCCTTGCCGAGCTTCTCCCCGGGCACCGCTCCGGACCGCCGCGCCCTGGCTGCGGGGCTGGCCACCGCCAACGCCAGTTACGGCCATCCGCGAGCTGCGGAACTGGCCCGCAAGCTGGCGGACCCGAACACCGCCGTGGTGGTCACGGGGCAGCAGCCGGGGCTCCTGGGAGGACCCCTCTACGCCCTCTCCAAGATGGTCGCCGCCGCCCGCTGGGCCGCCGCCCTGGAGGCCGCCGGGCAGCCCGCCGTGGCGGTCTTCTGGGTGGCCACCGAAGACCACGACTACGACGAGGTGGCGAGCGCCACCCTGCTGACCCGAGGCGGCCCCAAGACCTTCACCCTGGACGCCAACCCGTCCCCCCTGATGCCGGTGGGCATGGTGGCGCTGGGCGAGGGCGTCGAGCGGGTGCTGCGGGAGATGGGCGAGGCCATGCCGGGGGATCGTTACGCCGCCTGGCTCGAAACCCTGGGCCATTGGTACCGCCCCCTGGCGCGCATCGGCGAAGCCTTCTGCCGCCTGGCGGTGCATCTGCTGGGGGAGCGGGCGCCGTTGGTCCTCGATTCCATGTTGCCGGAGGTCAAACAGGCCCAGCGGCCGTGGCTGCGCCGTCTGGTGGAGGACCGCGCCGCCCTGGACCAGGGCTTCGCCGCGGCCTACCAGAGCGTCGAGGCCGCGGGCTTCAAACCCCAGGTGGGTTTCGAGGTCGGTGAGAGCCCCCTGATGCTGTTGGCGGGGTGGGAGCGGCGGCGGATCCTGTGGCACGGGGAGGACGCCTTCTCCCTGCGCGGCGCCACGGACGACAGCCCGCGGCCCGTGAGCGAACTGCTGGAGGCCATCGAGGGCAACCCCTCGGTGGTCACCCCCGGGGTGCTGGCCCGACCGGCGATGCAGGACGCCATCCTGGGCACCACCCTGCAGGTGTTGGGACCGGCGGAGCTGAGCTATATGGCCCAGGTGGCGCCGGTCTACCGCCAGCTGGGCATCGCCGCCCCCCACGCCGTCCTGCGCCCCCAGACGGTGGTCTTGGAGGCGCACCAGAAGAGCCATCTGGAAGAGCTGGACCTCACCCTGGAAGACCTGCTCGGGGACCGCGCCACCCTCGATCAGCAGCTGGCGGCCCGGGAGGGGGATTTCATCGCCCCGGTGGTGGAGCAGGTGGCGGCGCTGGTCGATTCCTTGGAGGCGCCCGTGCTCAAGGTCGATGCCAACCTGGAGAGCCCGCTGGAAAAGACCCGGGATCAGGTCGTGCGCGCCCTGGAGAACTTCGGCAAGCGGGTGGCCGCCGCAGTGGCCCGCAGCAATCAGGTGCAGCACCAGCGCATCGATGCCCTGTGGGATGCGGTCCGCCCCGGGGGGAAACTCCAGGAGCGGGTGGTTTCCTCCGCCCATTTCCAGGGCAAGTACGGGCCGCGGGGTGTCGCCGACGCTTTCTGGGAGCAGATGGATCTCGACCCTCGCTATCTCCAGGGGATCCTCCTGGGCGCCTCGACCGAGGAGGGGGAAGGATGACCCTCGAACCGTGCGCGGTCCTGGCCATCGGCGCCCACCCGGACGATGTGGAATTGGGCTGCGGCGGCACCCTCGCCAAACTCGCCGCGGCGGGGGAGCGGGTCGGCATCGTCCACCTGACCCGGGGGGAGCGGGGCACCCGGGGCACGCCCCAGGAACGGGAGCGGGAGGCGGCCCGGGCGGCGGAAGCGCTGGGGGCGGTGGCGCTGGAGTTCCTGAACTGTGGCGATGGCAGCTTGCGCACCGGCGAGGCGGAAGAGGAGGCGGTCATCGCGGTGATCCGCCGCTACCGTCCGCGCTTGCTCCTCGGCCCCACCCCCTCCGACCGCCACCCGGACCACGGTCGGGCCCATCGCCTGGTGGAGGCCGCCGCCTTCTACGCCGGACTGCGGCGCCGGGGCCAGGGGGAACCCCACCGCCCCGCCGCCGTCTTCGCCTACATGCAACACGATCCCTTCGAGCCCCGCTTCATCGTCGATGTCACCACCGCCTGGCCCCAGAAACTGGCCTCGTTGGCGGCCTACGACAGCCAGCTGCACCAGTTCGAGCCCAAAGCGGGCCAAGGCGGAGGGGAGGAAAACCCGCCCGCGACGCGCCCGGAGCCGGTGACCAAGGTTTCCACCCCGGAATTCCGCCTCGCCGTCGAAGGGCGCGCCCGGCACTTTGGACAGATGATCGGCGCGACCTTCGGGGAACCCTTCTGGAGTCGGCTCCCCCTGGCGGTGGCCAACCCCTTGTCCGTCCTGCCGGGAGGTGTGCTGTGAAGATCGGCATCAGTTGTTATCCGAGCTTTGGGGGCTCCGGCGTCGTGGCCTCGGAGCTGGCCATGGCGCTGGCCGCCCGGGGCGATGAGGTGCACATCATCTCCTACGCCTTGCCGTCGCGGATCTCCCTGCTCGACCGGCGGCTCTTCTACCACGAGGTGGTGACCCCCCATTACCCCCTCTTCGAATACCCGCCGTACTCCCT
>Ga0055474_10000156_pt1 | contig 15057 bp, 12 predicted proteins | sample Muzzi_PWA_D1_FD_57680 | JGI IMG/M metagenome (GOLD analysis project Ga0055474, IMG submission 57680) | Wetland microbial communities from San Francisco Bay, California, USA, that impact long-term carbon sequestration - Muzzi_PWA_D1 | ecosystem: Environmental > Aquatic > Marine > Wetlands ... | reverse complement strand
AGTATCGCGATCGGGCTGGTCGTCTGGACCTGGTTGGCATTGGATCGTCCTGTGGCGAAGGTACGGGTTGTTGGTGATCTGAACGCAGCGGAGCGGCAGCAGGTGCGCGAAACCCTGCGTTACAGCGTTAACGACACCCTGCTGAGCATGGATCTGCAGAAGGTTGCTGCGGATCTCGAGGCGCTGTCCTGGCCGCGTCAGGTGAAGGTGCGGAGGGTATGGCCGGACAGCCTGACCGTCGAGCTGGAAAAGGCGCTGGTCGTGGCTGCCTGGAATGATGATTACCTGACGATGGACGGACGGGTCGTTCAGCTGGCCATGGAGATCGAAGAGCTGGTGCGGTTTCAGTGTCATCACACGGCACCAAGAGCTGCGCTTGATCTGTATCAGCGTCTGCAACGGGACTCCAGCGCCGTCGACCTGCAGATTGCCGAGCTGATCGAGAACGATCTGGGCGAATGGACGCTGAAGTTTACCAACGGGATTGATCTGAACCTCGGCGTCAGTGAGTTGTCCGCGCGGCTGCAGCGATTCGTTTCCGTTTATGAACGTGAGCTTGGCAGTCAGGTAGCGCAGATCGCCGCTGTCGATGCCCGTTACGCCAGCGGTGTGGCGGTGCGGTGGCTGAACAGCGGCAATACGGATTTGAGCGGGTCGGCAGGTCAGCCTCTGAGCATGAGCGTGGCGGGCAATCATACGAGAGCAAAAAATGGCTTCAGATAACGAACCAAACAAAATCGTTGGCCTGGATATAGGCACCAATAAGGTGGTCGCCATTGTCGGTGAGGTCAATTCCGATGGCGAACTGGAAGTCATCGGCATCGGTTCGCATGGCTCGCGCGGCCTGAAGAAAGGCGTGGTGGTAAACATCGAGTCGACCGTGCAATCCATTCAGCGTGCGGTGGAAGAGGCGGAACTGATGGCCGGCTGTGAAATCAACTCCGTCTACGCCGGCATTGCCGGCAGTCACATCCGCAGCATCAATTCTCACGGCATCGTCGCGATACGTGACCGGGAAGTGTTCAGTCAGGATCTGGACCGCGTCATCGATGCGGCCCAGGCAATGGCGATTCCAGCGGATCAGAAAATTCTGCATATCCTGCCGCAGGAGTACGTGATCGACACGCAGGAGGGCATCAAGGAACCGCTTGGCATGTCTGGAGTGCGGCTTGAGGCGAAGGTGCACCTGGTGACCTGCGCGGTCAATGCGGCACAGAACATCGAAAAATGTATTGAACGTTGTGGCCTGAAGGTGAACGACATCATTCTGGAGCAGCTTGCGTCCAGCTACTCGGTACTGACGGACGATGAGCGTGATCTGGGAGTTTGTCTTGTCGATATCGGTGGCGGCACGACAGACATTGCCGTGTTTACCGATGGCGCGATACGCCATACCGCGGTAATACCCATCGCCGGTGATCAGGTTACCAATGACATTGCGATGGCGTTGCGCACACCGACGCAATACGCGGAAGAGATAAAAATCAAATATGCCTGTGCGTTGACACAGCTTGCCCGACTCGAAGAGACCATCAAGGTTCCGGGAGTGGGTGACAAGCCAGCCAGAGAGCTGTCGCGACAGGCACTGGCCGAAGTGGTCGAGCCAAGATACGACGAACTGTTCACGCTGATTCAGGCGGAACTGCGGCGTAGCGGCTTCGAGAACCTGATTGCTTCGGGCATCGTTTTGACTGGGGGCGCATCGAAGATGGAAGGGGTGATCGATCTTGCGGAAGAAATCTTCCACATGCCGGTCACATTGGGTTCTCCGCGCAATGTGGAAGGCCTGAAGGACATCGTTCGAAATCCGGTATATGCAACGGGCGTTGGTCTGTTGATGTACGGAAAAGAAAGAGAAGAGGAGATGCCGCGGCGTGGACGCAGCCGCAGTGGTGGACTTCTTGCGGGAATTAAAAAATGGTTTGGCGAGAATTTTTAGGAGATTGTGATGTTTGAACTGGTAGACAGCGCACCCCAGAGCGCGATCATCAAGGTGCTTGGCATCGGTGGTGGTGGCGGCAATGCGGTGCAGCATATGCTGACAAAACATGTGGAAGGTGTCGATTTCATTGCCGCTAACACGGACGCCCAGGCGCTCAAGAGCATTGATGCCAAAACCGTGCTGCAGATCGGCAGCGGCATCACCAAGGGTCTTGGTGCGGGCGCGAACCCTGAGATCGGTCGTGAAGCCGCACTCGAAGACAGGGACCGGCTGGCGGAGGTCATCGCCGGGGCGGACATGGTCTTCATTACTGCCGGCATGGGTGGTGGAACCGGTACCGGCGCTGCACCCGTCGTCGCGCAGGTTGCCAAGGAGATGGGCATCCTGACTGTCGCGGTTGTGACGCGGCCGTTCAAATTCGAGAAACGTTCAGACATTGCTGATCGGGGAATTCTCGAACTGCAGGAGTCCGTGGACTCGCTGATTACCATTCCCAATGAGAAGCTGCTGGCTGTACTGGGCGAGCGCACGAGCATGCTCGATGCATTCAGCGCAGCCAACGATGTATTGCTTGGCGCGGTGCAGGGTATTGCCGATCTCATCATCCGACCGGGGATGATCAATGTGGATTTCGCCGATGTGCGGACTGTCATGTCTGAAATGGGTATGGCGATGATGGGCACCGGAAGGTCGAGCGGTGAAAATCGTGCGCGTGATGCGGCAGAGGCAGCCATCCGCAGCCCGCTGCTGGAAGACATCGACCTGCACGGTGCGCGCGGAATACTGGTGAACGTGACAGCGGGTCCTGATCTGAACATCGGTGAATTTACCGATGTCGGCAGTATCGTTGATGAGTTCGCTTCAGATGCAGCCACTGTAGTCGTCGGGACGGTTATTGATCCGGATATGGGTGAAGAACTGAAGGTGACGGTGGTCGCCACCGGTCTCGGTGAGCCCATGCTGCGGACGATAGCCGCCAGCGAAACCACGCTGCGTGTCGCCACCGGTGCTGACGGCGGCCAGGACTGGAGTCATTTTGAAACACCCACTACCTGGCGTCAGGAAGCGAAGCAGGACTTCGAAAACCTGGACGAACCGACCTTTGTGCGGCAGCGCAATGCTCGGCAGCAGGATAATCCCGCCGAAGATCTGCAGATGAAAGACGGAGACTACCTCGATATTCCGGCGTTTCTGCGGCGGCAGGCAGATTGACTGCGCGTGAACCTGCGGGGCAGGACGGATCTTGCGGGCCCGGCCGCATGTTCGTCATTCAAAGTGACGACCGCATGGTTGAGCTGGTCGGGCCGGCGGATGGATTCAGGCAAGCCGGCGCGGCTGCTGCCTGCGGGCGGAAGCAATTTGTAACAATATTGTGACCGCCTTCGTTTCGATGCACCGACCTACTTTGCTACCATGCGCGCCGCCTGCCGGTGGCGGTCAGCGTGTATTCAGGTTCGCCGTGCATAGTGGAGTCCGCAACGGCTTGAAACCATTCGAGAAAGCGTGATGAGCTGCGGTGCTCACACTCAGAACAACAGGAACTTTACAGATTGGAAACGCTGAACCAGCGCACTCTGAAAAACGCTATCCGGGCGACGGGCATCGGCCTGCATACCGGTGCCAAGGTATATCTGACGCTGCGTCCTGCCCCTATTGACAACGGCATTGTCTTCGTCCGCACGGACCTTGATGAGCCCGTGACAATAGCTGCACTGGCGACGAACGTTGGTGATACGAAAATGGCGACGACACTGTACCGGGACGGGGTCGGCATCTCGACGGTGGAACATCTGATGGCTGCCTTCGCCGGTCTGGGTATAGACAATGCTTTTGTCGAGGTCAGCGCCGGCGAGTTGCCGATCATGGATGGCAGTGCGGCACCGTTCGTGTTTCTGCTGCAGTCCGCGGGCGTGGAGGAGCAGCCGGCAGCGAAGAAATTTATCCGTATTAAGAAGACCGTTCGCCACTGCGACGGCGATATCAGCGTTGAGCTCAAACCCTACGATGGCCTGAAAGTCGAGTACACGCTGCTCTATGATCATCCGGTGTTTGCAAGTCATAAGAATCGCGCGGTAGTCGAATTTTCCACCACCGCTTTCGTCAAGGAAGTCAGCCGGGCGCGTACCTTCGGATTTCTGGCGGAGTACGAACAGTTACGATCAATGAATCTGGCCCAGGGTGGCAGCCTGGACAATGCCGTGGTTGTTGACGATTACCGGATCCTGAATGACGAGGGTCTGCGTCTGGAGGACGAGTTCGTCAAACATAAAATCCTGGATGCCATCGGGGATCTGTATCTGCTGGGCCACAGCGTGATCGGCGAATTCTCCGGCTACAAATCCGGACACTCCAGCAACAACGCACTTTTGCGCAAGGTGCTTGCAGACGAAGACGCGTTTGAGATCATCTCTTTTGATGCGCCGGAACAGTCACCGATTTCGTATACACGACCGCTGCTGGCCGCCGGCAGTTGATCTGCGTGCCGCCGGATCAGCCTTTTAGAGAACCCGTTCTCATGTGCGTGCCGTAATCTGGCAGCCCCGTCTCAAAACAGTGATATCCAACCGGTAATAATGCCCCTGCTGTTCTTCATCAGCCTGTGCCAGCGTGCGGCAAAACTGCCTCAGCAGGTCAGGCGGATGAGGCTAGCGCTCTCCAGCGGACACGCGGATACGGATCTCGTCAGCCCCGTGAAAGCTGGAAAGTTCGGCGAGCCGGGGTGTCAACTCGGGAGCCAGAAAGCGCAGCTTGGTCGCACTTGCCGAATTCCGGCAGCTGACGATGACCCGAGGTCCTCTGACGTCCACGACCTCGCAGTCACGTTGCAGGGATTCCGGCAGCAGGGCGCGCAGCTGAGCCGTCCAGGACTCCTGATTGGCTGCCTGGTGTAAAAGACGTTGCAAAGGAGTGAAGCGTTGGTGGCGTTCACGCAACAGTTCATTTATCTTAGAGCGGGACACTTGTTCTGGCCGTCGTGGCGGAATGTGTACAGTGATGTACGCGATCATACCCGTCCAAGCGGATGCTGCCAGCGTTTACATGAGGCTGACCGGGAATCAGCGCATCCTGTAGCGGTTGAGGGGAAACTGCTGCTACAGAGTCTTGGTAAATCTGCTGCAGTCGCGTGGCCGGATCTGCATAAAACAAGAAAAAGACGGACAGACAGGATTTTGGCCGACTACACAGCTTCTCACTGCATCTTACACTCAGCGTCATGAAGATCATTCTGCTCAGAGAGAAAGGATCTTCCCGGGCGCTTCGGGTATCAAAACAGACCCTATTCGTGGCCACCGCCACGCTGCTGATCGGCCTGCTGTTGAGTGGCACCTGGCTTGGCAACCGCCTGACAGCAGAACCGGTTGATTCAGAAACAATCAGTCAGTGGCGCGAGCGTCTTCAGCAGCAGCAGCAGGAAGTGGATCGCATGAAAGCCGAAACTGACGCCCAGTCTCAAGCGGTAGGCCGGCAACTTGCGCAGATGCAGGCCCGTCTGTTGCGCATGGAAGCCCTCGGCGCCAGAGTTACCGAAATAGCAGATCTTGATGAAGGCGAGTTTTCTTTTACTCAACCGGCACCGCAGGGTGGCCCGGCCGCCATTGAACGTCAGGATGCGCTTGGCTGGCCGGATCTGCAGGCGAGCCTGAGTGAGCTGGCTGCGGGACTGAAGGCGCGCGAAAGTGAACTGGAAATCCTCGAATCGATGCTGCGGGACCAGGATTATCGTCAGGCTCAGAAAGTTGCCGGCAGGCCGGTTACCTGGGGCTGGATGTCATCGGCATTCGGCAAACGGGTGGATCCGTTCAGCGGCAAGATGGCCTGGCATGCTGGTGTTGATTTTGCCGGTAAAGATGGCTCCGACGTCATCGCCGTTGCCAGCGGCGTGGTGACCTATGCCGGCAAACGCTCCGGCTACGGTCAGATGGTTGAAATCAATCATGGTGACGGTTATGTCACCCGGTACGGACATCATGCCAGTCTGCTGGTGAAAGGCGGCGATATCGTCCAGAAAGGACAGCCTATCGGTACCATGGGCTCATCAGGGCGCTCCACCGGTCCGCACGTGCATTTCGAAGTGCTCAAGGACGGTCGCCAGGTCGACCCCGCCAGGTACGTAGCGCGCCGGCGCTGATTCAAACTCATTCAGCGCCACAGGGCGCGACTTCCACTTCTTTTTCGTCAGACAGAATCAGTCGTGTGCCCTGCGTAAATGCATGAAAACAGAGTAAACTGCCGGCCTTTCTCAGCAGACGGACACAGAGAACATTGCTTTCGAAAATTTTCGGGACAAAAAACAGCCGTGAACTGAAGCGGATGGGCAAAATAGTTGCCCAGATCAACAAGCTCGAGCCGGACTTCGAGACCCTGTCCGACGAGGAGCTGAAAGCGACGACGATAAAACTGCGGGAACGGCATGCGGATGGCGCCAGTCTGGAAGACCTGCTCCCCGAGGCGTTTGCCGCCGCTCGCGAAGCCGCCAAGCGGGTCATGCAGATGCGTCATTTTGATGTCCAGCTGGTCGGGGGTATCACGCTGCACGAAGGTCGTATCGCCGAAATGCGCACCGGTGAAGGCAAAACTCTGGTTGCGACTCTGCCGGCCTATCTGAATGCTCTGACGGGTGACGGCGTGCATATTGTCACGGTGAACGATTATCTGGCCCGGCGGGATGCCACCTGGATGGCGCCGGTTTACGAAGCACTTGGTCTGACGGTGGGCGTTGTGCAATCGCGCCAGAACCCGCTGGAAAAACGCGAGGCCTACCAGGCGGACATCACCTACGGCACCAACAACGAGTTCGGTTTCGACTACCTTCGCGACAACATGGCCTTCACGCTGGAGGATAAAGCACAGCGGGAACTGAACTATGCGATCGTCGACGAGGTGGACTCGATTCTGATTGATGAAGCCCGCACCCCGCTGATCATTTCCGGCCCCGCAGAAGAAAGTACCGAACTGTACAAGCAGATCAATCTGCTGGCGCCGAAGCTTGTTCAGCAACCCATGCAGGATCCGGAGGAGGCCGCCGAACATGGCGTGACCGGGGATTTTGTCGTTGATGAGAAGAATCGGCAGGTGGAGCTGACCGAAGAGGGTCATCAGAAGATCGAAGACGAGCTGATCAGGCTCGGGCTGCTCGAAGAAGGGGACAGCCTCTATGCGGCGACCAACCTCAACCTGCTGCACCACGTGCATGCGGCACTGAAAGCGCACGCACTGTTCAAGCGCGACGTCGACTATATGGTCGCCGATGGTGAAATTGTCATCGTCGACGAACATACCGGCAGGGCCATGCCCGGCCGGCGCTGGTCAGAGGGCATTCATCAGGCGGTGGAGGCCAAAGAAGGCGTACAGATTCAAAATGAAACCCAGACGTTGGCGTCGACGACTTTTCAGAACTACTTCCGGCTCTACAACAAGCTTGCCGGCATGACTGGTACTGCGGATACGGAAGCGTTTGAGTTCCGCCAGATCTACAACCTGGATGTGGTAGTCATACCGACGCACAAGCCGATGATCCGCGAAGACAACAACGATCTGGTGTTTCTGACCATCGAAGAGAAATACGACGCGATTGTTGATGACATCAGAGAGCGGATTGCCAAAGGTCAGCCGACCCTGGTCGGTACCGCTTCCATTGAGTCATCGGAGCGGCTTTCGGCAGCGCTCAACCAGGCCAACGTTGCACACAGCGTGCTGAATGCGAAACAGCACGAGCGGGAAGCAGAAATCATCGCTCAAGCCGGCCAGCCCTGCGCGGTCACGATCGCCACCAATATGGCCGGTCGCGGTACCGACATTGTGCTGGGAGGCTCTCCGGAGGGTATCAGCCAGGAGGAATGGCAGCAGAACCACGATCGTGTGATCGCGGCCGGCGGTCTGCATATCATCGGAACTGAGCGGCATGAATCACGACGTATCGACAACCAGCTGCGGGGACGTTCCGGGCGTCAGGGTGATCCGGGTTCGAGCCGTTTTTACCTGTCCATGGAAGATAACCTGATGAGGATATTCGCCTCCGACAGGATCCGCGGCATCATGCAGTCAATCGGCCTGGAAGCAGGGGAAGCCATCGAGCACCGGATGGTCAACAATGCGATCGAGAAGGCACAGCGCAAAGTTGAAGGACACAACTTTGATATCCGCAAGAACCTGCTCGAATTTGATGACGTGTCCAACGATCAGCGGCAGGTGATCTACCAGCAGCGGCGTGAACTGATGGGTTCCGACGATATCTCGGAAACGATCGCTGCCATCCGCGAAGAAGTTCTTGCCGAGGTCTTTGCGGAGTACGTGCCCCCTCAGAGCATCGAAGAGCAATGGGATATTGCCGGTCTCGAACAGGCGCTGCAGACTGAGTTTGCAACCCAGCAACCGGTAGCTCAGTGGCTTGCTGAAGACGACAGTCTCAACGAAGAGACGCTGTTCGAGCGGATCCACGATCAGGTAGTAGCCGAATACGTCAGCAAAGGTGAACAGTGGGGCGGGCAGGGCGTCGATATCCGCATGGTCGAAAAGCAGGTCATGCTGCAGATTCTCGACCAGCGCTGGAAAGAACATCTGGCGACAATGGATCACCTGAGAACCAGTATCCATCTGCGTGCATATGCACAGAAACAGCCGAAACAGGAATACAAACGCGAAAGCTTTGAGCTGTTTCAGGAACTGCTTGCCAACATCAAGCGCGATGTGGTCCGGTTACTGAGCCGGGTGCAGATTGAAACTCCGCAGGAGGTGGAGGAAGCCGAACGGCGGCGTCGCGAGCAGGCGGAAGCGCGCATGCGATATACCCATGCTGAAGCCTCGGCGCTGGACAATCCCGCGCCGCAGCAGGCACAACCCCAGTCGGCTGAGCCTGCCGATGCCAAGCCGGATACCTTCGTTCGAACTGAACGGAAAGTCGGACGCAATGAACCCTGTCCATGTGGATCAGGTAAGAAATATAAGCAGTGTCACGGCAAAGCTGCCTGAGGTAGGTCCATGAGCGTCAATCTCCCCGTACTGCCTGAATTGCAGTCCGTTGGCGGAGTCCGTCTGGGCACCGCAGGCGCGGCAATCAAATCCGAGCACCGTGACGATGTCGCGCTTCTCGTCCTGGATCCGGGAGCCACAGTGGCTGGTGTTTTCACCCGCAGCAGCTTCCGGGCACCACCTGTGGATATTGCACAGGCACGTATCGCTCTGGGTGACGTTCGCGCTCTGCTGATCAACAGTGGCAATGCCAATGCAGCCACGGGCGCTGCCGGATTAGAAGATGCAAAGACGCTTTGTGCCCGCGCAGCGGCAGCGCTGAATCTGCAGCCGGAACAGGTCATTCCGTTTTCTACCGGAGTCATCGGCGAACGGCTGCCGGTCGAACGCATTGGTCAGGCCATTGAGCGTTGTGTCGACACACTTGGCGCCGGTAACTGGGAAGCAGCGGCACGGGCAATCATGACCACGGACACCCAGCCCAAGGCAGAGAGCCGGGTGATAGACCTGTCCGGCGCCAGAGTTTCCGTTACCGGAATCGCCAAAGGATCCGGCATGATCAGGCCGGACATGGCAACGATGCTGGCGTTCATCTGCTGTGACGCAAGTGTCAGTCAGACCTGCCTGAACCGCCTGGTGAGAGAAGTGGCAGATCTTTCCTTCAACCGGATTACAATCGACGGCGACACCTCGACCAATGATGCGTTTGTGCTGGCCGCGACGGCGAAATCTTCCGCTGAGCTGATAGACGATTACCGTTCCTCCGCTTACCGGCAACTGCGGGATGCGCTTGCTGATATTGCCGTCGGAATGGCGCAGCGGATAGTCAGAGACGGGGAGGGGGCAACCAAATTCGTGACGGTGCGGGTGTCGGGCGGCCTCAACGAAGCGGAGTGCCTGCAGGTGGCCTATACCATCGCTGAATCACCTCTGGTGAAGACCGCGCTGTTCGCCAGCGATCCGAACTGGGGGCGCTTCTGTATGGCCATAGGACGTGCCGGAGTGGTCGGGCTCGAACAGTCCAGCGTAGGTGTATACGTCAATGGACTGTGCATTGTCGCGAACGGGCAGAAACATCCGGCGTATCGCGAAGAGGATGGGGCCGCGGTGATGTCAGCAGAAGAACTGGAAATCCACGTCAGTCTCGGCCGCGGTGAGGCCGTCAGTGAAATCTGGACCTCGGATCTGTCCTACGAATATGTCCGGATCAATGCGGAATACCGGACCTGACGCCGCTGCTGGTCAGCCCTTGTCGTCCAGCTGTCCGGAAAGCATGTCGTCTTCGACGCTGTCACCCTCAATCGCGTGCTGTTCGTCGACCCATGCACCAAAATCAATGAGTTTGCAGCGTTCCGAGCAGAATGGCCGATAGACGTTGCCGCGGGTCCATTTAACCGCGGTACCACAGGTAGGACAGGTCACAATGCGGGGTGTCGATTCTGCCATCAGTCGTTACCGGCGGCTGCAAGATACTGTTCATGCAGCTGCGCCACCGCTGCGTCGAGGTGTCCGAGATCCTGGTCATTGACGATGACGTCGTCAGCCGCAGCGAGGCGTACTTCGCGTGTGGCCTGGGCGGCTATGATGTTCTTAACCTGTGCCTCGCTGTTGTTGTCGCGCGCCATGGTCCGCTCAAGCTGCAGAGACTCGGGTACGTCAACGACGAGTACGCGGTCGCAGCTGCGGGTCCGGCTGGTTTCGACCAGCAGCGGATGGGCCAGAATCGCGTAAGCTGACTCCGCAGACTGCAGCTGATCGTCTATCCAGGCATTGATCAATGGATGCAGCAGCGCTTCCAGCCAGCGCCGCTCCGATTCGTCAGAGAAAACCTTCTGCCGCAGCGCGGCTCTGTCCAGCGCGCCATCCGCAGTAATGAGCTCAGCACCGAAATGCTCGGCTATTTTGGTGAGCGCGGGTTGCCCTGGTTCGACAACGACGCGGGAAGCGACATCAGCGTCGACAATTTTGATTCCGAGTGCTGCAAAGCGATCGGATACGGCAGATTTCCCACTGCCAATACCGCCGGTAAGGCCAACGACGAAGGTCATCCTGTTGTGAAGCTCAAAAAGTAAAGAAGCTGATTACGTTATCACGAGCGAGCAGCGAAACCCATCCACCAACGGCGAGAAACGGTCCGAACGGCATGGGTTCGGAAGCGTCGCCGCGCTTGCTGACGACAGTGATCAGCGCGTAGAGCAGGCCCGCGCCGGAGGCGATCAGAATACTGCCAGGCAGCACCTGCCAGCCGAACCAGGCGCCGATGGCGGCAAACAGCTTGAAATCGCCATAACCCATGCCTTCTTTCCTGGTGATCAGCTTGAAACCCCAGTAGGTTGACCAGAGAAACAGGTAGCCGGCAATCGCGCCGATGACGGCGGATTCGAGGGTGGTGAATGCACCGAAACAGTTGCAGATCAATCCCAGCCAGAGCAGCGGCAGAGTGAGCTGGTCGGGCAGCAGCTGAGTATCAAAATCGATAAAGGTGAGAGCGATCAGAACCCACGTGAAGATAACCGCTGCGAACCCGAGCCAGGTCATGCCGTAAAGGTTCAGAGCAATCAGCGTGGTCAGGCAGGTAAACAGTTCCACCAGCGGATAGCGAACCGGAATCCTGACCCTGCAGGCAGCGCAGCGACCACGCAACAGCAGCCAGCTGAGGAGGGGAATGTTCTGCCAGGCGGATATCTGGACGCCGCACGCGGGGCAGCGTGAGCGCGGAACCATAAGATTGAAAGGCTCAGCGGCCGCGGCAGCATCGGGCGCGCTGCTGGCGGTGGGTGTATCCGGTCCCGAGTGATTCAGATGCTCGAGTATGGCCTGAGCTTCTGCTGCCCATTGCCGATTCAGCATTACCGGCAGCCGATAGATGACTACGTTGAGAAAGCTGCCGACGCTGAGACCGAACCAGATGGCAAGAGCAAGGCCAAGCCAGCCATATGCCAGGAGCGGATCAAACATGCAGATGTGCGGTGGACTGTGCTGGATTGACCAGAATCAGCCGCCAACTACCGCACCAAGCTGGAAGATCGGCAGGTACATGGCAATGATCAGACCACCAACCAGCACACCCAGAACAGCCATGATCATCGGCTCCATCAGAGCGGTGAGGTTGTCGACGGCATTGTCGACCTGCTCTTCGTAGTAGCTGGCAGATTTGTCCAGCATGTCGTCCAGCGCACCGGCTTCCTCACCAATGGCCACCATCTGAATCACCATGTTTGGAAATACGCCGGTCGCTTTCATGGAAAAGTTGAGCTGCTGACCGGTGGAGACATCGTCACGCACCTTGTAGATGGCGTCGGTATAGACGCTGTTACCAGCGGAACCGGCAACGGAGTTGAGAGCATCAACCAATGGCACGCCTGCGGCGAAGGTTGTCGAAAGTGTGCGTGCAAACCGCGCTACCGACGATTTTTCGATGATGTTGCCGGCTATCGGCATCTTCAGGACGAGTCGGTCGAGCGCCCGGCGAAATTTTTTCGAGCGCCGGTGCACGGCGATGAGCCCACTGATTGCGCCGCCGATTCCCAGCACGATCATGAACCACCACTGCTGAGCGAAATCGGATATGCCGATCACGAACAGCGTAAAGGCCGGCAGTTCCGCACCGAAGCCCGCGAAGACCTCCTGGAACTGAGGCACGACTTTGATCAGCAGAATACCGGAGACAATGAATGCCACCACCAGCACGGCAATCGGGTAGGTCATGGCTTTACGGACTTTTGCCTTCAGGCTTTCAGTTTTTTCTTTGTAGGTGGCTATCCTGTCGAGCATGGTCTCCAGCGCACCGGACTGCTCACCGGCATCCACCAGGTTGCAGAACAGGTCATCGAAGTACAGCGGATGCCGGCGCAGCGATGCGGCAAACGAGCTGCCGCCGGAAACATCGTTTCTGACCGTGCGGATCAGATCCGCGACCTTGGGTTTGTCGACTCCGTCGGCAACAATATCGAAAGACTGCACCAGCGGCACACCCGCTCGCATCATGGTTGCCATCTGGCGGGTAAACAGTGAAATATCCGCAGGTTTGATCCGGCCACCGCCACCCAGTGACAGACCGGCCGTTTTTTTGCGGACTTTCGTTGCAACAATGCCCTGGCGCCGCAGTTCCGCCTTCGCGATGGCGGGGTTGGAGCTGGTGATTTCACCTTTGGACTTTTTGCCCTGTTTGTCGGTGCCTTCCCAGACAAATGTTGCGCTTTCCGCCATTGCTCTATTCCGTTATTGCCGCTGTTACTGCCGCTGTTACTGCCACTGTGGTACTCACGATCCGTGACCCGCTAGTGGCCGCTGGTAACCCGGTTGACCTCTGCCAGGCTGGTGAGGCCCTGGATAACCTTAATCAGGCCCGATCTGCGGAGATCATTGAACCCCAGCTTGCGCGCCTGTTCGGACAGCTGAATGCTGTTGCCGTCCTCCATGATAATACGAGACATTTCCGGGGTTATTTTAACTACTTCATAGATTCCGACTCTGCCCTTATAGCCGCCGTTGCACTTGTTACAGCCTTCAGTGCGGGCTTCGTAGACCTGAAATCCGGAATTGATGTCTTCTTTTGTAAAGCCTTCTGCCACTAACGTGTCTTCCGGCACGTCGATTGTGGATTTGCAGTTCGGGCACAGGCGTCTGGCCAGGCGCTGGGCGATGATCAGATTGACGCTGGTAGCCAGGTTGAACGCCGGAACGCCCATGTTGCGCAGGCGGGTCAGCGTTTCGGCGGCTGAATTGGTATGCAGTGTCGACAGTACCATGTGCCCGGTCTGAGAGGCTTTGATCGCAATCTCTGCAGTTTCCAGGTCGCGAATCTCACCCACCATGACCACGTCCGGGTCCTGGCGCAGGAAGGCCCGCAGCGCATGGGCGAAATCCAGTCCGACCCGGTGATTGACGTTGACCTGGTTGATGCCTTCCAGGTTGATTTCCACCGGATCCTCAGCGGTTGCGATGTTGCGCTCTTCCGTATTCAGAATGTGCAGACTGGTATAGAGCGTGACCGTTTTGCCGCTACCTGTCGGACCGGTCACCAGTATCATGCCTTGCGGCCGGTGAATGGCGTCCATCAGCGCTTTCTGCTGCACTTCTTCGAAGCCGAGGGCTTCAATACCCATTTTCGCGCTGGACGGGTCCAGGATCCGCAGTACGATTTTTTCGCCCCACAGCGTTGGCAGTGTGTTGACCCGGAAATCGATGGCCCTGGTTTTTGAAAGTTTCATCTTGATCCGGCCGTCCTGCGGAACCCGGCGTTCGGAGATGTCGAGTTCTGACATGACCTTCAGGCGCGCGGCCAGACGGGTACCAAGATTGGAAGGCGGGGAAGACATCTGCTGCAGCACACCGTCGGTACGGAAACGGATCCGGTAGGTGCGTTCGTAAGGCTCGAAGTGGATGTCAGATGCACCCATCTTGATCGCGTCCAGCAGCATCTTATGCACGAACCGCACAATGGGTGTGTCGTCAGCGCCGGAAGTCGGGTCATCGGCTTCCTCAGCGTTCTCCTCGAACTGTTCCATGTCCAGATCGACGAGGTCATCACTTTCCAGATCGCCGAGTCCGTCATCTTCCTGCGCATTGAGAAACTGTTCGATGACCGTGCTGAGTTTGTCATCTTCAACCAGAATTGCTTCCGTGCTGACGCCGGTATGGAACTTGATCTCGTCCAGGGCCTGCAGGTTGGTCGGGTCAGAGACAGCAACGAACAGACGTACGCCGCGTCGCACCAGCGGCAGCGCATTGTGCTGTCTGATCAGATTTTCTTTGACGAGATCCCTTGGAATCAGATCGAGGTCAAACGATGCCAGATCGATGAGGGGAACGCCGAACTCTTCTGAAGCAGTCGTGGCAATGATGCGGGATTCCGCGAGGCCATTCTGCACCAGATAGCTGACGAAGGGAGTACCCTGTTTGCGGGACTCCTCGCTTGCAGTCAACGCAACATCAGCGTCGAGTATGCTCTCTTCGACCAGGCGTCTTGCCAGGCCGCTCAAGGGAACTGGTTCAGATGCCATGTGGCATTGCAATCCTTGTGCAGTTGACGCAAACGATACATTTCACCCGGGCGCGAAGTCTAATCCTGCGTCACCTAAGTGTCGATAAACCCATCACAGTTTCAGCCCAGGTACCTGCTCAATATAGCAGCGCGAATCGGG
>Ga0055474_10000151_pt1 | contig 15450 bp, 17 predicted proteins | sample Muzzi_PWA_D1_FD_57680 | JGI IMG/M metagenome (GOLD analysis project Ga0055474, IMG submission 57680) | Wetland microbial communities from San Francisco Bay, California, USA, that impact long-term carbon sequestration - Muzzi_PWA_D1 | ecosystem: Environmental > Aquatic > Marine > Wetlands ... | reverse complement strand
GGCAGACCTTGTCCGGATCCCGCTCCACCCACTCTTCCAGCAGCCAGGGTACATCCAGACCATCAAATGCGCGCTCACCGGAGGTATCGATGTCCTGTTTCAGAGTCATGTGGTGTTTCCCCCGGGGTAATCTGTGCTGTTTGTGAAGTTCAAGTCTGCCTCAGACGGCGGCCGGATTCGAATGATGTGCAGGTTCTCGGGGTTGCCGTTGTACTGGTCCGGGGCAGATTGCTAGAGTGGCTGCGGGACCAGGCGCAGACTGATGTACAGCACGTAAGGCAAGAGTTCTGCGCTGCGTATGAAAGAAGGGGAATCGGATATGTGGTTGAGGCTACGGCAGATTGCGCTGGTGGCGGCAGAACTTGCGCCCGTGGAGCAGGCGCTGATCGATGTGCTGGGTGTGAAAGTCTGTTATCGCGATCCCGGGGTTGCCCATTTCGGCCTCGAAAACGCGTTGTTTCCAATCGGCAATCAGCTGCTGGAGGTCGTTGCTCCGGTGCGGGAAAACACTGCCGGTGGACGATACCTGCAGCGACGCGGCGGCGATGGTGGCTACATGGTCATCACCCAGTGCGACGATCACGCCCCGCGTCGTAAGCGTGTAGCCGATCTTGGCGTACGGATCGTCAACCAGTTCGAAACCGACGAGTTCCGTAACATGCAGCTGCATCCGAAAGACACCGGCGGCAGCTTCTTTGAGATCGACGAACAGCTTGGCCCGGATGCGCATGCGGAGGATGGACCCTGGGAACCGGCCGGGGAAAACTGGAAAGCGGGTCAGGTGCTTGACCGGGTGCAGGGAATCGCTGCGGCCGAGGTGCAGTGTGATGAGCCTGCGCTGGTGGCGGCGCGCTGGGCGGAGATTGCCGAAATCGGCCTGACGACGCAGGACGGCAACCCGGTGCTGTCGCTGGAGAACGCAACGGTTCGCTTCGTTCCCTGCAGCGACGGCCGCCCGGAGGGACTCGGCGGTATTGACGTCTATGCGGCGGACCCGGACGCCATTCTGGCTGCTGCGGAAGCCCGCGGTATTCGTACGGGTGAGCATCAGGTGCACCTGTGCGGCATGCGGATCAACCTGCTGGACCCGCCGGCATGAGCCCGGCGGATGAGTATCGCGACATACAGTTCGAGATCGAAGATCCGGTCGCACTGATCCGGCTCAACCGACCGGAAAAACTCAACGCGTTTACCTACGACACGTTATCGGAGATCCGGCGTGCGGTCAGCGCGGCGGCCGCTGACCGCCGCGTGGTCGGCATTGTCATCACCGGCAACGGTCGCGCGTTCAGCGCCGGACTCGACGCGGCCGTCCTGGAGCAGGTCACCAGCAGCGCGACGCCACCAACCAGCACCCCGGCAGAGAGCGATACGCTACCCGGCATTTTCAGCTACCTGACCCAGGTGCCGAAGCCGGTGATTGCCGCGGTGAACGGTGTGGCGGCAGGGGGCGGACTGATCCTTGCGCTGATGAGCGATCTGCGATTTGCATCGACGGCGGCGAGTTTCACCACAGTGTTTCTGAAGCGTGGCCTGATTGCCGAACACGGCTCGAGCTGGCTGCTGCCGCGGCTGTGTGGGGTCAGCCGCGCACTGGATCTGCTGTGGATGAGCGATCGGATTGATGCGGAAAAGGCGCGGCAGATTGGACTGGTGGATCGGGTGTGCGCACCGGAAGAGCTGCTCAGTACTGCCCGCGACTACCTCGAACAGCTCGCAGCTACCTCTCCACCCGCGGCCATCGCGGAGACCAAACGCCTGGTATACCGCCATCTGGGCGCTGACCTGCCGACGGCGCTGAAAGAGGCGGAAATTTCACAGAACAGCTTCGTGACCGGACCTGATGCGGTGGAAGGTGCCCGGGCGTTTCTCGACAAGCGGGCACCGGTCTTCGGTCGCATCGGAGAGGAGTGAATAATGACGGGCAACGCACGCTGGCAAACCATCAGCTTTGAATCAGCGAACGGGATTGCGCGCCTGACGCTGAACCGGCCCGAGCAGATGAATGCCATGACCAATCGCATGGTCAGGGAGGTGACGGAGTGTCTGACTGAGGTGGCGACGCACACAAGCGAGCGCGTACTGGTGCTGACAGGCGCGGGACGCGGGTTCTGTCCGGGTGCGGATCTGAAACATTTCGCGGCAGGTGGTGCCGACGAGGAGCTCGGGCCGTCGGACTTCCGTACACCGCTGCTGCTGCACCGGATGCCGCAGGTCACTATTGCCGCCATCAACGGCATGTGCGCGGGTGCCGGGCTGGGTTGGGCCTGCGCTGCCGATCTGCGGGTCGCCGCCCGTTCCGCCAACTTCAATACCGCGTTTCTGAACGTGGCGTCTGCCGGCGACATGGCGGGACCCTGGACTCTGCCGCGTCTGGTCGGCGCAGCGAAAGCGCGCGAGCTCTACCTGCTGCCGGAAAAATTCAGTGCGGAGGCAGCACTCGCCATCGGCCTGGTCAGCCGGGTGTTCACCGACGCGGACTTTCACGATGAGGTCAACGCAATCGCCGAGCAACTTGCTGCTGCCTCGCCGCATGCACTGCGAACGATGAAACGCAATTTTGTGGATGCCGAGCAGATGGATCTGGAAAGTTATCTGCAGGTGGAGAGCGAACGACACCTGCAGGTCATGGCGCATGACGATGCAAAAGAAGCTTTTCGCGCCTTTGTCGAAAAACGTGCCCCCCGATTCGGAGCACACGGCTGACGCAAGGCAAGCCCGGGTCAGAAATTACCCGGCTTGAACCTCAGTCGAACGAGCGGATGGCTTCCAGTACCTTGGCCGGATGATCGGCTGCTTTTGCCACCCGGGCCCAGTGTTTCGCCACTTTGCCGTTTTCATCAATCAGCACAGTTGAGCGGATGACTCCGGTGGTTTTCTTCCCGTACATCATTTTTTCGCCGTAGGCGCCGTATCTGGTCATGACTTTCGCGCCGGGATCGGACAGCAGCGTAAACGGCAGTTTGTATTTGGCGATGAATTTCTGATGTGACGCATCGTCGTCGGGTGAGACGCCAAGCACCACTGTGCCGGTTTTCCGGATGTCCTTCCACAGATCACGGAATCCGCAGGCTTCTTTCGTGCATCCGGGCGTGTCGTCACGGGGATAGAAGAAGACAACTACTTTCTGACCTTTCAGATCCTTCAACGCGATCTTGTTGCCGTCCTGATCTTGCAGCGTGAATGCGGGTGCTGCGTTGCCTTCTGCGACGGGCATGTTGCCTCCTTGATTAAAATTTCCGGGGTCTCAGAAAAGGACCGGCGTCGTCGATCTGCCTGCCTCGAACTGCGTCAGTTTTCGTATTTCATTGTTTCCCGGGAACGATCATCGATGAACTCCACTTCGTCGTTGACGAAAGTGATCACCTTCAGAAACTGCGCATCGCCCTGATCGTAAACCCAGACGGTACCGAACTTTTCGGTGCTGGTCGGCGTGTCGCAGATTTCGAGCACTTCGTCTTTGGTCATGCCCTGGGTGATCAGTTTTGTGCCGCAGCGCATGTCGGCGCTGCCCAGTGCGACGCTGGCGGCCAGCGTCGCACAGATGCCGATTGCGAGGGTCAGTAATCTGTTCATGGCAGGATCTCCAGATGCAGCTGTTGAACCTCCAATCATAGTCGCTGCGTTTCGAGCCCGGTACCCGTCGCGTTATAGTCCGCACCTTGGAGAACGACACGGGAACACCATGCACCTGCGATACCTTTTCGGCCTGCTGCAGGCGGCCATCATTCTGTCCGGCTGTACCGAAGCTGACCAACCGGCACCGGATCATCCAGATCTGGTGCTGATTAACGGCGTCATCTGGACTGGCGATTCCGCGCTGCCTCGGGCGCAGGCGCTGGCAGTCAGCGCTGAGCGCATCCGGGCCGTTGGCAGTGACGCAGAAATCAGCGCGCTGATCGGATCGGATACGGAAGTGATCGATGCTGATTCAGCCATGGTGGTGCCCGGCTTCATCGATAGCCACGTGCATTTTCTGACCGGCGGCTTTGCGTTGTCTTCAGTGCAGCTGCGTGATGCCGCCACACCGGAGATGTTTGTTCAGCGTATTGCCGACTATGTGCAGACGCTTGAGCCCGGTGAATGGGTTTTGAACGGTGACTGGGATCATGAAAACTGGGGAGGAGAACTGCCGGGTGCTGCGTGGATTGACGCGGTTTCTCCGGACAATCCGGTCATGATCAATCGTCTTGATGGCCACATGGTGCTGGCGAATTCTGCCGCGATGGCATTGGCCGGCGTCTCCGCAGACACCGCAGACGTCAGCGGCGGTGAAATTGTCCGGGATGCGCAGGGAGAACCGACCGGCATTTTCAAAGATAACGCGATGGCGCTGATCGGGCAGGTGGTGCCAGAGCCGAGCACGGAGCAGCGGCAGCGGGCACTGGCGAGCGCCAGTCAGTATGTGGCGGCGCAGGGCGTGACCAGCGTGCACGACATGGCGGATTGGCAGAGTCTCGAAACTTATCGGCAGGCACAATCTGACAGTGCCGCAGGCCCGGGCTTGAACACGCGCATCTACTCTGTGGTTCCGCTGCGGGACCATGCTGCGCTGGCCGCAGAAGTTGCCGCGCATGGCCGGGGTGACGAGTGGCTGAGGATTGGGGGCCTGAAAGGTTTCATGGATGGTTCTCTGGGTTCTCATACTGCAGCCTTTTTTGAGCCATTTACCGACTCTCCGGACGACCGCGGTTTCTTCATCAACGATCCGGGCGACATGGCTGCCTGGATCTCAGCGGCAGATGCCGACGACCTGCATGTCATCGTGCACGCTATTGGCGACCGCGCCATTTCTTCGCTGCTGGACATCTATGCGGACGTGATTGAAGACACGCCACCGCGGGATCGGCGTTTCCGCATTGAACATGCCCAGCATATTGCTGCTGAGGACCTGCCGCGCTTTGCCGAGCTCGGTGTGATCGCCAGCATGCAGCCTTACCACGCCATCGACGACGGCCGCTGGGCGGAGCGGGTCATTGGACCCGAGCGGGCATTGACGACCTATGCCTTCAGGTCGCTGCTCGACAACGATGCGACAGTTGCTTTCGGCAGTGACTGGTTCGTTGCGCCGCCGGTACCGCTGACCGGTATCTATGCAGCCGTCACCCGCCGCACGCTGGATGATGCGAACCCGGATGGCTGGGTGCCGGAACAGAAAATCAGCGTCGAAGAAGCTCTGTATGCCTACACCCGGGATGCCGCGTATGCCTCCTTTGAAGAGGACATCAAAGGGACTCTGACCCCCGGAAAACTGGCTGATTTCGTGCTGCTGGATCAGAATCTGCTGGCAATCGACCCGGTGACGATCCGTGATGTGCAGGTGCTGCGGACGGTGATCGGTGGCAGGACTGTATTCGAGAAGGACTGAGCCACTTCCGGCTGCCGCTTCAGTCCAGTCTCTCGACGAATGCGGCAACGCGTGCGCCCAGATGTCTGCCGGTTGCGAGGTCGATCTCGGTCAACTGTTCCGGTGTGCTCGCGGTTGCGCCCGCGCCAAAATAGAAGCCGTTCGGGTTGACGCCGTCGGAGAAGTTTCCACCGGTGCCACACCAGATCATACCCATCTGCATGGCGAAGGTTGTCATCGCAACGAATGTGGAAGATTTATCACCGGATGCCAGCGACGAAGCGGTAAAGCCTGAGGCGACTTTGTCTTTCCACGCCTGCGTGAACCAGCGTGGCGCCATCGCATCGAAGAAAGCTTTGAGCTGCCCGGAAACCGAGCCCATATAGGTAGGTGAGCCGAAAATTATGGCGTCGCAGGCATCCAGCTGTTGCGCAATTTCATCGTTCACCCAGCGGCCGTCAACGATATCGCCCGGTGCGATGGGAAGATCGACGACTTCAGCACCCGTCTGCATTGCGCCGGCTATCACCGATTCGGCAAGCCGGGCCGTCGTGCCGGAGCCGGAGAAGTAAATAATTCCGATTTTCGCCATCGCTCACCACCTCGCCTTATGCGTGCCAAGCGGTGCAGGTGGCAGGCGCCATTCAACAGGGGATGCGGATAAGCTGACAGCGGGTTTCAGGTAGCTGCTGGTGCCCCAGGCGGTGTCGATCTCGGCGGTCATGCCGGCGATTTCCGATGATCCGAGGCGTTTTGCCTGCACGCTTCTGCGCAGACCCAGCGCTCTGGTCCAGACCGCGGTGCGTGCCAGCGACACCCGAACCCAGTAGCTGCCGCCATGTTGCGCCCTGCGCTGCAGGGCCGCCAGCGTGCCGAAGGCGGCCAGATAACCGGTGGTGTAATCATTGACCGCCGCGGGCAGCAGTGTCGGCGTTTCCGCGTCCAGATGGCGTCCCTGAATATCTGCCATGCCTGTCACTGTCTGAGCCAGCTGTTCCCAGCCTGGGCGGCTTCTCCAGTTGCCCTCGTGACCGTAGCAGTTGATCGAGACGTAAACGATGCCGGGTCTCGCCGCGACCAGATCGTTTACCGCAAACCCGAGTCGCTCCATTGCACCGGTTCGATATCCCTGGGAGAACACGTCTGTCTGCGTGACCAGCTCGCGCAGCCGCTCAGTATCAGCACGCTGCCTGAGATCCAGGTGGCAGCTGCGTTTGCCGAATCCGGTATCTGCCACGAACAGCGGAATGGAAGGCAGATGTTCTGCTCCGACCCGCAGCACCGAAGCGCCATAAGAAGCCAGGGTTCGGGCGCAGGTCGGTCCGGCGAGTATCCGGGTGAGATCGAGTACCCGGATGCCTGTCAGCGGTCGAGCCAGATCGTCGGGAAACGGCTCCGGTTCGGAATCACCCATCTGTATGATCTCAACAACCGGCCGCACGTTCAGCGCCGCACCGGCAGCTGAGCTGTCCCATTCGCTGGCGGTGCGGACCATCGCGCCGCAGAGCCCGGCGCTGCCGAGGGCTTCTTCCAGCTCATCCCCCCGCAACTCCGCGACCGCTGCCGCGACCGCGTCTTTATCGTCTGCTGTTCCGAGCAGGTTGAGAATGCCCCGGGTATTGTGTGGAAAACCCGGATGCAGATAGACGTAACGGTCGTCTGCGCTCGGAAAGAATCCGGCCGCTGCCGTTCGGTCTTCGGGCGCAATTCTCGGCGCTGGTGAACTTGCGCCGGTGAAGCGCAGAAACAGAAAGCTGGTCAGCGATGCTTCAGCATGACGGCTTGCCGTCGCAACCGTCGAAGCGGTATGGCCGCGCTGCCGTGCAATCTGATCTGCGATTGCCGCCCCCGCAGTGAGTGCAGCCCCGGCAGCTTCTGCAGCCCGCAACGGCGTATCGAGACTGACTGTCTGGGCACGAAAGCGGATGTCCTGATCGTCAAGACTGATACCGCCTGCCGCACTGAGCTGCTGCAGCGCCCGGCTGAATACCTTGCTGCTGGCACGTGTCATGACACGGGAGTATGGCACAGCTTGTCAGGCATTGGTTGCTGATCGGTGAGACCGGCGGCGCCGTGCAGCCGGTCAGGTGAATTCACCTTCCGGCGTGACAGAGCGCACCGGTTACTTCTAACATCAACCACCGTTGTCTGCTCGGGGAGGGGGAGATGCTCAGACTGATAAAGATTGCGCTGATTGTTCTGGTGGGAGCCTGGGGGCTGCTTGGTGGAATCGGCAATCTGGCGGGTTATGAGGCGGGTCATGCACTGGTGCAGGGTGTCATGATGCGTGAGGGGGCGATTGCCGCGGGAGGTCCCTTCATCACCGTGAGTCATCCACTTCTGACTCATTTCGGTTATGCGGTCATCTGGGTTGGTAAGCTGGCTGCCGGGATCTTCTGCTTGTGGGGTGCGGCGCGATTGTGGCTGGCACGGGATGCTGACGCTGCGCAGTTTAATGCTGCCAAAACCACGGCGCTGTCCGGTTGCGGTATCGCGCTGCTGATGCTGTTCGGCGGTTTCTACGTGGCTGGCGGTGTTTACTTCGGCATGTGGTCTTCGGCCGGCGGCCAGGCTTCGCATGATTTTGCGGCTCAATACATTATCGGTATTGGGATCGTTGCTCTGTTTGTCGCATCTCCGGAGCCTTGAGGGCGCGCTCCAGGGTGTTGAGCTGGTCTTCTGCTGCGGTTGCTCGTGAGGTTACAGCGGAGTAGCCTCGGCTTTCTGAAAAGTTCAGCGTGGTGGAATTCATGCATCCGATTCCTGTTCGACGAATGGATTTCGACATACCGGTCGTTGATAACTTCGATCCGGTTTATATGGCCCATAGCGCTGCGGTCTCCTACAACTTCACCGGTCTCGGGCTTTACGTCGCCCTGCTCGAGCCGTTCATCGTCAAATCAATGCGCCGGGTGATTGATCAGATCACCGATGATTCTCTGCGCGAAGAAGTGGATCGGTTCTGTCGTCAGGAGGCGCAGCACTATCAGCAGCATGAACGCTTCAACGCGGCGATCATTGCCCAGGATTATCCCGGACTCGAAGCGCGTATGGCGAAACTGGCTGCTGATTTTGAAGGATTTCTGACGTCAAGGAGCGACAGATTCAGGATTGGCTTTATTGAGGGATTTGAGTCCTACACCACTCAGGGTGCGCTGGAAATTCTGTCATCCCGGGTCTGTGATCACCCGCGTACCGATCCGCGTTTCGGAGATCTGTTCCGCTGGCACATGCTGGAGGAGATTGAACATCGCAATGTCGCCTTTGATATCTATCAGCATCTCTATGGCGACTATCTGTACAGGGCAGGTATGTGCTGGGTCGCCCAGAGTCATATCCTGCGCTTCATGGCGGACTGTGCAAAGATCATGTCTGCCACAGACGTCAGGCGTCATGGTCAACGCTGTCGGGTAAAACCCGTTGAAAAGCTTGTGACCAGGCTCATGCCCTGGCCGAAGCGGCTGCGTTCCATGATGCCCGGCTATACCCCGCACAAGTATCAGGTACCCGATACCGTTGCAGAACTCTCAGCCCGGTTGACGCAGCAGGCGGTCAGCGCCACCTGACCAGCCATGGGTCTGCGCGGACAAAGCAGTCGACTGTGACTGATTTTCCGCTGCCCGTTTCCTGCACAGCAGTGCTGCTGATCACCCCTTGAAAGCAATCGTTTTCAACCAGTATGGCTCACCGGATGTTCTGCACCTGGCCGAGGTTGCGCTACCACAATCTCGGGCTGATCGTGTGCTCGTGCGGGTGCATGCCGCGTCCGTCAACGACTGGGATCTAGCCCGGGTACGGGGTGAGCTGACCAACCGCGTCATGAACGGACTGTTCCAGCCGAAGCGGCGGACTCTCGGCGGGGACGTCGCCGGCACTGTCGAAAGTGTGGGTGAGAATGTCCAGGGGTTTGCTTGCGGCGACAGAGTCTATGGAGACCTGTGTATGGCTGGGTTCGGTACGTTTGCCGAGTATGTCAGTGCGCCTCAGCGGGCGCTGGCTCACATGCCGCAAAACATGTCTTTCCAACAGGCGGCGGCGATTCCGCAGACCGGGATGCTGGCTGTGCAGGGTCTGTTTGATGCTGGCGGAATTCGTGACGGCAGAGGGAGTATTCTGCTGAATGGCGCCGGCGGTGGTGTAGGCACTCAGGCGCTGCAGCTTGCCAGGCCCTTCTGCAGTCAGATCACCTGTGTGGATGCGGCCGAAAAACTCACCCTGCTGAGAGAACTTGGCGCTGATCAGGTCATTGACTATCGGCAGATGGATTTCTGCAGTAACTCTGGCTGCTACGACCTGATACTCGATGCCCGGACCACCCGCTCACCGTTTGCTCACGCCCGCGCGCTGCGGCCGGGCGGTATCTATGCCACAGTTGGCGGCGAACTGCCGCGACTGCTGCAGGCATACCTGCTTGGCGGGATGGTCTACAGAACGCAGGGAAAACATATCCGTGTGGTTGCGTTGAAACCGAACAGAGACCTGGCGTTTCTGAGCAAAGAGTTTCAACAGGGCAGCTTCGTGCCTGTTATCGATCGTTGTTTTCCGCTGGAGGAGACGGCAGAAGCGCTGCGCTATTTCAGTTCGGGAGATCACCAGGGCAAGGTTGTCATTACCGTATCCTGAATGGTCATCCCCGGCAGCCGGTTCTGCGTTGCTGGCGATTTTTTCAGGTTACTTTGACAACGATGTCATGCAGCACATCCCCGGCAGTAGCCACCCGATCAGCGGCGTTGGACATGTGACGGTAGACTTCCCGCCGCTTCAGGATTTCGATGATGAACGCAACGCTGGTCGCCACAGCAGGGGCGGTATCCGGGTGCAGCGAATCGACGAGAGCGCCGAGTGCCGCAGCTTGTTCCCGATTGGCAGGGGTGAGAGTTGCCAGATAGTGATTGGCGTTGAACAGTTCTGCCAGCGCGGACCGGTAGATCTTCTCGGTCCGTCTTTCCGTTTTTCTGGCCAGGTCTGCCTGTGTATCTGCTTGTTCTGGTGAGTGTTCGAGCACAGCAAACCCTTTGGCAATTGCTGCAGTACCCTCTTTCAGCAGTCTCGCCATTGCGTGGGTGTGTTCGTCCGGTGGCAGCTCCAGCAGTGCCATCTCCCGGACGGTGGATTTGGCATAGTTGAGTACCATATCGATGGCGTTTATTGCCCGGAAGATGTCCTCGCGGTCCATTTGCGTTGCAAACGCGCGGTGCAGTTTGTCCAGATTCCGCTGCTTGATTTCATCCGCCTGATGTTCAAGAGCGCGTACGCGTTCCGCATGTACCACTTCTCCGCTTTCCATGTACGCAAGCAGGGCGTCGGAACCCTGATCAACGAGAATACATTGCTGGTTCAGCAGATCGTAAAAATCCGGCGCCTGGGGCAGGATACGGTCTGCCAGTCTGGTCAGTAGTGAATGTTTCTCTGTTGTTGGCATCATGTCCTCCCTGACGATCGTCAGATCAGGTTGCGAATGGTTGAGCTCAGCAGATAAGCGAGGGCACCGAGCAGGGCTGCACCAGGCAGCGTCAGTACCCAGGCAATCGCAATTTCCCGCGCCACGGACCAGCGCACGGCCCGGGGTCGCTCCGAACTGCCGATACCCATGATTGCACTGCTGACCACATGCGTGGTGGAGACGGGACCCCCCATCATTGAGGCACCGAATATTACGGCGGCTGAAGTCAGCTGTGTATTGAACCCGTGCAACGGACGCAGTCTGTAGATGCCGAAGCCGACGGTACGAACAATGCGCCAGCCGCCGAGCAGCGTTCCCAAAGTGATACTGCAGGTGCTGATCAGTATGACCCAGAGCGGCACCGAAAATTCACTCAATGCACCGCTCAGCATCAGGATCAGAGTGATGATTCCCATGCCCTTCTGGGCGTCATTGGTGCCGTGGGCGAATGCCAGGGCAGCCGCGGTCAGTGCCTGACCGTGGCGCAGCTGGCGATTTACCGCATTACTTGCCGTACGCAGCAGCAGACGCATGCACCGATGCAGAAAGTATCCCGCGACAAAACCAATCAGCGGTGAGGTCAGCAGCGTCAGCAGCACTTTGGTCACGCCGGTCAGGTGTCCGGCTGCCAGTGCCTGCATACCCCAGATGACATCGTCTGAGCCTGCGCCGGATATGACGGCGCCGACCAGTCCTCCGACCAGTGCATGGGACGAAGAAGATGGCAGCGCCAGGCGCCAGGTCAGCAGATTCCAGCCGATCGCCCCGCTGATTCCGCAGGTGACCACGGTCACCGCATCAAACCGGGTCAGTGCGCTGAGATCGACAAAACTGCCGATGGTATCTGCCACGGCAGTACCGCCGAGCAGAGGGCCCAGAAAGGTGAACACACCGACCAGCATCACGGAATGTGCCGGGGTCATGGCGCGGGTGGCGACCAGCGTGGCGATCATGTTCGAGGCGTCGTGAAAACCGTTTGTGAAGTCGAAGATGACGACGGCGGATACCGCCAGAATCACCAGAAATATAACGCTGCCTGTGTCCACGGGAATTGACCGTCCTTGCGTTAGCGGGATGCGGGTAAGGCGAGGCAGAACCGGCTCAATCAGTATCCGCTCTGGGCGGACGCAGGATCAGCACCAGCGGCATGGTTGCCAGAGTGATCATCATCATCAGTCGGAAATCGTCCAGATAGCCCAGCATCAATGCTTCATGCTGAACGATATTGTTGAGCATTTCGAGACCGGACGAACTACCGGCGTCTGCCATCGGGACGTTGAGATTCTTCAGAATCGGATTGAAAGGATTGATGTGGGTGACCAGAACTTCTCTGTTTTCACGGACGTATACCGCCAGTGCGCCCATCAGAATCGAAATCCCGATGCTGCTGCCGATGTTCCGGGCCAGACTGTAAAGACCGGATCCTTCGGTTCGATAGCGTGGTTCTAGTGTGGCGAAAGCGACGCTGCTCATGGGCACAAACATGAAACCCATGCCGAACCCCTGCAGCATGCCCGTCCAGGCCAGCATCGCCGCCGTCACATTGTGGTCAAACAGAGACATCTGCCACATGGATGCTGCCATCAATGCAAGACCGAGCATGATCAACGCTCTCGGATCGACACGGCCCACAAGCCGGCCGACGAGCGCCATCGAGATCATGGTTCCGACACCGCGGGGTGCCATGATCCAGCCTGTCGTCATTACCGGATAGCCAAGCAGGCTCTGCATGAATGGCGGCAGGATGGCCATGGTTGCCATCAGATTGAAACCGATGCCGACGCTGAGAATCACGGAGAGGGAAAAGTTACGATCACGGAATATCGCAGGTTCCACAAATGGCTGGTGTCGGGTGAAAATCTGCACCAGAAACAGATACATGCCGATCAGCGCGAGCAGCGCTTCGATCTGAATCTCAGTCGATTGAAACCATGATTCTGAGTTGCCGCGATCCAGCATGAGCTGCAGCATGCCAATGGCCAGCGCCAGAAAGGCGAAGCCCGCGAGGTCGAAGGGGCGATCACGTTCTTCGTCAACGCCATCTTGAACGCTCAGCTGAATGCCGATCAGCGCAACGATTCCCACCGGCACATTGATCAGAAATACCCAGTGCCAGCTCAGCGTATCCGTCAGCCAGCCGCCAAGTGTCGGGCCGATGATGGGACCCACCATGACGCCGACGCCGAACAGGGCCATGCCGCGACCATAGGTTGCCGGGGTGTAGGCATCGAGTACCGAAGACTGGGCCAGCGGGATCAATGGCGCGCCGAACGCACCCTGGAGGATACGGAAAACCACCATTTCCTCCAGATTGACCGCCATGCCGCAGGCCACGGATGCCAGCACAAAGCCGGTGACCGTGAGCAGAAACAGACGCTTTCTACCCAGGCGGTGAGAGAGAAAGCCAGCCATCGGAGTCATGATGGCGGAAGCAACCACATAGGCGGTCAGCACCCAGGCAACCTGCTCCTGAGTTGCGGAAAAAGTACCCTGCATGTGGGGCAGCGCAACCGCCGCGATGGTGGAATCGAGCGTGTAGATGACTGTTGCCAGCATGATGCTGGCCATCATCAGACCGCGGGAAGTTGTCGATGCCGTCATTGCGGCTCAGCCCGCGGGCGTGAGATCGCGCCAGGTTCGGGTGTAGCCGGTGTCCACGGTCACGGTACTGCTCATGCCGAGCCGTAGCGGCGGCAGGTCTGATGTATCCTCAATGGCGATCCGTACCGGAATGCGCTGGACAATTTTGACCCAGTTGCCGGTGGCGTTCTGCGGTGGCAGCAGAGCGAACTCGGCGCCGGTTGCTTCGCTGATATTCTGTACGCTGCCATGCCACAGTTTGCCGGGATAGGCATCGATCCGGACCTCGGCACTCTGCCCCTCGCGGACATGAGTCAGCTGGGTTTCTTTGAAGTTCGCTTCGATCCACAGATCCGTATCCGCAACCACAGCCAGGACCGGAACACCCTGTTCGACATAATCTCCGGGCTCCGGCCGGTTGGTCACGACGCCGCCGATCGGAGCACGGATGATTGTGTGTTCGAGATTCAGTTCAGCCTGTGCCAGCTCGGCGCTCGCTTCCAGATAGCGAGGATGCTCCCCCACCGGAATGTCTGCATTGCCGTTCAGACGGGCCAGCAGGCTGGCTGCCTGCTGGCGGGCCACTTCGATCTGCTGCTTGGCAGTATCCCGGTTGAACCGCGCGGTATCGAGATCCTGCCGTGTACCGAGGTCTGCATCTCGCAGGCCGACCTGGCGTGCGTATTGTGCTTTCGCGAACTCGAGACTGGTTCGATACAGCTCGATTTCGGCAACGGCTTGCTGATAGGCGAGTTTATCCGCGTCGATTTCGCTGCGGGTCCGATCCAGATTGGCTTGTGCCCGCTGGCGGGAGATCCGGTAGGTTCTGTCGTTCAGGTGGATCAGTTCTGCACCAGCCGGGATGTGCTGATATTCGCGGGCGCCCACCTCGATGATGGCGCCGGACACCTCCGGGGCCAGGTTGATGATATGGCCTTTGACATAGGCATTGTCTGTACTTACCTGGCCTCCTGCCTGCAGGTAGGCATACAGCGCTGTGGCAACCACCACTGTCGGCAGCACGGTCATCAGCAGAAAGCGACGTGAGCCTTTGCGCGCCTGCGATGGCGCAGCTGTGGATGGTTGGTTGCCTGGATTCGCCTGCGGCGTGTCAGGCGCGGGGTGCTGCTCCGGAGCAACTTCTCGCAGATTGTTGGTATCGGACATTCCCGGCTAGCCTCCCGCTTCCGGCTCACTGAGATCTGGCGCCACGGCAGGTTCCGCCAGGTTGCCTTTGATCTGCTGCAGTGTGCTGATCAACGTTGCTCTGTCGCCGGCGGCGATACCGGAAAGGGCAGCTTCAGTCAGGGATCTGCCAAGTGCGGTGATTTCGTCTAGCAGCGGTTGGGCTGCAGGTGTCAGGTAAAGCTGCCGGGCGCGCCGATCGGTGGGATTCTGCCGCCTTTCCAGCAGACCCGCCTGTTCCAGCCGGTCAACATTGCGCAACAGTGTGATCGGTTGAATTTCCAGCAGCTGCGCCAGCGCGACCTGGCTGATGCCTTCATTTCGTCCGAGCTGCATCAGCGTCCGCGCCTGTGCCTGGGTCAGGCCGACTGACTGGGTGGTCTCGTTGAACCGCTCGCGCAGCATGCGGGCGATATCTGAGACCAGGAAGCCAAGACTGGTATCCGGATCTATCCGCATCAGGTCCATCCCGATAGTTATACGCCTGGCTAATACTAAGCATTGCTTATTATCAGTCAAGGGTTGCAATTTACGGTATTGGTTGCTGATCACGAGCCCGGCACGGGACCTGCTATGCTCGCGCGCTGTTGATCCGCCGGAGTTGTCAATGGGCCAGCCCAAAGGTATCTGGGTGCTGTTTCTCGCCGAGATGTGGGAGCGTTTCAGTTATTACGGGATGCGTGCGCTGCTGGTGCTCTATCTGATCTCCAGCAATGCCGCAGGCAGCGTCAATCCGGGTTTCGGCTGGAACGAAGAATCCGCCTACCTGCTTTACGGAATCTATACCTGGGCCGTTTACCTGACCCCGATTTTCGGTGGCATTCTGGCCGATCGTCTGCTCGGCACGCATCGCTCGCTGGTGATCGGCGGTTGCATCATCGCTGCGGGTCATCTG
>Ga0055474_10000150_pt1 | contig 15459 bp, 9 predicted proteins | sample Muzzi_PWA_D1_FD_57680 | JGI IMG/M metagenome (GOLD analysis project Ga0055474, IMG submission 57680) | Wetland microbial communities from San Francisco Bay, California, USA, that impact long-term carbon sequestration - Muzzi_PWA_D1 | ecosystem: Environmental > Aquatic > Marine > Wetlands ... | reverse complement strand
AAGAGTCCGAAGGCTCTACCATCTATCGGACTCTCTCGCCATTGATCCGTGGCATTGGGGATATCGGCGATCCCAAGCTGGAGAAGATTGTGGATGGCCTCTTCTTGCTCCCCGGAGACCTACAGCTTTCCAGCTTCGAAGATGATCTCTCCAACCAGTGGCCCGAAGCTTCGGATGGCAAAGAGAGGGCCTTTCGGGTGCTCTCCGCATTCTGGCGGATTCAGCAGCGAGCGGCGGCGGAGCAACAGGCGAATCTGATCCTCATGGACCTTGGTCCCAACCTCGGGGCCATCAACCGCGCCGCATTGATCGGGGCGGACTACATCGTCACGCCTGTGTCTCCGGATCTCTTCTCCCTGCAGGGGCTCAAGAACCTGGGACCGACGGTGAAACGGTGGCGCGAGCAATGGAAACAGCGGCTGAGCAAGCGCCCCGCCGGGGATCTGGAACTTCCGGAAGGTCGCATGGAACCCGCCGGATACGTCGTCTTGCAACATGCCGTGCGCCTCGATCGCCCGGTCAAGGCGTATGCAAAATGGGTCCAGAGAATACCTGCGGTGTACCGTGAGTCGGTCCTGGGGGAGAACGGCGAGATGGCGCCGGAGTTCCAGGCGGATCCCCACTGTCTGGCGCTCACCAAGCATTACCGTAGTCTCATGCCCCTGGCCCAGGAGGCCCGCAAGCCCATCTTCCACTTGAAGCCAGCGGATGGCGCCTTGGGGGCGCATCTGAGCGCGGCTCAGGAAGCCGGGCGGGATTTTGCCGCCCTGGCCCGAGCGATCGCCCGGCGGGTCGGATTGATCTTGCCGCCGCCGTGAGGTTTGCTCCAACGGATCCGGCGGCCCTGCCCCTGCCCCTGCCCCTGCCGCTATACTCCCGCCGACAAGTTTCTGAGAACCGAGATAACAACGAAGAGGCGATAGAAGGATGAACCGGATAGGGTGCTTTGGTGGGTTGTGTTTGGCCCTCTGTGGCTGTCTGACGATGGGACTCCAGGCCCAGGAGGAAACCACCGAGTTGGGGTGGTTCGATGAGGCGGAACTGAGCCTGGTGGCGACGAGTGGCAACGCGGAGGCGGAGACGCTGGGGTTCAAGAACACCCTGCGGCGGGTGTGGGAGGAGGCGGAATTTACCCTGAAGGCCAGCGGTCTGCGGGCGGAGTCCACCACCCGAACGCTGCGGGCGGTGTTGGAGCCCTCCGGCGCCGTGCGGGTCTTTGAGCAGAACACCAGCGAACTGACGGCGGAGAATTACGCCCTTTCTGGGCGCTACCACCACCAGTTGACCGAAGCCTTCTTCTGGTTCGTGAGCGCGGGTTGGGAACGCAACGAATTCGCCGGTTTCGCCAACCGGTACTCCGCCCAGGGGGGGGTGGGGCATCGCTGGTTCGAGAGGGAGAAGGCCGGCTTCCGCACCGATTACTCCCTGACCTACACCCGCCAGGAGGATCTCGTTCCGACCCCGGAGCGAGCGGAGGATTTCCTGGGGGCCCGTTTCGCCTGGGAGTATCGGCGTCAGCTCACCGCCTCGACGCAATACACCAACAGCCTGACCGTGGATGAGAATCTGGAGGACACCTCCGACCTCCGGGTGGACCTGGACCAGGCCATCGCCGTGGCCATCAGTGAGCGGCTGGCCCTCAAGGTCCGCCTGCGCCTGCTTTACGACAACCAACCGGCGGTCCAGGCAGTGCCCGTGGAGCCCGCACTGACCGACACCGTGTTCGTGGAGTTGGAAGAGCTGGACTCCACGTTGCAGGTGGCGTTGGTGGTGAAATTCTAAGGCTTGGGCTGCGAACTACGGCAATGGCTCGTACAATTCCGCGAAACTCGCGGCGGGGATCACCTGGCGCTCACCGCCCGGCTGCTGCACCAGCCAATCTCCCGCCTGGCCTTGGTTGCAAGCCACTTCAACGTTGCCGTCGTCGGTGAGGGTGCGGACGGTGAACGGGGCATCCATGCGCAGAGCCCGCACCGGCGAGGTTTTGCGGAAGGTGTCCGGTTCTCCCGCTACCGGCTGGTACATCGCCTCGAACTCCGACACCGCGCAACCATAGATATCCCCGGTGGGACCGATGATGACGTAGTGGGGGCCTGGGAATTTTTGCTCCCCCCAGGACTTGAGGTAGATGGCACCGTTCCGATTGTAGAAAGCTCGGATCCTGACTCTCTTACGGTACTGGGGCGCAGCGCTCAGATCGACATCGTTGCTCATCTGGAAATCCTCGCGGCAGTTGTCAAAGAATTAGGATATCAGTGTTTACGGGTGGGAACAATCGGCAGATCTTTGTAGACCCCGGTCGGGGTCTCTGGTTACAATCGGGGGAAGATTACCCTGACACTCGATCCTGGATGGAGGAAGGAGACCATTCTCATGCATAGGATGTTTTTGAAAACCGGAGGCGTTGCGAAAGTCGGCTCATGGTGCACGCTGCTCGCTGTCGTGGGGCTTTTGGTGCCCGCGGGCGTGGCGAGTGCGATCGGCCAAGCGGAGCGCAATCTGCCGCAGCGCCCGTCTCGGGCGGAGATGCCGCTACCCAAAGGGATGACCTTCGAGGTCGCCGCCGACAGCGTCGCGGATCCGGTGGGGGATACGCTGGGCAGTTCCGCCAACCAGCCCGACATCACCAGCCTCAACGCGAGTATCGCCGGGGGCAGCCTGGTGATCACCGTGGACTTCGCCGGAAACATCGCCGCTCCCGGCGCCGACAGTCCGGTGGCCCTCGATGGCTTCATCGACCTGGACACCGACCAGGACGGCAACACGGGCGACCTGCCGTGGACCGACGCACGCACCAATTCCAACACCACCGGCATGGGCAACGAGTTCTACGTCGATCTCTTCACCTATGATCCGAGCACGGGCACCGTTCAGGTCGTGGACGATCCCACCGAACAGGTGGCCGGTGAGGCCACAGCCACCTTCAGCGGCAACACGGCGCGGTTCGCCATTCCCCTGTCGGTCCTGGCGGACGATGGTTTCGTCAACGTCGCGGCGGTGTTCGGGACCCTCGACGATCCGGTGACCGATATCGCGCCCAACCAGGGTTCGGTGGCTTCGTCCGTCAGCAACGATGTCATCGCGCTGCAGGGCGGACGCTTCACGGTGCAGGTGGCCTGGGTGGACAGCCGCAACGGTACCACCGGGGTCGGTCGCGAAGTCGTCAAGTCCGATGACTCGGCGGTGCTCTACTTCTTCGACCCGGACAACTGGGAGATGCTGGTCAAGGTGCTCGACGCGTGCTCCTTCGCCAACCACTACTGGGTGTTCTTCGCCGCCACGACGGATGTGGAGTTCACCCTGACCGTCACCGATACCCAGACCGGGACGGTGAAGACCTATCTCAACCCCGATTTGACCCCGGCGGACGCGGTCACGGATACCTCGGCCTTTGCCACCTGTCCCTAACAGGTCGAAGAGCTGTTAAGGTGACGGAGAGAGGCGGCCATGGGGCCGCCTCTTGTTTGGGATCTACGGTGTGCGTTGGATCGAGATCAAATATGTTGTGTGGAGGCTTGCGATGACCTTGGCGGGATTTCACCGGGCGGCTCTGGCTGTCCTTGGTTTGCTGGTGGTCACCGGTTGTCAGCCGGTACAGAATTTCAACGGAACCGTCGTCGATCCCCCGCGGGAACTTGCCCTCAAGGGCACCAACTGGGACGGCGAACCCTTCGATCTCAGTAGCCAGCAGGGCAAGGTGTCCGTGGTGTTTTTCGGCTACACCTTCTGCCCGGATATCTGTCCCTTCGCCCTGGCGGATATGAAGACCATCTACCGGGAGCTGGGGGACCAGGCGGAGGACGTGAGCATCGTCTTCGTCTCGGTCGATCCCCATCGAGATTCGCTGGAGAAACTGTCGCGCTACGTGCCCAATTTCGACCGGCGCTTCTACGGCCTACGGTTGGAGTTTGGGGAATTGGAGACTGTGCAGGAAGACTTCGAGGTCACCGTCCAATACAGCCAACCGAAGGATGGACCCGGGAGCGATAGTTTCTACTACGTCGATCACACCGGAACCTTCTTCGTCTTCGGACGCGATGGGAAACTGCGGCTGACCTACCCGCCGAAGACCAAGGCCGAGACAATGCTGCCGGATATCCGCGCTCTGTTGTCCTAGGAGGGGATCGAAGGAATGTCGAAGGCCAAGAAGAGCTTGAAGGAAGAACGGCGCCAGGCGGCGCGGCGGCGGGAGGAAGATCGAGTCGCTCTCCGCTGGTGGATGCAGCCCGGGGTGTTGATTTTCCTGGGAGCGGTGGTGCTGGCGGTCGTTGGCTGGGGCTTCGTCATCCAGGCCACTCGCAGCATCCCCGTGGAACGGGCCACCCTGGGGGGGCTGGCCATGCATCTGGAGGAGGCCCGTTGGATCCTTGACCAGATGGACCACGGGGAAAACTTCAGCAAGCCTTCCACGATGATGCCGGACATGCCGGATTGGGGGAAACAAAGAGTCACCCTCGATCTATCCTTTCGCAACATCTCCAAGGAGCCCCAGATCTTCGCCGGGGAGGAGTTCTTCCTGGTCCCGGAGTTGGGCGACGAGGTGCCGCCCATCGGGGCACAGGTGGGGCGAGCGCAGGTGCTGCCGGGGCAAAGCCTCAACACCGCCTTGCATTTCGACTTTGATACCCGGGAGCCCCACGGTCGGTTGCGGGTGGAGTGGCGCCGTGAAGGGGAAACCGCCTTCTTGCCGATTCCGGAGCCCGCGGAGCACTATCACCTCCGGCCCCGGGGCGGCGAGGTCGCCCTCCCCCCCGACGCTCGGCTGCTCCTGCCCCTGGGGGAGCCAGAGCGTGGCCGCGAGCTCTACGATGGGGTCTACGGCTGTATCGCCTGCCACGGTGATATCGAAGTTCCCGGCAGCAACAACGTGGGTCCCCACCTGGGACGGATCGGTGCGACCGCCGCGGGACGGATCGAGGGTACGGCCGCGGCGCAGTACATCTACGATTCGATTCTGGCGCCGAATTCCTTCATTGCACCGGAATGCAAGGATGGTCTGCCGTGCCAGGAACCCAGCGCCATGCCCGAGTACGCCAGCTTGATGACCCTGCAAGATTTCGCCGATCTGGTGACCTTCCTGCTCGATCAACAATGAGCCGAGTGGCTATGGAACTGTCAGGATCGATCTGGTATAGTGCCCGGGATTAACGCTTGGTATGAGAGAGTATGCAATCTACTGCTGTTGATTGGTTGAGTGTACTTGAATAGTTGCGCTTTGAAGAATCTCGATATATAGACCTCGGAATCTGGATTCTCAACCTGTGTGTTGCCGAAGCCGCAGCGGAGAGCTGCTTTCCGGTGGGATATCTATCGAGTCGCCGCGTTGGGCGAACGCTCTGGTGTTGCCCCGAGGATGAGGAGTTGATCTGGATGAACTCGGAAGGAGTGGAAGAATGCGAGAGTTTGTGCGTCTTACCGTGACCAGGCCTTGGCGTTGGCTGGGGCTGGCTACGGCACTTTCCCTGGGCGTTGTGCTTTGGGAGTATTTACTCAACACGATCTTGAATCCTCAGGTGCAATGGAATCTCGTTGGTGTCGGAGCCCACATGGCTCTCGACCTGGCGATGCTCTTGCCCCTGGTGGCGATCTCCCTGGCCGCGGGCTTGCTGCTGTCTCGGCGGCTCCGCCTGGACCGCGGGACCTCCGCAGGTCTCCTGGGCACCGTGGGCGTGATGACCCTGGTTTTCGTCCTGGCCGTGTTGCCGGTGGCGAGTGTCCGGGATGTGGCCCATGAGTGGATGGGGGTCAACTATGGCCTTTCTCTCGCCGAGGTGCAGACCACGGTCGTCACCTCCGACCTGACCGTGCAGGAAGCGACCCAACTGTGTTCCTTCAGCTCGGTGCGCAACCCCAGCCTGGTGCGGGATAGCTACCAGGATCTCGAAGCCACGGTGCTGATGCGAGTGCGCTACGGCGCGGAAGCCGCGCTGATGCAACTGGCCGCCTTCCTGCCACTGTTGCTGCTCGGGTTGTACGGATTCAACCGGCGCCGCGTTGGTGCTCTCCATTTTGCCCCGGTGGTCGCCCTGCTGCGCGCCCGCCCGGTGCGGCTGGGCACCACGGTGGCCCTCTCCGCTTTCGTCCTCTTCTGTGTCGGCTACGGCGCGGAAGATCCGGGAGCCAACGTGGCTCATGCGCAGGTCGGCGCCACGCCTTTCAACGCCTGTGTCGAGGGGGGAGAGGTCAAGACCTACGATGTGTCGGCGATTCCCGTGACCATGACCCTCAACCGTTACGGCGACCATGTGAACAACGCCTTCATGTACGCGCTGGATGCCAACATTCCTGAGATCCAGGCCTTCGAAGCGGCGCTGGACGCGGATCGCTCAGCCCCCGAGGGACCAGGGGTTGCCCGGGTGGCCCACGGTCTGCGCAAGGATCCCATCCAACCGATGGTGATCCGCGCCAACCTGGGCGATTGCTTGCGGATCAACTTCACCAACCGCCTGGAGGATGGCCAGCCCGCCTCCATGCACATTCTGGGTTTGCCCCACACGGTGGACAGCGCGGCCAGCGCGGTGGGGGACAACCCCGACACCTTCGCGCAGCCGGGCCAGACCATCACCTATGAGATTCCGGTGCCGCTGGACATCAACGCCGAGCGGGCGTACTACTTCCACGATCATGGCGCCGGTCGTCGGCGCCAGAATATGGGTCTCTTCGGCGCCATCGCCATCGAGCCGCGCGGGTCGAGCTACCTGGATGTGGAGACCGGTCAGACGCTGGACACCATCACCGGCAGCAATTGGGAAGCGATCATCATCGATCCCAACCTGGACGGTCGCTCCGATGGTAAGAGCTTCCGTGAGTTTGTGATCTTCTACCATGAGATCGGCGACGAAGGCTTCACCGACATCCGCGACCGGGACAACAAGAAGCTGCCCCTGGTGGATGATGTGGCGGGAGTGTACCGCCCGGCGGCTCGTGCCCTGAACTACCGCAGTGAGCCCTTCCGCCGCCGCCTGGAGATCGAGAAGACCGGCAAGGCGCTGGGTTACGCGTCGTATCCGTTCGGCGATCCTTCCACCCCGGTGCCCCGTTCCTACGTCGGTGAGGGGGTCAAGACCCGCCTGCTGCACGGCGGTTCCGAGGTGTTCCACGTTCATCACCTTCACGGTGGTGGTGATCGCTGGCGCCGCAACCCCAACGCCGATCCCAACAACGATTTCTGGAAGGGTCTGACCAAGGTTCCGGATCCGAACCTGACCTCCATTCACCTGGATTCGCAGTCCATCGGCCCGGGCACCAGCTACAACCTGGAGCACGAATGCGGCGCCGGTGGCTGTCAGCAGGGCGTGGGTGAGTTCCTCTTCCACTGCCATATCGGTCATCACTACATTTCCGGTATGTGGTCCTTCTGGCGGGTGTTCGGCACCACGCAGACGGCCCAGACCAACGTCAATGGCTTCCCGCTGTTCGTCGAGCCGCGTCTCTTCCAGAACGAGGCCAATCCGGTGATGGCGCCGGCGCCACCCCTGCCGGGGGTCTCCGCCGGGGACCTCATCGGTTTGCGCGTGGACGACAACAAGACCATCGTGGCGGATGCGGACTTCACCAATCCCAACAGCCAGATTCCGCTGACCCAGTGGATCACCGATCTGCTGCCGCCCGCGGGCGCGCCGCTGGACAAGTTCGACGCCACGGTGTGGAACTGGACCAGCACTGGCGCCGGTGCCAACTACCAGGTCTGGGGTGAACCGGAGGCGTTGGAGCCCTTCGAGGGCTACGTCTCTCCGACCCCGGGCGAGCGTCCGGAGGTGCTCTTCAATCCGAAGAACGGTCGCTACACCTGGCCGCTGTTCCGCCCCCAGAAGGGGCATCGCCCGCCGTTCACGGCCCGTCACACTGGCGCGCCCTGGCTCGGTGAGGAGATGAAGCCAGGCCGTCTCGATGGCCTGTGCGCGGTCAACGGTCTGCATCCGGCGGTGGATGTGGGGCCGACCGCGGTGAAGCGGTTCTATCCGGTCTCGGCCATCACGCTGCCGATCCAGGTAACCCCGGATCGGGTGGATCTGGACGGCCAGATCTTCGTTCTCAACGAGCACGAACAGGCCATCCGTAGCGGCAGCCAGGCCGTCGAGCCGTTGGCCATCCGTTCCAACGTGGGCGATTGCGTGGAGATTATCTTCACCAACAAGATCCCCGATGGTCCCCTCAACAAGGACTTCTCGAAGGTCAACATCCACAGTCACTTCGTGCAGTTCGACACCCAGGCGTCGGACGGTGTGATCACCGGCTTCTCCTACGAGCAATCGGTGCGCCCCATCGAGAGTGAAGGGCGCGAACTGACCGCTCCGGCCACGCCAAACTCGATCACCTTGAAGGTCAACCACGTGGATCGGCTGCGGGTAGGGATCTGGCTCGGTATCGGTCTCGGCGAGGGGGTCTGTGGCACCACCGCCCAGGGTCAGCCGCGGCGGTGCACCGAGATCCGCAAGATCGTGGATATCCCGGACGGCAATACCATCATCGTCGATCAGCCGCTGGAGCTTGCGCACCAGCGGGGTGAGGCGGTGGGTGTCGAGTTCGTCCGTTACCATTGGTACTCGGATGTCGATTTCGGCACGGTCTTCTACCACACCCATGTGGAGTTCAAGGATTGGGATCATGGCCTCTTCGGTACGCACATTGTGGAGCCGAAGGGTTCGACCTACCACGACCCACAGACCGGTCAAGAGGTCCGCGCCGGGACCCTGGTGGACATCCGCGTCGATCCGGCGGCGGGTGCCAACCCGGTGGCCTTCGGTGTAGAGGGCTCGTTCCGCGAGTTCATGCTCTTCCTGCACAACAACAACCCGGCGGAGGGTCGCTTCACCCGCGGTGGTGGCACGATCAACCTGCGGGCGGAACCGTGGCGCTTGCGCGACGACGGCGATCCGGCTCACCTGTTCTCCTCCGTCACCCACGGCGACCCCTACACCCAGGAGATCCGGGCCTACGTCGGTGATCCCATCGTGGTCCGTGGCATGGGTCTGGTGGAACGGGTGGGTGGCATCCGGTTTGCCGGTCATCGCTTCAACATGGAGCGTTACACCGACCAGAGCGATACGCGGGACACGACCTTCCTCGGCATTTCGGAGCGCTTCGATGTGTCGCTGGAGGGTGGTGCCGGTGGCCCCGGCGGTTTCCCGGGGGACTACCTCTACTACAGCACCTTGGGTAAGGACTTCGAGTCCGGTGCCTGGGGTCTCCTGCGCGTCCACGACACGCTGGAGCCGGACCTCAAACCCCTTCCGGGCCTGCGCCCGCAGGGTGGCAACGGCTTCCCGCAGTTGAGCTTCACCGGTGGTGCGCCGCCGGTCTCGGTGGGACCGGGCAATAGCTGCCCGCCCGGAGCACCGCTGCGCGAGTACGCCATCGTGATCGCGGACTCCCGGATCTACTACAACGAACTGACGGCGCCGGATGTCGGCGGCACGGTGTATCACCTGGGCGGTCAGCCCAGTCTGGAACGCCGCACGCCGCTGGTGCTCCGCGCCAATGCGGGCGACTGCCTGGCGCTGAACCTGCGCAACAACCGCGCTGTGCGCTCCGGCATCAACGTCGGTGAGTTGATCTCGGATCCCCAGCACAACGCGGGCGCCGCCATCGGCTTCAACCTCGATTCCTCCGTGGAACCGGGGCGTGGCCGTCGCTACGAGTTCTACGCCGACAAGGAGTTGGGCATCGTTCTGGGCCTCAACCTGGCGGATGTCAACTCCATCGAGAACGGTGCCTTTGCGGGCATCGTGATCGAACCGGAGGGTTCCATCTACCGGCGTCCGGGCCGGGCCACGGCGTTGCCGCGAGGCGGCGCGGGGGTTCAGGCGGACATCATCACCAACGGTGTGTTGACCCGTGAATTCGTTGCCTTGTTCTCCGACCAGGATCGGCGCATTGGCCAGAACGCCATGCCCTATCCGGTGGATATCGAGAACTTCAACGGCATCAACTACAGCGCCGAGCCGCTCCGTTTGCGGGATCGGATCGCCAACCCCTCCGGGGTCTTCAAGAGTTCCCTCTGGGGGGATCCACGCCACGTGGTCACGGTGCCCGCGGGCACGCCGCTCACCTACCGGGTGGCGCAGCCTTGGGGCAACCAGATGCATGTGCCGACCCTCGAAGGCCATCGTTTCCTCCTGGAGCCGGGTATGGCGGGTTCGGAACAGCTGTACAACGACGTTCTGGCTCCGGGCATGAGTCTGAACCTGCACTTCGTCGGTGGCGCCGGTGGTGACATCTCCGCTCCCGGCGACTACCTCTTCCTCGATCGGCGTCAGCCGTTCCTGGAGGGTGGTCTGTGGAACATTCTGCGGGTCACCAATGGGGCCTCCGGCGGCGACGACCGGGTGGTGGTGCAGTACGGCATGGTCCAGGAAGTCGAAGGCCAAAACCAGCTGCGCATCAAGGGGGTCAACTCCTTGCGCCCGGCGGGTGACTACGCCGAAGCGGTGACCGTCCACGCCGGTGGTGCGGTCAACGGTGCCTGCACCGGCGGGGTGCTCGGGGTGGCTGCGGTCAACCCCGGCAGTGGTTCGTGGCGCCTGGAGGAGGACATCGCTGGTTCGCCCTCCGAGGTGTGCATCGAGTCACCGGGTGGTGGTGTCGCCACCGCCTTGCTGCAGTAGGCTGCCTGTAGTCCAATCAAAGGCCCAGGTGCTCCGTGCGCCTGGGCCTTTTTCTGTTTTCAGGAGTCGATCGATAGAATGGAGTCGTGATGATCATGCATGTTGGAAATCCACCCCCGGTCTCCCCTCGCCACCGCACCGGGAGGCAGGCACCAGGGCCTGCCCCTAATCTGCGCAGCTCACCCCGGGGCGGCCCCCGGTGGTCGCCCTGGTGCCGGTGGGAGGTTTCTGCCCTCCTCCTCGGCTTGCTCTTCCTGGCGCCCGCTCTCCTCGCGCAGCAAAGCCGCCTGGGCTGGCACGGTGAAACCATGCCGGTAGGGCTGGCCAAGGGGGAGGCGGAAGGGGAGTACGTCTGGAAAAAAGACGGCGCCATCATGGTGTACGTGCCGCCGGGGGAATTCCCCATGGGGCGGGCCGGTGGTGCCGCCGACGAGGGGCCGGTGCACCGGGTACACCTCGATGGCTACTACATCGACAAGTATGAGGTCACCTGGGGCCAGTGGAAGAAATCCGGCCTGCCCTATCTCGAAAAGCCCAACCCTCGACTACCCCAGCCCAGTTCGCCGGATTGGGGCATCGTGGACGATCAGCCGGCGGTCAACGTCAGTTGGAAGTTCGCCCAGAGGTACCTGGCCTGGGCGGGCAAGCGTTTGCCCACCGAGGCGGAGTGGGAGAAGGCCGCCCGGGGTACCGACGGCCGCACCTACCCCTGGGGTAACGAGCCACCGACCTTCGACCGCGCTGTGTGGCGGGATCACCCGGTCGCCCTGCGGGGGACGGAGTCGGCCCGCTGTTGCACCGCCGGGGCCTCGCCTTACGGCGTGGTCAACATGGCGGGCAATGTCTACGAGTGGTGCCAGGATACCTACCGAAGGGATTTTTACGCCCACTCCCCGGCCTCCAATCCTCTAGAGGAGGTGGAGGGGCAACAGCGGGTGTTGCGGGGTGGTGCCTTCGTGCTGGAGAAGGATGAACTGAGCAGTACCTACCGCTATCGGCTGTGGGAAGTGGACAAGACTCCTTACATCGGGTTTCGGGCTGTCGTGTCGGGCCAAGGAGGAGGATGATGTTGAAGGGGAAGTTCGGGGTCGGTTGGTGGAGGGCGGGGTTGGTGGTGGCCGTCCTGGTCAGCCTGGTTGGCCTGGTGGGCGTGAGGCTGGGGGCCACGAGTGCGGCGCCCCAGGGTTGGCATGGGGAGCCTTTGCCGGATGGGTTGGTGAAGGGAGCCAAGGAGGGGGAGTACCTGTGGACCCGGGATGGCTCGGTGATGGTGTACGTGCCTGCGGGGGCGTTTCCCATGGGGAGCGAGACCGGCGATGCGGACGAGCAGCCGGTGCGCCAGGTCACCCTGGATGCCTACTACATCGATAAGTACGAGGTGACCTGGGCCCAGTGGCGGCTCTCGGGCCTGCCGTTGCCCAAGGACATCAACGGTGCTCCCATCCAGAACGACAAGCCGTTCTGGGGACGGGGGGACAAGTTGCCGGTCACCTACATGAAGTGGCAGGACGCCCAGGACTACGCCCAGTGGGCCGGGAAGCGTTTGCCCACCGAGGCGGAGTGGGAGAAGGCGGCCCGGGGCACGGATGGCCGCATCTATCCCTGGGGCAACGAGCCCCCCACCTTCGACCGCGCGGTGTGGAAAGAGCACCCCATCGGCAAGGAACAACCGGCCCCGGTGGATTGTTGCCCGGCAGGGGCTTCGCCCTACGGGGCGGAAAACATGGTGGGGAACGCCTTCGAATGGTGCCAGGACTGGTACGATAGCCGGTACTACGGTCGGGCACCGGCGGCGAACCCGGTCAATGAGGAAAAGAACCGCTACCGGGTCCTCCGGGGGGCTTCCTTCGTGCTGGACAAGGAGGATCTACGGGCCACCCTGCGGAACCGCCAGTGGCCCATCGAGGGCCAGGATTACGTAGGCTTCCGGCTGGTGTTGTCGCCCTAGGCGCTCCAGGCGCTCCAGGCGACCAGGCCCTCCCGGGTGCCCGGTCCCGCCTTTCATGAAGATTCTCTTCCTCGCCACCAAGCCGCCCTGGCCCCCCATCGATGGGGGGCGCTTGCTGATGTTCACCACCCTGGAAGATCTGGCTGCCCGGGGGCATCGAGTGACGCTGGTGGCTCCCACACCGGATCCTCCGGAGCAGGTGGCGCTGGTGCGGCAAGCCCTGGCACCGTTTTGTGAGCCGATCCTGGTGCCCTCCCGGCCCAAGGCACCCTTGCCCGCCCTGCTTCGCTCCCGCCTTGGGGGGCGGCCCCTCTCCATCGAACGGCATCGGCACGCCGCAGTCTCCCGACAGGTCGCCGCGCTGCTGGAGCGGGAGGATTTCGATCTCCTTCATGGGGAGCAATTGCAGGCATTCTATGCTGCCGAGGCCGCCTTCGAACGGGGGTTGCCGGTGGTGTTGCGCGCCCAGAATGTGGAGAGCGATCTGTGGCGGGGTACGGCCCGGGCCACGTCCTGGCGCAGTCCCTGGCACTGGCTGGGGCGCAGCGAAGCCCGCCGTCTGGCCCGTTGGGAGGGCCGCGCGGTGAGTCGGGCCGCGGTGACGGTGGCCCTGACCGAGGAGGATGGCGAGCGGCTCCGGGAGTTGAGCGGTGGTGCTGGGGAGGTGCGGGTGATCCCGGTGCCCTTCCCCGCGGAGCTGCCTCCGGCGGTGGGGCCTCTGCCGGGCACGCCCGCGGTGGTGGTGCTGGGGAGCGCGGGGTGGTTGCCAAATCGCGACGGCGTGGAATGGCTGGTCGAAAGCCTGTGGCCAACGGTGCGGGAAAAGCTCCCCGAGGCCCGGCTGCATCTTTACGGAGAACCGGGCGACTGGCCGGAGCGCTACCCCTTCCCGGAGATCACCTTCCATCCACCGCCGAAGGATAGCCGTACCGTCTTCGCCCCGGGTTCGATCCTGCTGGTCCCCCTGCGCATCGCCTCGGGGGTGCGGATGAAGATCCTGGAAGCGTGGTCGCGAGGAATCCCCGTCGTCGCCACCCCCGTCGCGGCGAGCGGGTTGGGAGCGGTGGACGGTCGGGAACTCACCGTGGTGGCGGATGGCGCCGCCCTGGCGGCGGCGCTGGAGCGGCTGGCCACGGAACCGGAGCACCGGGCGGCCCTGGTGGCCGCCGGAAGGACCGCCTTGCGGCAACGGCACGACCGGGCGGGGGCGGTGGAGGCGCTGTTGGAGGTGTATGCCGGGCTGCTGTCCCGCTCCGAAAAGGGAACGAACGCGTAACCTGCCTCGGCCTGCTTCAGGGTGTGGCCGCGGCCTCCCCAGGGGCGGCATTTTCTATCGCGTCCGCCGCGTCCGTCGCGTCTGCCGTCCCCGGTGGTCGGCAAGGGGGGCCGGCCTGGAAGCGTTTCAGATCTCCCAGAATGGCCTCGGCGGTATCCGCGTCGCCCGCCCCAGCGGCGGTTTCGAACGCCTTGCGCTGCCAATCCTCGGCCTCTTGGCAGCGATCATTCTGCGCCAGGGCTTCCGCCAGCAGGCGCACGTTGCCCAGCGTCGGCTGGGCGTTGACCAGGGCCTCGGCATATTGGAGGGCGCGGGCACCATCCCGCAAGGCGGGATTCGGGCAGGCGGCCAGCAAACGGGCCAGCGGGTAGACGATGCGCCCATCATTGGGCATCAATTTGAGGGCCGATTCCAGCCGATAGAGGGCCTCCGGGTAGCGCTGCCGTTCCACCAGCATGGAGGCGAGGCCGATCTGGGCCTCGACGGTGTAGGGGTTGTTTTGCACCACCCGGGTGTATTCCAGCATCGCCTCGTCGGAGTGGCCCTGACGGCGCAGGGCATCCGCCAACCAACGGCGGGCCTCGACATCGTCGGGATCCTCCACCAGGACCGCCCGCATTTGCGTCGCTGTGGCCACCCAATCGTTCATGCTGGCGGCGAGGGAGCCCAGGTTGAAGCGGGCCGAACGGTTGCCGGGATCCCGTTCCAGGACCTCCTGGAAGAGGGCCACCGCCGCATCGACATTGCCTCGATACACCTGGGCGCTACCCAGGTTGACCCGCGCCGCGATGCTCTCCGGATTGGCCTCCAGCGCTTCCTGGAACGCCGCAGCGGCTTCGTCCATGCGACCGAATTGGAAGGCCATGCGCCCGCGGAGGATGTGGACGCGCTCGCCCTCTTTCAGCTCCTCCAGCAGATCCTGGAGCGGATCCTCGGGACGCACACCCACGTTGCCGCGCCGCGCCAGGGTCTCCCGGGCCTTGTCCTTTTGGTCCAGGCCCCGGTAAGCGAGCCCCAGGGGGTAGTAGAGGCGATCCGCCGCGGGCTGCTCCCGGAGAGCCTGTTCCAGCAGGTCCACCGCTTCCTGGTAGCGCTTTTCCCCCAGGGCGATCTCCCCCAACAGAGCGGTGGCGGCGGTGCAGCTCGGGTCGTCCGCCAGGGCGCGCTCCAACACCTTCGCCGCGTCGTCGGGGCGTTGTTGCTCCACCAGCGCCTGGGCCAGGTAGTAGTAGGAGGGGATGTGGTCGGAACGCAGCTTCAGGGCCTCGACGAAGAGATTCTCCGCGATCTTCGGCTGCCCCATATCCAGCGCAAGATGCCCCAGGTAGTAGGGCCAGCGGAGGTCCGTCGGGTTCAGCTCCCGGGCGTTGGCCAGGGCGGGCATGGCGCTGTCGCGAAATTCATAGGCCAGGTAGGCGGTTCCCAAGTCGCCGAATGCCTGCGCCAACACAGGGCGTTGGGCGCCCTTCGTCAGGGCCTCGTCCACCAGCCGTTTGGCCTCCGTCAATTGCCGGGCGACGCTGGGTTCCAGCGTTTCCAACTGGGGCTCCGGCACGGCGACGATCTCGGGGGCCGGAGGGGTGGTCTCGGTCGCGTCACCAGTCTCCTGGGCGAGGGCGGGAACGACG
>Ga0055474_10000149_pt1 | contig 15541 bp, 30 predicted proteins | sample Muzzi_PWA_D1_FD_57680 | JGI IMG/M metagenome (GOLD analysis project Ga0055474, IMG submission 57680) | Wetland microbial communities from San Francisco Bay, California, USA, that impact long-term carbon sequestration - Muzzi_PWA_D1 | ecosystem: Environmental > Aquatic > Marine > Wetlands ... | reverse complement strand
CTCAGTGCATTCAGCGTGCCTGGCGCTGCCGGGAGTGTGGCGATAATCATGTTTTCATTTTCCCCTCCTCGGTCTTGATCATCCGGACGATTCAAACATAGTATGGTCTATCGGCACACCAGCCGTAGTGCGATGGTGGACGCTGCGTAAGTTATGATCCACTGGAACTCAGAGATCGGCTGGACAACCTAGTTACCCGCTGGGGAGCAGGACCTGAAGCGTGGTAACAACATAGCCCAAAGGAGAAGCCAATGGGTTTATCCGTTATCGCTCAGGTGGCACTACCGGTTGCTGATGCCGACAGATCAGAACACTTCTACGCAGAGCAGCTCGAACTGCCGAAACTCTATCGCTTTGGCGGCCTGGTGTTTTTTGACTGCGGTCAGGTGCGGCTGATGCTGGAGCAGTCTGATAAAGCGGTAGCCCCTGCGCCCGGCATCTGTCACTACTTCAAAGTTTCCGATATCAATCAGAGCGTGGCAGAACTGGTCGCGAAACAGGTGACCTTCACCAGCGAACCACATCTGATCGCGCGCATGCCGGACCACGAACTGTGGATGACGTTTTTCAACGATCCGGATCAGCATCAGCTGGCGCTGATGGAGGAACGCCGCTAGCGGCGGCTTGCCGAAAATCGAAAGCGCTCACGCGGGATCAGTTAAAGGGAGATCCAGTCATGAGTTCCATTACCTCTGTCGCTCCGCAGTTCCTGGTGGACGATCTCAAGAACACACTGGCTTTCTACGAACGCAAACTCGGCTTCAAGATCGACTTCGTCTACGAAGACTTTTATGCCAGTGTCTCCCGCGACGGCGCGGTCATTCATATGAAGTGCGCACCAAAGCTCGATGAAGAACGAACTCTCCGTCGCGAAAACGAACACCTGGACGCCTTTTTCAGCGTCACCGATGCCGCCGCGCTCCATAAAGAGCTTACCGAGCGCAGTGCCAGCATGATGGGGCCACTCACCAGCCAGCCATGGGGAACACTGGACTTCAAGGTAACCGATCCAGACGGGTATATACTGTGCTTTTCACAGGATGCGGTGCCCACAGACTGACCGATGCGCATCCGCAGTACCGGCAGCTCCGTGCACTGCGTTACCGGAGATACACGCGATGAGCAGGATTGAACGGGTTGACGTCGACAAACATGTTTTTGATATTCATCGTGACCTGAATGTCTCAGCGCGAGAATGCAAACCCGGCCCGCCGGAGCGCATTGACGGAATGACCGTGGGTATCGTCACGATGGCGGAAGATGCGCCTCATGGCGGAGAGGTGCATCCCGATGGTGATGAAATTCTCTACGTGATATCGGGCTGTGTCGAGGTGACTGGTGACAGCGACCCGGACTCGCCGGTCCGCCTGCATCCCGGTGAAGCCTGCGTCGTCCGCGCCGGTGAATGGCACCGTGTCAGCATTCTTGAAGAAACAACGCTGCTGCATATCACACCGGGTCCGCGCGGCGATCACAGACCGCTGCGATCATAAGCTGACGGGAGGCTACCGACATGGCGCAATTCATCTATCGGCTGCAGGCAGTACGCACAGAAATGCTGACTGTTGGACCTACTCCGGACGAAGCGAAGATCACACAGCAGCATTTCAACTATCTGCAGGGATTGACAGAAAGCGGTGTGGTGCTGATGGCCGGCCGGACTCAAACCGCGGATGAGCAGACTTTCGGTCTCGTTGTGTTGAGAGCCGATGATGAGGATTCTGCCAGAGATCTGATGGCGAACGATCCCGCGGTGGCAAACTCAGTCATGTGTGCACAATTGTTTCCCTTTTCTGTTGCCCTGTGGTCGGAGCGCTTTCCGGAGGTCTGATTCAACCGTGAACGCCACTGCAGCCAAGACAGATCATCTGTCCCCGACCGATGACTATCAGAGACGAGCTCAGTCCCCAGATTGTGAAGCTCGACCTGGAAGGCAATCAGTTCCGCCTGTTCAATCCATGAGGGTATTGAGAGTATGGCGGCTGAAACCCGCCTGAAGACAGGAGGTATGACAAGATGACTGGAGTGTGGTTGTTCTGGGGACTGATATTCGGCGCGGCAGGCCTGGGCATGCTGGTATACGGGCGCCGCCAGAGTAAACCCGTACCCTTCACCTGTGGACTGGCATTGATGGTTTTTCCCTACTTCGTCTCCAATCTGTATCTGCTGGTGGGGCTTGGCGTTGCGCTGCTCATCACGCCTTACTTCATTCGGCTGTAAGGGAAATCCGATGCCGCTGCGGCGCGCATCGCTTCGGGAAACAGCATGCCTCTGACCATCTACGGTTCAGCTAGATCAAGGACGATGCGGGTATTGTGGATGGCTGAAGAACTCGGTCTGTCCTTTACCCACCTGCCGTACGAATTTGACGACCCTCATCTGAAGTCACCGGACTTCCTCAAGCTGAATCCGGCGGGTGCGATACCCACCATCGTCGACGACGACTTTGCCTTGTCCGAATCGCTGGCAATCAATCTCTATCTGGCAAAACGTTACCGCCATCACGCGCCGGAGGATCTGTTCGCAGCCTCGCCGGAACAGGAAGCGCAGTTCATCCGCTGGAGTTTATGGGCTCACGGAGATCTGGAGCCCTGGGTGCAGCAGGACCTTCTACTGCGCGACCTGATCAGCGCCAATGCCGAAGGTGCCGCGCAGATGATTTCGCGTTCACTGTTGCTGCTGAATACGTTTCTCGCTAAACGCCCATGGCTTGCCGGACCATCATTTACCGTCGCGGATCTGAACGTAGCCGGAGTACTTTCACCTTCCCGGGCAAGCCGGCTGGATCTGACAGAATACCCGGCGCTGGTGAACTGGCTTGAGCGATGCTATTCGCGACCAGCTGCACTCCGCGTCCGACAGCGTTGGGCCGCACAACCGGCCGATAGAAGCTGACCGGATGGATCGGCACGGCGCCATTTGCACCGGCGGTGAAAATAAGTTCACGAAAAGGCACGGCACCGATACCGCCGATACTACAGGCTGGCAAGCAGCTCCGGCAGTTCGCGCAGCGTCCCAATCCGGTGTGTGGCCTGCGACAGATCCTGACCGGCCACAAACTGGTTTGCCACCACCACGCAGTCGATCCCGGCGGCGAGCGCCGCGCGCAGTCCCCGCTCTGAATCTTCAACAACAATGGCCCGATCAGCAGTGGTCTGAAATCTACGCAACGCCTCGAGGTAGGGATCAGGTGCCGGTTTCGCCCGCGGATAGTCACCGCTGGCGAGCACAAACTCCATGTGCCGCACGATCCCGCGCTCGGCGTGGATCAGTTCGAAATCCGTGCGTTTCGCCGTCGTCACGATGGCCATCGCGTAGTTATCGGCAAGACGTGACAGAACAGCTTCCACACCGGGGATCTCGATGTCCTGTTGCCGCAGATACTGCTGATAGAGTTCATCCCGGGCGGCTCTGTGGTGTGCAATCTCCTCAGCAGTCGCGCCCGCTGCCGCCGCCTGCTCCCAGGCGGATATTCCCCGAGCCATATCACGCAGGTACGCCTGATGATCGAGTTCGATGCCGAGCGCGGAGATGCACTGACGGGTGGCCTCGAAGTACCATGGTTCGGTTTCCACCAGCACCCCGTCGTGATCCCACAATATGTATGACTTCATTGGAACCTGCCGTTCATGCTGAACAGAATTGTCTATCGGTTTTTTACGCTGTGTTTCATTGCAGCCAGTTTTCTCGATGCAGCCGCGATGGCAGATCTGAGCATGCGCGGTTTTGACCGGGAGCCCTGGGTCACGCTGCAGAGCGCCAGCATACTCATCGGCAGCCTGGTCATTCCACTGTATCTGCTGTGGCGGAATCTGAGCACATTGCCAAGCGGTAGATCCATTCTGCCTGATCCCCGCTCCTCCGGCGGGCGCTGGGGACTGGAGCTGGCCATGGTATTCGTCTGGCTCGGCAGTCTGGTGGCAGGTGCCTGGCTGCTGTCGCTGCTGCCTGAGGGGTTTGGCGGTGACTCCCGTCTGCTGGGGGCGCTGGGCGGGGCTTATCTGACGGGTACGCTGAAAGTGATTGCGATACCGATCATCTTCGCAGTCGAGATCCTTGCGACGCGCCATGGCCGTTGATCACGGCGGGTAGAACGGATACTGCGATGGCCGAGTCAACAATCCCGCTACAGGTTCCGATACTCGAAACAGCCCGTCTGCAGCTCGAACCACTGACGCTCAAGCACTCAGCAGGCATGTTCCGGCTCTGGTCTGATGCACGGGTCTGCCGGTATGCGGGAGATGCTGTCGACGTCAATGGCCATCAAATCACGCTGCCGGCTCGAACGAACTCGGACAGCGATAAAATCATCGAGTTTTTCCACCACCATCAGAACCAGGGAGTGGCGTTCCGCTGGGCGGTTGTGGACTCTGCAGCTGATGAATTCGTTGGCATCGTAGGTTTCAACTCACTGGGCGTTGCAGCGGAGATCGCCTATCATCTGTGCCCCACCGCCTGGGGCCGGGGCTGCATGACAGAAGCCTGCAAAGCGGCCATGACATGGCTGCAGGGCCAAGGATCATGCCGCAGACTCATCGCCTTTATCGATGCGGGTAACGCAGCGTCCATCAGGCTTGCATTGCGGCTCGGCATGCAGGCGACGCAGGAAGTCCGCGATGGCGCCCGCTGTTATGAAATATCGCTTGCCGATCCCCTGACTGAGAATGGCTGACCGAATCCATCTGTTCGGCGCCTCCGGATCTGGCACGACCACGCTGGGGGAAGCCCTCGCTGCGAGGCTGCAGATTCTGTGCATGGACTGCGACAGCTTCTACTGGAAACCCACGGATCCACCCTTTACCGAAAAGAACCCGCCGGAACAGCGCGTCGCGATGATCCGGAAGAGCATTGCAGACCGGGACAGCTGGGTGCTGTCCGGTTCCCTATGCAGCTGGGGCGAAGCGCTGTGGCCGGACTTCACGCTGGCGGTATTCCTGTATCTGGATCCGGCGCTGCGGATGCGCCGTCTGCAGCTGCGCGAGCAGCAGCGTTACGGCGCAAGAATTCACCCCGGCGGCGACATGCACCAGATTCACCTGGAATTCATGAACTGGGCCGCCAGCTACGACAGCGCAAAAGCGCCAACCAGAAGCCTCGATCTGCACCGGCAGTGGCGGCAGAATCTGGCGTGTCCGATCATTGAACTGGATTCCTCGCAGCCGCTGGAGATACTGGTAGCTGGTGTCTGCTCCGAACTCGACGGCTGAAACTCTGCGACAAAGGCGAAGACGATGACTGATTCGATTGTGATCAGAGAAGCCTGCAGTTCCGACTTTGCTGAACTGATGCGGCTGTACCGCCAGCTGCATCCGCAGGATCCGATTCTGAATAATGGTGAGGATCGCCGGATCTTCGATGAGATCATCGACAATCCGCTGCTGCATCTGTTCGTCGCCGAAAAAGCCGGTACCAGTGAATCTGTCCCGCAACTGCTGGCGAGCTGCTACCTGAATCTGATTCCGAACATCACCCGCTCGGCGTCACCCTACGCGATCATTGAAAACGTGATTACTGACGAAGCCTGGCGCACTCAGGGCATCGGCAGACAGATCATCAGCCATGTCCTGGCGGTTGCCTGGTCGCATGGCTGTTACAAAGCCATGCTGCAGACGGGTTCCAAAACCCCTGCCACACACGCCTTCTATCGAGCCTGCGGTTTTTCCGCCGATGACAAGACCGGTTATGTGGCACGGCCCTGAACGTCGACCGACGGAGAAAGTACGGAAGACCTGCTGCGACGGGTCAGCACTGATCATGCGGCAGAGGAACTGATGCAACCGGCTATCTATTTCGATCTCGACGGCACGCTGACCGATCCGCGTATCGGCATCACACGCTGCATCCAGTATGCGTTGCGTGAACTCGACTGTGACGTTCCCGAGGCAGACAAGCTGTTGTGGTGTATCGGTCCGCCGCTGTTGCAGAGCTTCGAAAAACTGCTGGATGCAGAGCGCGCGCCTCGCGCCCTTGCCCTCTACCGGGAAAGGTTCGCCGACGTCGGGCTGTATGAGAATGAAATCTACGCGGGGATCCGCGAGCTTCTGCCACAGCTGCGCGCCAGCGGCTATCAGCTGCAGGTGGCATCCAGCAAACCGCAGGTCTTCGTCACCAGAATTCTCGACCACTTCGAAATCAGTCGCTGCTTCGACGCAGTGTTCGGCTCAGAGCTCGATGGTACACGGACCGATAAAACTGAACTGCTGGCACATGCGCTGCGCCAGACCGGACATTCGGCAGCCCAGGCCTGCATGGTCGGTGATCGCAAACACGATGCAATCGGCGCCCGCAACAATCAGCTGCGTTTCATTGGCGTGCTCTATGGCTATGGCGATGCCGCTGAGCTGTCACAAGCGGGTGCGTGGGAGTTGGTCGATGCGCCTGCACAGTTGCGCTCTGTATTCTGCTCTACATCACAGTGACTGCCCGGCGACGATCTGCCTGTCGCCACAAAAACCGCTACACTCACTACAGGCAACACAACAGGGCACGACTTTGGTCTACCTGATCCTGGCCATCATCGTCATCAGCACCGGTGTGTGCTGGAAGCTGGCGAAAAAGAAACACCTGAACGTGCCATTCTGGATTGTCATGGCTGCGCTTTTCGGCCCACTGGCGATTCCTTTTGTCGCCCTGGCCCGGGATCGATCCCCGGCAGCATGAATGGCGTCGCAAACGCACAGACCCATACCCGGCGTCCTGTTTGACCTCGACGAAACACTGATCGATCGCAGTGGTTCGATTCGACAATATGCAGATGACTTTTATACGGAATTTCAATCGCTGCTGGATTTTCAACGCGCCGACTTTGTCGCGACGCTGATCCGGCTCGACGGCAACGGCTATGTGCCGCGCCCTGAGTTTTTTAACGCGCTCGCTGGCGCCATTGCAAACCCGCGCCTGGCTTGTAAACAGATCCAAACGCACTTTCTCGACACCATCTGGCAGCAGCCGCTATTAGTCGATGGCGCCATCGAAGGATTGCGACAGCTGCGCGGCAGGGGCATCCCAATTGGCGTAGTGACCAACGGTGGTGAGCGTAACCAGCAACGCAAGCTCACCAACAGCGGCCTGGCGGAGCTTCTGAATACCTGGATCATCTCCGAATCTTTCGGCATGAAAAAGCCAGATCCGGCTATCTTTCTGGCAGCTGCGAGGCAGCTAGGCATTGAGCCAAAGCAGAGCTGGTTTGTTGGTGATCACCCCGTGCTCGACATCACGGGTGCAGACGCCTGTGGCTTTAAGACTATCTGGCTTGAGCGTAGCGTCGCCTGGCCAGAATCTCTGCAACGCGTTTGCTGCCAGGGACCATGCACGCTGCAGCAGGCTTTCGGCATTCTGCGGCAGGCCCTGACCACGAATGTGGACGTATCGTGATCAACATTTCCTGGCAGGCCGTCCCCAACCTGTGGCAACAGGCGTTCAGGCTCGCCTGGCAGACCTACCGCGAAGGCTCCAATCCCATCGCGGCGCTGATTGCCGACGCTTCTGGCACTGTCATAACCACCGGGAAAAGTGCAGTGCGCGCTGACATCAGCGAGGTGCCTTTGAACTGCTGTGAAATTGCGCACGCTGAGCTCAACGCACTGATGCAGCTCGACAACCGCGTTCACGACAAGTCCCGTGCGTCCGGCTACACGCTCTACAGCACCATGGAACCCTGCCCCTTGTGCATGAGCGCGCTGTACATGTCCGACGTGGAATCGCTGCATTACGCATCCAGGGACGCTTTCGCCGGCAGTGTGAATCTGCTGGGTGCAACCCCCTACTTCAGCCGCAAACACAGAAGGGTCAGTGGTCCCGTTGCCGGTCTGGCCGAAATTTCCATTTTCCTTAACGTCTACTTCGACATCGCAGAACGAAAGCTCGATGCCGAAACGGACCCGGTCCACGACGCGTTTGCGACGGACTACCCGGATACGGTGGCAATAGCCCGGGCGCTGGCGCCGAGTGATCAGCTCAAACTGCGCGACATCGCTGAATTCGAGCCGGTCTTCGCGCGTATTGCCGGCGCGCGGCTGCCGACGTAGCCGCTGCACTCCAACGCGCCGTTCCTGCGGTACCTGGAAACGACTTTCCGCCCAATCAGCGAACAGGTATCGTGATGGATTGCGAAGCCGAGATCGACTTCGTGAGCCGAATATTCGCCCTGTAGCCAAGGAACCTGCCCGTGCCCGAGATCAATTTCCGCAACCGCTGCTTTCTTCTGCTCTGCCTGCTCGGTCCTGTCGTCGCCCCGATCAGCCAGGCAGCAACCACTCCGGAGGCGGAAGCGGAAGCTTACTTTGCAGCGATGCAGGAGGAAGGCCTGACGGCGGCCACCCGCTTCATGCATCCGACGGCGCTTGCCCAGTTCAAAGCCATGCTGATGCCGGTGTATGCCGCCGAGAACGCTGCAGGCACCCGTCAGCTGCTGGATATGACCTTTTCCGCCGACATGGATTTTGCTGAACTGCAGGCTCTGGATCCGGCCCTGTTCATGGACGGATTCATGAGCCTTCTGGTCGCCCAGACCGGCAATGCGCCGATCCGCTTTGACAAACTGGAAGTCCTCGGCACCGTGGACGAAGGCGATGCGCGGCACGTGCTGACCCGGATGACGCTGGGAGCCGGTGAACTGGCGATCACTCAGTTCGAAGTACTCAGTTTCATCCCCTACAACGACAGCTGGAGGCTGCAGCTCGACGGTGACATGAAAGGGCTGGCTGCCGCGCTGCGCAGCAATCTGGCGCAACCCGACGACAGCAACTGAAGGAGGTCAAAGCATGGCCGTATACGCTGTTGCACTGATCAATATCCAGGACCGGGAGGCTTATGCTGAATACGAAGCGGGCTTCATGGACATCTTTTCCCGCTATGGTGGCAAGCTGCTTGCTGTGGATGAATCGCCGGAGGTCAAAGAAGGCAGCTGGCGTTATACCCGCACCGTGCTGCTGGAATTCGAATCCAATGCCGCACTGGATGCCTGGTATCACTCCGACGAATACCAGAACCTGGCCCGCCATCGTTTCCGGGCATCAACCGCGTCCATCGCCGTACTCCGCGCCATTGACGGTTAAACTGCCGACCGTACGCGGCGAAACTGCGAAAACCTGCACAAGACAGCTTCCAACTGATTGATTAATCAGCCTCAAGATGCTGAAATCTATCCAAATTCTTCTGGTGGTGAGCAATGACCGTTTTCCGCCTGCGCTTTGCAGTACTCCTGATCACGATGCTCGGCTATGGATCACTGGCCGCCGATTCCAGCAAGGCCAGCCGAATCCAGGTGGATAAATCCGAGCGGACGCTGAAGCTGATTCGCGACGGCAAAACCTTCCGTTCGTATCCGGTGGCGCTTGGCGACAGTCCACGCGGACACAAACTCTATGAAGGTGACGAACGCACACCCGAAGGTCTCTACCTCATTGACGGCCGCAATCCGAACAGCAGCTACTACCTGTCGCTGAGCATCTCCTATCCCAATAACCGGGACGTCGCCCGTGCCCGCTCGAAGGGCCTGAATCCTGGAGGTCAGATCATGATTCACGGCACTCCGGATGGTACATCCCGTAAACGCAGAGACTGGACCGACGGCTGTATTGCCGTATCCAATGCCGCAATGGAGGAAATCTGGCGCCTGGTCGATGTCGGAACCCTGATAGAGATCACCCCCTGATCCCCGAGACGAGGTGATCGGAATTCCCTCCGGCTACTCCCTCTACCGGTTTCCTCATGCCCCGGATTGACACGCTGCTGCTCGACGCTGACGGTGTCGTACAGCAGCCGGTTGCCGGCTGGCTGGATCAGCTTGCGGACCTTTGCGGATCTGAACAGGATCGCCAGGATTTCCTGCAGCATATCTTTACCGCCGAAAAACCCTGCCTGCGTGGTGCTGCAGACTGGCCGGTAGTGCTCGGCAATCTGCTCACCGAGCTCAACAGCCCTGCCAGTCTCGAAGCGGCCCTGGCGGTCTGGACCCGGATTGAACCCGCCCAGGAAGTCCTGAATATGCTGCCGCGGATTCGCGTACCCGTATGCCTGGCAACAAACCAGCAGCCACATCGGGCTGCTTTCATGAAGAACACGCTCGGCTACGAAGATCAGTTTGACCGCCTGTTCATTTCCTGTGAAATGGGTGTCTGTAAACCGGAGCCTGAGTATTTTGCCGCCATTGCGGCGACACTGGACTGCGAGCCTGCGGCTCTGCTGTTCATCGACGATCACATGGAGAATGTCAGCGCCGCCCGCAAGTTCGGATTGCAGGCTGAGCGCTACCACCTCGAATCCGGAACGCCGGCACTGGCTGAACTGCTGGAACGCTACGGACTGCTGTAAAAACCAACAGCACATCCGCACTGCTGGACGGGATCCTGCAACGCAGGCTATGGTTTGGACTCCCGGGGGACGCCAGCTGAACGATGAGCGACCAACAGACCACATCTGCAGATGCACCGCGAGGAGCCTCACCGATCGTCATTCACTATGTTCACGATATGGCCCGGGCCCGGCACTTCTATCAGCACGTCTTCAACGTTCCCACCTCGTTTGCATCGCCGGGATGGACGACGTTGGACTTCGGCAGCTTCGAACTTGCGCTGCACATTCTCTCCCCGGGCCACGACCCGGAAGCCCCGCTTCCCCATGCCGGGCTCAACCTGCTGGTTGCAGATATCGAGACGATGCATCAGCTGATTACGAGTGCCGGCGGAAAGATGCTGGAACTGCGTGAAGCAGACGACTTCGTTCCTGTGCGTGTGGCCACATTCAAAGACTGTGAAGGCAACGGTTTCGAACTGCGCCAGGAACCGGCAAACGGTGGTTGAGCGGGGATACGTGACGGGTTGCAGACAATGCTGCATCATTGACCGCTGACCCTTTCTGAAACCACCGCGAAAGACACAGAATGACCGGAAAATTCACATTGATGGCCATCTGCCTGCTCATGCTCAGCGCCTGTGAACCTGAGGTAGGCAGCGATGCCTGGTGCCAGAAGATGGTTGATACCCCACGCGGCGACTGGTCCATGAACGACGCCGCCGAGTTCGCCAGCAACTGCGTGCTTAAGACCTACGATTGATCTATACGCCCGTTCGCGGCCGTCACGCGGACATGTGCCTCGCATCGACAATTACAGGGACGACAAATCGCCTGCGATGGGTTTACCATTCTCCCCAAACTGACATTCCCGTAAAAGAATCGTGTTAACGACGCACGTCAGCGACAATCTCGTCATCCACACCGGTGAATCCAGCATCAGCCTGGACGATATCCTCACTACGATGCGGTCCTGGTTCATGAATCCGGAGTTTGACCCGGACAAGCCCGTACTCTGGGATCTGCGCGGTGCGCGATTTGAAACATCCGATGAGCATGTCGCCGAGTGGGCGGAATCCATGCGCCGCTACACCGATGAATTCCGCTCGGGACGTAAAACCGCCTGGGTACTGCCGTCATCGGAAGTTGCCCAGGCTGCCGTGGACCTGCTGAGCAGCACAAACCCGCAAAACAAGGTGCGGATCTATCACAACGACTATGAGGCAGCCGAGTCATGGCTGACCACAACCATCCGCTGAGCCGAGGCGGGTGGCGCTGGAGGCAGGGTACTGCAGGGAGCAGCGCTGCCAGCGGGTCCCGAATCTGGATCAGGGGAGAATCACCATGGACAATCCGACAATCTGGTACGTAAACGTCTTTGTCAGCGATTTTGATCGCTCGCTCGAATTCTACAGGGACAAGCTCAACCTGAAGGTGGTGGTCGAAGACAGGAGTTTCGGCTACGCCTCATTCGACACGGCAGGAGCTGGCTTTGCCATAGCAGCGGTCGCTCCCGATGCAGAGAACGCTGCCCTGGTGGGCCGGCATACCGGAATCGGCTGGGGTGTCAAAGACCTCGTGGATACCTATCAGACACTTTCCGAGCGCGGCGTCAGATTCAGTGCACCTCCGGAAAAGCAACCCTGGGGTGGTCACATGGCCATGATGCTGGATCCGGACGAAAACGTTTTCTATCTGGACGAGTTTCGTGAGCACTGAGGATCGGGAGCGATGAGCAGAGGCGCCGAGCGCTCTCCGATACGGCTCAGCACCGGGTTTACTCCACCGCTCGAGCTGATGACGCAACACTTCAAGCTGCGGCCGCTGACGACCGAACACACAGAACGCGATTTCGATGCCGTAATGGAAACCCGGGAACGACTGCAGGCCAGCGCTGCCAATGGCTGGCCGCGACCGGGTTTCACGCTTGCAGAGAACCGCGCCGACCTGGAACGGCATCAGCAGGAATTCGAAGCAGGCATTGCATTCGCCTACACCGTCCTGAATCAGGATGAATCCCGTGTGCTTGGCTGTGTTTATCTGAATCCGCCCTCAGCACCCGAACATGACGTCGACGTTCACATGTGGGTGCGGGAAACCTTGTGGACATCGGGTCTCGCTCAGCATCTGCATCGGCAAGTGGACGCCTGGCTGCGAAGCACCTGGGCGTTCAGCAGGATCTGCTACCGCCGCCCGGATTACTACTTTGCGAAAGGTGGCTGTCTGTGCGGTTCGATCACCTACTATGCGGGGCCGCTGACCGGCCCCTTCGAGTTGTGTCACTGCAGCCGCTGCCGCCGGACATCCGGTTCCGCGTTCGTGGCGGGGATCTGTGTCGGCGACGTGATCTTTATTCAGGGTGCTGACCTGGTGCAATCGTTCACCCTGCCGGTATCACAACAGCCTCCCCCGTATCGCAGTGTGTTCTGCCGGCAATGCGGCAGCCCGGTGCCGGATCCTGCAGAGACCGGCCCTCGGGAAATTGCCGCCGGCAGCCTGCAGCCGCAGCCGGTGCCAGCGGACCGCCACATCTATGTGGAATTCACGCCGCCCTGGGCGCCGATAGCTGATTCGATACCCCAGTACACTGCTGCGGATATCCGTGCGTTCCGGGAGACGGGCCAGTGAGTTTCAGACCCCGCGGAGATGCTGATCATGGTAAAAACCACCGTTAACGACAATGATGTGCGAGTGTTTATCGACGCCGTGCCGGATGAGGGACAACGCAGTGACGCGCATAGGCTGCTGACGCTTATGGAGCGAATCACCCGGCGGCCGGCAAAACTGTGGGGCACATCAATCGTCGGCTTTGGCAGCTATCACTACACCTATGCCAGCGGCCGTTCCGGCGACTGGATGCTGACCGGGTTTTCCCCGCGAAAGACCGCCATGTCCATTTACATCATGAGCGGATTCGCCGGTCATCAGGAACTGCTCGATAAACTCGGCAAGTACAAGACCGGCAAGTCGTGCCTGTATGTGAAACGGCTTGCAGACGTTGACCAGAAGGTGCTGGCCCGACTCATCAGAGCCTCGGTCGCCTACATGCGTAAAACCTATCCAACTGAGTGATCCCGGGAGCGTCTGTGCCGATCGTCACCATAGAGCTGGTAGAAGATTCAGGATCTGCAGCACCCGGGCCCGGCCAGCTCCAGATGCTGTGTGACGACCTCGGTACTCTGTTCGCCTCGAAGTCTGCGGGAATCTGGGTGAAACTGCGCAGCCTGTCGAGCGCAGGCTATGCAGAAAACGCGGTGAGTCCCGCCGCGCTGCCCCGACCGGTATTTGTGGAAGTCATCAAGGCGGAAGTTCCCGCAGCTTCGGAGCTGGCCGATGAAGCCCGTGCCGTGTGCCGACTGGTCGCAGACGCTTTGAATCGCCCGGTAGAAAACGTGCATGTGATCTATGCGCCTGCCGCGCGGGGACGGATTGCGTTTGGCGGCGAGCTGCTCCCGGATGAGTAATGCTCACAACCTGGAGTGTGCACGGCGACTGATCGGCCAGCATCCGGCAGCACTGCGCAGTGTCTGCTGGACCGGCAGCCAGAGCACTTTCTCACTGCACCACCTTGAAGTGGAAACCAAACACGGCCGGGTGACGGTGTTCGACCATCAGCAGCCACGCGTGTACTGCAATCCTCCCCGACCCGATGCGGCTGCAGGTCCGTTCAGCAGCGAGCCGAGGCAGTGGCGCGACCTGACCGAACAGGTTCCGGTCGCGTTCAATGGTCGACCGGTTTTTGCGGATCTGGTGTTCGATCAGCGTCAGAGGCACTGGAGGTTCCATCTTTCAACGGGGGCGATCGTGATTTTCGTCCTCGATCCGACGACTCCGCTGTTATTGTTGCCATGAATATGACGAAAGCGCGTACCCTGATCACATTGCCCGCAAGCGTGATTCCCGATGTCGGCAAATTCACCGGTTCTGCACTGGCGCAGAACGCTATCCTATGACCAGCCGCATCAGTTACCGTCCGGCAACGGCCGCAGACTATGACGCAATCCTTGCGCTGAATACTGCAGCCGTACCGAGCGTGAATCTGATCGCTGCGGACGTCCTCTCGGGGCTGCACCGGCAGGCAGTTGCGCTGCTGGTTGGCGAGGACTGCGCAGTTTCGAACAGCGTCACCGGCTTCGTGCTGGCACTGGACGAAACCTCGGACTACGACAGCGTCAACTACACCTACTTTCAAGAGAACTATCCACAATTCGTATACGTGGACCGGATTGTTGTGAGTCCGCAGTACCAGCAGCTCGGGATCGGTCGGCATTTCTACGAACGTCTGTTTAACCTGGCGGCCGGCAAACCCGTAACCTGTGAGGTCAATCTTCTGCCACCGAACCCGAACTCACTGGCGTTTCACAAGCGGCTCGGCTTCGTACAGGTTGCCGAACAGGATACCGAGGGTGGCAGCAAGCGGGTCGCGCTGATGGTCCGGAACCCATGACGCCGGCGGTGAGACTTCTGCAGCAGCAGCAGGTGCCGCACGAGTTGATGGACTATACGGTGGACAGTGCAGAGAATCTCGGCGTCGCAGCAGCCGAGGCGCTGGGTCTGCCACAAGCGCAGGTTTTCAAGACGCTGATCGCCGAATTTGACGACAACCGCCTGGCCTGTGCCGTGATCCCGGTGACGGAGCAACTCAATCTGAAACTCCTGAGCAAGGCTGCCGGGGCGAAAAGCGCACGCATGGCCGAGCCTAAAATCGCCGAGCGCTCAAGTGGCTACGTCACCGGGGGAATCAGTCCTTTCGGACAAAAAAAGCTGATCCCTGTTTTCCTGGCGACACAAGCGCTCGCATTCGAGCGGATTTATGTCAGCGGGGGAAAACGAGGTCTGGAGATAGCAGTAGCACCACAGGATCTGATCCGGTGCTGCCACGCGAAAGTCTGCAAACTGTGCCGGAATGTCTGATCAACATCCCGGCACCCGCGCTGGTCAGCGCCGGTCGTTTGCTTCGTTCACCCGCAGAGCACGACCGCCCACATCTTTGCCGTTCAGTTCGGCAATGGCTTTCTGGGCAGCGTCGTCGTCGAGTTCTACGAACCCGAAGCCGCGCGAACGGCCTGTTTCGCGATCAGAAATGACACGCGCAGAATGCACGGTGCCAAGTGACGCAAACATTGCCTGCAATTCCCCGTCATCAACACTCCAGGGAAGATTACCTACGTAAAGTTTTTTCATGTTCGTTCTGGAAAGGACCTAACACAGTTCTAGAAATTCCGGCTCAGCCGTTAAGCGAGCAAGC
>Ga0055474_10000148_pt1 | contig 15561 bp, 14 predicted proteins | sample Muzzi_PWA_D1_FD_57680 | JGI IMG/M metagenome (GOLD analysis project Ga0055474, IMG submission 57680) | Wetland microbial communities from San Francisco Bay, California, USA, that impact long-term carbon sequestration - Muzzi_PWA_D1 | ecosystem: Environmental > Aquatic > Marine > Wetlands ... | reverse complement strand
CGGAAAAGTTCGGCATGACGGACTTCGTAGATCCGTCCGAAGTCGATGCAGTCCAGACGATAGTCGACCTCACCGACGGTGGCGTTGATTACTCGTTCGAGTGCATCGGCAACGTCGACGTGATGCGACAGGCGCTGGAGTGCTGTCATAAAGGCTGGGGTGAAAGCATCATCATCGGTGTGGCCGGTGCGGGAAAAGAAATTTCCACCCGGCCGTTTCAGCTCGTGACCGGCAGAGTCTGGCGCGGCACCGCATTCGGCGGTGCGAAAGGCCGCACACAGGTCCCTCAGATCGTTGACTGGTATATGAACGGCAAGATCAACATTGACGATCTGATCACCCATACCATGCCGCTGGATGACATCAACAACGCTTTCGATCTGATGCACAGCGGAGAAAGTATCCGTTCTGTAGTTGAGTTCTGATTAAACGGCGGCTGCACGCCTGGTACCTGGAGCAACGGCTATGGCCATAGGTGAACAAGACTGGCTTGATCAGGTTACGGAAGCCGTCATTGAGCCGGAACTTAAGATCTGCGATCCGCACCATCATCTGTGGGATCACCCGGACAGTCGCTATCTGCTCGATGAACTGCTGGCTGATACCGGTGCTGGTCACAATGTCACCAGCACGGTGTTTGTGGAATGTTCCAGCATGTACCGGGCGGCCGGACCGGATGCGCTCAAGCCGGTTGGGGAAACCGAGTTCGTCAACGGCATTGCGGCCATGTCTGAAAGCGGCCAGTACGGTGCCACCAGGGCCTGTGCCGGGATTGTCAGCTTTGCCGATTTGACGCTCGGCGAGGCAGTCGGCGAGGTGCTGGATGCGCACATGTCTGCCAGCCCTCGCTTCCGCGGCATCCGCCATGCGGCTGGCTGGGATGCCAGTGAGGCGGTGCGCAACTCGCACACGGATCCGTTTGCGGGCATGTTAATCGACCCTGCTTTCCGCCGTGGTTTCGCCGAACTCGGCAAGCGTGGGCTGTCATTTGACGCCTGGCTGTATCATCCGCAGATCAGTGAGCTGACGGATCTCGCACGGGCGTTTCCAGACACTACCATCGTGCTCGATCATCTTGGCGGGCCGCTCGGAATCGGTCCTTACGCCGGCAGGCGAGAAGAGATTTACCAGAGCTGGCAGGAGGACATTCGAGCGCTGTCGGGCTGTGAAAACGTGGTCGCCAAGCTGGGTGGAATGGTCATGCCGATCAACGGTTTCGGCTTTCACAAACAGTCACGGCCACCAACATCTGACGCGGTCGTCGCGGCCACCGGTCGTTACTACCGTCACATGCTGGATTGTTTTGGTGCCGCGCGCTGCATGTTCGAGAGCAATTTTCCGGTGGATAAACAGAGTTGTTCCTACCGCGTGCTGTGGAATGCGTTCAAAAAACTGGTGGCGGACGCTTCCCGGACGGAGAAAGCCTGGCTGTTTCACGATTGCGCTGCCGCCGCCTATCGCCTCGGCTGAATTCTTCAATCGTAGTATGCAGGCGCTTTCTTCAAGGTGTCCGCTAGAGCCTGGTCGTGTTCGATCCATAGTGTGGCACCTTCGATCAGCATCAGTGCTTCCACCTTGTCCATGGACTTGAAAGTCTCTTCTGCGCTCGTATTGAACACCGGCGCGACGCGAAGTTCGCGGCTGGCACGGAAGTGGTAGAGATCACCTGACAGCAGCACCGGTCCGGTATTGTCCAGCTGCAGCAGCAGCACCTGATGACCCGGGGTGTGGCCGGGAGCGGAGACAATGGTCACGCTGCCATCGCCGAAGACGTCATAGTCGCCGTTCAGAATCTGTTTTTTACTGTCCGCCAGCTTCATGTACAGATCCGGATCGAACAGCTGATTGTCTTTTTTCTCGAATGCGGCTTCATACCCCGGCTGCTGAATCAGCAGCGTTGAATCGGTAAAGAGATTGGCGGCACCTACGTGATCCCAGTGCATATGCGAAAATGCCACCAGATCTATGTCAGACGGCGTCAGCCCGATGGCTTTCAGCTGCTCGGGAAAGGAGGTCTCGTAGCTGAGCGTTACGCCGTCTTCGTACTCGATCACGCCTTTGCCCGCGTAGGAGAGAGGCAGTCCGACGTCCCAGACCAGATTGCCTTTGTCGTGTTGAATCAGGTAACAGGGCGCAAACAAATCACGCACGGCTGTGTCTTTGTTGGTCAGTCCGAATGGGGCGAGGTCGGTGAGCATGATCCGGCCGCAGTCGAAAACGCTCAGCTTCAGGTCTGCTGCAGCGGACGCTGAGAAAAGCCCCAGCACAATCGCCCACAGGGTCTGCCGCAATGTGTTTTTCATGGTTATAAGGCTCCGGTTACCCTCACTGAAAAATCAGATAAATTCCCAACTGCATAGTGATCAGAAGCAGTGCCCACCAGCGCAGATCGCGCCAGTGTCGATGTGTTGGAGCGTCGGCGACGATCGAGCGAAAGGGGATCAGAAAACAGGCGACGGCGATCGCGATGAACATCACCACGGTGAGACCGTTTGCCCAGGAGACGGGCAGCGCTGCCAGTTGTTCAGACATGTCGATACATCAGCTTCTTTAGCGACTCATCGTCGAGTTTTTCGGTCCAGAAGCCGGCCAGATAGAGCGCCAGCACTGAGTAGCAGAAACTCAAGAACGCAACATAAAGCATATTCATACCGGTGCCCATCAGGATCCCCGCAATTGCGACCCCGGTGATCAGCGTGAACAGGCCGCCCCTGGGGGTTGCCATGCGGCTGAAAGCACCCAGCAGCAGCAGTGCCAGCATGGGCCCCTGAAACAGCGACAGCAGCGTCTGGATCAGAAAGTAGATACCCCCCAGTTCGCCGATGAAGGGTGCGAACCCCATGCCGCCGAGGAGGATGATCAGGGTCATCCAGCGGCCGATCCGAAGTTCGGTTGCAGGATCCTGATCCTGTTTCAGAACACCTCTTATATCCCGGGTAATCATCAGCGCAGTGGAATTGACACCGGAGTCGATGGATGACTGCAGGGCAGCGATGATGGCGATGAACATCAGCCCTGAAAGCCCCGGCGGCAGCACATTTTTCACTACCCAGGGCAGTGCCATATCCGGATATTCAATCTGGGCGTGCAGAACCAGCGCGAGCAGTCCGGGAAAGACGATCAGCAGAGGTACCAGGGTCTTGGCGAAAGCCGCAAACATCATGGATGCACTGGCATCCCACTGAGTGCGGGCACCCAGGGTACGCTGCAGAATGGCCTGACTGCCGCACCAGTAAGCCGGCGAGAGCACGATCGCCAGACCCAGCATGACGCCGGGCCAGGGAAACTCCGGGTGGTCGGCAGGCAGGAAAGCCTGCAGGTGGGTTGGATTTTCGCCGCTCAGGGTTTGCGTAAAACTGGCGGCCCCGCCGGCGTCGCTGATGCCGATTGCGACAATCACGACTCCGCCTAAAAACATGATGATCACCTGCAGCGCGTCAGTGAACGCAACCGCCGCCAGCCCTCCGGAGATGCTGTACAGGCCCACCACGGTGCCGGTGACGACAATGCCGACCCAGATTGGCCAGTCCATGTAGGTCTGCAATGTCAGTGCAATGGCCCACAGCGAGACGCCGATGGCGAAAATCGCAAAGACGCTGGCAATCACCGCTGACAACAGCCGCACCGGCTGGTTGTAACGCAGCCCGAGATATTCGGGAATCGAATAGACGCCGGCACGCCAGTACAGCGGGATAAACACCAGCGATGCGAGAATCATCGCCGGAATCGCACCGATCCACTCGAAGTTGGCCTGGGCGATGCCGACCTTGTAAGCACCGCCGGCGGCGCCCACATAGCCGTTGGCGCTGACGTTTGTGCCGATGATCGACAAACCGATGATCCACCAGGTCAGTGAACGTCCGGCCAGGAAGTAGTCATGTGCGTTGTGGACATTTTTCGACAGCCGGAAGCCGACGACGACAATGGTCAGCAGGTAGCCGACGACGATGGCCAGATCGAGCGGATGCAATACGTTTAACCCGGCGGGGTGCCCTGATTCAGATAGTTCACGAACGGATCCGCTGCCGGATCCCGGTGCCACTGGTATTCGGTAAACACGGCAATCTGCTCGGCCCGTTCGGTATCAAACAGCTGCTCGATCACCGCCAGCGCCATGTCGGTACCGGCGGATACGCCCGACGAGGTAACGAAGGGTCCGTCGACCACCCAGCGCGCGCTCTCCACCCAGTCCACTGCGTCGCTCGCTGCGGCCGTCATCGCGAAGAACATCTTGTTGGTTGTGGCGCGGCGACCGTCAAGCAAACCCGCTCGGGCCAGCAGTGCTGAGCCGGTACAGACAGACATCGTGCGTTTTGCCGTTGCTGCGCGCGTTTTCAGAAACGCCAGCAGCGCAGCGTTTTCGAGTGCGGGAAAGGTGCCGATACCGCCGGGTATCAGCAGCAGATCGAGCGTCGGTGCGGTAGCGAAATCGTACTCCGCAACTGTCTGCGGGCCCTGAGTGGATTTGACCGGACCCGTGGTCTCGGCCACGGTCACAATTTTGAGCTCGTCGCCGAGTGTGCCGAACATCTCCAACGGACCGTACAGATCCAGCAACTCGAAGTCGGGGTAGAGCAGTGCACCCAGCGTCAGCATGTTCAGTTCCTCGTGGTCAGTTCGTTGTTCTGATTACGGCGTCGGATTATGGCGTGTTTTCGGGTTGCCATGCGAGGGGTGCGGCCGGATTAACGCTGACGCTCTCAGGCACCGGTGCTAAGCTCGCGGTCCCGATTGTTCTGGAGATTCTGGATGGCCCTGAAAGTCATTGGTGCCGGTTTTGGCCGTACCGGCACCATGTCACTGAAGACCGCACTGGAAAAGCTCGGCTTCAGCAAGTGCTATCACATGCTGGAAGTAGGATTGAACGAAGGGCACATTGCCTTGTGGCGGGCAATCGAACGCGGCGAAAACGTCGATCTGCATGCACTTTTTGAAGGCTATCAGGCAACCGTCGACTGGCCTTCCTGCAACTACTGGGAGTCGCAGCTGGAAACGTTTCCGGACGCCAAAGTCATCCTTTCGCTGCGTGACCCGGAACGCTGGTACGAAAGCGTCATGAACACCATCTATCCGTCTTCGTTGGCTGCCCGCGAATCCGGCAATCCCGAATTGAAAGAGCGCGTCGATATGGCGTTCGAAGTTATCTGGGATGGGGTATTCGACGGCCGCATGGATGACAGGGAACACGTGATCGGCGTGTTCAACACTCACAACCAGTATGTGCGCGACAGTCTGCCGGCAGACAGACTGCTGGTATTCGAAGCGCGCGACGGTTGGCAGCCGCTGTGCGAATTTCTTGAAGTCCCGCTGCCCGATGAGCCGTATCCGAAGACCAATACCACGGAAGATTTTCTGGCCATGCTGGCGCAGCGCAATGCCAGCCGGGATCAGAACTGAGTTATGTGATCGGACCGCTCAGCGGCCAAGCTTCTGTTTCAGGGCGCGGATGGCATCCAGTTCGTACGCGGCGTGCAGCGCTTTGTCGTCTGCCAGAGCCTGGACTGCCTCTTCGCGAAACCAGCGTACATCAAGAAGCTCGGAGTCATCCCAGGTGCGGATTGGCTCATTGACTTCGGCTGCGTAGACCATGTGCAGTGATTTCTTGTAGGTAAACGGGCCTATCTCGATCAGGTCGTTGACGAATATGGACAGCTCCTCTTCGAGTTCGCGGCGAACGGCTATGTCCGGCGTCTCACCCCATTCGATCTGACCTCCCGGAATACCCCAGCGTTGTCTGCGTACGCCCCAGAAACTCGAGTGCACAGCGAGCAGATATTCGTGTTCCCGGTAAAGTATGCAGCGCGCCGTTTTATAGGGATTGGCTGGCACAGGTCAGACCAGGCCCAGCCTGGCAGCGCAGTCGGCCGGGCTCATCTGCCGGCCGTATTCTGAGATTTCATATGCTTCGGCGTAACGTGACTCTGGAGCGTAGGCCCGGGCAACACGTTTGGGCCGGGCACCATAAAATCTGGCGAGCCACTGGATCCGATCAGCGTCCACTTCGAGTCCCAGCGTGTGCGGCAGCCACTCGAAGACCTGCGATTCATGGCACGCCAGCAGTTTCAGAATCAAATCGAAACAGTCATCAACAGGCAGCACGACATCAGCGCGGAACGCCACCGGCCGGGTGAAGAAGTCACACATCTGCAGCACTACCGGATCGTCAGGCAGCGCGGGAATATCGGGTTCGATATTGGGCACCCGCAGCAGATAACAGGCATCCTGAACCAGCTGCCCGGCTGCTCGGTGATCCGGATGGTAGTCGTAAGGCCGATGGGTGACGATCAGATCGGGGCGGAATTTACGAATCGCGACGAGCAGCTGTTTGCGCAGCTTCAGGTCAGTGGTCAGTTCACCGTCCGGCTGATTCCAGACGTGGACGTCAGCATCCAGCATTGCTGCGGCTGCCAGGGCTTCCCGCCGACGACGGGCGGCGAGTGTCTTCCGGTTCATCTTCTGGTGTCCGGCAGAGCCGTCAGTCAGGCTGAGAATGCCGATGCGACTGCCGCGGCGGGCCTGACTCAGCATCAGGCCGCCGGCGTGAAATTCGGCGTCGTCGGGGTGCGCGCCGATGACCAGAATGCGCTCAAAATGGGACATGTTTCACATGCACCTTACAACGTGTGGACCCGGTTTTACATCAACCGATGTACTACTCCATAGACTTGCCAGCGTGGGGGCTGACTGGTGTTTTCGACATCGGCCGGCCGGGTGCCGGTTTCTGCAGTTGCAGCTGATAAGCGATGAAGCAGAGCGGGCGTCTGAGAACAGGGCGGTACACAACGCCCGATTGCGTGACGGACAGAGATAACGCTGGCTGTACGCAGCATTCAGGAGACTGCAGGTAAAGTGAAAAGGGATTATCAGATTGGTGAATATCAGTGTCTGGTGGGTCGGCAGTTTGCCGTTGACCGGGAAGTGTTTGTGGTACGGGAACTGTCCACCGACGCGGAGCAGATGCTGGTTCAGGCCGACAACGAACGTGACCGGGGCAAGCTGCGAACCTTCTTCCTGACGGAAGTGCTCGAACGCCTGCTGGTTGATGAAGAGATCGAACTCTTTCACCCGACCTATCTCGGGCGCTGAGACGATCGGGCGATCATGGATTTACTGTAAAGCCTGCAGATCCGGCCGCTGCTGGCCGTAGCCGGTTGCCTGTTCGAAAGCATGAGCCAGCTGCAGCAGTAGCCAGTCATTGCCTGGCCCCGCGACCATCTGGATACCGGTGGGCAGACCCGTAGTGGTAAATCCTCCCGGGATCGAAATGGCCGGCAGACCGGTGACTGAGATCGCGCAACAGACGGTCATCCAGTCCAGGTAGGTGGCCATGGACTGCCCGTCGATTTCACGTATCCAGTCCGTTTCAACCGGGAAGGGAGGAACCTGAGCACTCGGGAGTACCAGTGCATCGAAGCGCTCGAAGAAGGTCGCCACCTCCCGGTAAATCTGGGTTCGTTGCAGTTCGGCGTTGATCAGATCGTCGGCGGTCAGTGCAAATCCCCGTTCAATATTCCAGATTGCGGTATCTTTGGCGTGATCGCGCCAGTCAGGGACAGCGGCATCCAGTGCTTTGCCGGTTACCGATAATGCGGCTGCACGCTGGACCTGAAACACGCTCATGGCCCCGGACAGATCCGGGCAGGCGAGTTCCACCCGCGCGCCGAGGCTTTCGAGGCTCTCGGCTGCGCTACGGACGGCGCTCCGGACTTCTCTATCCACCGGCACCAGTCCGAGATCTTCGGTGATTGCAAAAGTTCTGCCGGTCAGATCAGCCTCTAGCGGGGCGGCAAAGTCGATGCCGGGTTCCCTCCTGGACAGCGGATCTGCGGCAAAGAATCCCGCCTGGACGTTGAACAGCCAGGCGGCGTCCGCTACTGATCTGGCCATTGGACCCATGGTTGCCAGCCGGCCGTACCAGCCGAATGCTCGTTCATCCGGCACCCGGCCGATGGAGGGCCGTAAACCCACAACATTACAGAAAGCGGCTGGATTGCGCAGGGATCCGCCCATGTCGCTGCCATCGGCAATGCTCAGCATGCCGCTGGCGAGAGCAGCTGCGGCACCACCGCTGCTGCCACCGGCAGTCCGGGTCGGATCATAGGGATTGCAGGTGGTGCCAAACAGCGAATTGAAAGTGTGCGAGCCCAGACCGAATTCCGGGACATTGGTTTTGCCGATGAACAGGGCACCGGCCGCACGCTGCCTGGCGGTCAGTTCGCAGTCCGCGCGGGCGATCCGGTCAGCGTAAGGTGAGAAACCGAATGTGGTCGGAAAACCCGCTGCGTCCACCAGATCTTTTGGCGCCATCGGTAAACCATGCAGTGCGCCTGGTTTCGTGCCCGATCTCAGGGCGGCGTCTGCGGATCTGGCCAGTTCGATGGCCTGTTCCCGCGGCAGCAGATTGACGATTGCGTTGAGGGTCGGGTTCAGCGCATCGATCTGATCATAATGGACCCTCATCAGCTCGACGGCTGAGATATCCCGCTCGATCAGCAGTTGTCGCTGCCGGCGGGCGCTTAAGGAGAGTAGATCTTCCATAGCCGCTTATTCTAAGCTCCCGGGCAAACCAAATGACACGCGGCAGCGACTCTATTCCGAGACCGCTACTGCGCGCAGGCGGAAAGTCGGGCGCAAGGTTGGGCGGAACCTCGGCTACAGACGCCCCGGGAGCCACAAAGGAGCACACATGCTGGTCATCAAAGGTCTGGAGAAAACGTATCCCAACGGTGTGCAGGCGCTGGCCGGGGTGGATCTGGACATTCCCAAGGGCATGTTCGGGCTGCTCGGGCCCAACGGGGCCGGCAAGTCTTCCCTGATGCGCACGATCGCTACGCTGCAGACGCCGGACAGTGGCTCTGTTCATCTCGATGACATTGATGTGCTGGCTGATCCGAGGCGTCTGCGTCAGTGTCTGGGTTATCTGCCGCAGGAGTTCGGTGCGTATCCGCGGACCTCGCCGGAAGTCATGCTCAATCACATTGCCGTGCTGAAAGGCGTCAGCGGTCACGGCCAGCGGAAAGAACTGGTGGAACAGCTGCTGCTGCAGACAAATCTCTGGGACGTACGCAAGAAGAGTATCGATACCTTTTCCGGCGGTATGAAACAGCGTTTCGGGATCGCCCAGGCGCTTATTGGTGAACCGAAACTGATCATCGTCGATGAACCCACCGCCGGTCTGGATCCGGTGGAACGAAGGCGCTTTCACAATCTGCTGACGCGGATCAGCGAAGACGTGGTGGTCCTGCTGTCCACGCACATTGTCGAAGACGTGGCGGATCTGTGCCCGCGGATGGCGGTTATGGGCGACGGCAGGATTCTGGTGGAAGGTGAACCTGCCGCACTGGTGCAACGGCTCGAAGGCCGACTCTGGCACAGGATCGTACCGGCGGACGAAGCACCCGGGCTGCGGCAGGCGCTGCCCGTGGTTTCGACCAGACTGATCGCGGGTCAGGTGGAAATCCGCGTGGTTTCTGAGGATGCGCCGGAAGGTGGACTGTCGCCGGTTGCGCCGAGTCTCGAGGACGTCTATTTCGCGACCCTGCTGCAGCATGGTCTGCAGGTCGAGCTCGACTGATGTTCTGGGAAGTATTCCGCTTCGAGTGTCGTTATCAGCTGCGCTCGCCCCTGTTCCTGGCAGTTGCCGGGATGTTCTTTCTGCTTGGCTTTCTGGTCATGGGGACCGAGGCGGTCAGTGTCGGAGGTGTCGGCAGCAACCTCAATCTGAACGCCAATTTCGCCATCCTGCAGACCCAGTACACCTTGTCGATACTGGGTATGTTCAGCGCCATTGCCTTCGTGGCAGGCGCCATTACCCGGGATGTTGAAGTCCGCACCGCTGAGCTGCTGTTCACGACAGGAATGGGTGAGCGCGACTATCTGTTCGGCCGTTTTGCCGGCGGGGCATTATTTGCGGTACTGGTGGGTATCGCAGGTATGTTCGGCAGCCTGCTGGGTACCTTCATGCCGTGGCTGGATCAGGAACGGATCGGTGCTTTCACGCTGGCGCCATACTGGTTCAGCGTCTGGGCGGTCATCATCCCCAATCTGCTGGTGATCTGCGCGTTGTTCTACACCGTCGCAGCGCTGACCCGGTCCATGATGGCAAGCTACGTCGCAGCGCTGGGATTCATCATTGCCAATATTGTCATTGGTAACGTCACAGATCAGGAAGACATTGCCACTGTCGCCCTGTTTGAGCCGTTCGGCATCGCTGCGTTCGGTGAAATCACCCGCTACTGGACCGTCTTCGATCGCAACTTCGGCATGCCGGAGTTTACCGATACGCTGTTTTACAACCGGCTCATCTGGCTCTGCCTGGGTGGGCTCGCGCTGCTGTTTACCGGTTGGCGTTATCACTTCAACCTGGCGCCATCAAGGCGCGGCCGCCGCAAACCGTCCCGTCCTTCAGCTGAATCCCCTGCGCCCGAACGTCGGGTTATGACAGTCCGACCCACGGGGGTGTCCGCGCTGGGAACCCTAGTTGCGCAGTTGCGCATGGATGTGCGCGGCATGACCAGAAGCATTCCTTTCTATGTGCTGCTGTCGTTCGGTATGCTGCAGGTCGTTGGCAGCTACTACGGAGCCGCCGCGCAGCTGTTTGGTACCCCGGTGTATCCGGTCACCGGCCTGCTCATTCAGGTGGTCGGCGGTAGCTTCAGCCTGGCGGTAATCGTCATTCTGCTCTATTACTCCGGTGAACTCGTACACCGCGAGAAGCAGTCGGGCATCAAAGAGATTATCGATGCCACGCCCTATCCGAACGTGATCATGGTTTTGTCCAAGATAGGTGCGCTGTGGTTTGTGCTCAGCGCCATGCTGCTGATTGTGCTGATCACTTCGGTCATCGTGCAGTTCAGCCTCGACTACCATGAATACGAGTTGCTGCTGTATGTTCAGGGCCTGTTCGGTACCCTGGGCGCAAACTACTACCTGCTGTGCATCCCCGCCGTCATGCTGCAGGTGATTGCACCGAACAAGTACTTCGGCATGATCCTGTTTCTCGTTTTCATAATCACGTTGAATACCTTGCCGAGTCTGGATCTGGAGAACCTGCTCTACCTCTACACATTGCCGGGTGCTCCATATTCCGCGATGAACGGCTGGGGACACTATGTGCTGCCGCTGTTCAGTCTGTTTGCCTATTGCCTGGCGCTGGGGCTGCTGATGATCGTCGTTGCGCACCTGGCGTTTCAGCGTGGCGTTCCCAGCGGCTATGCGCAGCGGCTGGCCATTGCGCGCCGCCGCTTCACACCGCTCGTTGCGGGTGTCGCGGCCGTTGCCCTGGTGGCATCGCTTACGACGGGTGGCTGGGTTTACTACAACACGCATGTTCTGAATGAGTATCTGACGAGCGATGACCGCGAAGAACGTCAGGCGGATTATGAAAAAGCGTTCAAACAGTTTGAACAGCTGCCGCTGCCGTCCGTAGTCGATATCGATGTTGCCGTGGATCTGTATCCTGAGGAGCGACGGCTGGAGTCCGTCGGCACGGCGCTGCTGGTCAACCGCCATGAATTCCCCCTGGAGAACCTTCATCTGACCCTGCCGGTCGGACTCACCATCAATGAAATGTCCGTCGTCGGGGCAGAACTGATACGGTTCGATGAGAGGCTGCGCTACTACCAGTACCAGTTTGCAGAGCCCCTTCTCCCGGGAGCGCAGACGGAACTGGTATGGAATCTGTCCTGGATCAATGAGGGATTTCCGAACAGTAATTCCACTACCCGGGTGGTGGAGAACGGCACTTTCGTCGACAACACCGCAATCATGCCGCTGCCGGGTTACAACAGCGGGGCGGAGCTGGTCGACAACAATGTCCGGCGTCGCTACGACCTGCCGCCAGTGCAGCGGCTGCCGAAACTGAATGATCCTGACTACCTGGGTGTCAGTCAGTTTTCCGTCAGCGAACGCAGCGGATTTCGAACCGTGATCGGCACCAGCGCTGATCAGATTGCGATTGCACCCGGCTATCTGCAGCGCGAGTGGCAGCAGGACGGGCGCCGCTACTTTGAATATCAGATGGACGAAAAAATCTGGCCATTTGTATCTTTTTCCTCCGCACGATATGCGGTTGCGGAGGATCAGTGGAACGATGTGAAACTCGAGGTGTACTACCACCCGGCACATTACTTCAACGTCGACAGCATGATCGAGAGCAGCAAGAAGTCACTTGACTACTTCACTCGAGAATTTTCCCCCTATCAGTACCGGCAGTTCCGTATTCTGGAGTTTCCTGCGTATCAGCGTTTTGCGCAGTCCTTTCCCAACACGATCCCCTATTCTGAAGCCATCGGCTTCATTGCCGACCTGCGTGATGAAAAGAATATCGATTACGTGTTTTATGTCACCGCCCACGAGATGGCACATCAGTGGTGGGGACATCAGGCGTTGGGCGCGCGCATGCAGGGGATGACGCTGATGGTTGAAACGCTGGCGCAGTACTCAGCGCTCATGGTGATGGAGCACGAATTCGGCCCGCACAAGATGCGGCGGTTTCTGAAATACGAACTCGACAACTACCTGCAGGGCCGGGGCGGAGAACTGATTGAAGAACTGCCTCTGCTGCTGGTCGAAAATCAGCCCTACATTCACTACCGCAAAGGCAGCCTTGCCATGTATGCGCTGAAGGATGCCATTGGCGAAGATCGGGTAAACCTGGCACTGCGGAACTTCCTGGCGAAGTATGCGTACTCGGAAGCTATCTTCCCGACGTCGGCGGACCTGATTGCAGAGTTTCGCGCGGTTGCACCGCCGGAATACCAGGCTCTGATTACCGATCTGTTTGAAAAAATGGTGCTGTTTGATCTGCGTGTCACCGACGCAGCTGTAGAAGAGACGGCTGATGGTTTCGCCGTGAGCATGACCGTACAGGCTGCGAAATACGAAGCCGATGGTTTTGGCAAGGAAACCGAGGTTGAGCTTTCTCAGCCGCTGGAGCTTGGACTGTTCGGTGAGCGGGGCGAAGCGCTTGGAGAAGACGATCTGCCTGAGCCCATCCTGCTGGAATCGCGGATCATTGAAAGCGGTGAGCAGACGTTCCGCTTCACGGTGCCCGAACGTCCTGTTCGGGTCGGCGTGGATCCCTTTGTGAAGATGATCGATAAAAATCCGGACGACAATCTGCGCACCTTATAGCCGATCCAGGCTCCACAGCGTGACTTCGAGCGGGCGTTTCAGAAATACGCCACCCCCGGCATTGACGAAGTGGCACTGCAGGCGACGCTGGTACCAGTTGCGCGGACGGTCGAGTTGAGCGGCGTCGGTTCGCTCCGGGTCACACAGCGTCAGATCTTCAGTGGTGAGCACGCCCAGGCAGAGGGCCTGGTTGCTCATATCGGCCAGGTTTGTAAGCGCCCGTGCGCAATCGACTTCATCCAGATAGCCTAAGACGTCCTGACACACCACCAGATCCGCTGGCCTTACCGGCTCGAAGTCCACCACGGAACCGTGGGTCCAGCCGTATTTGCCGCACAGGTATTCGCTGACCTCCAGTCCTTGAGTCTTTACGCGCGGAAACTCGCGCTGCAGCGCCCGCAACAGATTGCCGGTGCCGCATCCGACATCGAGGATCGATTGGATCGGTACTTCCAGGTGCCGCAGATACGCCGCTATGAAGCTGGCGTGACGTCTGGCTGCTGCAGGGGTTGCGGCGCGGGTTGCCGGATTGCGATAAAAACGGTCGTAGTAGGCTTTGTCGAACTGGTACTGGCTGATGGTGTTGTCCGTTGGAATGATTCAAGCGGGAGCATTCTGCGGTAAGCTCTCCCGGTGCGTCAAAATCAGGATCAGAGAAACAATGAAGGTTGCAGAAGATGATGTGATCTCAGCGTTGATCTCAACACTGGGTGAAGACTGTGTACTGACGGGGGCGGCTGTAGCTGAGCGTCAGGCCGGTATCTGGAGATCTGACTCGATCAAGGCCAAAGCGCTGTTACGGCCGCGCTCTGTGGAACAGGTTTCACAGGCGCTGGCGATCTGTCACGAACATTCACAGAGTGTGGTTGCGCACGGAGGGCTCACCGGCCTTGTCGAAAGTGCCATCACCAGCCCGGACGATGTAGCGCTGTCGCTGGAACGACTCAATGCGATCGAGGCGATCAATCCGGTTGATCGGACCATGGTGGTGCAGAGTGGTGTGATTCTGCAGACGCTGCAGGAAGCCGCCGATGAGCATGGACTGATGTTCCCTCTCGATCTGGGTGGCAGGGGTAGCTGCACTATCGGAGGTAACATATCAACCAACGCCGGCGGCAACCGCGTCATCCGCTATGGCATGACCCGTGATATGGTGCTTGGACTGGAAGCTGTACTGGCAGACGGTACGATCGTCTCGTCGATGAATCAGATGATCAAAAACAACGCAGGCTACGACCTGAAACAGCTTTTCATCGGCACTGAAGGCAGTCTCGGTGTGGTCACGCGCGCGGTACTGCGGCTGCGGGAGAAACCCAGGGAGCAGGCGACACTGCTGGTGGCGACCGACAGCTTTGAAAAACTGCCGCGGTTTCTGAAACATATGGACGCAGCCCTTGGTGGCATGCTGTCCGCTTTCGAAGTCATGTGGAACAACTTCTACACCCTGGTCACGACCGAACCTGCCCGCAGCCAGCCGCCACTGGCGCAGGACTATCCCTTTTACGTCCTGGTGGAAGCCATGGGTGCGGATGAAACCCGAGTTGAAGCCGTGCTCGCAGAAGCGCTCGAAGCGGAACTGATTCTTGATGCGGTAGTGGCGCAGTCTGAAGCGCAGCGCCTGCAGCTCTGGGGCATACGCGATGACGTCGAACAGTGTTTCCGCTATGCACCGCTCTTCACGTTCGATGTGAGCATGAGAATATCCTGCATGGAGGACTACCTCGCTGAAGTCAACACACGCCTGTCACATCACTATGACGAGGTCAGAAACTTCACCTTCGGCCACATGGGCGATGGCAACCTGCATCTGGTCATCTCGGTAGGTGCCGGTGGACAGGAGCATCGGCAGCGGGTAGAGCGCTGTGTGTATGAACCGCTTGCTGCAATTGCGGGATCGGTATCCGCGGAACATGGTGTGGGTCTGGAGAAGAAACCCTATCTTGGTGTCAGCCGCAGTGATGCTGAAATTGCCCTGATGCGTACCGTGAAACGGGCGCTCGATCCGAAAGGCATCCTCAATCCCGGCAAGATTTTCGATTGCGAAGCTTCCCGTGAGATAGAGATTCGATGACTGATCTGCACTATGCAACCCTGGGTGATGTGTGCGCTCGCATAAAGAGTGGCGAACTGACCTCACTGCAGCTGACACAGACGCTGCTGTCGCGAATCGCCGAACTCGAACCCAGGCTGCATGCCTATGCCATGGTGCTGGCTGACAGTGCGCTGGAAACTGCGCGGCAACTCGATCAGTCGCGAGTGGATGGCGCGCCGATGGGTGCACTGCACGGCGTGCCGATCGCGGTGAAAGATCTGTTGTTCACGCAGGGTCTCGCAACCGCCAGCGGTACCACGGTGATGCAGGATTTTGTGCCTGACGAGGATGCCACGGTTGTGCGCCGGTTGCGGGAAGCGGGTGCGGTGCTGATC
>Ga0055474_10000147_pt1 | contig 15620 bp, 14 predicted proteins | sample Muzzi_PWA_D1_FD_57680 | JGI IMG/M metagenome (GOLD analysis project Ga0055474, IMG submission 57680) | Wetland microbial communities from San Francisco Bay, California, USA, that impact long-term carbon sequestration - Muzzi_PWA_D1 | ecosystem: Environmental > Aquatic > Marine > Wetlands ... | reverse complement strand
CGCGGCAGCAATCCGCCGTCATGTAGTGAATCAGATCACCGACCGCCGCAACGTCGATGCGGCAAAAGACAGCGCGCCCGTCGCGTTCGGTCGTCAGCAAACCGGCGCGCTTCATGGTCGTGAGGTGGGTTGACAGGGTGTTGCGTCGCATCTGCAGGCTATCGGCGATCTCACTCGGCTGAACGCCGTCGGGGTGGCGCCTGACCAAGAGTCGAAAGACCGCCATGCGCCCCGGATGGGCGAGCGCAGCAAGGGCTTCTATCGAGTCTTTCAGTTCCATTATTCTAGAATACCAGAATTATGGAATTATGAAACGTCTTTTCAGTGCCAGTCCGCGAATTTATGCGTCACGGCCGAGCGTGCAGCGGTGCCTTCGACGACGCGAGACCTGAAAAGCGAGAGCTGACAAGCTGTCCGGCCTGGAGCATCGCGCGACCGTTTTTCCGTTGGCGTGGCGTTTCAGCCCGAAGCGGCGCGGCTCAACAGGTCAAGCCGCCGGGTCGAGAGGAAGCGGCGGGCGATGCCCATGACATAGGTGGGCAGGGTCACGTAGTAGCGCGGATTCGGCCGCCTGGCCTCCACCGCGTGGATGAGCTTTTGCACCACCGCGTCGGCCGGCAGCTCGAAGCGGGTGACGAGGCTCTCCGCTTCCAGGCGAGGGATGAGCTTTTGTTCGTAGAAGTCTTTGTGCCGCGAGCTCTGCCAGTCGATCCAGCGCTTGAACGGAAGCTGACAGTTCTGCCGGAACTTGGTGTCGATGGGCCCCGGTTCGATCAAGGCGACCTCGACGCCGGAGCCATGCAGCTCCAGACGCAAGGTATCGCTCAGGCCCTCGATCGCGAACTTCGTCGCGTTGTAGGCGCCGCGGTACATGAGGGCGTTGAAGCCCAAAATCGAGGAGTTTTGGACAATGCGGCCATGGCCTTGATCGCGCATCACGGGCACGACCAGCCGCGTCAACTCATGCCAGCCGAAGACGTTGGCTTCGAAGATGGCGCGTAGGCCGTCCGTGGGCAGGTCTTCCAAGAGGCCGGGGATCGCGTAGGCTCCGTTGTTGAAGAGAGCATCCAAACGGCCGTCCGTTTCCGCTGCGACCTGCGCCCAGGCGGCCGCGATGGAAGGCGGGTCCTCGTAGTCCAGGCGACAGGACCAAAGACCCTCGTCGATCAGGCGCCGGCAATCCTCCTCCTTCCTGCAGGTGGCGAAAACCCGCCAGCCACGCTGGGACAGTGTCTTCGCCGCGGCATAACCGATGCCGGAGGAACAGCCGGTGATCAAAATGCTTCGCATCGCACTCCCTTTCGGTGCCGCCGGCGCAGTCTGCCCGAGGCGCATGGTATCCTCAAGAGCGGCAGAAACGGTCGTAGAGGTCCGGCCGCAGAATTTTCTCCAGCCGCTGCGGGTTCGATATCCTTTCGGCGAGGGGCCGGGTGTCGATCTTGATCAAGCGGGCCGCCGCCTCTTGCGGTTCTTGCCCCAGGTGCCGCAAGACCTTCCGGTAGGCGACGGTCGGGGACGCTGCGATATCTTCTTCATAGGTGAGGCAGAGACCGCCGAAGTCCTGCACCTGCGCAACCAGATCCGCTTCGAGCGCCATGACCCGATCGAGCCAATCGTTGATGTCCATCCTGTCACCGAAATAGGCCGGGTCCGACAGCTGGCGTCGAACCGGTACTTCGACTTCCTCCGGCGTCTGGCCGCGCGCAAAATTGAATTGCGTTCGCCGCTTGGCCGCGGCGCCGGAGACGAAGCGCTCCAGGTGGTTGCGCCGCCGCAAGAAGATCAGCGGTACGTCGGCCGCGGCGTTCAAGGCCCTGAGGGCTGCGGCCGGGTCGGGACCGAAGAGCTTCTTGCGGAAGATCTGATTGGTCTTGATCTCGACACCGAGAATTGGCAGAGCGCAACGCTGCCGGCGCCGCTCCAATGTCTCGCGCCAAAGGACCCCGCCGTCGGCATCCTTGAGAACCGGGTTGCGCAACTGCCACAGCAGCTTCTTGGCCAGATAATGGCGCTCGCTGCGCTGCACCTTCGAGAAGACCTCGCTCGCCCAATCGACGGCCTCATGCTGGTCCAGCAGATCGCCGAGCAAGGTCGAACCGGTCCGTCCGGGATGTATGACGATCGCCAGCCGCGTCTCCCGCCGGCGTCCCAGCAGCAGGCCTGTCAGAAAGCGCCGGGCCTTGCGAAGGCGGGCCGTCATGCTGTCCTCGCGTCGGGGGCCGCTTGCCGGCTATAGGTTGCTGGCCAGGAACTGGCGAAATCGCTCCGACTTCTGGCCGGCGAAGATTTCCTTGGGCGGACCCTGCTCCTCGACGCGTCCCTGGTGCAGGAAAATCACCTCCGAGGAGACCTCTCTGGCAAAACCCATCTCGTGGGTCACCACGATCATTGTCCGACCCTCGTCGGCGAGCTGACGTATGACCCGCAACACCTCGCCCACGAGCTCCGGATCGAGCGCGGAAGTCGGCTCGTCGAACAGCAGCACCTCCGGTTCCATGGCGAGGGCCCGGGCGATGGCGGCACGCTGTTGTTGGCCGCCGGAGAGATGTGAGGGGTAGTAGTCGAACTTGTCCCCGAGACCGACCTTGTCCAGCAACGCCTTGGCCCTTTCTTCGACCTCGTGCTTGGGCTGTTTCAGCACGTGGACCGGCGCCTCCATGGTGTTCTGCAGCACCGTCATATGAGACCAGAGATTGAACTGCTGGAAGACCATGCCGAGCTTGGTGCGGATGCGGTCCACCTGCTTCATATCCGCCGGTATCGCCATGCCGTGGCGGTCCTTTTTCATCTTGATCAACTCGCCGCCGACACAGATATCGCCGGAATCCGGCGTTTCCAGAAGGTTGATGCATCTGAGGAAGGTGCTTTTGCCCGAACCGCTAGAGCCCAGCATGGCAATGACGTCGCCCTTGTGGGCGGTGAGAGAGACGCCTTTTAGGACCTCCAAATTACCGAAGGACTTGCGCACTTCCTCCGCGGTCAAAGCCACGCGATCCGCGCTGCGGGCGACTGCTGCTTCCGCCATCCCCAAACCTCGCCTGTTCAGCCTGTGAAGCCGTTCTTTGTTACGTGCCTCGGAAAACTGTTGTTCGAGGTTAGCCCGCTTTGGGACCCCTGCCCAGCCATTTTGGACTCGCCCTCTTCAGCGCCCACCGGCCAAGGCCTCACGCGCCGCCGCCACCGCGGCCCGCTGCAGGCTATCCGCCGGCAGTTCCGCAACCAACCCTTCGGCAGCGGCCAGGGCCTTTTCGGCCTCGGCCGTCTCGCCCAGGACACTGTAGGCGCGGGCCAGGCGCAACCACCCCTCCAGGTCGTCCGGGTTTTCGGCCAAGCGGTCGGCCAAGCGCTGCACCATGGAGCGGATGAAGGCCTCGCGGTCGGCGGGCGACATCTCGCCGGCCGCCTCCACCTCTTCCTGGCTGGGCCCAGGAGCCGGCGCGGGCCCGGGCGGCGCGGCTTCCTCCCCCAAAGCCGCGGCCAGGCGCGCCAACTGTTGCTGCAGCACCGGTCGCCAGGGCGCATCTGCCGGCGAGACCGCGAGAAGCTCGGACCAAATGCCTTGCGCCTCCTTCAGGTGCCCGTTTTGCGCCAGAGCGAGGCCGCTGTAATAGAGGGCGCTGGGATTCTGCGGGTCGCGTTCCAGGACGCCGGCGATCAACCGCGCAGCCTCCGGCGTCACCAGGCCCTGGGCTTGGGCAACCAGGGCTTCCGCCCGGCCGGTCTGGGCCTCAAGATTGTCGGCCTCCAACTGCAAGGCGCCGCCGAAGGCTTCCGCCGCCTCCGCCCAGCGCCCGAGGTGTTCGTAAACGTTGCCCAGAACCAGCCAGGCTTCTACGTCGTGCGGGTTCTCGGCAAGGCGTTCCTTGAGCCGGGAGACGACCTGGGCCTGCATTTCCGCGGGCGGCAGATTTTGGCGCGCGGCGAAGGGCGCGCCGGGCAGTCCGGGCGAGCCCAGATGCCAGTAGAGCAAGAAGGCGGCGAGCGGCAGGGTCAGAACCAGAAGCACGGCCACCGCACCCTTGGTGCCGCGCGTCGCCGGCACGGCGCGATGGGCCGGACGTTCGGCCGCCGTCAGCAGACGGCGCTCGATTTCCAGGCGGGCAGCGGCGGCATCCTGTTGGCCCAAGACCCCGCGGGCGAGGTCGCGTTCGATCTCGGCCAGCTGATCTTTGTAGACCGAAACGTCGTTGTCGTCGCCTTGCTCGACAGCGGTCCGCCTGCCACGCAGCAGTGGCCAGAGGATCGCGGCCAGGGCGACGGCCACCATGAGACCCGCCAGGGCCCAGAAGGTCATGACGAGGGTCCCTTGCGCTCTTCGTCTTCCGGCCGTTCGTCGCCTGCCGGGTCGAGCAGACGGCCGAGACGTTCGTTCTCTTCATGACTGAGGCCGCCGGACGCCTGCTCTGCGAAATCGCGGGATTGCCGCCGGAAGTAGATGACCATGACCGCCAAACCGATCAGGAGAAAGGCGAAGGGTCCGAACCACAGCACGGCCGTTGCCGCTTCGAAAGGGGGCTTCAGGAGCACGAACTCACCGTAGCGCGAGACCAGGAAGGCCTTGATCTCATCCTCGTCGTCGCCTGCGACAAGCCGTTCGCGGATCAGCAACCGCAGCTCGCGCGCCAGTTCGGCATGGGAGGAATCGATGGACTCGTTCTGGCAGACCAGGCAGCGCACCTCGGCCGAAAGCGCCCGTGCCCGCGCCTCTAGCGTCGGGTCATCGAGGATTTCGTCCGGCAGCACGGCCATAGCACGGGCGGCCAGCAAAGAAAGCGCCAAAGCCAGCGCAACGGGCAGGAGGTTCCGGATCATTGGCGCAAGGTCTGGATCAAGGGCACCAACTCCTCCTGCACCTTCTTCTCGCCCAAGGGGCCGCGATGGTGATAGCGAATGCGCCCCGACCCGTCGAGCAGGAAGGTTTCCGGCAGGCCATAGACTCCCCAGTCGACGGCGCCGCGGCCGCTGTCGCGGCCGATGCGGTCGTAGGGATTGCCAAGCTGCGCAAGCCAATCGGCGGCGTCTTCCGGCTTGTCGCGGTGACTGACGCCGTAAAGCGGGATCTCTTCGGCGTCGGCAAGCGCGCTCAAAACCGGGTGCTCCACCCGGCAGGGCAGGCACCAGGAGGCGAAAAAGTTGACCAGCACCGGTTCGCCCTGTCCGATGTCGGCCGAGGAAAAGCCCGGTAGCGAAAGGCCCGGCACAGGCCCGTAGTCGAAGTCCGGCGGCATCTTGTCGATCATCACCGTCGGCACCTCGCGCGGATCCCGGTCGGGCTGCAAACCCCAGAGGAAAAGGCCGACGACGATCGCGAAAACCAGGACAGGCAAGAAGAAGAACAAACGACGTTTCATACCGGCGGCCTTGTGCTCAGGTCTCGGCGGCCGCTGCGGCCGGTTTCCGGTCGGCAAGACCGGCTTCTCGCCCGGCGGCACTGCGGCGCTGCGGCGCGCCGATCCGATAGCGCCGGTCGCTGAGTGATACCAAGCCGCCCAAGACCATAATGGCGGTGCCGAACCAGATCCAAGGCACCAGGGGTTTATAGAAGATGCGGACCGTCCGTCCGCCCTTGCCGTCGGCGTCGCCGATGACGACATAGAGATCGGCAAGGCCTGTGGTGTGGATGGCGGCCTCGGTGGTCGGCATGTTTTGAACCGGATAGAGCCGCTTTTCCGGCGCCAGGACCGCCACCTGCCGACCGTCCCGCTCAACCGTGAAGCGGCCCCGCTCAATGCGGTAGTTGGGCCCTTCCGCGGCCTCGTCGCCTTGGTAGAGGTAGCTGTAGCCGCCGAGGTCTAGGCGCTCGCCCGGCCGCGCCACGGTCACAAGCTCACTACTCCAGGCCGACGCACCGATCATACCGGCAACGGCAACGGCGAGGCCGCTGTGGGCCAGGGTCATGCCGTGGGCCGCTCGCGGCAACCCCATGATGCGGCGCCAGGTCTCACGTGGCGTGGCGCGGAACAGCTTCACCCGCTCGGCCCATTCCAAAAGGCTTGCCGTGAACAGCCATGCGGCAATGCCGATCCCGAGGGCGGCCAGGACCGGGCCGCCTTGGCTGAGATAAACAGCCGCGAGGCTGGCCACCACGCCCAAGGCGAAGGCAATCTTCAACCGGCCCAGCACGCCCGGCAGATCGGCTCGCTTCCACGACAAGAAGGGACCGAAGGCGGTCAAAAAAACCAGCGGTGCGGCGACGGGCACGAAGGTGCGGTTAAAATAGGGCAACCCGACCGAGACCTTGTGGCCGAAAGCCTCCAGCAACAGCGGCCCCAGGGTGCCCAAAAACACCGTCCCGCAGGCCACCGCCAAAAGCATGTTGTTGAGCACCAACCCACCCTCCCGGCTGATCGGCGCGAAGAGGCCGCCCGGCGTCAAGCTCGGCGCCCGCCAGGCGAAAAGCATCAAAGAGCCGCCGATGGCAATCGCCAGCAACATCAAGATATAGAGCCCGCGCTCGGGATCGCTGGCAAAGGCATGCACCGAGGTGAGCGTGCCGGAGCGCACGATGAAGGTGCCGATCAGGGAGAGCGAAAAGGTCAGGATGGCCAGAAGGATCGTCCAGACCTTCAAGGCGTCGCGCTTCTCCACCACGATGGCGGAATGCAACAGCGCCGTGCCCAAGAGCCAAGGCATGAAGGAGACGTTTTCCACCGGATCCCAGAACCACCAGCCACCCCAGCCGAGCTCGTAGTAGGCCCACCAGCTGCCGAGGGAAATGCCGGCGGTGAGGAAAATCCAGGCCGCCAAAGTCCAAGGCCGGACCCAGCGCGCCCAGGCCGCGTCCACCCGGCCTTCGATCAGGGCCGCAACGGCAAAGGAAAAGGCCATGGAGAAACCCACATAGCCCATGTAGAGCATGGGCGGATGGAAGGCGAGGCCGGGGTCCTGCAGCAGCGGATTGAGGTCGCGCCCGTCGAGAGGTGCCGGCACCAGCCGCGCGAAGGGATTGGAGGTGATCAACGAGAAGCTCAAGAAACCGATGGCGATCCAAGCCTGAACGGCGAGCACGCGGGCCTTCAAACTGAGCGGCAGGTTGCCGCCGAAGAGCGCGACCGCCGAGCCGAAGAGCGCCAGGATCAGCACCCACAGCAGCATGGAGCCCTCGTGGTTCCCCCAAACCCCGCTGAACTTGTAGAGCAGAGGCTTGGCGGAGTGCGAGTTCTCCGCGACATTCAGGATGGAAAAATCGGACGTGACGTAGCCATAGGTGAGCGCGGCAAAAGCGCCGGCCACGAACAAGAGCTGCAGCAACGCCGCCGGCGCCGCCGTCAGCATCCAGTCGTTGCGGCGGCAAGCCGCGCCGACGAAAGGCAGGCTGCCCTGCACCACCGCGGCCAGCAGGGCCATGATCAGCGAAAAATGCCCGAGTTCGGCAATCATCTCAGTCGCCCTTTGCCGCCGCGTCGTCGCCGCGCCATTCGCCGGACTTCTTCAGTGCCTCGGCGACCTCGGGCGGCATATAGGTCTCGTCGTGCTTGGCCAATACCTCGTCGGCAACGAAGACGCCGTCGGGGCCCATGCTGCCGCGGGTGATCACGCCCTGCCCCTCGCGGAAGAGATCCGGCAAGATGCCTTCGTAGCGAACCGGCACACTGTTGGAGAGATCGGTCACCGCAAAAAGAACCGTGACGCCGTCGCTCTGCCGCATCACGGAGCCCTCCTCCACGAGGCCTCCAAGACGGACGTTGCGATTGCCCGAGATGGACCCGGCCAAGATATCGCTCGGCGAACGAAAGTAGACGAGATTGTCTTTCAACGCGGTCAAGACCAGCGCAGCGGCCGCACCCAGCAGCAGCAGACCCACGACCACGATGGTGAGGCGCTTTTGCTTTCGGGTCATTCGGCGGGCTCGGGCCGCGCGCGGCGGCGCTTCGGTTCCAGCGCCGCCAAAGCCCGCTGCCGGGCGGAAAAGCGACGCAAGCTGGAGACCAAGAGGCCGCCCAACACCAAAGCGGTGATGCCGTAAGCGGACCAAACGTAGGCGGCATAGCCGCCCATCTCCAGAAATTCGCCAAAAGTCTGCATAATGCGGTTGGGTTCCTCTCAACTGTCCCTGCGTAGCGCGGTTACCGACCTCAGCTCATGCCCATCTGCGCCAAGCCCAAAGCACGCAGCCGCGCGGCCAGGAGCTCGCTTTTCATGCGCAGCAGCAACAGGGATATGAAATACAGCTTGAAGCCCAACGCCATCGCCAGCAAGGGCCAAAGCATCGCGGCATCTATAGTGGGGCCGCCCAGCCGCAAGACCGACGCGGGCTGATGCAGGGTTGACCACCACTCGACGGAAAACTTGATGATCGGGATGTTCACAACGCCGACCAAAGCCAGTATCGCCGCGGCCCTATAGCCCCGGCTCTGGTCCTCAAAAGCGTTCAGCAAGGCCATGTGGCCGAGGTAGAGAAAGAACAGCACCAACATGGATGTCAAGCGGGCGTCCCAGACCCACCAGGTGCCCCACATCTTCGCGCCCCAAAGCGAACCGGTGACCAGTGTCAGAAATGCAAAGGCCGCCCCCACAGGCGAAGCGGCACGGGCCGCCACGTCGGCCAGGGGATGGCGCCAGATCAAGGCCACCGCACTGGCGATGGCGATTGAGACATAGACGAAGAGCGCCATCCAGGCGGCCGGAACATGCACGTACATGATCCGCACCGACTGCCCCTGCTGGTAGTCCGGCGGCGAGTCGGCGAGGCCGAGATAGAGTCCCAGCGCAATCGCCACAATGGCGCCGCCTGTCGTCCAGGGGAGGATGACATTGGCAAGACGCACAAATCGGCCGGGGTTCGCAAAACGCTGCATAGACTAGGCTATCGGCTCTTGATTTCGTGGGAGAGCGGGTCTCGTTCAGGCTAGAATTTAATCATTCCAAGGCTTGCCGCAAGGCTGCGGCGCCGGCGAGCGGCGCCACCAGCAGCATCACCAGGAAAATCGCACCGAGAAAGAGCAGCTGCGGACGCACCGCGATCTCGGCCGTGACCGCCTCGCTGGCGGCGACGCCGAAGATCAAGGTCGGCACATAGAGCGGTAGAACCAGCAGCGGAATCAAGACCCCCCCGCGCCGCGCACCGAGGGTTAGGGACGCCCCGATCGCGCCGATGAGACTGAGGCTCGGCGTGCCGAGACACATGGCAGCGATAAGCCGCACTATGTCATCCGCCGGCAAGCCGTAGAGCAGCGCGATCACCGGCGTGGCGAAGATAAGCGGCAGGCCGGTGGTCAGCCAATGGGCGACGATCTTGGCCAGTACAACCAGTTCCAAAGGCAGTGTGCCCAGGGCGAGGAGGTCGAGCGAGCCGTCTTCGAGATCGGCGAGAAACAGCCGCTCCAAGGACAGCAGCACCGCCAAGAGGGCCGTCACCCAGACGACGCCCGGCGCCAAGCGCTGCAGCAGATTCGTCTCCGGACCTACGGCGAAAGGAAAGAGCATGGCCGTCAAGGCGAAGAACAGCACTGTCAGCACCGCATCGGCGCGCTGGCGCAGCGCGAGCCGCAGATCGCGGAGGATGAGCCCCAAGAATGCGCTCACCAGATCAGCTCCGGCAAACGATCGGGCCGGTGATCCGAGAGGTTCAGCTCGATGGCGTCGGGCAGCTCGATGGCCGTGTGGCTAGCCAAGAAAACCAAACCGCCCGCGGCCCGATGACGCGCAACGACCGCCTCCAAGCTCCTTTGCGATTCCCGGTCCAGCCCGACACTGGGCTCGTCAAGCAACCAGATCTTCCCGCCGCGGGCCGTCAGGCGCGCCAGGGCGAGGCGGCGGCGCTGGCCGGCCGACAGCAGGCGGGCGGGCTGGGCCGCAAGGGGCAGCAGCCCGAAGCGCTCCAAGGCGGCATCGGCGGCAGTCGATGCCGCCGCGCCGCCGGGCAGCCAGGTGGCGACGTTTTCGCGGACGCTCAGCACCGCCTTGATGGCGTTGAGATGACCCAAGTAAGCGATCCGGCCGTGATGCAGGTCGGGATCCGCCGCCACCGGGCGTCCGTCATAGATGAGATTGCCGGCCGCGGGCTTCAAGAGCCCGGCCAAGAGCCGCAGCAGACTGGACTTGCCGCTGCCGTTCGGGCCCAGCACCAAGGCCGCGCCGCCCGGCGCGAGCGCAAAACTCAGGTCCTGGAAGACCATGCGGCCGCCGCGAAAACAGGCGACCGCGCGTCCCTCGAATTGGCCCATAGCCGGAACACCCCGAAAAGGAGATCGGCACCGTCCGCCAGCGTCGCTTCACCGCGGCCGAATGCGCAACCAGCGCACCCTATAGCAAATTCCGACCGACAGGCAAAACACATGCGGGCGGCGCGAGATGGGGTGTCGAGGAAAAGAGGTGAGGGCGGCCACGCTTGTCGGTCGCGGCCGCCCTCAAGTTTTCCAGCCCTTCTGGGGGCAATTTTCGTGAGGCGGGCTGGGGCGCCTCTACAGAGAGGGGAAGTCTCCGTGACTGATAAGCTGGGGGGAGAATGCGGCTTGTCGGTGCCTAGATTGCGGCGACAATATGGTTTCTTTTTTCTTGTTCTATTTCAATGTCTTGCCCGCCCACTAAACGACCGGCACACTGCTCGAAAATGTCGATGAGGGCATCCATGACCGCGCGCACCGCGGGGGATCGCCGCACGTCGCGATGCACCACCAGGAAGAGGTCGCGGGCGATCTCCGGCAGCGGCTCGCTCAGACGCTGCAGGCGGGGGTCGCCATCGGCGGAAAAGCACGGCAAAACGCCAAGGCCGCAGCCCTTGCCGACGGCGTCTTGCAGCACCAGGGCGTTGTTCACCCGCAGCCGCGGCAAGCCGCCGCCCAAACGCTCGAGAAGCCAGGCCTGGTTCAGGAAATAGGCATGGTCTTCGTCGAAGCCGACCCAGGCGCAGCTGTCATAGCGGGCTTCCCCTCTGGCCGCCGGGTTGGCGGCGACGAAATCCCGCGAGCCATAGACCGCGTAGGCGTAACGCCCGACCTTGCGGGCAATTAAGCTGGGATTTTTCGGCAGACACTCGCGAATCAGGAGATCGGCCTCGCGGCGCGACAGATCGGCATGTACGTGGGTGACCGAGAGCTCGAGATCGATGTCGGGGAGCCGGGTCTGAAGCGCCGGCCAGTGGTCGGTGACGAAGGGCGCGAAACTTTCCCAAATCGAAAGACGCACGTTGCCGCGGACGTCCTGGGCGAAACCGGCCTGGCGCCGGTCGACGGCCAGCGCCGTCGCCTCCATGGAATCGGCCAGCGGCAGCAGATCCTCGCCCGCCGCGGTGAGCACCATACCGTCGGGCAAGCGATCGAACAGCACGGCACCCAGGCCGCCCTCCAGCGCCTTCAATCGGCGCCCGACCGTCGGTTGGGTGATGCGCAGGGCGCGGGCGGCACCGGAAAGGCTGCCAGCGCGGCTCACCGCGAGAAAAATACGCAAGTCGTCCCAGTTCATGACTGCAGTCTACCGCCTCTCAAAGCGACCCCTGCCTAAAGAAAAATGTTTAGCTCCTATGCAGAATCTATAGGCGCGATACAAAAATTTACAAGCTATTCCTGTCTCGTCCGATTATTTTGAAGCAGGCGTGCCGGCGACGGCGGCAGAGGGGTTCCGATGTATTTCAACCGGCGACTTTGGGCTTTCACCGCACCGCTGCGCGGGCGTATCCGCTGGGCCGTCTTTTTGGGCCTGCTCTCCTCGGCCCTGGGTATCGCCCGCCTGGCGCTCATCGGCTGGTTGCTGGGTCTGGTCTTTCAGCAGGCCCACTGGTCGGAGCTCATCCTGGCCGGTGGCGGCATCGCCCTGGTCATCCTTATGCGCGGCGCCCTGGAGTATGCCCGCACCATGGTGGCTCATAAGACCGCCGCCGCCGTGCAGCTGCAGCTACGCGCGCGCCTCTACGACAAGATCGTCGAGCTCGGACCGGCCCACTTCGGCCAGACCCGGACCGGCGAGGTGCTGGTTTCCCTGATCGACGGCATCGAACACCTGGAGGTCTACTTCGGCAAGTATCTGCCGCAGTTCTTCGTGGCGGGGATCACCCCCTTGCTCATCTTTGCCTTCGTCGCCTTCATCGATCTGCAGGTGGCGCTTGTGTTCCTGGCGGCGGCCCTGATCACGCTCGTCGCCCCCACCGTGTTTCATCGTTTGGACAGCCGCAATTCCATGGCTCGGGCCAAGGCCTATGGCGATTTTGCCGCGGAGTTTCTCGATTCCATCCAAGGTCTCGCCACCTTGAAGGCCTTCGGCCAAAGCGGCAAGCGGGCCGAACTGCTGGCCCGGAAGGCCGACGCGCTCTTCCGCTCCACCATGTGGGTGCTGGCCACCAACTCCCTCACCCGCGGCATCACAGACACCGGCATCGCCGTCGGCGCCGTCGCCGCCTTGGCCCTGGGCGCCTACCGGGTGAGCCAAGGGCAGCTCGAGTTGTCCGACCTCTTGATCATCCTGCTCTTGGGCGTCGAGGTCTTCCGCCCTCTGCGCGATCTGCGCAGCATGCTGCACGAAGGCATGCTGGCCCAATCGGCAGCCGGCAAGATCCTGGCTTTGCTGGACAGCGTGCCCGCCATCGCCGACAGCCCTGTCCGGCCCGCCGCCGCCGAGGTGCCCTTCGAGGCGAGCCTGGCGTTCGAGGGCGTGAATTTTTCCTATCCCGGCGGCCGGGGCCGGACCCATCGCGACCTCAGCTTCCGCGTGGCGCCGGGCGAGCGGATCGGCATCGTCGGCGGCAGCGGCTGCGGCAAGTCGTCCATCGTCCGCCTGCTGCTGCGCCTCTACGATCCGCAGGCCGGGCGTATCCTGCTGGGCGGCCGCGACTTGAAAGAACTCGGCTTTCATGAGATCCGCCGCCACCTGGCCATCGTCAACCAAGACACCTACCTCTTTCACGGCACGGTGGCGGAGAATATGCGGCTCGGCAAAGCGACGGCAACCCAGGCGGAGCTGGAAGCGGCCGCGACGGCCGCCAATGCGACGGGCTTCATCGAGGCCCTGCCGCAAGGCTATGAGACCATGGTGGGCGAACGCGGCATCAAGCTCTCCGGCGGACAGCGCCAGCGCATCGCCATCGCCCGGGCCCTGCTGCGCGACGCGCCCTTCCTGATCCTCGACGAGGCCTTGTCCTCGGTGGACGCGGAGAACGAGGCGGTCATTCAAGAAGCCTTGAACCGCCTGATGGCGGGGCGGACCACCCTGATCCTGGCCCATCGCCTCTCAAGCATCGTCGATGCCGATCGCATTCTCGTGCTCGAGGGCGGACAGGTGGCGGAAAGCGGCGACCACGCGGCGCTGATGGCCCGCGGCGGTGCCTACCATGCCCTCATGGCCGAGCAGGCCCAGGACCGCAGCGGCGCGGCAGGCGAACGCAGGCCGGAAAGCGACCGGCTGGCCGACAGCCTGCAGCCGGCGCCTGCCGAGCCGGATCCGCAAGCGCCCGCCTTTGAAGAAGAGGCCATAGTCGCTTCAGAGGGACTCGGCTGGGGCGGCGTCCTGAAAGATCTCATCGGCTATGTCCGCCCCTGGCCGGGACGCCTGGCTCTGACCTTCGGCTTCGGCGTCTCGCGCGTGGTGGCCTTCATCGGCGTCGGCCTGCTGTCGGCCTTGGCCGTTGCGCATATAAAGACCGGCGAGCCGGTCTACGGCCTGCTCCTCGCCACCGCCGTCTTGGCGCCGCTTGCCGGTTTGCTGCACTGGCTGGAATCCTGGGTCGCCCATGACATGGCCTTCCGGCTGCTGGCGCAGATGCGGATCGCCCTCTTTCGCAAGATCGACAGCCTGGCCCCGGCCTATCTGGTGCGTCGGCGCAGCGGCGACCTGGTGGCGATGGCCACCAACGATGTGGAGCTGGTGGAGTACTTCTTTGCCCACACCATCGCACCGGCCGTCGTCGCCGTCCTGATACCGACCGCGGCCCTTGTCGTTCTCGGCAGCTTCAATGGCTTTCTGGCCCTGACACTCTTGCCGTTTCTGGCGGTCGTGGCCATTTCGCCCTTCGTCCTGCGCCGGCGCATCGACCGCCTGGCAGCCCGGGACCGCGAGGCGTTGGGCGCCTTGAACGCCCACACCGTGGATTCCATTCAGGGTCTGACCGAGGTGCTGGCCTTTCAACAGGAGGCAAGGCGCAAGGACGGCTTCCTCGACCTGGTCCGGCGCCACCATGCGGTGCGGCTGCCCTTCTTCGGCGATCTCACCCTGCAGGCCACCCTGGTCGAGGTGATGACCGCCCTGGGCGGGCTGGCGATGGTGTTGGTCGGCGGCTGGCTGGTGGAGAGCGGCGCTATGGCCGCCACCTATTTGCCGCTCCTGACCCTGCTAGCCATGGCGGCCTTTCTGCCGATTTCGGAGATCGCCGACATCGGCCGGCAGCTGGCCGACACCCTGGGCGCGACCCGGCGTCTGCACGCGGTGCACGCCGAGCCGGTGCCGGTGCGCGACGGTCCCTTGGCGGGAAGCCTGGGTGACGGCGGCCCGGCGGAGATCCGCTTCGAGGGGGTTCGCTTCGCCTACCCCGGCGGTGGCGGGCGTGCCGCCCTGCGCGACCTGGACCTAACCCTGCCCGCCGGCGCCACGGTCGCCTTGGTGGGACCCTCGGGTGCCGGAAAGACCACGATGGCCCACCTGCTGCTGCGCTTTTGGGACCCTGCGGCGGGACGCATCCTCTTCGACGGGCAGGACCTTCGCCAATTGCACCTGGACGACTTGCGACGCCATGTGGCCCTGGTGGCGCAGGACACCTACCTCTTCAACGACAGCCTCCGCGCCAACATTCTGATCGCCAAGCCGCAGGCCGGCGAAGCCGAGCTGCAGCGCGCCATCGCGCAGGCGGCGCTCAGCGATTTCGCCGCCACCCTCCCCGCGGGCTTGGACACCAAGGTCGGCGAACGGGGCATGGCGCTCTCCGGCGGACAACGGCAGCGGGTGGCCATTGCTCGTGCCTTCCTGAGGGATGCCCCGGTGCTGATACTGGACGAGGCCACCTCCCATCTAGACGCGGTCAGCGAACGCGCTGTGCGCGAGGCGCTGCGCGAGCTTATGCAGGGCCGCACGACCTTGGTGATCGCCCACCGGCTTTCGACCGTGCGCGAGGCCGACAAGATCGTGGTTCTGTCCGAAGGCCGCCTGATCGAGGAAGGGAACCACCAGGCGCTTTTGGCCCGCGACGGCCTCTATGCCCACCTGGTCGGCCGCCAAATGACGGCCGGCGCCCGGAACCGGGCGGCGGAATAGCTGAAGCCGTATCAGTCGTAGGTTCGTTGGTCGTCGATCACCTTGCCGTCGTTGGGTAGGCTTGCGGGTCGGGTAAGCTCCACCCGGCCGCGCAGCTTGCAAATGTCGGCCAGACTTTCGGCGATGCTGTGGGCGAGAGCCGCGTCGTCTGCCGCGGCCTCGCAGCTGAGCAGCATGACGTCCCGGTCCTCGGTCCGGGTGACGGTGAGGCGGGCGCGCTGAATTTCAGGATGGCGCTTCACCACCGCCGCCACCTGTTCTGGACGCACGAACATGCCCTTCACCTTGGTGGTTTGATCGGCCCGGCCCATCCAGCCCTTGATGCGCCGGTTGGTGCGTCCGCAAGGGGATTGCCCCGGCAGGATGGCGGAGAGATCGCCGGTGGCAAAGCGCAGCAGCGGATAAGCGGGGGTGAGGCTGGTGACCACGACCTCGCCGACCTCGCC
>Ga0055474_10000143_pt1 | contig 15855 bp, 10 predicted proteins | sample Muzzi_PWA_D1_FD_57680 | JGI IMG/M metagenome (GOLD analysis project Ga0055474, IMG submission 57680) | Wetland microbial communities from San Francisco Bay, California, USA, that impact long-term carbon sequestration - Muzzi_PWA_D1 | ecosystem: Environmental > Aquatic > Marine > Wetlands ... | reverse complement strand
CAGCAGGCGGTGTCGAACAGGTCCGGTTCGTTGTTGCATGGCTCACCTTCATATGAATGGGTTTCAAACAGGAAATTCAGCCCCTGATGGCGCCCGGAACGATACGGCATCACGCTGACGGGTGTCAGATCCAGCGCCGTCACTCCCACTTCTTCAAGGCATTCCCGCCGTGCCGCCTGGCTGACACTTTCTCCCTGCTCCTGGTGACCACCGGGCAGAGCGTAGAAACCGTCCATGAATCCGGTGCCGGCCCGCCGCAGCATGAATATCTCTTCACCCCGCATCACCAGCACGTGGACCACCACCGGGAATCGATCTCGCGCCATCAGTTTCACCTGCCCACCCTGCCGCATTGCAGGCTATCTCAGCATGCAGCGGATTGCTAAGGTGGCAGCATGACACCGGAAACACCCGTATCCGCCCAACTGCCACCAGGTAAAGCCCTGACTGATCCGCGCCGGGTCGAAGAGGCTTCACTTAATGCCTGGCCGGCACTGCGACAGTCGTTGCTGGACGGCTGGCTGCTCCGCTTCGCCGGCGGCTTCACGAAGCGGGCCAACTCGATCGTGCCACTTTATGAGTCGCGCAGCGCCATGGCGGAAAAAGTCAGGTACTGTGAAAACGTCTATGCCCGGGATGCGCTGCAGACCATCTTTCGTCTGACATCGATAGCAGAGCATGAGGCACTGGACGCGTATCTGTGTGATCGGGGTTATGAACTGCTCGATCCCACCGATGTCCTGACGGTAGCTCTGAGCGCTGACCCCTGCCAGTCCGATGCAGAGCTTCAGCTGCTGGCGCTGGATGCATGGCTCGATGTCTACGCCACCCTGACCGGCATGCCGGAACAGGCCCGTACCCTGCATGGCGCCATCCTGAAAGGCATTCCCGGTGACTGCGCTTTTGCCATCCTGGGCGCACCCGAAGCCCCCCTGGCCTGTGGCCTGGCTGTTGCAGAACAGGAACTGGTGGGTCTGTTTGATATCTTTACACGGCCGGAACACCGCCAGCAGGGACTGGGAAGCCGGCTGGTCCGAGGTCTACTCGAATGGGGGCGGCTCAAGGGAGCTACGACAGGCTATCTTCAGGTCATATCTGACAACAAAACTGCCCAATCGCTGTACCAGGCTCTGGGTTTCACTCGCTGCTACCACTACTGGTATCGGCGCTCCGGCTGAGCTTGATTCGGCGCTTCATTTCTGAGATGTTTCGCAGTTCGCGTGGAAATCACTGCGCTGCGCCCATAAAAAACACTGGCGGAAATGCCCGGCGCTTAGCCGGCCGATTTAGACTAGATAAAAACTAGAAAAAGCTAGGGCAAACAATCGGTTAACGGTTCGGGCAGAGCCGGCGCCGAAGACTCGACGCCGAACTTGCGAGGCAATGCGGAAGGCAGCTGGTGGATTTGTCCGCGAGCGCAAACCCGGATTGATCGGCGCGCCCTTTGTGAACGGACGGACGCGCACCGTGATACGGGGCGGGACTATCGGCATACGCTTACCAGAAGTGAATGGACGCTCCCCTCGAGGGTGAGCCGACGGCAACCTTCGCGCCCTAAAACAGGTGTGTGCGCTGGAACTGCATGGGCGACTGCCGCACGCTGGCCAGGTTAGCGAAGCCTGGAGGCGGGGCAGAGAAGGTAGAAAGCAGAGAGAGCAGAGAGAACAGAGAGAGATACATGAGCGAGTTCACAGCGCCTGCAAAGCAGGGCCTGTACGACCCGGAGAACGAAAAAGACGCCTGTGGCGTCGGTTTCATCTGTGACATCAAAGGACGTCCCAGCCGGCAGATCGTCACGGACGCCCTGCACATGAACATCTGCATGGAACACCGTGGTGGCGTAGGCTATGAACAGAGCACCGGAGACGGTGCCGGTATTCTGCTGGGTCTGCCCGACTCGTTCCTGCGGAAAACTGCCGAAACACTGGGTTTCAGCCTGCCGGAACAAGGTGAATACGGTGTTGGCAATATGTTTCTGCCCACCGATGAAGCGGCCCGTACGCACTGCATCAACACACTCGAAGCTCAGATTGCCGCCTGTGGTCAGCGGCTGCTCGGCTGGCGCGAACTGCCCACTCACCCGGGTGGTGCGGGTATCGGCAACGCAGCACGTGCGGCCATGCCGGCATTTGCCCAGGTCTTTATCGGGGCACAGGGCGCTCGCGGTGACGACTTTGAGCGCAAGCTCTATCTGATCCGTAAACACACGACTCATCTGCTGCGCGGCGACACCTCGCTGAACCAGCGCAAAATGTTTTATGTGGTCAGTCTGTCGTCCAAAGTCATCATCTATAAAGGCATGCTGACCCCCGACCAGGTACCGCTGTTTTACCCGGATCTTTCCGATGACAGTTTCGAGTCGCATCTGGCTATGGTGCATTCCCGCTTCAGCACCAACACCTTCCCGTCCTGGGACAGAGCGCAGCCGAACCGCTTCATGAGCCACAACGGTGAAATAAATACCCTGCGTGGCAACGTCAATTCGATGAACTCACGCCAGGGTACGCTGAACTCGTCATTGTTCGGTGATGATCTGTCCAAACTGTTTCCGATCATCGAAGAGGATTTGTCAGATTCCGGGACGTTCGACAACGTCCTCGAATTCCTGCTGATGGGCGGGCGCAAGCTGCAGGAAGCCGTGCTGATGATGATTCCGGAAGCCTGGCAGCAGCATCCGACGATGGATGAAGACAAAAGGGCCTTCTATGAATTCAATTCCTGTTTCATGGAGCCCTGGGACGGCCCGGCGTCAATCGCTTTTACCGACGGCACCTACATTGGCGCGGTGCTGGACAGAAACGGTCTGCGTCCCAGTCGCTACTACATCACCGATGACGACAAATGCATCATGGCCTCGGAAGTCGGTGTCGTCACCGTGGACCCGGAACGGGTGGTCGAAAAAGGCCGGCTGAAGCCCGGGCGGATCTTTCTGATCGACTTCGAAGCCGGCCGGATGATTCCCGACGAAGAGATCAAGCAGGAGTGGGCTACAGCCAAACCCTACCGGGAATGGCTGGAGCGGCAGCGGATTGATCTGGATCAACTGCCGGTACCCGCTGATCGGGGTGAGTTTGATCCGGCAACGCTGACGGAGCGGATGGCCGCATTCGGTTACACCGTGGAAACCATGCAGATCATGCTGCAGCCGCTTGTGAAAGAGCTGCGTGATCCGCTCGGTTCCATGGGCAACGACGCCGCGCTCGCTGTGATGTCCGATAAGCCACGCATGCTCTACGACTACTTCAAGCAGCGCTTTGCCCAGGTGACAAACCCGGCCATCGACTCGATCCGGGAAGAAGTCATCATGGCGCTGAACTGCTACATCGGCCCGGAAGGCAACCTGCTCGATCCTGGTGAAGAGCACTGCCACCGACTGCGGCTGATGCATCCGATTCTGGACAATCAGGAACTGGCGGCCCTGCAGCAGATGGATCATCGTGGCTGGAAGAGCCAGAGCATTGACATAACCTTCCCGGCTGGATCCGGTCACCAGGGTCTGCTCAATGCGCTGGATCGGATCTGTGCAGAGGCGAGCGAAGCGATTGCCGGAGGTTACCAGCTGATCATCCTGTCAGATCGCAGCTGCGGCCCCGACAACATTCCGATCAGCTCCCTGCTCGCGGTCGGCACCGTGCACCATCACCTGGTGCAGACCAAATCGCGGACCCGTATCGGCCTGATACTCGAATCCGGCGAGGCACGTGAAGTCCATCATCACTGTCTGCTTGCCGGCTACGGGGCGGATGCCATCAATCCCTACCTCGCCTTCGAAGCATTGTGGGATTCACGCCGTAAAGGCTATCTGGAGGATGCACCGCACATCAATACCGACGCGGATGTAGTGACGGCTTATCGCAAAGGCACCGCCAAAGGCATCCTCAAGGTCATGGCGAAGATGGGCATCTCGACGCTGCAGTCCTACAAAGGTGCGCAGATTTTCGAAGCCGTCGGTCTCGCCGAAGACGTGATCAGGCGCGCTTTCGTGGGCACGGCCTCCCGGGTCGAAGGCGCGAGCCTGAAGATTCTGTGCGAGGAGATGACGCGCCGCCACGCGATGGCCTATCCGAGCAGAGCTGCAAACGTGAAAGTGCTGCCGAATCCCGGCGACTTCCACTGGCGCCGCCACGGCGATACCCACATGTGGGATCCTCAGGCGATTGCCGACCTGCAGGTTGCCGTGCGCAACGACAATGAAGACGCCTACTGGAAGTTTTCCCGCCATACCAACGAAGACAACACCCGCAAATCGACGCTGCGGGGACTGCTCACTTTCAGAGACGGTATCAATGGCGGAAGCATTGATCTCGACGAAGTTGAATGCGCAGCGGACATCGTCAAACGTTTCGCCACCGGAGCCATGAGTTTCGGATCGATCAGCGCCGAGGCACACGAATCACTGGCAGTGGCAATGAACCGGATCGGCGGCAAGTCGAACACCGGCGAAGGCGGCGAGGATCCCTCCCGCTTCATCCCGCTGAAGAATGGCGATTCCAAACGCAGCGCAATCAAGCAGGTCGCCAGTGGCCGCTTCGGCGTCACCATCAACTACCTGACGAATGCGGACGAACTGCAGATCAAGATCATCCAGGGTGCGAAGCCCGGTGAAGGTGGGGAACTGCCCGGACACAAGGTCGATGACTTCATTGCCAGCATCCGCCATTCGACACCGGGTGTCGGCCTGATCAGCCCGCCGCCGCACCACGACATCTATTCCATCGAGGACATGGCACAGCTGATCCATGACCTGAAAAACGCCAACCCTACCGCGCGGATCAGCGTCAAGCTGGGTGCAGAAGTGGGCGTTGGCACCGTCGCCGCAGGCGTCACCAAAGCCCGTGCCGACCATCTGGTCATCGCCGGCGACACCGGCGGTACCGGTGCATCACCGCTGACCTCAATAAAGCACGCCGGCGTACCCTGGGAACTGGGAATTGCAGAAACCCACCAGACCCTGGTGCTGAATAATCTGCGTTCCCGCGTGGTGCTGCAGACAGACGGTCAGTTGAAGACCGGACGCGACGTTGCCATCGCTGCGCTGCTGGGAGCCGAGGAGTTCGGATTTGCCACGGCACCCTTGATCGCGCTGGGCTGCATCATGATGCGCAAGTGTCACCTGAACACCTGCCCGGTGGGAATCGCCACGCAGGATCCGGAACTGCGCAGAAAGTTCAAAGGCCAGCCCGAACATGTCGTGAACTATTTCTTCATGGTAGCCAAGGAACTGCGCATGATCATGGCGCAACTGGGTTTCAGAAAACTCAACGACATGGTCGGACGCGTGGATGCGCTGGTCGTCGACAGTGCAATCAAACACTGGAAGACCAGCGGGCTGGATCTGTCGGCGCTGTTGAAGCCGGCGGAACGTCCACCGGAGTTTCTCGGCTCATACGCTATTCACAGACAGGACCACGGGCTCGACAAAGCCATCGACAACGAGCTGATGAAGCTGGCGCTGCCGGTAATCCAGAACGGCGGCAGGCTCTACGACGAACTCACCATCGTCAACACCAACCGCGTGGTTGGCGCGATGCTGTCAAACCTGATCATTCGGGAAGTCGGTTCCGATATGCTTCCCGACGATTCGCTGCACTTCAAGTTCTACGGCAGTGCCGGCCAGAGTTTCGGCTGTTTCCTCGCCAAGGGAGTGACACTCGAAGTGGAAGGCGACGCCAACGACTACGTCGGTAAAGGCCTCTCTGGCGGGAAGGTAATCGTCTATCCGCCGAAGAAGAGCCAGTTCAAGGCCGAAGAAAACATCCTCATAGGCAATGTGGTGATGTACGGCGCCACCAGCGGTGAATGCTACTTCCGCGGCGTGGCCGCGGAACGTTTCTGCGTCCGCAACAGCGGCGCCAGCGCGGTCATTGAAGGTGTCGGAGACCATGGCTGCGAATACATGACGGGTGGCCGTGTGGTCATTCTTGGCCCCACTGGCCGCAACTTCGCCGCCGGTATGAGTGGTGGTGTCGCCTACATCTGGGACCCGGAGGAGGCGTTCGAAAGCCGCTGTAACACCGAGATGGTGGAACTGGAAAGCGTGGTTGCGAGCGAAGATGTATCCGAGCTGCGCCAGCTGATTGAAAACCACCTGCGCTATACCGACTCCGATGTGGCGCAACTACTGCTCGACAACTGGGATGAGCAGCTGGGTAATTTCGTCAAAGTCATGCCAACGGACTACAAGCGGGTGCTGGAAGCCCGCAACAATGCCGTTGCCGCTGGCTGATTCGTTTCTACAGGCAGATTGAGAGACCATGGGTAAAGTTACTGGCTTCATTGAATTCGAGCGCGAACAGGCGCCTTACCGGGATGCGGCGAAACGCCTGCTCGATTTCAAAGAAATCTATACCGAACATGATCAGGCACGGCTGGCCACTCAGGGCGCCCGCTGCATGGACTGTGGTGTGCCGTTCTGTCAGTCTGAAGAAGGTTGTCCCATTCACAATCTGATTCCGGAATGGAACGATCTGGTCTTCCGAGGGCACTGGCGTGAAGCGCTGGAGCGGCTGCACAAGACCAACAACTTTCCAGAATTCACCGGCCGGGTCTGTCCGGCTCCCTGTGAGGGCGCCTGCGTGCTGGGGATCACCGATCCCGCCGTCACCATCAAGAACATCGAGATGGCCATTGTCGACCGCGGCTATGCCGAGGGCTGGATCGTACCCCGGCCACCAGGCAGCCGTACTGGTAAAAAGGTCGCCATCATCGGCTCCGGTCCCGCCGGCCTTGCCGCTGCGGATCAGCTCAATCAGGCCGGTCACACAGTGACCGTCTACGAGCGTGCCGATAGAGCGGGTGGTCTGCTGATGTACGGCATACCCAACATGAAACTCAGCAAGACCAAGGTGGTAAACCGCCGCCTGGACCTCCTCAAAGCCGAGGGAATTGAGTTCATTACCGGTAGCGCTGTGGCGGACGGCTCAAATGGCAGCATCAACGGCCAGGATCTGCTTGCAGCATCTGACGCTGTATTGCTCGCGACCGGCGCTACCGTACCGAGAGATCTACCCATTCCAGGCCGTGACCTGGGCGGTGTGCATTTTGCGATGGACTTTCTGACTCGCAACACCCGCAGTCTGCTGGACAGCAAACTGAGCAACGAAGACTATATTTCCGCAAAAGACAAACACGTGATCGTGATCGGCGGTGGCGATACCGGCACCGACTGTATCGGCACGTCGCTGCGCCACGGTTGTTCAAGCCTGGTGAATTTCGAACTGTTTCCCCAGCCGCCTCTGGAGCGCGCCGGCAATAATCCCTGGCCAACCTGGCCGAAGATTCTGCGCACGGACTACGGGCACCAGGAGGCAGCGGAAAAGTTCGGCAGTGATCCCCGTGTCTACAGCATTTCCTCCACCGAATTCGTCGACAACGGCAATGGCCAGGTCAAAGCTATCCGTACCGTGGACGTCGAAATGAAAGACGGCCGTTTCGAGAATGTTCCCGGTTCCGAGCGTGAGTGGGAAGCAGATCTGGTGCTGCTTGCCATGGGTTTTCTCGGCCCTGAACATGCCGTCTCAGACGCGCTGGGTATCCACTACGACGAACGTTCGAATTACCTGGCTGAATACGGCCGCTATACGACCAACGTCGACAAGGTGTTTACGGCCGGTGACTGCCGGCGCGGCCAGTCGCTTGTCGTCCGGGCGATCAATGAAGGCCGTGAAGCGGCACGGGAAATTGACCGTTATCTGATGGGCAGCACACAGCTGCCCTGAGACTCACGGCGGCATGGTGCGGATGGCACCATGCACCTGTTCGAGTGTTCGGATCCAGGGATTTACCTTGCCCACACTCGCCGGCAGGGAACGCGAAGCGGCCTCAGCCTCAGACCGGGTGCCGAATATGCCATAGACGATAACGTGCAGCACGCGACCGTCGCGCTGCAGGCGGTAGATGGCAAAGTCCCGCGGGTCCGGCTGTGCGTCAACAAATGCCTGCGCGCGTTCGGCAGAAGAAACCGTCACCAGCTGCAGCGTGAAAGCGTTCGGATCCTGCGCCAGCAACCACTCACCGTTATCCTCAACCTCATCCGCAGCACCCACAACCGGTTGCACAGCCGCCGACGGTGCAGATTCCTCAGGCGTTGCTGGCTGTGCCGCGGGTTCTGATTTTTCCACTTCTGCCTGCGGCTCACGCCGCGGTTCCGGTTGCGCAGCTACGGCCACCGTTGGTTCAACGGCGACGGGATCCGGCTTCTGCAACGCGGTGTTGGCGGTTTCTGATGCGGGCACGGGCAGCGTTTCGGAATCGGCAGAACTGGCTGGTGCTGCCGCAGGTTCGGCCGGCGCAATCGACTCAACAGATTCGCCTGCGCTGGCAGATTCCGCTTCTGCAGCTTCTGTCCCGGTCCCGGCGAACTCCTGTCGCTTGCGGGTTTCCGCAACGCCTGCAGCCTGCTGCATCCGCTCGGATTCGAGCTCCCGTGGCACAACGATGTCTGTTTCATCTGTTAAAGCTGCGGCAATTTCTGCCCCATCCTCAGGTTCGTCCGCGGGTTCGTCTGCTGATGCTGGCAACGACTCGACAACCAGGGCTTCACGCTTCGCCGTGTCTTCACTCTGCTGCCACAGCAGGTAGAGCAGACCGACGACGACCGTCAGCAGCACCAGCAGCGCTTTATGAACAGCGGGAAACGCGGCAGTATCTCTACCGATATCACCGGATTCGAGCTTGTCCAGCAGCACATTCGCCAGCTGATTGATCCTGCCGGGCATGCCTTCCGACTGGTGCTGTATTTCTTTGACCTGAGATTCGGTGAACGGCAATCTGCCGCGATATCTGGCCTGCTGAAAACGCCACTCAAGATACTCTCGAGTCTGTGCTTCTGAAAAACCATTCAGACGGATTTCGTGCCAGCCCAGTCCCAGCCGTCCGGCCACCCGCTCAATCGCCGGCACCAGTTTCATATCGCCAAACAGCACCAGCTGCAGACTGCAGTTGGCCGCCAGAGTCATCAGATCCACGACTGCCTTTGGCTCCAGCTGGTCGGCATCATCTACCATTACCACACAGATGCGCTCGGCGGCGGTCTGTTCGTCAACGTGGTTCCGCAGCATGTCGGTCAGCAGCGCGATGTTGGCGTTGGCAGGCACGGCAATGCCGAATCCCTGCGCAACGGATACCAGTACTTCCCGCGTGGTGTTGATCAGAGAGGCGTGAATGCGAGCCGCTTTACAGCGTGGTTCGAGACTGGCAGACAGCTGTCTGTAGAGCGTGGACTTACCGATTCCTTCCGGGCCGGTGACCAGCAGTACGCGCCGCGACCACTGGCTCAGGTGACGCAGCTGCTCGAGATGTGACTTGCGATCCGCCTGTTCGAAAAAGCCTCTATCAGGCTGCACGAAGGGATTATGGGTGAGCCCCAGAAAGCCGCGCTCCAATTCAGCCATATTTCCGTGTCTACCCGTTTCTGTCCGTATCACCCGTCGGCATCCACCGGCAGGATCCTGCTATCGCTGATGCGGGCGACTTCAACCGACGCAGAGGGATTCACCCGCACACAGAGTTTCCCGCAGCAGGGCGGTGTCGACGTCATCGGTCACAAACGCATCGCCGATGCTGCGGCAGAGTACCAGCCGCAGGCGACCATCAATGACTTTTTTGTCCAGCCCCATGGCCATGAGCATTGCCTCGGTATCCAGCATCGGCGGTGTCTCCGGCAGCTTAAGCGCCGCCACCGCCGATCGCACCCTGCGGGCGGCAGCGGCAGGCAGCAGACCCTGCCGCAGCGACAGATCCGCGGCCATGACCATACCCATAGCTACCGCTTCACCATGCAGGAAGCTTCGATAGTCTGTCAAAGCTTCGATGGCATGACCGAAGGTATGTCCATAGTTGAGAATCGCGCGGACGCCGCTTTCGCGTTCATCCGCCGCAACCACCTGAGCCTTGAGCTCGCAGGATCGTACTACCGCATGCGTAACTGCTTCGCTCTCGAGTGCCAGCAGTGCGGCCGCATTCGTCTCTATCCAGCTGAAAAAGTGCTCGTCCCGGATCACCCCGTACTTGAGCACTTCCGCCAGCCCGGCACGCAGTTCCCGCGCTGGCAGAGTCTGCAGCAGGTTGATGTCAGCAACCACGGCTTTCGGCTGGTAGAAAGCGCCTATCAGATTTTTTCCGAACCGGTGGTTGACGGCTGTTTTACCACCGACGGAAGAGTCCACCTGTGCCAGCAGCGTGGTTGGAATCTGGATGAAGTTGACGCCGCGCTGATAAGTTGCAGCAGCAAAACCAGCCATATCACCGACAACGCCACCGCCCAGGGCAATCACGGTAGTGCTGCGGTTATGGCGCTTTTCAACCAGAAAATCGAGGATCTGAATGTAGTTGGCGAGAGTCTTCTCAGCCTCACCATCGGGCAGTTCAAACACGTCTATGCGGGCATTGCTGCCTGCCAGTGCGGCTTCCAGCTGCGACAGACAGATGGGTGCCACTAGGGTATTGGTAATGATCGCTATCTGCGTCCCTGCCAGATACGGCTGCAGGTTTTCCGCCCGCAGGACCCCGGCACCGACAACGATGGGATAGGAGCGATCACCGAGATCAACTTTTAAGGTCTGCATATTCATATCAGCCCGTGTTCGCGCAGGCACACCTCGATACTCCGGACCAGCGTCTTCGGCGACTGCCGATCGGTTACGAATCGGAAGTCTGCTATTTCTGAGTACAGCGGTCCGCGTTCCTGCTGCAACCGGGACAGCGTCTCGACCGGCTCTCCTTTACTCAACAACGGACGCTTTTTATCTTTTTCCGTACGTTCCAACAACCTCTCCAACGGGCTGTCCAGGTGTATCACACATCCCCGCGCTGCAAGCATCCTGCGGTTCTCGGCGCGCAGAACAGCGCCGCCGCCGGTCGCCAGCACAATGCCGTCAAGTTGCGTGAGTTCTGCCAGCACCGCGGTCTCCCGTTCCCGGAAACCCTCTTCGCCTTCGACATCGAATATCCAGCTCACATCGGCACCGGCACGCGCTTCAATGACATGATCGGAATCATAGAAGTCGTAGCCAAGACGCTGCGCCAGGCTGCGACCGACAGTACTTTTGCCGACGGCCATCAGACCCACGAGGAAAATATTCTGTTTGCTCATAAAAAACACGGCGCCAATGGCGCCGTGTATCTTATAGGATGGAAAGGCCGGGTGTCCCGGAAGACAGCCTAAAGAGTCGTCAGATTCTCCTGAATGATGCGTGGCGTGATGAAAATCAGTAACTCAGCCTTGTCGTCACGCTCCAGTGTCCGCCGGAACAGGCGGCCGACGTACGGCAGATCACCCAGGAAAGGAGTTTTGGTTGTCGAGACGTTGCGGTCCGTCTGGAAAATACCACCCAGCACCAGGGTCTGGCCATTATCAACCAGCACTTCTGTTTCGATCTCATTGGTATCGATGGACGGTACCCCATTGAATACCTGACCCACCGAATCCTGTTTCACATTCAGCTGCATGATGATGCGGTCATCCGGCGTGATCTGCGGTGTTACCTCAAGCGACAGCACGGCGTCTTTGAACGATGTCGACGTTGCACCACTGCTGGAGGCTTCCTGATAAGGAATTTCGGTACCTGACTCGATGATGGCCGGGGACTTGTCCGCGGTGATCACCTTCGGTCTCGCAACCACTTCCGCGTGACCATCGGCAGCCAGAGCAGACAGTTCGAGATCGAGAATGTACTGCTCGCCGGTGATACCGATACCGAATGTGGTTGCACCGGGTCCGGTCACACCCAGATCCACAACCAGATCATCAGGTGAAGAAATTTCGCCAGTGCCACTGACGGCAACATCCTGCAGTTCACTCAGCGTCGTCAGCGAACCGCCGACCTTGCCTTTGCTGGCCAGCGGTGAAGCACCGCCGACGGCTCCGCCACCCCAGCGGATGCCCAGCTCTTCAGAGAAGTTGTCGCTCGCGGTGACAATACGGGCTTCTATCAGCACCTGGCGGACCGGCACATCCAGCTGCGCGATGACTTCACGGAAGTCCTGCAGCCGACCTGCGGTATCCGTGAGAATGATCGAATTGGTTCGTTCATCGACAATCACGCTGCCACGATCGGAGAGCAGCGATTGTTCGCCGCCGCCGCCACCGGCGTTGTTGAACAGGTTGAACAGCTCTGTGGCACTGGCGTAGCGGATCTGGATGAACTCGGTACGCAATGGTGCGAGTTCAGAGATCTGCTTCTGGTTTTCCAGCTCCAGCTTTTCCCGGGCTGCAATTTCTGCCGCAGGTGCCACCAGCAGAACGTTGCCAACCTGGCGCTTGTCCAGACCCTTGGTTTTCAGAATCAGCTCCAGCGCCTGATCCCAGGGCACGTTCTTCAGTCTCAGCGTGATGCGACCTGATACGGTATCACTGGCCACCAGATTGAGATCCGTGAAGTCGGCGATCAGCTGCAGCACGGAACGGACTTCGATGTCCTGGAAGTTCAGCGACAGTTTTTCACCCGAATACTTGAATATGTCATCGCGCTGATCGATTTCCTCTTCCGTCAGCGGGCTGACGTTGACCGTCAGTGTGTTGTCCGCCTGATAAGCAAGATAGTCGTATGCGCCAGCAGCGGTTACCGTCAGCGTCGTGTGGTCACCTTCCTGCAGAGCATCCACGATCTGTACGGGCGTTGCGAAGTCGGTGACATCGAGACGGCGGCGCAGTTCGGCCGGCAGTTCCGTGTTGCGGATTTCCACTTTGATCTTGCCGCCTTCACCCACGACATTGACCGGTGCCTTCGGATCGGAGAGCGTGACGACGATACGTCCGTCACCGTCCGGTCCGCGGCGGAAATCGACATCCGTGACGTGAGATCCTGCCAGGGCACGCGACTGCACCGTCGAGTCATTGGCGCCAGCATAAGTTTCGGCACTCGGAACACCGTCGGCGTCGGCACCCACCGTCAGAAACAGCGTATTGCCCTGAATTTCGGTTTCGTAATTCACCAGTTCAGTCAGATTGACAATGGCCCGGGTGCGGTCTTTGGTGGAAATGATCGACACGCGGCGGGCGTTACCGATGCCCAGATTGTGATGCTTCTCGTCCAGCGTGCTGTTGACGCCCGGCATGTCCAGGACAATGCGGGCCGGCTCTTCGATTGTATAGCCTGTTGGTTCCGGCGGCGTGCCGTCGAAGATCAGTCTGATTTCCGTCTTATCACCCGGAAGAGATGAGAACTCGACGCCCTCAATATTGGCTTGCGCCCAGGCCGAACCTGCAACCAGCCAGGCAAACAGCGCCAGCAGTCCTTTGGTGGCATTTCTCGAGCCGAACATTATCCCACTGCTCATGTTATTCATCCTCTGTTTTCACCACCAAGACTGACCGTACGCTCACGTCTGACCCAGCCACTACCGCCATCTCTGACAATTTCGATGAGCTCGATTGATGCTTCACCAATGGTTTGAATTTCACCGTGATCCGTGCCCATGTAGTCACCGGTCTGAACTCGATGTACTCCGCCGTCTGCATCCTTGATCAATGCATACATGTCGTTGTCTTTTGCCAGGGTTCCCACCATGGTAAGACTGGCGATGGTGTACTGCTCGAGATACTCCTTCGCCCTGTTGAAATTCGGTTTCACCTGTTCACCACCAGGCAGATCAGGCACTTTCTTCAGCGTAACAGGCGGTTCAAACGGACTACGCATGTTGCTGACCTGGTAGCTGTATGGTTCAACCTGTTCAAAAATCGGCAGCGGTTCAATGGGCGGCGCAGGGCGCGCGTCCACTTCATCCATGAATGACTGCAGATCGCTGAAGTCGTTGCCGACACCGCAGCCTGCGAGCAGGCCTGCAGCAGCAACGAGTAAGAGGTATCTGAGTAATCCCATCACCCTTCCTCTTCTTCGAGATAACGATAGGTTTTCGCCAGGATCGTCATTTTCAGGTTACCCGGATTTCCATCCTGCGGTGATATCAGGAAGTCGTGCAGTGTGACGATGCGCGACAGGTTAGCCACGCCGCTGATGAACGATCCGATCTTGTGGTAACTGCCTTCTACGACGATATCTATCGGCAGCTCCACGTAAAATTCAGTGTTGCGCTCCGGCTGAAGTTCGATGCTTTCGATGGTCAATTCGTTATCAAGCGCGGTACGCGTGATGTCATCAAGCAGACCCGGAACTTCAGTATCGCTGGGCAGCTGTCGCAGCAGTGCGCCAAAGGTGGCTTCCATCTCCGCCTTCTGCGCCCGATACGCTTCCAGGTTGGCGGATTTTTCGCTCTTGTCTTCGTAGTCCTTGCGCAGATCGAGCTCTTTGAGTTCGGCGCGTTCGAGCACCGTCAGTTTGTCAGTGAGATAGAAGTAATATCCCCCACCAATAACCGCAAGAAGCACGAGCAGCATGATGATGCCTTTGACGGCACCCGGCCAGGAGCCAACATTATTGACGTCCAGGTCATTGAAATCGAACTCTCTGAGCTGGTCGAAGGTGTCCTGCAGAGCCATGATCAGTCATCCCCCGTGCCGTTGTCTTTACCCTTGAGCGGATTCACCCGGGTAAAGGTCAGATCAAAGGTAGAAGCCTGCGAACCATAGTCCTTGTTACCCGGATCCTCTTTGATCATCTTCAGATTCGGCTGTGCGAACCATTCCGATTCGTCGAGGTTGCGCATCAGGCTGGAAATCCGGTTGTTTGACTCCGCGGCTCCGCTGATCTCCAGTTTCTCGCCGGTCATCTCAAGGTTGCGGTAGTGCAGGCCTTTCGAAAGCGTCTGCACCAGCTGATCAAACACGTGCACGATGATCGGGCGGTTGCCCTGCAGCTGCTGAATGACATCCATCCGTGCCAGCAGCTCCTTTTTCTCTTTCTGCAGATTCTGAATCTCAGCGATGCGCTGATCCAGAACATTGATTTCTTTCTGCAGGAACGCATTTCGGGAATTCTGGTACTCGATGTTGTTGTCGAGAGCCCAGCCACCGACGAAGAGCATCACGCCGCCGAAAATCAGCACCCCGATGAGATTGGTGAAGAATTCCTTCTTCTTCCGCTCGCGTTCCCAGTCGCGCCAGGGCAGGAGGTTAATTCGTGCCATCAGTCGAAGCTCCTCATGGCCAGGCCGCAAGCGATCATCATGGCGGGAGCGTCATTTGCCAGCGCATTTGAATCCACGCGGCTGGACAGCGACATTTCCGCAAATGGATTGGCGATGATGGTAGGCGTACCAAGCTTGTTTTCGATCATCTCAGCGAGACCGTCGATGGAGGCGGTACCGCCGGCCAGCACGATGTAGTCCACGTCGTCATACTGACTGGAGGAGAAGAAGAACTGCAGCGATCGAGTCACCTGCTGAAGCACGGCCTCTTTGAATGGCTGCAGGACCTCTTCTTCATAGTCGTCGGGCAATCCACCCTGTTTCTTTGCAAGCCCCGCTTCTTCGAACGAAAGGCTGTACCGGCGCTGGATCTCTTCGGTGAGCTGTCTGCCACCAAACAGCTGTTCCCGGGTATAAATGGATTTATCCTCCGCAAGCACGGAAAGGGTCGTCATGGTGGCGCCGATATCGATGATGGCAACCACCAGATCTTCCGCGTTGCCACCCAGCTGCTGCTTCAGCAGCTCAAATGCCCGCTGCATCGCGTGGGCTTCGATGTCCACCACCGCCGGTTTGACATTGCCGAGCTCCAGCGCGGCTTCCCGCATTTCGACGTTTTCCTTGCGACAGCCGCACAGCAGAACTTCCACCTGTTCGGGATTGCGTTCAGAAAGCCCCTGGACTTCGAAATCGATGGCCACTTCGTCCAGCGGATAGGGAATGTACTGATCAGCTTCGACGGTGATCTGGTTTTCCAGCTCATCGTCGGTAAGTTCAGCATCCAGTTCAATCATCTTGGTGATGACCGCAGAGCCCGCCACAGCGACCGCT
>Ga0055474_10000141_pt1 | contig 15869 bp, 14 predicted proteins | sample Muzzi_PWA_D1_FD_57680 | JGI IMG/M metagenome (GOLD analysis project Ga0055474, IMG submission 57680) | Wetland microbial communities from San Francisco Bay, California, USA, that impact long-term carbon sequestration - Muzzi_PWA_D1 | ecosystem: Environmental > Aquatic > Marine > Wetlands ... | reverse complement strand
CAGCAGGTCCGCTACCGTGGTGTAGGCGGCCCGCTGGACGCGAAGGTTGTCGAGATCCTCCCCCAGACCGGTGCGCGGGGTTTCCAGGATCAGGGCCGTGGGTTCCCCCGCCAAGAGGGTTTCCGTGAAGGTGGGGGGCAGGGTGAGCTTGCGCCGGGGAGGCTCAGGGCTCGGCGGCGGGTCGAGGGCTTCCGGATGGGGCAGGGGTTCCGGGAGCACCGTGGGTACCCGGACCACCTGGTATCCGGCCTCTTCCAGATGGCCCAGGAAGGGTTCCACCAGGAATCCGCTCTCGGGGGCGCTGGCCACCGCCAGAGGCACCGCCGTGCCCAGGCCGAGGCCGCCGCTGCTGCCGCCCATCACGCTGCCGATAAAGAAGAAGAAGAGGGGGGGCATGACGAAGGCCCAGATCAGGGTACCGCGATCTTTGAGCAGGGTGCGTACTTCCTGCAGGGCGATCCAGAACATCAGGCCACCACCGCGAAAGCGCGGGCGGTGCGCCGCGCCACGAGGAAGAAGAGCAGGAGGATGGCCACCCCCAGCACCGTGACCGGGATCAGGAGGTCGGTGGCTCCGAAATCTCCCAGGAGGTACCCCTTCAGTTTTTCCACCACAAAGCCGTTGGGCGTCCAGGCGCCGATCCTGGCCAGGAAGCCCGGCAGGGCCTCCAGGGGAAAGAAGCTTCCCCCCACCATCATCAAGGGAAAGATCAGCAATTGGGTGATGATCCCCCCGGCGCGGCGGGTGGGGGCGTGCACCTGGATCATCGCCAGGAGCAGGAAGAAGAGCACCCCGGCCAGCAGCACCCACCCCATGGCCACCGGCAAGCGGCGCCACGGGACGCCGTGGTAGGCAAACCCCACCACCAGCAGAAGGCCGTTCAACACCAGGAAGACCACCGCACCGGCGGTGACCTTGGCCTCCAGGAAGCTCCGCAACCCCTGGGGGCTGGAGACCAGACGGCGCAGGGTGCCCAGTTCCCGCTCGCGCCAGAATTCTTCACTCAAGCCCTGGGCGGTAAACAGCAGCGACATCATGACGATGCCGGGGAAGAGGAGGAGACCGAAGGAGGGGGCGTCTTCCGGGGGCGCCGCACCGACCGCCAGCGGCGGTGCCTCGACGGTGATCAGATCCTGGGACAGGTAGGGGGACAGGGCGCGGATCTTGTCGTTCACCGCCCCTCCGAGACTCGCCACCAGGGCGCTCTCCGGCGGGTCGTCCCCGTCCAGCGACGCCGCTAAAGTTTGTAATTCCTCGCCGAAGATGCGGTGTAGGTAAAAGTGGCTCTCCACCAGGATGTCGAGGCCGGTCTCGACGATCTGGGGCCGGATGCGTTCCGCCGGGTTGGTCCACAACTGGAGGACCGCGGGCTCTTCCCGCAGCACGGCGTCGCCAAACCCCTCGGGGATCACCAGCAAGGCCGAGGCTTTCCCCGCCGTGACCCGGGCGCGGCCCTCGGCCTCCTCGACGGGGGTCACCTCCAGCATCCCGGCCTTGGGTCCCCGGTCCAGGGCGCCCATCAGGAACTCGCTGACCAGGGAATCGTCGTGGTTGGTGATCAGGAGGGGGATGGTGGGGGCGGCGCCACCGGAGCCGCCACTGGAGATCAGCGTGATCAGCCCCCCCACCAAGAAGGGCACCGCCAGCCAGCCCACCAACGCCCAGGGATCGGCCCGGCGGCGGCGCAGGTCCTTGAGGGCACCGGCCCGCCAGGCGGTCCAATACGAGGCCCGGGCGCTCACTGCCGCAGTTCCTTGCCGGTCAGCTTGATGAACAGGCTCTCCAGATTGGGTTGGGTGAGGGTGGTTTCCCGCACCTCGGCGCCGGTGGCGGTCAGGGCCTCGAGGACCGCGGGCAGGCGGCGGGAGGCTTTGGGCAGGGCGAGGGTGAGGCTCCCCTCATCGACCTGGGCGACTTCGATCCGCGCCAGATCGGCCTGGGTCGGATCGAGGAAGGCGGCGCGTACCGCCTCCGGCGCGAAATGGCCGGTGCAGCGGAGCAGATCCAACTCGCCGGACATCTCCCGCAATTCGCCCAGGGTGCCCCGGGCCAGGACGTGGCCACCGTCGAGGATGGCGAGATCCTCACAGAGAGATTCCGCCTCTTCCATGTAGTGGGTGGTGTAGAGGACGCAGGCGCCTTCGGCGGCCAGTTCCCGCACCATGTCCAGGAGACGCTCGCGGCTCTGGGGATCGACCCCCACGGTGGGTTCATCGAGGAGCAGCACCTCCGGCTGGTGGACGATGCCGCACCCCAGGTTGAGGCGCCGCTTCATGCCGCCGGAATACTCCTTGACGGGGTCATCCCCGCGGTCCAGGAGGCCGATGCGGCGCAGCACCTCCCGCACTCGGTCCTTGAGGACGCCGCCCCGCAGGCCGTAGATCCCGCCCCAATAGTGCAAATTTTCCCGGCCGGAGAGGTCTTCATAGAGGGCCAGTTCCTGGGGGACCACCCCCAGCCGTCGGCGGGCCTCCACCGGTTCGCTCACGACGTCATGACCGAGGATCAGCACCCGGCCGGAGGTGGGGGTGTGAAGGCCGGAGATGCAGCCGATGGTGGTGGATTTGCCCGCGCCGTTGGGGCCGAGGAGGCCGAAGATGCTTCCCGGTCGCGCGGTGAAACTCACCCCGTCCACCGCCCGCAAGGCGCCATACTCCTTGGTCAGATCTTCGATTTCGATCATTGCTACCAGAGTACCACCCCGGCGGAATGATTGACTCCCGCCACCCCCCTTTGCTAGCTTCCTCTCCTCATGCGTTCCCCCGAATATGCCTTTGAAGACCCCCTGATCGAACTCCGCCGCCGTATTGAAGAGCTGGAGGGATACCCTCCCGACAGCGGCCACGGCAAGGAGATCGCTCAGCTGCGGAAGGAACTGGCGCGGACGACCGCGGAGGTCTACGGCGGCCTCAACCGGTGGCAGAAAACCCTGGTGGCACGGCATCCGGAGCGCCTTTACGCCCTGGATTATGTCGAGGGACTGACCACCGATTGGGTGGAGATCCACGGCGACCGCGCCTTTGCCGACGATCCTGCCATCGTGGCCGGTTTCGCCACTTTCCGGGGAGAATCCGTGGCGGTGGTGGGACATCAAAAAGGCCGGAGCACCAAATCCAGAATCCGGCGAAACTTCGGTCAGCCCCGCCCGGAGGGGTATCGCAAGGCGCTGCGGGTCATGAAATTGGCGGAAAAATTCGGCCGCCCGATCTTGAGCTTCATCGACACCCCCGGTGCCTATCCCGGCATCGGCGCCGAGGAACGGGGGCAGGCCGAGGCCATCGCCCGCAATCTGATCGAGATGGCCGCCCTGACCGTGCCGATCCTGGTGACGGTGACCGGGGAAGGGGGGAGCGGTGGTGCCCTGGCCCTGGGGATCGGCAACCGAATCTTCATGCTGGAATACGCCACCTACTCGGTGATCTCCCCGGAAGGCTGTGCCGCGATTCTGTGGAAAGATCAGGGCGCCAAGGTCGAAGCCGCCGAAGCGTTGCGCCTCACCGCCCAGGATTGCAAGGAATTTGGGGTGATCGACGCCATCATCCCGGAACCCTCCGGGGGGGTGCAGACGGACCCGGCCGTGGCCCTGGATCGGGTGGGGGATCACCTCGCCACCGCGTTGGCGGAACTGCGGGACAAGAGCGCCGCCGAGCTGATCGCCGAGCGAGGCGAGAAGTTCCGCCGCATGGGCGCCCACCAGATCGCCTGAATCCACCGCACGAGAGGAGAATCTCCTGACAGCTTCCACGCATTGGCGACCGGCTCCGGTGCCGGAGGCGGCGGCGCGGCTGGAAGCCGCCGGGGTCGAGCCCCTGCTGGCGCCGATCCTGGCCCGGCGGGGGGTCCGCGACGCGGTCGGGGCCGACGCCTTTTTGAACCCCGACCCGGACCAACTCCACGACCCGATGCTCCTGACGGGGATGGCGGCGGCCGTCGCCCGACTGCTGAGCGCCCGGGAAATGGAGCAACGGGTGGCGGTCGTGGGGGATTACGATGTCGATGGGGTCACCGCCACGGCGATGCTCCAGGTGGCGTTGTCGGCGTGCGGCATCGCGGTGGAAACGATCCTCCCGCACCGCATGGCGGAGGGCTATGGCTTCCAGCCGGTGCACGTGGAGCGGGCCGCCGCCAACAAGTGCCAGGTGATTGTCACGGCGGATTGCGGGGTCACGGCCCACGCCGCGGCGACCGCCGCCCGCGAGCGGGGCATCGATGTGATCATCACCGACCACCACCTGCCGGGGTCGGAGCCGCTGCCGCCGGGAGCGGTCCTGATCAACCCGAAACAGACCCTCTGCACCTATCCCTTCGACGAACTCTCCGGCGCCGGGCTGGCCTTCAAACTCGCCTTGGCCTTGCTGGCGGCGGTGCGGGGAACCCCCCAGGATCCCACCGCTTTCTTGCGCATCGCCTGCCTCGGCACCATCGCCGACCTGGTGCCGCTGGTGGAGGAGAACCGCACCATCGCCGCGCTGGGCCTGGACGCTCTGGACGGGGTGCGCTCCCCGGGACTGCTGGCCCTGATGCGGGAAGCGGGCGTCACCCAGCCCGTCGGCGCGACCGATGTGGGCTTCCGGCTGGGGCCTCGTCTCAACGCCGCCGGGCGTCTGGACTCGGCGGAATCGGCGTTGGAACTCCTGCTGACCCGGGACCGGCGACGGGCGGCGGAACTGGCGCGGCAGCTCGATACCTGGAACCGGCAGCGCCAGGCGGAGGAAATGACCGTGGTGGAGGAGGCCCGGGAGCGCATCGAACGGCTCCCCGCCCTGCCGCCGGTCCTGGTGGAGTGGAGCGAAGGGTGGCATCGGGGAGTGGTGGGCATCGCCGCCGGGCGGCTGGCCAAGGAATTCCATCGCCCCAGCATCCTGCTCTCCGTGGAGGGAGACACCGCCACCGGCTCCGGGCGCAGTGTCCGGGGCATCGAGCTGCACCACTTTCTCCAGCCGTGGCAGGGAGAGTTGCTGCGCTTTGGGGGCCATTCGCAAGCGGTGGGCTTGAGCGCCGCCACAGAGCGCCTGGAGAGTCTGCGGGCGGCGTGGTGTTCGGCGGCGGCGGCGTGGCCCCCGGAGGCTCTGGAGCGGCGCTTCGAGTACGAATTGGACCTTCCCCTGGCGCTGGTAGGGTGGGATCTCCTGGAGGCCTTCGAGGCCCTCGAACCCCATGGTCAGGGCAACCCCCAGCCGCTGCTCAAGGTCGGGCCGGTGCGGTTGGCGGCCCCCCCTCGGAGCTTCGGCAAGACCGCCCGGACCCACCTGGGGGGGCGCCTGGTGGACGCCGGCAAGGGCTCTTCCGGGGGCGGCGGGGAGCCCGTCGAATTCGTCGCCTGGGGGTGGGGGGAGCGAGGCGGCGACCTCCAGGGGCGATTTGAGATACTTGCGTACCTGGAGCGGGACCACTATCGTCAAGCTCCCACGCTGCGGCTGGTGGACAGCCGCAAAGCGGAACCATAGCAACCCTGGGAAGAATATGCCCCATCGCCGCCGCGCCAAACTACCGTTACTCCTTCGCATGCGCAACTTTCTGTTGCTCGGCGTGCTGGGCTTTGTCGCCGCCCTGGTGGCGCTCTACCTCTTCGGGCGCGCCGGGCTGCATGACACGGATCCGGCCCCCGATGGCAGTCTGGTGGCGGCCACCGAGGGTGTGTCCCAGGTCAGTAGCGATTTCGACTACACCCAGTACCAGGATGACCAGGCCATCTTCCGGGTGCAGGGAGATCGCTACACCATGGACCGCAACAACGTGGCGAACCTCGAAGGGGTGGACATCACCGTCTTTCGCCCCAGCGGCGATTTCCACGCCATCAGTGAAACGGCGATCTATCGCCAGGATGGCGGCTCCGCCCAGTTGGATGGCGATGTCCACCTCGAGGGTCCCGATGGGTTGAAATTGCGCACCGAACAACTGTTGGTGGCTCCCGCCGGGCAGCGGGTCGCCAGCCCCGTGCCGGTGGCCATCGAGTACGGCCCGGTCCTGGTGGGCAATGCGGATCGCTTGCAGGTGGAGGTGGCGAGCGAACTGTATCTGCTCCATGGCAATGTGAGCCTGCGCACCCGGCCCGGTGCGGCGGGACCCCCCTCGGAGCTGACGGCCAGCCGGGCCTTCCTGGAGCGGCAACAACGATTGCTGCGGGCGGAGGGGAAGGTGTCCCTCCAGCATGGGGAGAACTCCCTCTACTGCCAGCGCTTGAGCACCTACCTTTCCCAGGGGGCCGCCCGACCTGAGTTCATTCGCGCTTTGTGGGGGGTCCGGGGGCGCATTCAGGTACGACGCTCGACGCCTCAGGACCCGGCGGCGGTCGATGACAACGACGGCAGCGGGGGCACGGAGCCGCTGCTTTATTTCGCGGAAAACGCCGTCGTGCTCTTCAATGCCGCCGGGACCGAGATTCGCAAAGTCGAACTGGAGGGGAGTGCCAACCGTACCGCGATCCTCCACTCCATCGATCCCTTGACCGGCAACCTGCGGCGGGTCACCGCCAACTACATGGTGGGAGACTTTACCCAGATCGGGCTGGAGGAGGTTCAGATCTTCGGCCAGGTGCGGATCGTCGAATTGCCCGACGGCAACCCGGAGGGCACTCCCCTGCGGCAGGCCCGTTCCGAGCGCGCCGAGGGACACTTCCGCGCGGATGGGGTCTTCGATGCGGTGACCCTGATTCGCAATGTGGATTATCGCGATGCGGATGTTCGGCTGACGGCCCAGCGCGGCGAGGTCCAGTTGGATACGGGGGTTGGCGTGTTCACTGGTGGCAGCGACGGCAAGTCCCCCGCGCGCCTGGTCTCGGAACGGGGGGAGATGACCGCCCAGACGATTCGCTACCGCAAGCCGCAGGATCTGGTGCTGGCGGAGGGGGGCGTCCGCAGTCAGTTTCAACCCGCTGCGGAGGGCGGTGCGGGGGAGCCCTTGCCCAGCACTCTCCTCGGGGACGGCGAAGGTCCCGTGTGGGTGGAGTCGGACAGTGTCCAGTGGAGCCGTATCGACAACACATCCTACTTCCGGGGCAAAGTGCGGGCGTGGCGGGATCGCAATCTCCTCCAGGCGGAGGACTTGCGGGCCGTGCCTGGGGAGGAACGATTGATCGCCTCGGGGGGCGTCAAGACCGTATGGTTTCCAGCTCGACCGGCGGTGGAGAAAGACACCGCGCCGCCCATTGGCCCCGGACAACGGCGCGGCGTGGCCCCAACCCCCGCGCCCCAACCCCTGGAAGTGACCGCTGGTAGCCTCGACTACCTCGGCAAGGTGGGCCAGGTGCGGTACACCGACGCCGTGCGTATCGTCGATGGGCCTCGGCGGATGGAATGCAGCGAAGCGGAAGTGAAATTGGCGGAGGATGGCGGCATGGAATCGTTGGTCTGCCTGGGCAATGCCCGCCTGGATGATCAGGGGGAAGGGAAGGTTGTGATGGGGGAGCGCGCGGTCTACGATCCGGTGGCCAAAACCATCGAAGTGCGGGGCAACCCGGTCACCCTCAAGGACCGGGACGGTACCCAGGTGGAGGGGCGGCGGGTGATCTACGACCTGGAGAGCGGCAACGCCCGCTTCCTGGCCGCCCCCGCCCCCGGGCTTCGGATTCCGGAAGAGGACACACCGTGAGTCAAAAGCAAGCCCAAACCACCCCCACGACCGAAGGCAAGGCCGCCAAGAAGCCGGGCGATGGCACCAAGGGCGGCGCCGAGGGGTTCCCGGTCCTCTCGGCGGAGAATCTACGCAAGGTCTACCGTGGTCGGGCGGTGGTCAACGGGGTCTCCATCCACATCGAACCGGGGGAGATCGTCGGCCTTCTCGGTCCCAATGGGGCCGGCAAGACCACCACCTTCTACATGGTCGTGGGCCTGACCCCTCCCGACAAGGGAAAGGTCTACCTGGGAGAGGAGGACATCACCGACCTGCCCATGTATCTGCGGGCTCAACGGGGGATCAGCTACCTGCCCCAGGAGCCCTCCGTCTTTCGCAAGATGAAGGTGGAGGATAACCTGCGGACCATCTTTGAGACCCTGGACTTGCGCCGGGGCGAGCGGGAGCGGCGCATCGAGCAGTTGATCGCCGATTTCGGCCTGGAGAAAGTGCGGAAGTCACCCGGCTATGCTCTTTCCGGGGGCGAACGACGGCGGGTGGAAATCGCTCGCGCTCTGGTCATCGATCCATGGTATATCCTTCTGGACGAGCCCTTCGCCGGTATTGACCCGATCGCGGTGCTGGATATCCAGACCATCATCCGGCATTTGAAGGACATGGGCATCGGAGTGCTGATCACGGACCATAACGTACGGGAAACGCTGAAAATAACGGACAGGGCGTACATTATTAATAACGGTGAGATTCTGCGGACCGGCACCCCGTCGGCGCTCTCGTCGGATCCCCAGGTGCGCAAGATTTACCTGGGCGAGGAATTCAGGCTGTAGCGATGGCTCTCGAACAGAAACTATCTCTCAAGCTAGCCCAGAAGCTGGTGATGACGCCGTCCTTGCAGCAGGCGATCAAGCTGTTGCAGATGACGCGGATGGAACTCCAGGGAGTGTTATCGCAGGAATTGGTCGAGAACCCCATTCTTGAGGAGACCCCGGAAACCAGCACCGCCGAGGAGGAGGTCCGCCCCGAGGAGGAGGCCCGGGAGCGGGAGAAGGACGAGCTGGACCACCAGGAGTCCATGGAGAACATCGATCTCGAAGCTTATTTCGGCGATTACTACGAGAGTTCCGGCTACGCGTCCGTTCGCGAGCAGCGGGAAGCCCCCCCCCTGGAGAACACCCTCACCCATGAGCCGGATCTCTACGACCATCTGCTCTGGCAGATCAGCGTCCACCCGGATATCTCGCCGCGACAACGGGAAATCGCCGAACTGATCATCGGCAACCTCGATCCGGACGGCTACCTGGTGGCGAGCGTCGAGGAACTCCAGAATCCCGATCGCCTCGCCTGGAGCATCATGGCGGATCAGGAGGAGGACGAGGGCGACGGGGAGGCGGCAGAAGACGAGGCGCCCATCACCGCCGCCGAGGAGGCCCTGCTCCATGAGATCCATGCCGCTCTGACCGCCGCGGATGAGATGGTCGAGGCCAGGGGAGAAGACAGCGGCGAACCGGAGCCCCTCTATACCCGCGAGGAGGTGGAGGCAGTCCTCACCCTGGTGCGCGGTCTGGAGCCCCCCGGTGTGGCGTGCCGGGACCTGCGGGAGAGCCTGATCTTCCAACTGGATCTGGTGGCGCGGCAGTACCGGGAAGACTACGGCGAGGATGACGAGTACGAAGCCAATTACCACCTGGCGCGGACGACCCTCGAAGAGCATTGGGATCTGTTCGTGAAGCGCCAATTCTCCGCCGTCGCGAAGCAATTGCAGGTCCCGCTGAAAGATCTGGAGCCGGCGGTCGATCTGATCCGCACCCTGGAACTGCGCCCCGGGCGGCAGTACAACCATGATCGTCCCCAATACATCGAACCCGATGTGGCGGTCATCCGGGTGGGGGACGAGTACGTCATCCAACTCAACGATGACGGGATGCCGCGGTTGCGGATCAGTCGCGCCTATCGACGGATGCTCCAGAAGATGAAAAGTGAAGGCGATAACAACGATGCGCAGCAGTACATCAAAGATAAGATGCGCTCCGCGCTCTGGTTGATCAAGAGCCTCGACCAACGGCAACGGACCATCTACAAGGTGGCAAACTCCATCGTGCGTCAGCAGCAGGAATTCCTGGATCGCGGCATCGACCGGCTGCGGCCCATGGTGTTGCGGGATGTGGCCGAGGATATTGGGATGCACGAGTCCACCGTCAGTCGGGTGGTCGCCAACAAGTACATCAACACCCCCCGTGGCCTGTTTCCCATGAAATTCTTCTTCCACAGCGGGATCGACCGGGAGTACGGCGAGAACATTTCGTCGCTGACCGTCAAGCGGAAGATCCAACAGTCCATCGAGGCCGAGGATCCGAAGCGCCCGCTGTCCGATAGTGAATTGATGCGGATTCTCAAACGGGAGGGAATTCAAATCGCTCGCCGCACCGTTGCCAAGTATCGGGACGAGTTGAGCATCCCTTCCTCCACGGACCGCAAGCAGATCTTTTAGCCCCTGTCTTTTCGACGGGGTCATTCCACGAGGAGCCAAGCACAAGATGAATATCGAGTACGTCGCCCGGCATTACGAATTGGACGAGGCGATCCGGAGCTATACCGAAGACAAGTTGGAGAAGGTCATCAAGTTCGTTGAAGAGCCCGTAGAGATACGAGTTACCCTCGAAACACGCAAACACCAGCAGATCGCCGATCTCCACCTCTCCCATCGTTTTGGGGTGCTCCAGGCCACCGAAGAGACCGAAGCCATGCAGGACTCGGTCAATCTGGCAGTGGACAAGATCGAGAAGCAAGCGCGGCGGTCCCGCAAGAAGTTTCTCGGCCAACGTCGGCGCGCCGACCGGAGTGTGCAGGAGGAGTCTCGGTGGCCGATGGATGTGATCGAAGCGCCGTCGGAGCCCGCCGGGAGCGCGCCTCGCATCGTCAAGTCCAGCCACCTGCCCATCGAGCCCATGAGCCTGGATGCGGCATTCCAGCAACTGGCAGGGTTGAAGAATGACTTCATCATCTTCCGGGATCCCGCCAACGATCAGGTCAACATTCTCTACAAGCGGCGGGATGGCAACTTCGGCCTCCTGGTGCCCGAGTTTTAGGGAGCCGGGAGTGCCAGCGATGGACCTTGCCACCTACACGCGTCCCGAATTGATCTTTCTGGCCGTCCCGGGCCAGGAGGGTTCGGAGATCCTCGCTGTCCTGGCGGAGAGGTTGGCGGCCGCCGGAGTCGTGCCGGACGCGGTTCCGATCCATCAACTCTTGCTGGAGCGGGAAGCGCTCTGCTCGACCGGGATCGGTTCCGGGATCGCCATTCCTCACTGCAAGTTGAAGACCCTGCGCAAACCTGTCCTGGCGGTAGCGACCAGCGCCCAGGCCATCGATTTTAAGGCTCTGGACGGCAAACCGGTGCAGGTGTTTCTGCTCCTCGTCTCGCCGGAGGATGCACCCGCGGAGCATCTCCAGGTTCTGGCGGGAATCTCGAAATGGATCAAGGGGGACCCGACGGTCATCGATCAGATTCTCTCGGCCTCTGCCCCGGAGGCGGTCTTGCGTCTGCTCGGGAACGGGGATGAGGAGGTCGAGGGTCATGAGTGAGGGAGCGGCCTATGTCGAGGTCCACGAGTTGCTGGGCGAGGAAGTTAGCGATCTCCAGCTGGGCCTGCTGTGTGGCGAAACCCACCTGACGAATCGGATTACCCACCCCCGGGTGCAGAAGCCGGGTCTGGCCTTCGCGGGCTACTACCCGTATATCAAAGAGGGAAGGGTGCAGATCATCGGTGAGAGCGAGATGGAGTATCTCAAGACCCTGCCGCCGACGGAGCGCAGCGAGCGCTTTCGGGGCATCACGGCGTTGAAGGTGCCGGTGTTCGTGATCACCAAGGGGCTCGATCCCTTTCCGGAATTTCTGGACCTCTGTGTCCAGGAAGAACTGCCGGTGCTCTCGTCGCCGTCCCTTTCGTCCACGGTGATCAAGCGGATCAGCTACTTCTTGGAGGACCATCTGGTGCCCCGGACCCACGTCCATGGGGTGTTGTTGGAGATCTTTGGTATCGGGGTGCTCTTGATCGGGGGGAGTGGCGTGGGGAAGAGCGAGGCGGCTCTGGACCTGATCACTCGGGGCCATAGTCTGGTGGCGGACGACCGGGTGTCGATCCGCCGGTATCCGAGCGGGGAGTTGGAGGGGTATTCCAAGGGACTCTTGCATCATCATATGGAATTGCGGGGCCTGGGGATTGTCAATGTCCAGGACCTGTTCGGGCTCGCCGCCGTGCGGGAGAGGAAAGCCCTGGACCTGGTGATCGAGTTGGAGCGGTGGCAGGAGGACCAGGACTATGACCGATTGGGACTGGATGAGACGGTCTATCATATTCTGGAGACCCCGGTGCCGTACATTCGGATGCCGGTGGCTTTGGGGCGGAACATTTCGAACCTGATCGAAATTGCGGCCCGAAACCACGTCCTGAAACTCCAGGGGCACCATTCCTCGAAGGAATTGGTGCGGAAATTGGAGAAAGATCTTGAGCGAAAACGGGGCCGCTGAACCGTCCGGAGAACGGGCTCGCCTGGTGGTGATCACCGGCCTTTCGGGGTCGGGGAAGAGTACGGTGGCGAAGTGTTTTGAGGATCTGGGTTATTTCACGGTGGACAATCTGCCGCTGCCCCTGCTGCGCAACTTCCTCGACAATCCGGTGGCACTTGTCGATGGCAATCGTCGGATCGCCGTCGTAACGGATGTGCGCGCTCCCCGTTTCGCCGAAGAGTTCCCCACGTTGTTCGCGGACATAGATCGCCGGAAGATCGCACCCATGCTGATTTTCCTGGAAGCCTCCGACGAGGCGCTGGTCCGACGGTTCTCCGAAACTCGGCGTCCTCATCCGCTGGCCCAGGACGGCACCGTGATCCAGGGTATCCGCCGGGAACGAGAGCTTTTGGGCGAGTTGAGGGATCGGTCGGAGATGATCTTGGATACCAGCGAGTGGTCGATCCATCAGGTGAGAAGCCACATTTACCGAGAGTTGGCGGAGGTCCCGGAGGGGTACGGCACCTTGACGGTTTCGATCGTGAGTTTCGGCTTCAAGCACGGCATTCCCTACGGCACGGACATGCTCTTCGATGTGCGTTATCTGGCCAATCCGCACTTCATTCCCGGATTGCGGGAGCAGACCGGGCTAGATCGGGCCGTCCGGGAGTACCTGGAGGGCCATGAGGACTACCTGGAACTGGTGCAGCGCCTGGCGGATTTCTTGTTGTACCTGTTGCCGCTATACCGACGGGAGAACCGCAGCTATTTGTCGGTCGCGATCGGGTGTACCGGGGGTAAGCATCGGTCGGTGGCGATCAGCGAGGCCCTTTCCGCGCGGCTCGAAGCAGAAAGTTGGGCGATCCGCACGATCCATCGCGACCTGGCTCGCTGACTCCCCTGAATAGGGGGCAGGCGATTGTTGGCTTGGCTTCCGCGGGTCAAGGGCAGGTGACCAGTTCCCCGGCTACCACCACCCCAGTCCGCCGCCGCCGTCCCTGCTACCAGCCGCCCGAGGCGGGGGGATTCCTCCGGTGCACGCACTCCCGCTCGGACCTCGCAAGGCCTAAGGAATATCTCAGGTTCTTTGCATCCAGCGTCGGCAGGTGTTCTACCCCGTAGGTCGGCGGTCAGGAGGTGGCACAAAGGGCAACGCTGGTGGAAAACACCCCGGGGGAAAGACCGCCATCCGATTCCCTGAGGACAATTTCTGAGCTGCGGTGCGATAGGCCGCCACGAACTCTCGATACAGGGAACAATAGGCCTCGCGGACCCATTTCTGGGCGGCATGAATCCAGGGGACCCGAGTCTTCTGGAGTGGATTTCCACGCTGATGCGGGTGCTGTCTCAGGATGGCACGCCGCCCCAGGGGACGGGATCCTTGCGCGCGGTGCCGCTCCTGGGTCTCCTGGGTGATTTCTTGGGCGATGGCGCTTACCCGCTCTCGATAGTCAGTCGCCGAGAGATGAGCCCAGCAAGGAAGGGCGGCCAGATGGAGGACCTCCGCTTCTTCATGGTCGATGCGGCGAGGCTCACCTCTGCGCAATCTTGCGCGGTAGTACCCCGTCCCGTTGAACCAGACGCCCTCCAATGGGTTTCCACTGGCGATGGCCCGAGCCGCGTGGAGTCCTGGCCAATCCTGAGGCCTGGTCACCAGGCCTTCCTTGCAACCCTGGGCGAGGACATAGCGGAGGCGAGCCACCTGAGCTTCCTCCTCCTCAGAGATCGGGATAGCGCGATATCGGCCCTGCCAGAACTTGCCCTCCCATCCATGGAGGGGGCCGATTTGCCGGGCGATGTTGGAATTGATAAAGCCCATAAAGATGGCCAGCTGTTGGGCGTTTTCCACCTGAACCAGCAGGTGGGCATGGTTGGAGAGCACCGTCGGCGCCACCAAGCGGGCACCGGAAAGACGGACGCCCCGGGCCAGGATGCCGAGGATTCGTTGGTTGACGGTCTTCGAGGGGCGCAGTAGGGCTCGCCCCTGGAAACAGCGACTGACGACCTCAAAGAGACCCCCTCCGGGTTGCACATAGCGTAGTGGTCTGGGCATGTAGACCTCCTTTCGCTAGTAGAGACGGATTTTTTGGCACCCAGCACCCCCCTGAAAATCAAAAAAGTTGGAAAGTTGTCGGCTGACGATTCCACTTCAACACTCGGCTGGCACTTGGAATTTGCTAGCATCCGGCCACTATGAGCATCCTTATCCTGACCCACGGCGACCTGGGCCGCGAACTCCTGACCGCCGCGCGGACCATCGCCGGCGATCTTCCCGACGCTGCCACCCTCTGCCTCGAATGGGACGACACGCCCGAGCAGGCTGATGAAAAATTGGCGGCAGCGATCCAGTCGCTGACCCAGGCGGCGGCCCGAAACGGCGGCGGCGAACGGGGCGGTGTCCTGATCCTCACCGATCTCTACGGCTCCACACCCACCAATGCAGCCCTCAAGCATCTCGCACCCGGGCGCATCGAAGTCCTCACCGGGGTCAATCTCCCGATGGTCGTCCGCCTCGCCTGCGCCCATCGCCGCGACCTCGAGGTCGGAGAACTGGCCCACTGGTTACAGAAGAAGGGCCGCGATGCCGTCTGCGTCGCCAGCGATCGCATCGGGTCTCGCTCCCGTCCCCCCCATCCCACGTCGATCGCCCCCTGCGGGGAGGACGAAGCATGAAGGAGTGCCAAGTAGAGATCCTCAACAAGCGAGGACTCCATGCCCGGGCCGCCGCCAAACTGGTCAACCTCGCCAGCCGGTTCGCCAGCGAGATCAATCTGATTGCCGATGGGGAAGAGGTCGAGGGCAAGAGCATTCTCGGCATCCTGATGTTGGGCGCCGGTCAGGGGTCGCATCTCACCCTGCGCTGCGACGGCACGGACGAAACCGAGGCCACGGAGGCCATCGCTCAACTCTTCGCCAACCGCTTCGAGGAGACGGATTGATGCCGGATACCCCGATGCAGATTCTCGAAGGCCGCGGGGTCTCGGAAGGGGTCGCCATCGGCCACGCCGTGTGCATCCAGGGCCACATCCGGGAGGTATACCGATTTCCCCTGCCGGAGGGGCGCCTCGAAGACGAGGTCGAGCGCTTGAACCAGGCGGTCCGGCAGGCGGAGGATGAACTCCAGCAATTGCGGAGTCAGGGGGCTCCAGGAGTGGAGGAAGATCTGGGCGGCATCTTCGAAGCGCACCTGCTCATGCTGCGCGACCCGGCCTTCCTCGACCGGGTGATCGAGCACATCCGCCGGGAAAAGGTCAACGCCGAGTGGGCGGTTCACCGCACTGTAGAGGATATCGCCAGGCAATTCCGTGAATTGGATAACGAGTATATACGGGACAGAAATCAAGATGTCCTGGATGTGGGGGGCTATCTCCTGCGCATTCTACAGGGAATCTCCCATCACGAATTGTCGGAAATTGAAGGCGACATCATCATCGTCGCCGATGACCTGCCCCCTTCCGAGGCGATTCGACTCGGTCGGCAGGGGATCATTGGCTTCGCCATCGAAGCCGGTGGGCGCACCTCCCACACCACGATCGTGGCGCGATCTTTGAAGATCCCCATGGTTACCGGGCTCACCGGAATGACCGAAATGCTCACCGACGAGGACCCGGTCATTATCGATGGCAAGAACGGCAAGGTCGTCCTCCATCCAACGAAGTCCTCCTTGCGCGAGTATCAGTCCAAGGTGCACGCTTTCGAGCGCCAGGAGACCGATCTCCTGGCCACCCGAGATCTGGTGGCCAGGACTCTGGATGATGTGCCGATCCAACTGCTCGCCAATATCGACCTG
>Ga0055474_10000139_pt1 | contig 16021 bp, 15 predicted proteins | sample Muzzi_PWA_D1_FD_57680 | JGI IMG/M metagenome (GOLD analysis project Ga0055474, IMG submission 57680) | Wetland microbial communities from San Francisco Bay, California, USA, that impact long-term carbon sequestration - Muzzi_PWA_D1 | ecosystem: Environmental > Aquatic > Marine > Wetlands ... | reverse complement strand
TGATGCACCGATGATGACGCTCTCCGGATTGCCGAAGCCTTCGCCTTCGAAGACCGGCTGGCGTCCTGCAAGGGTCATCTGGCACTCAGCAATACTGCTGAAACGCGCCTCTGCAGCCTGACCTTCGGGCGAGGCGTTGTATTCATCGTATCCCTGGCCGAAAGCATTCATGTTTTCATTGTTGTTGAACCACATGAAATCGACGTCCGGCGTACCCGCGATCGGTGTCCAGACGAATGCATCAGTCGTCTTGATGCCGGCTTTTTCCATCTGTTCGACGTAAAAGTCTCTGGCGCTCATCAGATCATCCATGTCGGAGTCACCAGTGAAACTGCAGGCGTAGACTTCGCGGATCATTCCCGTTTCTGCGGCTATCGAAGCGGAGCAGAAAAAGAGGCTGATGGCGATAAATCCCGTACGCACCATGGCGCGGGTTGGGTATATAGGTAGCTTCACGATATTCTCCTTTAATCAGTTGGCGTGAGCTCAGCGATTACTGGAGATCTGACATCCATGCGCAGCACTACGCAGCCGCACATGCGGCTGCTTTTGCATTCATGTCAACGATATCAATCTCTCCCCGCGCATCAGTGTCTGACATTTGACAAGTTAATACCAGCACTATCTCAAGACGCAGTTCAGGATCCATGCCTGGGGCCTCCGGGTTGTCGATAATCGTGTTATTGAAAGTAGACGTCTGCACGTGCAGCTTACGATGCAGTGCAGCAAAGAACTGCTGGTAGAGCTCCGGGGTATGTTCCACATCCAGCCCCAGGCTCAAATTCATGCGCACTCGAAAGCGGCTTTCATCCTGCTCTCTGATCAGGACCGAGAGCGATGTACGGCCGCCCAGTGGATTATCGCGCGCAGTACTCTGATAGGCGGTTATGGTGCCCAGCTCCGGATCAATATCGACAATCCGGAAATGATAGTCCTGCAACGTACTGATGACTGCGACTACCACAGCCTGATAGCTCGCCGCGTTCATATCACGCGTCTGGATGGTTCTTGCCTGAAGCTGATTCTCCACCGCCGCCACGTGCGGATCATATTCAGACGTGGCGCAGCCTGTCAGCATTGAGGCGAACAGCAGTGTCATAAAAAACGGTTTCATGGCTGGTTCTCCCTGAACAGTTCACGGTCGAGATGGGTGAAAAAATCCTGATAAAAGTCCGTTTCAACGGGACTGCTCTGCAGATCTGTCGATGAGTTGGTCGCCGCCTCGCCGATACTGAGGCGCACCTGATAACCGGCGGTCTGCCCCGCCACCGGGGCGATGCTGATTGTCAGTTGTTGCGGTGTGCACCGGCAGCCTGCCCATGAGGGTTGGGCGACCAGCAGCCCAGGCTCACTTTCGCTTTCGGAAACCAGATAGCGGATGTCCTGCAGGATGGCGAGGCTGGCCTGTAGCAGCTGTTTCGGATCCCCGGTCTCGTAACGGCGGCTCTGCAGCTGTTCTGCAGCGCCGTCCACCGGAATGAATTCCGCACCCGATGCAACATTAGCGTACATACAGGCTGAAACAACAAACCAGGCTGCCAATCCCAATATGGATGTGGTCGGTCTCATTGTGCCTCCTCCATCTGCCGGGTGACGGAGCGGCGCAGCAGAGTCCTGAATGTCTGTTCTGCGTCGGGGTCCGGGTGATCGAAGGTGGCACGGACAGCAACGCTATCGCCTGAGGTCTCTTTCACAGATACCGTGATCGCGTTGCCGAGACACGTCTGTCGCCACCGTGATGCTGCAATGAAATTTACCGGTTCAATGACCCGCAGTGTGGACGTTGCGGACACCAGACCCAGATCGCTGTTGAGTTCGCTGATACTGCATTCGAGATCCATCAGTACGCCGGTGACATGCACGCAGGCACTTTCAGCATCCATATCCCGAAGTATCGTGGTCTCGAGTTGGCGCTGCGCGGCAACATCCGCGAGCTTGGCAAAGGGATTGGTTACAACCGGTTGACTGGTACAGGCAGTCAGCAGCACCAGTCCGGGCGCAAGTAAAGCCCTCATAGTATTTCCACCTCCAGATAGATTGCTTTCGACAGCTTGTCGAAGAAGTCCTGGTAGACGCGCGGGAGTTCGGTGTGATCGGCAATTATGAAACCCTGATCGTAGATCATGTCTCGATCCAGACTGATCCGTACCACCGTGGCGTTGCCGTCATCAGACTCACTGACCAGCAGACTGACGTGAATGACCTGGCTGATCTGTTCCGGCAGATCTGTCGTCATGTCCTGCCCGGCAATCAGTGATCCCACCAGGGAAAGTGCCACAACCGCTGCCTCGGCGACGGCATGAACAGCGCCGGCACCTTCCACATCGGCATTCTTCTCACCAATCAGCAGACCGAACTGTTTTTCCCCGCCGGTGATGCTGAAACCCATGTCCTGAAGCGCAGCAGCGCCGGCAAACAGCACCTCGTCCTGATTGCCGGTCGGAAAAACCCGTGTCTGCTCCGCCACGTCACCGGGATCCGTCGGATTTAGCTGAAACAGCGGGGACATATCCAGTGGTTCGGTTTGTGCAGCCCGGCACAGCTGGGGTGCTGCGCAACTCATGAGCAGAATCAGCAGAGTTGCAACAGGTCTGGCCTTCATCGCAACCTCCCCGGCTTCAGAAGCGAGACGCATGATAGGAGTAGTCTCGAACCCGCCTGTCACTGTCGAAGCGCACGATGATGGTCAGGGTTCGCTGACTGCGGCGGCTGGCGCCGGACCTGTGTTCGAGGCTTGGTAAAGCGCCGCCAGCGACGGAATCACCGCCTGCGCCCATCAGGGCAATCAGCCCGACTCCGCTCTGTGACTGCACATACTCGGTGCCGACCCGGTCGTAAACCCAGACTTCATTGCGCTCCGGATCTGTGGAAATGATGTTGGGGCTGCCCAGCGCGGCGAGAATCTCAGCGCCGGACATGCCCTCACGGACATTGCGTTGTACCGCGGCTACCGTGAGTTGTTCCTCTTCGTAGGCGTTGATGTCCTGCTGATGCTGCGCTGCCGAAGTACACCCCGCGCCCATCAGGGAGATCAGGGTTATGCCAATCAGGTTCTTCATCGTCTTTACCTTCAGTTGAGCCGTTTCGGGCTGTTGGGAATCAGCTTGCACCGGGGCTGCCTGAGGGATCCTGAAGACCAGGTAATTTTTCTTCTAAATTTCCTTAGGGTTTCTTAACTCATTGATATAAAAGTTGTTTATGGAGGTCAGGCGAAAACGATCTGATGACCTTTGTTGTCATATCCAGCACCTCCTACAGTCGTCTTCGCTGTTAAATCAGGTCCCGCTGTTTCTGGCGCCAGCGGTAACGAAGAGACGATTCCGGCGGCAGTTCAGGGTATCAACAGCGCCGCGACGAAATCGGCATGCGCTTCTATGACTTCCGGGTCACGGGGATCAACTCCGGTCAGGCGCTGACAGTTCGCAGGAACGGAAAAGATCAGGGAGCCCGCCCCGAGCAGTGCAAATACTGCGTGCGGCCACTTGCTCGGGTCATTTCCCGCGACCCGAAGCAGCCCCATCTGCTGCATCACCTCGAAAGCCGGTCGGATATGAGTCTTCACAAGCCATTCCGTTCGCTCATCGAACCGGTGCCCCTGATCAACAATAAAGCGGAAGAACTCCGGGTGAGCAGCCATCGTGCGCACATAGGTACGGATCAGCTCCCGTGCCTGCTCTTCCGTGCTGGCCTCCGGCATCCGGGTCAGATGCTCCATGACACCTTCCCGCAGCGTCGTGAATACCCGATCAGCCGCCGCGCGCCAGAGCGCATCTTTGTTGCGGAAATGGTAGGTAAGCAGACCCTGCTCCACGCCCGCTCTGCGGGCAATTTCTCGAGTGCTGGCGGCATCGAAACCACGGTCCGCGAACGCGGCAACAGCTGCCTCCACGATTCTGCTGCGCGTCGCGTCAGCGTGTGCAGCCGGCTGCCGCTTCTTCCTGATTTTCGACATTGGGACAATTTATGTCAGTTGACATATTCTTTGCAAGGTGTATTTTGTCACATGACCTAATTGATCAGGAATACACAGATGGAGCTCTTTCGACCTGACCCGGTTTCAATTCCCCATCAGCTCCGCGCGTTATCAACCATTGCCCGCACTGCCCGCGATGGCTTTGGCCTGCCCCAGCAGGCGCTGCTGCGCGCGATGCGAGATGTGCTCTTCCCTGCAACACAAAACCTCGAAAATCTGCAACCCATATCACCCGCCGAGTTGGCCGCGCACCTCAATGACGATGATCAGGCATTGCAGCTGATTCGCCTGATGACTGTGCTGTGCGTCGCGGATGGGCTGCCAAGCCGCGAGCAGGTGTCCCTCGTGGCAGATTTTGCCGAAGCACTCGCGGTGGAAGAGCCTGCGGTAAAGGTCATTACCTATCTCGCGAAAGGTCAGCTGCTTCGCTTTCGGCTCGCCTTCCTGCGCCGTTCGCACATCCGACATTACTTCCGCAACACCTATCGGATGACAGGCGGCTTCCTGCCCGTGTTCATCGCGGTGCTCCGGTTCCGTGGCGTACTGAGTAAGGACGAAGCGACGGTGTCACGCTTCGAAGCCCTCGAGATGCTCCCCCGGCAGACGCTCGGCTACCAGTTCTACCGTCACTGCCGGGATGCAGGAATTGCGTTCCCGGGTGCAAAGGAAGGATTTCCGGAAGGGGCAATCTTCCATGATGTGACTCACGTGCTGAGCGGCTACGACACGTCGGCACAGGGCGAGCTCAAGAATGCGGCTTTTCAGGCCGGGTATACCAGGGACGCACACGACTTCTTCACCTGGTTGATTGCGATGGTCCTCCACGGCGCTCGAGTCAATCTGACCCCGTTTCCCATGCCGAACATCAAAGGTCTGCTGGCCGAGGAAGGGTTAGCCGAAGATATGCTGACAGAACTTGCACGAGGCACTTCCGTGAAAGTGGATCTCGGCAATGCCTGGAACTTCTGGGACTATGCAGAGATTCCGCTCGACGACGTCCGCAAGCAGCTGGGTATTCCTGCGCGACAGACTGTCCGGATGGCCTGAAAGGAGCGAATTGGAGCGCAAGCGGACATCATGGTGGAATTCTCACAGACCCGTGCACGCCACCAGATATGGAGCAGCCACGGGTCGAGACCTGCCACGTACCTCGCTCAGGCGTCGCAATAGACCTTGCGGAAGGCGTCCGGAGTCAGATCACGCTCGGGCGTCATCCAGTATCTGACTCTGGGAAAATCCCGATCCAGTTCAACCCCGAATTCACTCTCGACACACAATTCTTCGTGACTCACCACCTGTGGTGAGTTCGGCTGACCGTCTTTCAGTACATCTTTGAAAATCAGCTGGACTTTGCGCCAGTCGCTGTTGAACAGTGTCCGCAGATGCGGGAGTACTCGTGTACGCACGACGGTCATCAGTTCCTGATAGCTCTGGATGTCCATGAAGTAACCGTGGCCGAGTCGGTGTTCCGGCCCCACCAGCATTTCCAGGCGCCGGTTGATGGTCAGCATCAGTGAGCGCAGGTCGATCCTGCCACCTTCGCCGTCCGGAATGGTGCCGAGCTGGTCGTCACCGCGAATCATCGAAGCATCAGGGTCCAGCTCATCGATCTGAAACCGGCGATTCAGGATTTCTGTCCTGCCCGGACTCAGAGTATCCGCTGAATTGAGCGTGCCGATCAGATACAGATTGGGGGGCACGCTGAACTGCTCGCCGGACAGCGGCATGGTCACGGTTACGGCGTTGGAAGCACCTGTCCGCTTGTCAGGTTCAATGAGCGTTACCAGTTCCCCGAAGATCTCGTCCACGTCGCCTCTACCGATCTCGTCGATGATCAGCACGTACTTCCGCGACTCCACCTGAGTGCGTTCGACCAACCTTACCAGGTCGGGCAGGTTCAACAGCGAAAGGTCAATTTGATAGAGCATTCGCGGCAGGAATTCCTTGCGGGCGATACGACTCCACGGCAGTGGTTGATCCGGAATGAACAGCCAGTCCACGGGGCGACACTGCGGGTAGGTGTTCTGGCCGACACTGGCTTTTGGACGATAGCCACCGGATATCCGACCGATGCCTCGACAGGCCGCTGCGCTGTCCACCAGAATCACACAATCACCGGTCTTCACTTTGTTAACCAGCGTGTCGATGGCCGATACGGTTTCATCATCAGGCGCTTGTCCGGTCTTTTCGGCCAAACGGGTCGTGACCGCGGCACGGTTGCCGCAGCCGGTAAAGTCGACACCCCCCGAAGCTGAACAGGAGATCAGCCCACCTTCCAGCAGGTCACTGTATACAGCACCATCATCACTATCCGCATCGGCCTGAGGCGTTAGTTTCCATATGGTGGCGCTGTTGAAATCCAGTTCGAGTTCCGGCTGATGCTGATCAGTTCTGGCCTGAGCAGCCATCTGCATGAAAACGCCAGGCCGGACTGCGGTACCAGCCCTGACTCCGGAATCTGTCGCTGCTGCCGAATCTTCGACCGGTTCAGGAAGGTCTTCCCGGCGTTCCATGAAATCGGCGTAACAGAAAGAAGGATGGAATGTAACCAGGCGGATCCTTCCTTCTGCCTGTAGTTGTTCATACCGGTCCCGGAGCCGTTCATGCCCGCCAGAAGCCGCACCGTCGCAAATCTCTACGGCTCGCACCATGGCAGTGTGGGTCTTTCCGCAGCCGCTGGGTCCGCTGAGAATCTGAGCAACGGGGTGGTTGATGTGTTTTGCGATCGCGGCTGCCGGTAGATCTTCCTGTTCTGGAAGTGACACATGCGGCAGATGGCGATTGCTGTCCTGCCGGTAGGCTTCGTCGAAGATCCGCACCAGGGCTTCGGGTGCTTCCGAGAGGTAGGCGCCGCGATTCAGCGTGAGCTGGCGATTAAAGAACAGCGACTGATAGCGATCCGCGAGTTGCCGCAGCTTGTCCTGAAATTTCGAACCAAGCAACAGTGTGCTCTGGCTGAGTATCGGTGTTACTTCGGCAAACTCAGTCAACTGCAGGCGATAGCCTGTGTATCCGGCCCAGGGGGAGTCATCAGGACAGACGTAGTCCTCATCAATCTCTCCTTCTACCCGCGAAACGCCGGTAATCCCTTCATTGTCGGTAAAGTGGAAGACCACATCGCCGGGCTCCACTTCCCGCAGCATGGCTACCGAGTCTGCCCCCTCCGGGAGGGTCTGACGGGATATCCAGAGGGCACGCTCCAGGCTATTGGGCGCGTTCTGACCGTCGGGAAGGTCCTGTGGAGCACTTTTCTCTACCCAGAACCGCTGTTCCGACGCGATCACGTCACCATGGCTGGCGCTGTGACGCCAGCTGCTTACCAGCGGTTCTTTCAGAAACGACAGCGTCTGCCCTTCATTAAGATCCTGCAACTGCTTGCGGATGCCTGCCAGTTCCGTATCGAGACGGGTGATGGTCCAGCGACGAGTTTCTTTCCGTGGAATTCCGCTGAAGGTTTCGACGATCCGGCGCTTGTCGCGCAGGGTAAAGATGGCATTGAAGTACTCAGGAAACAGCAGATAACGAAGTACGTGGCTGAGCTGCGGGGACTCGTCGCCGGCTGCCTCGTCCAGCATGTGTGCAGTTGCCCATGGATCACCGAGCAATGCTGCCCGATCGGCACCGCTAAGCTTCTTGATTCCGACCACGGCTTTGATGAGAAACTTCAACTCGCTGGAACGTCTGGCGCTGAAAAGCAGTCCAAGACCCCCATGTCGCGGCAGACCCATGTCGCCAAGTAGCGGGTGTGAAGGAGAGAGATTGTGTCCGGACCATTCGTAGATGATCCGGATCAGATCAGTTTTGCGGGTGTGGTTTATGCAGGCGGGACCGGCGAACAGGTAGACCAGCCAGAAAAGCTCTGCCGCCAGCCGTACCACCACTTCGTCCAGACCGCGCAGTTGTTCCCCAAGCGACTCGAGTCGACGCAGATCAGATTGCCGGTTGGTCAGCGCCACCCAAAGCGCTCGCAGATTGTCCATGGTCCACACGGCATCGTCGCTGAATAGCGCCGTGTCGTTCTGCAGTGCCCGTTCCCGCAACTGCGATACGGCGTCCTGAATGGCCTGGTTGGACTCAGTCATCCAATACTCCATTCAGCCTAAAGATGTGATACAGATCACCAAGATTATGGTTTGCAGTCAGAGACACGGGCGAAGGTCACCGAGAAGTCCGTTTTCAAGGGAAATTTATAGCGTAAACGTTCAGGCGCGGCTGTTATGGGTATCTCAATAAGAAGAAATGATCGGCTCCGTCGTTACGCAGTGAGGGGTGCGTAAACCGAAAATGAGAGTTACAGCTTGTCGCTTCCGGATGGATAGCAGACGTCATACTGTGCGGCGCCTTAGCCCGCGATCTGGACTTTCCACAGTCCACTGAATCGAGACAGGACGCTGGAACGCACTCCGAGTAAACACATCGATACGAGACAAACTTCCCACATCTCCCTGATACGGTTCTTCAACAGCCATTCTGTATTCGTCGATAGACACCTGTTTGTGCGAGGGGAGTTAACCGTCGAGCGCGAACGCAATCAGATAGTCGCTCGCTGGCGTACCCAGCGCCCAGTGGCCACCCGCGGCAATCACCACGTATTGTTTACCATCGCTGCTCAATCGGTAGCTCATCGGCGTGGCCTGTGCCGCCGTCGGCAGCCGGGCTCTCCACAGCTCTTTGCCACTGTCGGTCGCGAACGCGCGGATATAGTGATCGGCCGTTGCGGCAATGAACGTCAGTCCGGAACCGGTCATCAGTGGTCCGCCGATGTTCGGTACTCCATCGATGTACCAGAAAGGAAACGGGGCGATGTCCCGCGACGTGCCGAGGGGCACTTCCCACAGGTGATCGCCGGTCTGCAGGTCGACGGCTGTCAGAGTGCCCCAGGGTGGCGGTGTACAGGGCACACCCAGCGGAGAGAAAAATCCGATCCAGCGCAGGTCGCAATAGGGTGTCCCTTCCTGCGGCTCAATTGAGCCGTACTTGGACGCCAGCGGGTCGGCGCGCCGTTTTGCTTCGGCAGCCTCGCACTCCTGACGGGGGATCAGTTGAATGATGCTCGCCATCCGCAGCGTGTTGATGACCAGCACGTTGCGCTGTGGATCGATAGCCGGGCCACCCCAGTTATTGCCACCGGCTGCGCTCGGATAGTGAATACTGCCCTGCAGCGACGGTGGTGTGAACAGCCCTTCCGAGCGCAGCGACTCCACCTCTCTGCGGCAGGCACCGCGATCCCAGAAGGTGAAGCCCCAGGCGTCTTCGGGACCGAAGCTGGTCGGATGCAGTGACGCCGGTTTTGTGGGAAACGGCTGTGTCGGAGAGGTGTAATCTCCGGCTACGGCACCCTGCGGTACGGGGCGTTCTTCAATCGGAAACAGAGGCTCGCCGGTCTCGCGGTTCAGCAGAAACAGATTGCCGGTTTTTGTGGCCTGCGCCAGGGCTTTGATGGTTCTGCCGTCCTGTTCGAAGTCGAAGAAGGTCGGCTGGGCAGGCAGATCATAGTCCCAGATGTCATGGTGCACGGTCTGAAAATGCCACACTACTTCGCCGGTCTCAGCCGACAGAGCCACGACACTGGCTGAGTAGTAGTCGAGCCCATCGCGGTGCCCACCGTAGTAGTCGGGCGACGTGTTGCCCGTCGGCAGATACACCAGGCCGAGTTCGGGGTCTGCCGAGATGATCGACCACACGTTTGTGGTACCACGCTGATACCGTTGATCGCCGGACGCGTCGAGTACGGGTTCCTGACCGGGCGGAATCGGATCCCAGTACCATTCGAGCAGACCGTTACGGGCGTTGTAGGCACGCACCACACCGCCGGGTACCGTGGTTTTCACATTGTCTGCGACGCTGCCGCCAACCACGATGCGATCGCCTATGATGGCCGGTGGCGACGACAGACCGTACTCAGCAAGCTGATGTTCGCCCAGGCCCTCGTGCAGATCGATCTGGCCGTTCACACCAAATGTCTCGCACGGCTCGCCGGTCTCTGCGTCGAGCGAGAGCAGACGGCCGTCACCGGTGCCGCTGATGATGCTGTCGCGACAGACCTGGCCGGGTGCTGCCTGGTCGTCGTGCCAGTGACTGACCCCACGGCAGTGCTGCAGCATGTAGGAATTTTCTTTGAGCTTCGGATCGAACGCCCAGATTTCTTCACCAGATTCTGCATCCAGAGCGATCACACGATTGTAAGGCGTGCAGATGTAGAGACGGTCTTTGACGAGAATCGGTGTGAGCTCGAGCGAGGTCTGCACCGGCTCGCCTTCAACAAGCCCATCCACGGTATTGCCGCCGTCGTGATAGTCACCGGAGCGGTAGCTCCAGGCCACTTCGAGATCCTGCACGTTGTCCGGCGTGATCTGGGTCGCGGCGCTGAAGTGGCCGCCGCCGGGACCGGCGCCGTAATACGGCCAGTCGGCGGTGGGGCCGGAGTAGTCGATCGGGTCAGGCGCCCGACCGCAACCAGTAATGAGCAGAGCAGCAAGTAACAACGCACCGGTGGTGCGAACCTGGATCCCCATCTTCCGTGTCTCCCCATGGTGATGACGGCAACAGACTTTGCGCAATGCGCGGCAGGCGTGAGCCAAGTCGGAATCACCGTACCTTCGAGAATAGCTGACGATGACTGCGATTAACAATTCTGTCGGTACAGAGTCGTCTCTGGCGTGAATGGGCCATCCTGGACTATGGTGAGACCCGGGATCGATATCATGGAAGAGGAGTCCGAGGTGACTGATACAAACACCCTTGGTGTCATCATTGCGACTGAAGCGATGCCTGAACCTGCGTTATCCGATTGTGTATGCCGACTGGAGCAACAGGGTTACGAAAGCCTGTGGCTGCCGGAACTGTTCGGTCGCGAGCCTGTAGCGAGCGCCGGTTTTCTGCTGGCCCGGACCGAGCGTCTGCGGATAGCCACCGGTATCGCTAATGTCTACATCCGCGACGCCCATGCGATGGCGCAGACGCGACGCACCCTGGCAGAGTTGTCCGGCGGACGTTTCATGCTGGGGCTCGGTGTCTCCAACCCGGGGCTGAATGAAACCCGTGGCCACGAGTGGCAACCGCCGCTGCCGAAGATGCGTCGCTATCTCGATGCAATGGACGCCGCTGCAATCGATTCACCCGCGCCGGCCCAATCCGCACCACTTTACATCGCCGCGCACGGTCCCAAGCTGCAGGCGCTGGGTGCTGCACGCACGGACGGCATCATCACCTATCTGATGCCGCCGGAACACACAGCATCGTCAAGAAGCCGTATCGGTCCGGATACCGAGTTGACGGTGGTCAGCCCTCTTCTTGCTGAGACGGACCCGGAGCTTGCCCGCAGCAAGGCCCGCAAAGCATTACAGTACTACGTGACTCTCGACTACTACCATCGTGAATGGGCAAAGCTGGGTTTCACAGCCGCTGATTTCGCAGACGGCGGCAGCGACCGGCTCATCGATACGCTGGTCGGCTGGGGCGATGAGGCCGCACTGCGCGAACGGCTGGCAGCTTATCGTGAGGCCGGCGCCAGCCGCATCGTTATCATGCCCTGGGATCTCGCCCGCAGCGATGGCGCCGACACACTGTCGGTGCTGGCGCCGAATGGATGAAGCCGCCTGTGTTCAGGTGCCGGCAACCCGGCGCTTGACCTCAGGCACTACGTCCCGGAACAGACGCTCCAGACTGCTGGCCATCTGTTCTGCCCGCAGACCGGGTGGCACCGCCATGGTGACGATGTCGGTGATGCCGAATTCCGCAATGAATGCCAGCAGTTCTTCCACGCACTGATCCACGTCACCGATGACCCAGGTCTGAGGTATCGGCTCTCCAGGCTCACCGAAACCTTCACCGCTCTCTTCGAAGAATTTCTGATACAGCGCCATGCGGTAACGTTCCGCCGCACGCACCACCGGCCAGTCGGTGTTGCGATTGTCAGTCACGAGAATGCTGCGGATGATCCCGACGCGGTAGTCCCGCGGATTACGTCCACTGCCGGTGAGTGCTTTGACCCAGGGATCAAAAGATCGATGACGCAGGCCCTGGGGCAGGAAGTTCGTGTTGTAGTGGGCAGCGCGTAGCGCCCCCGGCTCTGACATGGCCGCGATCCACAGCGGCGGGCCACCTTCCTGCACATAACCCGGTGTGATGATCACGTTTTCAAACTGATAGCGTTTGCCGGAATAGCTGAACCGCTCGCCCTGAAAACAACGCTGCAGAACTTCGATGCCTTCGTTCATCAGCGATACCCGATGGCTGACCGGCAGACCGAATCCGCGGAACTCGTGAGGGGCATAACCCATGCCCAGCCCGAGTTCGACCCGGCCACCGGACAGGTTGTCCAGCACCGCGAGATCTTCCGCCAGGCGCACCGGGTGATTGAATGGCATCAGGCAGATGTCCGTGCCAAAGCGTACGTGTTCGGTGACCGATGCCATCGCGCCCGCCACCGGCACCCAGCTGGGCAGGTAACCATCGTCGACAAAATGATGTTCGGTGAACCAGACGAGATCCGCGCCGATACTATCGAGCCAGCGTACCTGTTCGAGGATTTCCGCATACAGATGCTGATCGCTTACCCCTGAGTCCGGCGGGTTACGGAAATCATAGCTCACGCCAATTCGCAGTTCGGGCACCTCTTCCTCCTTCCTATGATATCCATGAGCGCCTCACCCCAGATGTAGTTCCAGGCGACCGCCGCCTCGATGCGCGCCCGTCGACTCCGCCGGCGGCATCAGCTATTCCTCATCATAGCCCTGCTGGCTCAGCCCTTCTTCAAGGTAATCCGCCAGCAGCGGCGTGGCGATCAGATAATCGGCTGTGCTGACGCTGTCGGCCTCTGCGGCATAGGCCAGGGATTCCTGCCATTCATCCAGGTCGTAATCACCCCGCCCGAGCCACATCAGCGCCACCAGCGTGCGCTGCTGATCCGGCTCGAGATCTTCGATCAGATTCCTGAGCTCCGAATAGCTGGCGTCACCGTGATACTCGGTGAGACGCTCGAAAGCCTGATCGTCACTCAGGGATTCCGGCTCCAGTTCAGCGTCCATGGAAGCTTCTGTCTGGAATTCCCGGACCTGAGCGATGATGTTCCGCACGCTCTCCGGATTGAGATCGATCATAGCGTTTCCCCGTCTTCCGTCGCATTTAAGAGTGTAGTCCCACCTGCTCTCGCTGCCTCTAGGTAGATTCCCAAATTCGCAACGCGATCAGCATCGTTATGCCGAGCGACACAGCCCATCGAAGGACAGTGCCCGGGAAGTGGCACAGCTTGATACCCGGATGGGGCGGTCGGTACCCGACGTGATTACTTAGCGGTGACTACGCCGGGTTAATTGACGCCACACGACTGGAAATCTCCACCGGATGCGCCGATGATTCCATCATGGCAGCAATTCCACACTACTTCGTCGCCTACCTGACGCGCGCAGCGCGAATTCTGCGCTCGCCCGGACTGATGGCGACGCTGATACAGCAGGCCAGCAGCAAACTGCAGGCGGAAGGATCCGTATCCACCGCGATGAACAGTATCCGTTCTGATCTGTTAACCAGTCTGTCGCTTGTTCGTGCCTGGCTCTCAGGTCGTTATACCGGTGTATCGTCCCAGTCGATCCTGCTCGTGGTCGCCGGTCTGGCATATCTGCTCACACCCGTAGATGCCATACCCGATACACTCCCCGGTATCGGACTCATCGACGACGTGACCGTGCTCAGCTTCGTGTTCAGCCAGTTAAAACAGGAACTTGCTCAGTTTCAGCATTGGCTGGAGGAGTCAACGAACCGCGCTCAGCCGGCCGCACCAGCCGCTGACTGATCAACCGGCACGTTCATGCGGGTGCGCTGCGTTGTCTGCTGCGTAGCATTCGCCTTCGACTCAACACAGTCTTCAGGGTATCTTCAGTTCAATTCAGGGGAGACATCAATGGAAGAGACATCGGCGAAAAGCCCACCGCCTCTGGGCCTGGGCCTCAAAGTCGCCTACGGCTTTGGATCCGTTGCCTACGGTGTCAAGAATGGCGGCTTCGACTATTTCCTGCTGCTGTTCTACAGCCAGGTTGCCGGTCTCGACGCCCGGCTGGTTGGTATTGCCATCACCACCGCGCTGATCGTCGATGCCATCAGCGACCCGATCGTAGGTTACTGGTCCGATAATCTGCGCTCGCGCTGGGGGCGCCGTCACCCGTTCATGTACGCCTCGGCGTTACCTATCGCATTCAGCTACTTCATGGTCTGGAATCCACCGGTGGACGAATCACAGACCGCCCTATTCCTGTACCTGCTCGCATTCGCAGTCATCATCCGAACCTTCATCACCGCCTATGAGACACCGTGTTCGGCGCTCGCACCGGAACTGACATTCGACTATGACGAACGCAGCAGCCTCCTCAGCTATCGTTCTTACTTCGGCTGGACCGGCGGCAACTCGATGACCGTGCTCATGTTCTTTTTTCTGTTTCCGGCGATGGCCACCGAAGCAATCCCGGACGGCCGGTTCAATCGCGAGAGCTACGCCCTGATGGGCATTATCGGATCAGTGCTCATGCTGGTGTCCATTCTGGTCTGCGCCATCGGAACACACAGCAGAATTCCACATCTGATGGCACCGCCACCCCAGCGAAAAATAACGCTCGCCACCATTTTCAAAGAGATTCTCGAGACACTGTCGAACCGTTCGTTCATCAGCCTGTTCGTCGCCTCAATATTCAGCGCCGTGGCGTCCGGGCTTGCAGCCGGGCTCGCATTCTATTTTCAGACCTATTTCTGGGGTTTCACCTCAGTCGAGCAGGGGGTCATCAACATGTCGACGTTCATCGCCGCCGGCATCGGATTTGTGCTCGCACCGCTTGCCACCCGGCACCTCGGCAAGAAGCGCGGCGTCATCATTGTTGGTCTTGCCGCTTTCCTCGGCGCGCCGCTGCCGGTCGTGCTGCGGCTGTTCGGCGTGCTGCCGGAGAACGGAACGGACTTCATCTTCTGGTTCATCTTCATCACCCAGACCATCGATGTGGGCCTGATCATCTGCTACGGAATCCTGTTCGCCTCGATGATGTCCGATCTGGTCGAACAGAGTGAACTGCACACAGGGCGACGGTCTGAAGGGTTGTTTTTCTCGGCTGTCACCTTCATTCGTAAATGTACGCAGGGTTTTGGTCTGATGGCTGCCTCTCTCGTGCTCTGGCTGGCCCAGTTTCCCACCGGCGCCACTGCCGCACAGGTCAGCGATGATGCGCTCTGGCGCCTCGGTGCGTGGTATGTCCCGGCGATCCTGTGCCTGTGGTTGACCATGATCCTGGTGATCTCCGCCTACAAGCTGGATCGCGCCGAACATGAGGAAAATCTGCGTCGGCTTTCATCAGCACGGACGTGAGTCCGGTTCTGAAAATAACAATACAACGAGAACAGCCATACTCAACATCAATAGATTTCCTTTTGGTCTTCCTCGAAATTCGATTCGGCACTTAAGATCAAGCGCCGGTAATTTCCGCAGCTATGAAATTACCTGAAGCGGCCAGACTTCAACGACACCATGGGCGTGGGCGGCATCGCGAACATCCTTACTGGTTCGATTGTAACCGGCTTGATCGCCGTACCCGATCGTTATGAATTTCGCCATACTGCCATCCTGATATATGGGTGTGTTTCTTCAACTCGATTCGGTTGTTACGGTTTGAAGCCGTGGTCGAAAGCAGTACTTTTCAAATTGAAACGCGAGCGGCAGCATTCGGCCCCTACCGATCAGCAGCGTCAGCAGGCGTCACAAGTTGATAGGTTTCTCCGAAAACAAACATCTGCATATGTACCCAGAAGAGGAATTCTCGGTCTCAACTCGTCAGGTTTTCAGTGGCAATCACGTCCGCCCACAGGTCAGCATATTGTGCACGGAAAGCTGAGACTTCGCGGGCAAAAACAGATATTTAGTGGCGAGTTTGCGCGCCAATCACTCGAGCATCGCTTCTTATCTGAATCGCCAGATATGCCAGCGTGACAAAGACCCCCTAACGCGCCGAGTAACTCAGCGAACTCGCCAATCGTTTCCCAGTTCACATGCGGTTCCTGCTACAAGTGCAA
>Ga0055474_10000137_pt1 | contig 16038 bp, 9 predicted proteins | sample Muzzi_PWA_D1_FD_57680 | JGI IMG/M metagenome (GOLD analysis project Ga0055474, IMG submission 57680) | Wetland microbial communities from San Francisco Bay, California, USA, that impact long-term carbon sequestration - Muzzi_PWA_D1 | ecosystem: Environmental > Aquatic > Marine > Wetlands ... | reverse complement strand
GGGCCGGACCGAGGCGGGGGGGCACCGGGCGCACCACGACCGGGGAGCCGGTCTTCGAGAAGATCCAGTAGTCGTGCTCCGGATCCCCCCGCCGCAGCGCCTGGAGGGGCTCCCGCAGCACCGTCCGGGCGGTACCCTGCACCCCCTCCACAACCCGGGCCATGCCCTGAAGAACGGCGGCCCGCACCTCCGGGCGCAGGTCGGCGATGGGTGGCAACAGCGCCGCGGCCTCGTCGGTCGCTTCCGCTTCCGACTCCACGGTCGGCTCCGCGGTCGATCCCGCTTCGTCCCCTGCCTCGTCCCCTGCCTCGTCGCCCTCCGAGGGTCGTTCCACCACCCGGGCCAGGCGGGCTTCCACCGGACGCCCGGTGACCAGCCGACTGGCCGCCTCCGCCAGTTGCACATTGGTCCAGATGGAGCTGGCCCCGCCGAGGAGGAGGCTCACCCACTCCTGGCGCAGCTGGTTGACGCTGTTCAAGGCCAGATTGACCCGCTCCGGGGCCATTTCTCGCAGGTAGACCCGCTGCTGCCAGACCAGAGGATCGTCCTCCCCTCGCTCCCCCGCCACCCGCTGGAAGACCGCCCGCCAGGGGCGCAGGTCGTAGCGCTGGGTCAGGTAGCTGCGGTAGAACTGCTCCTGCTCCACCCCGCCACCGGTGGGGGCCTTGCCGAAGAAGACATCCGCCCCGGTCAGGGTGCTGAACTGCTCGGCGAAGCCGGTCTGCTCCAGTTGGGCCAGCCCATCGCAACGCACCACGGAACCGCGCTCCGGCTCGTCGTTCGAAACGTTTCGGCGTTCCATCAGGGGGCGGAAATCGGACAGGACTTGCCCCAGCGCCGGGGCGTAGTTCAGCGGCCGCCCGGCCAGGGTGACACCGCTGTGCTGCCCGGGCTTCGGCCACTCGATCTGAGGATCCCGAGGAATGCCGCCGCCCGGCGGGGCGTGTTCCAACACCAGCGCCAGGGTCGCCAACTCGATGGTGTATTTGTTGCACGAAACTTCCAAGGCCTGGGCGAAATCGATCGGCCCACCGTGGGGACCCAACAGCTGGTAGCCACTGCTGAGGCGGCATTGGAAGAGGTCCTCGTGGCGATCCTCCGGGGCGTGGCCGTCCAGGACCAGATTCAGGAGTTCCGGGTGCGCCTGGGCGGCGGCGGCGAAGTAGAAGGGCTTGCCCGCCGAGCCGATGGGATGGCGCAGGAAGTTCTGGTTCTGCAACAGGCGTCGGCGGATGCGCACGTCGGTGACGAATTCCCGGCGCAAGATCTCCGGCGTCGGGTAGGTGGCCACCGCCAGCACATCGCCGCTGCGACCGTCCATGACGGTGATCCCGGCGGGAAAACCCCGGTCGCCCCCGGCCCCGGCGATCTGCCCGGCGTAGTCTTCCAGCTGTTTCTGCAAACTCTGTTGCAGATCCCGGCGCACCGTCAGCTGGATATCGAAACGCTCGCTCAGGGCCGAGGCCTCTTCGAAGGGCAGGACCCCCAAGGCGCTGTTGAGCCCCGTCGCCACGGTGGCGACGAAGGGCCGGGGTTCGTCCGGGTTGAGCCCTTCCTGCCAGCCGAGGCCGTGGTCGCGGTGGAAGCGCACCGGCAGCTCGTTTTGCAGTCGCACCAGGCTGGCGGCCTCCAACGCCTCGCCGCCGGTGAAAACGAAGGTCTCCGCCACCTCGCCCCGGGCCAGGTGGAGCCAGTCCCCGGTGCGCAACCAGGCCGCTCGCCCCTCCGGCAAGCGGTGCCCCATGAGTTGAGCCACCCCCGCGTTGCCCTCCTTCTGGCGGTTGTTGAACACCAACCGGTCGTCCACCATGTAGAGGTCCCCGGCGGCCTGGGAACGCCCCGGGGGGAAATGCAGCTTGAGGTAGTCGGAGAGCACATCCCGGTCGGCCCCCACGGCGGTGCTCTCCATGGCCTGGGCGGGCACCGGGGCTTCCGGCTTGACGAAGGAGAGCACCCGTTCCACGGAGCGCAGCTGGGCATCGGAACCCCGATCGGCGTAGAAGATCCACCCCAGCCAGCGCGCCCGGCGGGCGAAGGGCATCTCGATGGTGTGGATGCTGCGATCGATGGCCAGGAGCTGGCAGTTGTTGTCCACCGCGAAGTACCAGCCGAAGTTTTCCGGCTGGTCGTTGAAGCGGTTGACATCCTGGGCCAGGTAGCTGCCGTGGTACCAGCGTTGGGCCTCCGGTGGAGCGGTGTCGGCGAGGCGCACGCGGGTGTCGGCGCCCTGGCACTCCGCCACCAGATGGCCCTGGTGAATCAGCCCGTCCACCCGCTCCGCGTACTGTTCCGGGGAGTAGTAGAGGATCTCATCGTCCCCCACCTGGGAGCGCAGGAAGAGCACCCCGCCCCCGAGGAGCAGCGCGACCAGTACCAGGATCGGTCCCCGAGCGTTCATCCCACCTCCCCATCCCGCGCCAGGGCGGAGCCAGCAGCGCAGAGCAAGAGCAACAGCAAGGACTCCATGACATCCCCCGCGGAATCCAACCCCAGAAGATACGGATTCTTGCCGGTGAAGAGCACCACCTGGTAGTTGGCGAGGATCATGTAGAGCCCGGTGAAGGCGAAGGTCAGGGCCGCCAGCCCTCCGGTGAGGGAACCCCATTCCACCCAGCCGCCACTGGCGGGATCCGGGGGTCGCCGCCAATGCCAGGGGGTCAGGGCTCCGGCGGCGAAGAGGACCGCCAGATAGAGGAGGGCGACCCCCAGGATCCCCACCAGCCCCCACCCCCCCGCCACGAAGACCGTGGGGGCGTGCTCCCGCAGCGAGGTGGCCCGCAGGTGGACGCTCAAATCGGCCCCGCCGTAGCCCCGCCCCAACCAGCCGCCGCCACCGATGTAGCTGCGCATGACCACCGACATCACGGCCAGTTCTTCGCTCTCCCGCAGGGCCAGATCCGCCAGCTCCTCCGGGTAGGCGTAGGCCAGCAGCCGCAGGTAGTTGCGCTCCGAGGCCAGCTTCTGGTGCAACCCCTGGGGTACCCAGCCCAGGACGGTGCGCAAGACCATGGGGGTGCCCAGGAAAAGGAACGCCAGGATCAACACGGCCACCGGTAGGGTGAGGGATCGCCGCCAGGACGCCCGCCCCCGGACGCCGAAACGGGCCCGCAGGAACCGGGACGCCGCCGCCAGCGCCATCAGGAAGACCGGCAATCCCAGGAGGGCGAGGCCCAGATCACTGATCAGCAAGCTGGGGAGGACCCAGATCCCCAGGGCGAGATAGAGAGCGGGGAGGTAGTCCCGCGGGCCGGGCTCCTCCCCCCGGTGTTCCGCTCGGCGCCACAGCCACAGCAGGAACCACGCCTGGACCGCCAGCGCCAGGGGGATGTGCAGCAGGGTCAACTGCACCGGGGTGGTGCCCAGGGGAAGACGCTCCTTGAAGCCGAAGAGGAGGAGCACGCCCCGAACGCCGAGGAAGAGCCCCGCCACGGCGGCCCAGAACCAGGGCCGCTCCCGCGCGCCCCGGACCCACGCCGCGCAGCGCTGGGGGAAGCGGCGCCAGCCGCCAGTTGTCGATGGGGCTGATGGGGTCGAGGCAGTCGAGGCGGTCGCTCGGTCCCCTCCGTCGCCCCGCCCCCCTACGATGATCCCACCTCGCTGACGACCGGAGTGACCCGGTCGATCGAGCCACCAGCCTGCGCCCCAGCGTCCCAGGGGGATCAGCAACGAACCTCCCGCCGCCGCCACCCACACCAGGGAGCGGGCGCCGCCGCCCCCCAGGACCAACACGCCGATGGCGGCGAAGGCCAGCCCTCCCAGGGCGGGCAACCAATCCCCCAGGGGGAAACCCCGCCGACGCCCATAGCCCCCCCGCCGGGCGGTGTCCGGGGGCGGCAGCATCGCCACCAGCAGCACCCAGGGCAGCAACACCCACGCCACCAACGCCAGTTCCATGGCCTCCTGGCGGTAGGGGGGCAGGACCCACCCCCGGTACCCCAGCAGGACCCGCAGCGCCACCACCCCTTCCACCACCAACGCGAAGGTCAACTGCCCCGCCGTGGCCCCCGCCGCCCGGGCCGCCGTGGCCTTGCACACCGCCAGCAGCAGGGCCAGGAACCCCAGCAACAGCGGCGGCGAGAGCAGATCCACCTGGATCGCCGCCAGGTGCCGTTCCCCCAACCAGACCGCCTCCCCCAGGCGCACCTCACCGCCCCCCCGGGGCGTGGTGAGTTTCAAGCGCTGGGACGGGAAGACCGACGGCTCCCGCCACGCCGCGGGAAGGTCGAGCATCGCCAGCCCCTCCCCCGCCACCGCCCGGGAGGCGTGGCGCAGATGCAGACTGCGATCGATGAACTGCCAGTCCCCCAGGGTGAGGCTCACCCGCAGACGGTCCTCGTCCTCACCGGTCCCCTCCAGGCGCAGGCGCTGCAACGACTCGAAGCTCAGGGTGTGAACCTCCGGCGTGTCGTAGACGAAGGCCAGGCTGCGATCCCCCGGCAGCACGCGGAAACTGCGCAGATCGCGGATCCCCCCGGAGCGGAAGGGCTCCACCACCCGGGGCAAACCCATGGCCCGCAGCCGCACTCCGGCATCGAGGTAGCGCGCCTCTTCGATCGTCTGCTCCGCCCCCTCCCGCTCTACCGTCACGTCCGGATCGAGCACCGCCACCGCCACGGAACGACCGAACAGGCGCCCGGGCTTTTCGAACAGAAAGCTGGTGATCGCCTCGCCGCCGCGGGTCGAGGGAGCGAAGGCGCGCAGGGGATAGGTGCGCTGGCGGATGGAGTAGGGGCGGGCGACGGGCACCTGCCATTTGACGATGGGGATCTCGCTGGTCCGCCGGGGGATGGCGAAGCTCCCCGCCTCCCCGGTGAAGGCGCGCCGGGCCGGGTCCACGGTCCACGCCTCCCCCGCCACCCGCAGCACCTCGCCGCCGCGCAGCGCCACGGTGCCCAGGGGATCCTGGTCTTCGGGCACCAGGAGGCCGGTCGGTGACACGGGCGGTCGCTCCAGGCGCAGCCGCCGCCCCTCGGGGTCGGCCTCCCCGGGGGGCACCAGCACCACTTGCCCCAGGGGGGTGGCGGCGGAAAAGCGGCTCAACCAGACATCGTCCCGGGTGCTGTCGCCGCCCACGGCGGCGGTGAGCGCCTCCCCCGGGGTACCCCGGAAACCGACCCCCAGCAGGGCCAGCCGCAGGCGGTGGGCGTCGTCCACCCCCTGGAAGAGCCACAAGCTCCCCAGGAAGAAGAGGGCCGGAAGACCGTAGGCCACCCACGCCCCCCAGGGTGGGGCCGAACGCCGAGGATCGGACCCCGGCGAAGCACCGCCGACCTTGCCGGTGGCGGCGAGGAGCGCCGCCGCCAGGCCCAGGGCCAGGAGGGTGAGGGACCACAGCATGCCGTTAGCGCCTCCGGACCCGTTGCAGCGCTTCGAGCCGGTAGAAGGAGGTGAAGAGCGCCCGCTGGGCGCGTCGTTGGAGACTCAGACCATACCCCACGGCGGCGACCAGGAGCGCCGCCAGCAGCGCCAGCACCGCCGCCACCGTCTGGGCGCCGCCCCGGCCCAGGAGCGCCGCGATGCCGCTCCCCTTTTCGAGCGCCGTCAGTGCTTCCGGTCGGGGGTCTCCGGAGCGCAACACCAGCCGGGCGGCGTCGGTCAACTCCTCCCGCGCCGCCCCTTCGGCCAGCGCCGCCTGCCGCGCCAGCGCCGCGGCACCGGATTGCCGCGCCGCCGAAGTCCAGGCCGGAGCCCGTTCCCCCAGCGCTTCCCGGATCTTGCCCTCCTCCCCCGCCAGCACTTCCGGCAACCAGGTTTCGGGCGCGCTCCACAGTTCCCGGGAGGTCTGCACCGCCCGCGCCGCGGCGCGCTGCTCTTCGCTCAGGATCTCCAGGCGCCCCGGCAACTTCAGGGGCGTGCCCGCGAGCACCGCCTTCAGGATCTGCATGCGAACCACCGCCACCGGCGCGCTCGCCGCCTCGACGGCTTCCCGACCTTCCCATTGGGCCTCCGCCGCGCTCATCAAGCGCACCGCCTCGCGCTCCAACGCCGCCACGATGCCCGCTGCATCCGCCGGGATCGCGGGGGGATTTTCCGTCGGGAAGGAGGCCGTCGCCTCCCCCCGGGCGATCACGGCGAGGGAATCCTGGACCACCGGCACCGCCTCCACCATCAGCTGGGCCAGGTTGAAATTGAGCGCGGCGAGGGTGGGGGTGGCGTTCTCCTTGAGCAGCGCTTCGGCGTTGGACACCGCCCACACCCAATGCTCCCGCTCCGGTCGCCAATCCCGCTGCAGGACGTTTTTCACCGTCTGTAGAGGGTTGACGCTGGGGGGATCGGCGTAGCTCCGCTCCAGTTCGTGGGCCAGACGGGGGGGCTTGTCGTGGTAGTCCTCGTTGGCCAGGTAGCCGACGATGAGGTTGTTGTACAGGTGGTAGCTGGTCAACGATCCCGGAGAAGCCTCACAGCCGGGGGCCGGGATGCGCAGCTTGCTGGTGGTGGGGACCCCTTCCACCAACCCCACATCCCCCCGCAGGGCGAGAAATTTGGTCAAGCCGATGGGGTGCTTGAGGTGGTTCCACAGCGCCTCGCCCCCCTGGTTGCGGGCCAGTTGCAGCCGACCGGTGGCGTAGAGCATGTGGATCAGGGCGCTGACCTCCTCCAGGGACCGGCCGGTGGTGGGGCGCCGCGCCTTGGCCAGGGTCAGCAGATCGCCGATGGTGCCCACGGTGCGGTTCTGATCCAGGTACTCCTCCAGCACCTGCTGGGCCTCCCGGGCGTTGCCGCTCGATTCCAGGACGTGGGCCAGGGTCTCGGTGGCCAGCCAGCCGCCCCGCCCCTGGCGCAGTCGCGCGATGGCCTGCCCCGTCTCCCCCTGACGCGCCAGGGCCAGGCCTTCGACCGCCACCGCCTGTTCGGCGGTGCTGATCCCCGCCCGATCCGATCGGTTGCCTCGGCTGAGTCGATCGAGCCGATGGGGACAGGGCGGCGGGCCGGGGTTGGCGATGAGATAGCGCGGCAGGAAGAGGTCGTTCTCCGCCAACCACCCCTGCTCCACCGCCTTGACGGCGGCGTGGGGAGGCACCGGCGCGTCCGCCAGCAGCTGGCGCAACTCGTCCGGGGTCTTGGGGATGGGCCGCGACACCCCGTAGGTCAAGGCTCCGGCGGCCAGGGCCAACAGCACGGTGACCACGTGGAAGAGGGGCGTACCCGGCGGACGCACGGGGCGGCTCATGGCTTCACCTTCAGGGGATCCGGCAACCGTTCCCAGCGGCGCCCCCGACCGGTCCAGCGGTCGAGGTGCCGTTGCAGGGTCATCAGGTGGCGGGTGGGCAGGGTGAGACGGCGCTGCCAGCGGGGGGTGAGCATCCACTCCACGGCGGGGACCAGGCCCATGGGCTGTTTGTCCTGGACCGCGCCGGAGCCGGGATCCACCCGCATCGAATGGGCGAAATCGATGTGGAAATGGCGCCCATGGGTGTGCAGGGCGCCGAACAACTTGCCCAGGGCATGGTAGGCGAAGAAAAAGGGCTGCTCCCCCGGGGGAAAGAGGCGGCGCTCCCTGGCAGAGCCGGTCAACCAGCCATCCTCGGACGGCGGCACCTTGAGCTGAAACGCCTCGTCGGCGCGGGAAAAGAGCAGGGTCACCGGGGCGCTGAGCCGTTTGCCCCGCAGGTCGTGAACCTGCCGGTTGACCGCCTTGACGAAGGTTTCGCCGCTGTCCCGGGGCACCTGGCCGCCGTGCTCCAGCCAGCGCAGGAGCATCAGGACCCAGCTCAAGACCTCCACCTGACTGCGCTGTTCCGCCTGGTCTTTCTCGGTGCCCTCCGGGTACCACAAGCGGCGGAGGTCCAACATCAGGACCAGGCCGTCCAGGTGCCCCACCAGGGTGCGCAGGAAGCTGACATCGCCCTCTTCCACCTTCCCCTTGCGGCGCAGATGGGGGTAAAGATCCTTGAAATCCTCCCCGGAAGCATCGACGAACATCACCTTGCGATCCGGGATCGGATAGGTTTCCAGGGTGCCGGGCGCGGTCACCATGACGTCGCCTTCGGGATTGCGATTGATGGTGTCCAGGTAGGTCCCCTGGCGCTGCCGAGCCCGCTGGGCTTCGTAGCTGGACAGCATCACCGTCTTGCCGGTGCTGGCGATGCCCGCCAGGAGGATGAAGCGGTAGCCTTCCCGGATCCGGTCTTGCAGTTCCCGTTCCCCGGCCTTCAGCACCTTGCTGGGGGCCGGGGCGGGAGCGGCGGTGCGCACCGTCTGGAAGATCTCCGAGGGCGGGTCGGTGGCCCGCACCGTCTTCAGGGGTTCTTTCGGGGGTGGGCGCGACGCCGCGGATTCTCCGCTGGACGATGTCGCGGGCCGTGGGTTCGGCGGCGGCGGCGGCGGTGCGGAGGCCGACGGCGAGGAGGCCGACGGCGAGGGTATCGATGCGGGCACCGATGCGGGCACCGATGCGGGTACCGATGCGGGCGCCGACGAGGGCCGGATGGGGGTCACCGTGGCCCCGGACGCCGCGGGCTTGGGCACCGCCTTGCGGGTGCAGTCCGGGCAGTACTCCCCCGCCTCCAGCGACCGTCGGCAGTTGGGGCATTGGTATTCGATCGATCCCGTCGATTCCGCCACGTAGGTTCTCCTATCCCATCCCTTGTAGGAACCGCTGCCAGTGGGGATCCCGCTGGAACCGTTGCAGGGTCCCACTCTCCGAGAGAGCGGGAAGTTTCTTCAAAAAGGCTCGGCGCTGGTGGCCCACCCCCGCCAACAAGGCCTCAACGGCGTCGGAGCGATCCGCCTCCAGGGCTGCCACGAGCGTGGCCCCGGCGTTCGCCGGGTAGCTCTGGGCCTGCCCCCCCACTTCGTGGCAGACCCGCAGGAGCAGCCGATCATCCCCCACCAGGGTCGAGATATCCCGCTTCAGCCGACCGTCTCGGTAGAGGTACCGTGCCACCTGGTCCAGGTAGCCCTGGTGCAAGCGGTAGCGCACCCGGGGGGTGATTTCCCGGCCCAGGAAGAGTTCCACCAACGCCTGGCTTTGTTCCGGCCCCGGGGGCAAGACCCGGTCCAGGGCCGTGGAGAACGCCCCGGAGGGTTCCCGGGTCGCCTCCGCCAGCTGATCCAGGTGGTTGAGGGCCGCCGCCAGCGCCACGGTCTGGCGTTCCACGGCTCCCCGGATGCGGGCTACCTCCAGTTCAAAGCCCTTGCCCACGGCCTGGGCCAGGCCCTGCAGAGCCTCCAACAACGCCGCCTCCCCCGGTCGCCCGCCGAGACGCGGCAGTTGGGGCGTCCACTGCTGCAAGACCGCCCCATGATCCGGCTCCGCCAGCTGGGTCACCAGGGCCACACCCGCCGCCGGGAACGCCTCCCACGGCATCAAGGCCGCCCGGATGCACCAGTCGCGGCGCAGGTGATGGGCGGTCTGTCGCTGGTCGGCGCCGCACTCTTCCAGGCGATCCGCGCAACGGGCGACCGTATCGGCCCAGTGGATCCACCCCGGGGAGTCCGACTGGATCAAGGCATGGAGAGCGGCGTCCACCGTCCGGGGCGTCCGCTCCGGCGTGATCACCAACTTTTCGATCAGAGAACGCAGTTGGGGGGTGGCCTGGTCCCGGGTCGCGGCTTCCTGCAACGTCCGCAACACAGCGCGGGAGCTCCGGTCGTCCCCGGGCTCCGCCTCGATCCCCTGGATCACGGATTCCAGCGCCGCCGCCGCCGCCGACTCCGCCGCCGCCTCCACCCCCACAAGTTCCTCCGTCTCGGCGGTCACCGCGGTGGCCAGGAAGGGGAGGAGCCCGGCGGTGGGGACCGCGATGCCTTGCAGCGCCGCCGCCACCCTCCCCAGTCGCTCGCTGGGAGCCAGGGCTTGGGGGCCGTCCTCCCCTTCCGCCAGCGCCATGGCGACGCGCTGCGCCCGCTCTGGTTCCCCCTCTGTCCACGCCTCCAGCCGCTCCAGGGCCAGGGCGTAGGGCTCGCCCCGCCAGCGGGTGAGGGCCGCGGCCAGAGCCTCCGGGGCCATGGCCTCTAACCATTCCGCCAGGGCATCCGAGGGGATCGTTCCCCGCAGAGGACCGTCCGGCGCCAGCCCGGGAATCAACACCTCGCGATCCACCGCCGCTGCCAGGCCATCTTCACCCAACTGTTGGCAACAGCTGCGCAGCACCCACGCGGCCCCGGGGGACCCGGCGTGGGCGACCTTCAGGCGGGCGAGCGCGGCCTCCAGCCCCCCCTCCACCCGGTGCAGCGCCTGGAGCAGGGCGAAGCTCCGGGCGGATTTCTTCCGGGCCAGCGCCAGAGCGAGTTCCGGCGCCACCGCTCGGGCCAGGAGCAGATCGGTGGAGAGGGGCGCGGCGGCGCCATCCTCCCCCAGCAGCCAGGCCGCGTACCCCTCCCGCTGCGCCACCGTCAGGCCCCCCGCCTCCGCCAACCCCAGGGCCAGCGCCACCAGGGGAAGGCGCAGTTCCGGGCGTCCCTGCCAGCTGGCCCCGACCGCCGGGGGGGTGGTGCCGAGGGCCGCCCGCACCGCCGCCTCGTGGCCGGTGCGGCGCAACACCGTCGCCACTGCCGCCACCGTCTCGTCCACGCCCCGGGCGGGAGCCAGGGTGGTCACGGTTTCCGCGATGGGCGGCAGCAGCATCTCTTCGAAGGTCAACCACGGGACCTCCCCCTCGGAGGAGGCGCGGTCGCGAAGGAAGGTCTCGAGCCCCCCAACGGTGGTGAAGCCCTGGCGCAGCTCGTCGCGCCCGGTGAGCACCCAGTCCACCCACCGCCGGGTCTGGGTCCCGGGGCCGATGAAACTCAGCCCCCACGCCTCGCACCCCTGACGGATCTCCCGCCAGTCCTGCAACCCGCCGCCCAGCCGCTGGGCCGCGCCCCGCTCCACCACGCCGGGAGCGACGCTCTCCTCCCCCAGGATCGCCCATTCCTCCATGGGATCGTGCATTCGCCGCGCCTGCTCCGGCGGGTCGGCGTTGATCAGCCGGAAGAGGATGCGCACCCCGGGGGCGAAATGGGTGGTCCAGGGGGCGTTGCGCCGATCCTCCCGAGGCAGGCTGGACCAGGCGAGGGCCAGGAGGATCTCCGATTCCCGGTCCTGGGGCAGGATCAACCGCCGCCCATCGAGCAGCGCCGCCAGGATCCACGCCAGTTGTGCTTCCAGCCGCTCGTCCCCCCAGCGGGAGCGCAGGAACCCGCGCCGTTCATCCGCCAGTTCCGCCGCCGCCCGGGGCGCATCGGCGGGGACCTGGGCGAGGAGATCCTCGACGCTGGTCAGTCCAGGATCGCCCAACCGCTCCTCCCACTGCCCCCACGCCGCCGCGGTTCCCGATCGACCGGTTGCCTGCAAGCGGCTGGCGGAGGCCAGGAGCCAGGGATCGTCCGCCAGGTGGTGCAGCACCCCGTCGTCGAAGAGCAGGGTGTGGCTCACCACGCGGTTGAAATTCCCCCGCCGCTTGCCGTGCAGGAAGCGACGCATCAGCGCCCACCGCCCGGTGGGCAGGGGAAAGAAGCTCAGGAAGGGGCGGTCCAGCCCCTCGGTGGTGTGCAGGTAGTCGCTGGCCCCGGAGGCCGCGCCCAGGAAATCCGCCTCCTCCGCGGACACCCCCGGCGAGGCGGCGAGCAGCGAATAGCCGTAGGAACCACCGGCATCGGTGACCACGGTGTGGGCGAGGGGGAGTTCCACGGTGGTCATTGCGGGGCGCCGCCCTCCCCCGCCACCGCCGCCGCCTCGTCCCGCAAGGCCATCCCCAGAACAATGGCGGCGAGGAGTTCCTTCTGTTGGTTGTCGATGGTGGCGCGCTGGGCGGGCCAGAAGGCTTCCGGAATCTGGAGGTCCGTCAGGAGGTCGTCGATGGCGACGGCGCCATATTCTTCCTTGTCGAGTTCCAAATTGACCTTGCTGACCTGCCCCTTGCCCCTGGATGCCATGCCATATTCAAAAAGGCATACCAGGGCTTCTGAGATCTTCGCCTCCGGCGCGTCTTTTCCCTTCGCCACCTCTTGAATTCGATTGGGGGTCACCCGTTTCTGCACATCTGAGGCCAATCGATCCCAGATCGCGCTGTCCTCCTGCATCGCCGTCAGCGCCGCCACCACCGCATCGGTGCGTTCCGCCACGACCCGCTGCCACAGTGCCAGCCACTGGCCGTCGAAGTCCGCCGCGGGCCACATCGCGGTCTCCGCCGCCGGGGCTCCGTCGGCCTCTCCCGCCGGGGTCTCCTCCCCTCCCGCCAGCGCGGTCTCGGGCTTCGCCCCTCCTCCCCCCGTCCCTGGGGTCGATGCCGTCGAGGTTGGAGGCGGTGACGCCGGGCCGAGGCCGCCCCGGGGTGCCAGGTAGAGCCCCAGGATGAGGACCACCAGGAGGGCGAAATAGATCTCCGGTCGATACGCCTTCCACCCCAGTGGGGGCGGCGGCGAGGGTGCCGCCGAGGCCAGCGGGGGAGCCGCTGGGGGTCCCGCCACGGAGCCCGGCACCGGGGTGGTCTGGGACGCGGCGGCGGGGGACGGCCCGACCCCCTCGCGGTCGGCGAGGAGCGCCTCCAGGTTCCGGAAGCGCTCATCCACGTAGGCGCGGAGATCCAGGCGCAAGGCCTCTTCCTGGGCGGGATCCCAACCGCTGGGAGGGGTTTTTGAGGCGGCGTTCGGTGGCTTGGGAGGGGTGGTTTTCTTCACTTGGGTCATCCTCTCGGACTCCTGGAGCAGGCTTTGGGATCGATGCGGCACGGTCGAGGGGGCGGCGGGGGTGGTCGGGGGGCGATCCGGGGCGCCAGGCGGGAGTGCCCCCGGAAGAGCCTCCCCGGCGGCCCCCTCCGACTGCGGCAAATCCTCCCACGACCGACGGTGAATATCCTGCAAGACCGCCAGAGCGTCGTCCTCGCGCCCGGCGGCGAGGTGATCGTAGAGCCAGCGGGCGTACCCCTCCATGTGCTGGCTCAGCGCGCTGGGCTCTCGGGTCGGCCCCGGCACCCCGGCGACGAAGCTCAGGCTCAGATTGGGAGCCACCCAACAGCCCCAGTCCACCGACCGCCGCAGCGGCGGCGGTAGGGCCCCCAGGGCTCGGGCGATGACCTCCGGGGGTTGGAAGTGGTCGTCCCCCTCCAGATCCAGGGGAACGCTCCGGTGATGGGGGGGCGCCGCGGCCCGCAGGATGCGGCTCAGGGAGGCCAGACCCAGGGCGTGGAGGAAGGCGGTATCCGGCCCGGTGACCGGCACGGCGTCCTCCCCCTCCACCCATTCGGCGAGATACGCCTCCAGCCGTTCCTGGGGCTTCATGCCCAGGTAGTCCGGCAGGCGGTCGCCGATGGTCTGCGCCTGTTCCACCAGGGGCAACTCCTCCACCTCGGTGGCATGGCGGTCGATGGGGGTGAGCAGGGCGTGGGCCAGATAGCCGCCCGATTGGCGCCGGGGATCGCTGCCGAAGGATTCGGCCCGCAGGACCACGCCGCAGTAGTACCCGTCCCCCACCGGGAAGGTCTTCTTGGCCAGCACCCAAGGACGCTGGCTCTTCGCCGGGGGTTGCAAGGTGCGCAACCAGTCGGCGGCGGTCTGGGCATCTTTCTGCCGCCACTCGCGGGGCGCGTGGACCGTCTGATAGCCGCCGCCCCCGGAGGCTACCGTGTAGACCAGATGGCTTACCGGGATCGTGCGCATCCGTTACCGCCCTTCCAACAGCCAGAGGATCGGTTCCACCACCCCTTCGGGCTTCGGGGGATCGAGCAGATGGCCCTCCTGGACTACCTCCGCCGTGGGGGTAAAGCCCAGGCTGGAAGCCGCGAAGGGGCGCACCTCCCGGAAGTGGGCCGCGGCCATGGCCAGCAGCTGCCCGCGATCCGACTCCCGCAGCAGTTCCGCCAGCGCCTCTTCCTGGGCGGCTTCCTGTCCCTCCTGGGGGCGCAGCGCCTGCCAGCGGGGTTCCTGCCACAGGAGATCCGCCTTGGAGACCACCACCGCGAGGCGGGAATGGGCGGCCCGCTCCGGGTGGAGGCGGTCCAGCAGGCGCCCCAGCCACTCCCGGTCCATGGCCCCCCGGTCGCCGGGGCGGCTGCCTTCATCCCACACATCCCGCACCTCGATCCCCAGATCCCGGGCCACCGCCACCCCATCCACCAGAAAGACCAGGGAGGTGCACATCTCCAGATACCGGTCGAGGGTTTCGAAGGAGCGCTCCCCGTCCTCTCCCCAGCTCTCCCCCGCCACATCGTAGACCGCCAGAAAACCCCACCGGCGGGCGCGGCGAGCACCGTTCAGGGTCAGCTCCCAGCAGAAATTTCGCGCCGCACCCGGAGCGGCGCCATCCGCGGAGTGGGCCACTTCCGGAAAAGTGCGGTCCGGCTTCTCGCCGTTGCGCAAGCGATCCGCCAGAGCCTGGAACGCGGTCTCCGTGTCCCCCAGGCCCAGGAGACCCACCCGGGGGGTGTAGAGATCCGGTCCCCGCAGGCGCTGCAACGCCTGCACCATGGTCAGGATCATCACCGTCTTCCCGGCCCCCTGGGGACCGGCGAAGCCCAGCCCCAGGGAATCCCCCCGGTGCAGTTCGGCGCGGGGGGGCAGGTATTCCTCACAGGGGCAGAAGAGGCGGATGGCACTGTCCGGATGTTCCCGGCAGCGGGGCGCGCTGGCCTCCGCGCCGCCCAGCCCCCAGCGGGACCCGGGGAGGATGTCCGCCGTGGGTTGCAGGCCGTCGGGGGTTTCCATGCGCAGCCATTCGTCGCCCTGGGACCCCTGGCCACACTGCGGACAGCGGTACCAGGTCTCCGACAGCGCCGGTCGGCGCCAGCAGCGCTTGCAGATGAATCGCGTCTCGCTCACGGGTCCTGCGGTGGGATCAAAGTAATGATGAAGGATTCGCCCGGGGAAAGCACGGTCTGGTCCGTCAGGGCACCGCCGCCGCGCTCTTCCCTTTGCTGCTGCATCTGCGCCCGCACATGGGGCAGCCGGATGTTGTAGAGGCGCAGGAAGGTATCCAGGGTCATCTCCCGGGGCACCTTGACCTCGATGCGGGAGCGGTCTTCGAAGAAACTCCCCGGCGCGACCTCCTGCAATTGCCGCAGGGTATCGAGGTCCGCCACGCTGGGCGTCTCCAACGGTCGCAACCCCGCCATCCGCCGGGCCTGGGCCGGGAAGAGCAGCGCTCCGATGGCCAGGAGGGTCAGGAGAGCAAAACTCAAAATTTTCGGCATATTCGGTCGTCTAAATCGCTGCTTGGAGAAGGAGTCGGTTCGGGAACACAGAGGATTCTACAATGTTTCTTACGCCCCACCGTCTCGGAGGGTTTCGCGGGGGGAAAATCGGCTCCCCCGCCGCCCCTCACCGCTCCACTGAGCGACGCGGCGGCAGCCTTGTTGCCGCTCATGCTAGCCTCACCTGCCCCGGGAGAACCGACCGATCATGCCGACTATTTTCACCCACGAAGGCTTCCGTTGCTTCTTCTACAGCAACGACCATCGCCCGATCCACGTGCACATCCGCAAGGGTGGTGGCGAAGCGGTGTTCAGCGTCGAGGGCGAGGTTACCCTCCGGGAATCCGTGGGTCTGAAGCTTAAGGACCTTCGTCGGGCCTAAGAGTTGGCACGGAAGCATCGGGATCTTATAATCCGGAGTTGGCATGAGTACCTTGGTTGATACCCCCGTCCTGGCCCGCTACGACGATGGCCGCATCCACGTGACCATGGAAAGCGGTCTGGAGTTCTCCTTCCCGGTGGGGGGCAATCCTCGGCTGGAAGGCAAACCGGCAGCGCAGCTCAACCGCGTGGAACTCTCCCCCTTCGGTTTGCACTGGCCAGATCTGGACGAGGATCTTTCCATCCGTGGCATCCTGGCCGGAGATTACGGCCAGCGCCCTCACCGCGCCGCCTGACCGACCGCGCCTCACTTCGTTGCCCGCCGCTCCACCGGCTGCCAATCCGCCGAGGGTGGATGCTCCGCGAGATCGCGGCAGCGTGCTGCAAAGAGCGCCGCCGGGCCGTCGTCGGGCACCGCCGCCAGGATCTCCTCGAAGATTGCGACGCCTTCGGCGAAGCGGCGCGCCCGGTAGGCGGCGAGGCCTTCGGCGAAGCGGGAAAGGCAGGCTTCCACGCTCCGACGAGCGGCGGCAGAGAGGTCCGCGGT
>Ga0055474_10000136_pt1 | contig 16038 bp, 13 predicted proteins | sample Muzzi_PWA_D1_FD_57680 | JGI IMG/M metagenome (GOLD analysis project Ga0055474, IMG submission 57680) | Wetland microbial communities from San Francisco Bay, California, USA, that impact long-term carbon sequestration - Muzzi_PWA_D1 | ecosystem: Environmental > Aquatic > Marine > Wetlands ... | reverse complement strand
AGTGGTGGGCGTAGCTCAGCTGGTAGAGCTCCGGGTTGTGATCCCGGCGGTCGTGGGTTCAAGCCCCATCGTCCACCCCAATTTCCCCGCAAGGCCAACAGTCCATGCCTCGATCGTGCTGCGGTTGCGTACCGAACGGGCAGCGGCCCGAGGTTCCATGTAGACGGGCAATGCCGGCGCGGCGAAAGGACTTCCGGCATCAGCTGAAGGTCGGCTACATCGGAACAGACAGACAACAAATTTAGGCAGCAGAACGACATTCATGCAGATATCGATTGAAACCACGAGCGGTCTGGAGCGACGACTCACTATTTCTTTGCCCTCGGAGCAATTCGAACAACAGATCAGCGAGCGTCTCAGCAAAGCAGCGGAAAACATCCGGCTGCCAGGCTTTCGAGCCGGCAAGGTGCCGTTGAAAGAAATCCGCCGACGCTATGGACCCGCGGTGCGGGCCGAAGTTGCGGGGGAACTGATGCAGTCGAGTTTCTTCGAGGCCATTTCGCAGGAGTCGCTCTCTCCGGCGGGTTCACCGAACCTGGAAGTGGTCAAGATGGATCCGGGTATCGACTTTGAGTTCACGGCGACTTTTGAAGTCTTCCCTAATGTGGAACTGGCGGACCTCTCCCGGCTGTCTATTAAAAAGCCGGAAGCGGAAGTCACCGCAGCGGATCAGGATCAGATGATCGAGCGGCTGCGTGAACAGCGCACTGAACACGTCAGCGTCGATCGGGCAGCCGCGGAAGGCGACAAAGTGACTGTGGACTTCAGTGGAACGCTAGACGGCGAAGCCTTCGACGGTGGCAGCGGTGAAGACGTGGATTTTGTCGTCGGCGCCGGGCAGATGATTGAAGACTTCGATCAGGCAGTCCGCGGTCTGTCTGTCGGTGAAAGCAAAGAATTTCCAGCGACGTTTCCCGATGACTATCAAGCAGAAGACCTGCAGGGTAAAACAGCCACCTTCACAGTTACTCTGAAAGATGTCGCGGAAGCGAAAATTCCGGAGTTGGATGACGAATTTTTCAAAGCGTTCGGTGTCGAAGAGGGTGGCGAAGATGCGTTCCGTGAAGATGTGCTCGGCAATATGCGCCGCGAACTGGAGAGTGCTGCCCGCAATCAGGTCAAAAGTCAGGTGATGGATCAGCTGTTTGAGCTGCATTCCGTACAGCTTCCGAAAGCCGTTGTAGACAACGAAATCCAGACCCTGAAAAATCAGATGCTGCAGCAGTTTCAGATGTACGGGCAGGAGAATCAGAATCAGATCGACCTGCCGGATGAGCTGTTCACCGAACAGGCCGAGCGCAGGGTCACCGTCGGTTTAATCGTCAACGAAATTGTCCGTGATGCGGATCTGCAGGCTGACCCTGAAAGAGTCAAAGCCCGGATTGAAGAAATGGCGGCTGGTTACGCTGAACCCCAGCAGGTGATCAATTACTATATGAGTAACGCTGAGCAGCGTCAGCAGATAGAGATGGCCGTATTGGAAGATCAGGTCGTCGACCACATACTTGAAAGAGCCAGCATCGAAACGATCGCCAGTAACTATAATGATGTGATCAGCGGTCGTGCGATCGAACCTGAAGGCGAAGATGTCGAAGTCGGCGATGGCGATGCCGATGGCAATAGAGAAGATATGGACAATGCTGCATCTGCACCCGCTGAGTCCGACGAAGAAGCGTCGGACAAAGCTTAAGGAGCTAAAACCAAATGGATAACCACCCGATGGACAGTCAAATGAACGATCCCCTGATGCCTCAAACGACGGCACTGAACCTGGTTCCCATGGTGGTCGAACAGTCGGCACGCGGAGAGCGGGCATTCGACATCTATTCGCGCCTGTTGAAGGAACGCATCATCTTCCTGGTCGGCCCTGTGGAAGACCAGGTGGCAAATCTTGTGGTCGCGCAACTGCTTTATCTCGAGTCCGAAAACCCTGACAAAGACATCAATCTTTACATTAACTCCCCTGGTGGGTCTGTGACTGCTGGTTTGTCGATCTACGATACGATGCAGCATGTGCGCTGTGATATCAGCACGATGTGCATCGGCCAGGCGGCCAGCATGGGATCTTTCCTGCTCGCAGCCGGCACTCCCGGTAAACGCTGTGCGCTGCCGAATGCGCGCATGATGATTCACCAGCCATCCGGCGGCTCCCGCGGCGTTGCGGCGGATATTGAAATCCAAGCCCAGGAGATTCTGCTGATGCGCGAGCAGTTGAACAAACTGCTTGCTGCTCACACCGGTCAGACCACCGAACAGATTGCCAAAGACACCGACCGGGATTTCTGGATGAGCCCGGAGGCGGCCAAGGCATACGGTCTGATTGACATGGTCCAGGAACCCCGACGTACGCTGGCTAAGGCAGTCGGAGAGTGATGGCAAGCGTTTGCGGGACTTGCAATATTCCAAGCGAGCAAGCAAGGTAGCCATGAATTCGCGCCTGCGACGGTTATATTGTGGATTTCAGCATGGTCCTCGCAAACGTGTATCGCAGCGGATATAGGCCAGACCAAACAGTCCAGACTAAACAGTATTGAAGAGAGGCATCGACTATGTCGGATGAAAGCGGTAAGGGTGACGATTCAGGCAAGCTCCTGTATTGCTCCTTCTGTGGCAAGAGCCAGCATGAGGTCAGGAAACTGATCGCTGGACCTTCCGTGTTCATCTGTGACGAATGTGTCGAACTCTGTAATGACATCATTCGCGAGGAAGTCTCGGAAAGCGGATCAACCAAAGAAAGTGACCGCCTGCCGGTTCCGCAGGAAATCAACGACATCCTCGATGAGTATGTGATCGGGCAGGAGCATGCGAAGAAAGTGCTCTCAGTCGCGGTCTACAACCACTACAAACGACTCAACTACACGGGCAAAAAGGATGAGGTCGAGCTGTCCAAATCCAATATCCTGCTGATTGGCCCGACAGGTTCCGGTAAAACACTGCTGGCGGAAACACTGGCCAGGCTGCTGGACGTGCCCTTCACGATTGCCGATGCCACCACGCTGACTGAAGCCGGTTACGTGGGAGAGGATGTTGAAAACATCATTCAGAAACTGCTGCAGAAATGTGACTACGACGTTGAACGCGCACAGGTCGGTATCGTCTACATAGACGAAATCGATAAGATCTCGCGAAAATCAGACAATCCCTCAATCACCCGGGACGTATCGGGGGAAGGTGTGCAGCAGGCTCTGCTCAAGCTGATCGAAGGGACGGTTGCGTCGGTTCCGCCTCAGGGCGGCCGCAAACATCCGCAGCAGGAATTCCTGCAGGTGGATACGTCGAATATTCTGTTCATCTGTGGCGGTGCTTTTGCCGGACTCGACAAAGTGATCATGGATCGTTCCGAAAAGTCCGGCATCGGTTTTGCGGCAACGGTCAAGGGTGAAGAAGATCGCATGTCCATTGGCGAGACGCTGCGCCGTGTGGAACCGGAAGATCTGATTCACTACGGACTCATTCCTGAGTTTGTCGGACGTCTGCCGGTAGTTGCAACGCTGGAAGAACTCGATACAGATGCGCTGGTGCGTATCCTCACCGAACCGAAGAACTCGCTCACCCGTCAGTACTCCAAGCTGTTCGAGATGGAAGGGGTGGAAGTGGATTTCCGCGAAGATGCGTTGCGGGCCGTGGCACAGAAGGCAATGGACCGCAAAACCGGCGCACGGGGTTTGCGCTCAATCCTCGAGGCCGTGCTGCTCGACACCATGTACGCACTGCCATCAACGGAATCAGTGAGCAAGGTCGTCATTGACGAAAGTGTCATCAAAGGCGAAAGCGAACCCATGTTGATGTATGAAAACGTCGACAAGGCGCAGGCTTCGCCACAGGACTGACGTCTTACCCCGGCGCGTTTTCTGACGCCGTTACAACCTCTGCACAAAGCCTGACAATGTCTGGCTGGTAAGACAGTGCAGCAGGCATGAAGCTCAATTGTCCTCAAAAACCCCTGGAGGCACCTTGATAAGCAACGTTCCAGTGTTACCTCTGCGCGACATGGTCGTGTATCCGCATGGCGTGCACCCGCTTTTCGTCGGCACCGAAAGTTCGATACGTGCACTTGATCGGGCCATGGCGGACGATAAACAGATCCTGCTCGTCGCCAAACGGGATGCAGATATTGAAGCGCCTCAGGCGAAAGATCTTTTTGCGATGGGTACGGTTGCCACGGTTCTGCAGCTGCTGAAACTGCCTGACGGCACCGTCAAGGTGCTGGTTGAAGGAGGCGAGCGCGCAACGATCCACGCGATTAACACTGAGAGCGACTACACGCTTGCTGATGTCGAAACACTTGTCGAACCACAGGTCGACGCACGGGAATCCGAAGCCCTGGTGCGGACCGTCATGGGTCAATTCGAGCAATACATCAAGGTCAGCAAAAAGGTACCGCAGGAAGTCCTGTCATCCGTCTCCAGCATCGACGATCCCGCCCGCCTGGTAGACACAATCGCTGCCCAGATGTCCCTCACCGTCGAAGACAAGCAGTCTGTCCTGGAGTGTGTCGAATTGAAGGCACGCATCGAACTGCTGCTTGGTTTCATGGATGCGGATCTGGACGTCTCGCAGATGGAAAAGCGCATCCGTGGACGCGTTAAAAAGCAGATGGAGAAGAGTCAACGCGAGTACTACCTGAATGAACAGATGAAAGCCATTCAGAAAGAGTTGGGTGATCTTGATGAAGCCCCCAACGAACTCGAAGAGTTGAAAGCGAAAATTGACGACAGCGGTATGGGCAAAGAAGCAAAGGGCAAGGCGCTTGCCGAGCTGAACAAGCTCAAACAGATGTCGCCAATGTCGGCAGAAGCCACTGTGGTTCGCAGCTACCTCGACTGGATGGTCGGCATGCCGTGGAAAGAGCGCAGTCGCGTGCGCAAGGATCTGGCCGCGGCGCAACAAATTCTCGACGAAGATCACTACGGTCTGGAAGAGGTCAAAGACCGGATCGTTGAGTACCTGGCCGTGCAATCCAGAGTAAAGCGAATGAAAGGCCCGGTGCTCTGCCTTGTCGGTCCGCCCGGTGTTGGCAAGACATCGCTGGGTGAATCCATTGCCAGAGCAACCAACAGGAAGTTCGTCCGGATGGCGCTTGGCGGCGTCCGCGATGAGGCGGAAATTCGTGGTCACAGAAGAACCTACATCGGCTCAATGCCGGGCAAGGTGCTGCAGAAGATGGCCAAGGTGGGTGTTCGGAATCCGCTTTTTCTGCTCGACGAAATCGACAAAATGGGCATGGATATGCGCGGAGATCCGGCCAGCGCTCTGCTCGAAGTGCTGGATCCGGAACAGAACAACACCTTCAATGATCACTATCTGGAAATAGACTACGATCTTTCCGACGTGTTCTTCGTCTGTACATCCAATTCGATGAATATTCCTGCGCCTCTGCTTGATCGGATGGAAGTCATCCGACTGCCGGGCTATACGGAAGACGAAAAGCTGAATATTGCGCGCCGCTATCTGGTGCCGAAGCAGATCAAACTGAACGGTCTCACCGCGGATGAACTCGAGATCACCGATGAGGCAATCACCCACCTGATCCGCTACTACACCAAGGAAGCCGGCGTACGCGGTCTTGAGCGGGAGCTTGCCAAGCTCGCCAGGAAAGTGGTTAAGCAGACGTCGCTGCAGCACTCCGGCAGGTCGAAGTCCGCACGCAAGGCCCGGTCTGGTGCGGAGCCGGTCAGGATTACCGAAGAGCTTGTCGAGAGTTATAACGGCGTCCGGAAATATTCCTTCGGACTTGCCGAAGCGGAAAGTCAGATCGGCATCGTCACCGGTCTTGCCTGGACGCAGGTTGGTGGTGAGCTGCTGAGTATCGAGGCGGTCGCCGTACCCGGCAAAGGCCGGACCACAAAGACCGGCTCGCTTGGTGATGTGATGCAGGAATCCATTCAGGCCGCGATAACTTTCGTCCGCAGCAGGGCAGAGGTGCTCGGCATCCGAAAAGATTTCCATGACAAGTTTGATCTGCACATACACGTACCGGAAGGTGCGACGCCGAAAGATGGACCAAGTGCAGGAATCGGCATGTGTACTGCGCTGGTGTCGGTGATTACCGGCATCCCGGTGCGGGCAAATGTTGCCATGACGGGAGAGATCACCTTGCGTGGCCAGGTCCTGCCTATTGGTGGATTGAAAGAAAAACTGCTGGCAGCTCAGCGAGGCGGCATCAAAAAAGTCATTATTCCGAGCGAAAACGAAAGGGATCTGAAAGAGATCCCTGATAACGTCAAAGCGGATCTTGAAATCATTCCTGTGAAGTGGATGGATGATGTGCTGGAACTGGCACTCGAACGTGTTCCGGAGCCGCTCGCGGCAGAAAACGTTGCAGAGACTGTTGCAGAAAGCGTAGCCGAAAGCCTGAAAGAGGACACAGAGACCCGTCCGGAGTCAACCCAGAATAGCGGAGATATCTCAATAAACCCGCATTAGCACTGGGCTGCGCCGGAGTTCCGAGCTTGCAGCCCTATTGCTGTGTTGGTATAAAACGCCGCGAGCTTCAGGTTATCTGTGAAAAGTCGGTGATTTACGGCATGCGTGCTGCAGCCTGGCAAGACGGATAGTCTGAAACGACTTTATTGAAGAGGGGCAGAGTGTGAATAAAACCGAACTGATCGATCGAATTGCGGAATCCGCAGACATCTCTAAAGCATCCGCCGGGCGCGCGCTCGATGCTGCGATAGAGGCGATTACAGATTCGTTGAAACAAGCCGATCCGGTTGCACTGGTAGGCTTTGGAACTTTTACCGTTCGTGAACGTGCTGCTAGAACTGGTCGTAACCCGCAGACGGGTCAACCGATCCAGATTTCTGCAGCCAAAGTACCGGCATTCAAGCCGGGTAAAGCGCTGAAGGATGCTCTTAACTGATATCCCGCTGCATCAGCTGAGATCAGGAGAAAAGGCGCTATCGGCGCCTTTTTTCGTATCTTGCGTTCAAGTGAATTCGATAACGACATCAGCCAGGAAATCCCATGCTGCAGAAACTGCGTGACCAGACCCAAGGCCTGTTTTTCAAGGTTCTGGTTGGAGCCATCATTTTTACCTTGGCGATTTTCGGCTTCGGGGCCTTCAATCTGTTCATGAACCCCGATCCGGCAGTCGCGTCTGTTAATGGCGAAGATATTTCTCAGACCCGTCTGCTGCAGGAAGCTGACCGCGAACGCCGCCGGCTGGCAATGCAGTACGGCGAAAATTTTGATCCCGACATGATTGATCCGCTGCAATTGCAGAGTGCTGTTCTGGATCAGCTGATCGGACGTGCGCTGCTGACTCAGGCAGCCGAAGAGATGGACATGGGGGCGAGTCCGAGACAGGTCAGCAGCAGCGTTGCGGAAAATCCCAATTTCATCGTCGAAGGCAGGTTTGATCAGAACGCCTACCGGCAGGTAGTGCAGATGATGGGCTATACACCGCAGACGTTCATGGATGTAACAGAAGAGCTGATCGTTCTGGATCAGCTGAGAAAAGGTATTGTCGACAGCTCATTCACCACCGAATGGGAAGTCCGGCAGAACGCCCGACTGCTCAACCAGCAGCGTGATCTGGCCTACCTTGCCTTCAATGTTGCCGACTTTGCCGCCGCCATTGAGGTATCTGACGATGATGTTGCTCTTCGCTACGAAGAAAATCAGCGGGCTTATATGTCGGAAGAGAGCATCGACGTCGATTATGTCGAGCTGACATGGACGGACCTTCTTGACGATCCCGCGATCGAAGTCAGCGAAGAAGATCTGCTCAACGCCTACGAAACTGACAAGGCAGCCAATCCGCCTGAAGAAAAGCGGGATGCGAGTCATATCCTGCTGGCAGTCGACGATGATGTCAGCGTCGAAGAAGCGACGGCCCGTGCGCTCGAACTCAGGGAACGGATTGAAGCGGGCGAGTCCTTTGCCGAACTGGCAGAAGAATTCTCCGATGACCCGGGTTCTGCAGCGACCGGCGGCGAACTTGGCGCACTCGGCAAAGGTGTATTTGTACCTGAATTTGAAGAGGTGCTCTGGGAACTGCAGGAAGGCGAGGTCTCCCAACCCGTGACGACAGAGTTCGGCGTGCATCTGATCAAGCTCAACCGCATAGAAGATGCGCAATACCCCGAGTTCGAAACGGTACGTGCGGAGATAGACACCCGACTGCGGCGCGAGCAGGCTGAAGCTCTGTTTCTGGAACGATATCGCGAACTCGACAGCCTGGCGTTCGAACAGCCGGATTCACTTGATGGGCTGAGTGACAGTCTTGGTCTGGATATCAGACACGCACAGAACATCACACGTTCTGCGGGCAGCGCTATTTTCGGTAATGAAGAATTGCGTCAGGCGCTCTTCACGGACGACGTTCTCGTCAACCGGTTCAACACCAGCGCTATCGAGTATGTGGACAATCGGGCGGTGGTCGCTCGCGTTACGCAGCGTTTCGAGCCTGCAGTCAGACCGCTCGAAGAGGTTTCGGAAACGATACGCGACGAGATCATCAGCGAGCGTGCCCGTGAACAGGTTCAGCAGGAGCAGGCGGCAGCGTTTGCACGCCTGGAAGCCGGAGAATCAGTGGCCGAAGTGGCGGCCGACGTCGGAGTGGACTGGCAGCGGGTTGAACTGGCGAAACGCAATCAGCCAGGTGTGCCGCGTGAAGTACTTCAGGTGGCGTTTGCGATGCAGCGCCCGACTGAAGGAGGCAAGCAGATCGGCGAGGCGAGTGGATCAGGCGGAGACCGCTATGTTGTTGCCGTCACCCGCGTTGCCGATGGTGATGTATCAACGATGACCGAAAGCGAAATCGCCAGCATTCGAGGAATGCTGGCCCAGCGGTCCTCGGGTGTGGATTTTGAAGGTTTCTACAATTCTCTGGAAGCGGACGCGTCGATCAGCCGCCCGGACTTCGAATAGACGGCTGGAAGCGTCGGAAACTGCGGGCTGACCGGCGGGCGCTGCGCGCCGGTCGCAGCCGCAACTCAATCACCCGCAGCAACATCGACATAGAGTGTCAGCGACTGACCGGGTTGCAGATAATCGCTGACGTTCAATCCGTTCCAGTGACTGATGTCGTGAACCTTGACATTGAACTTGCTGGCAATTCGCGCCAGCGAGTCACCACTCCTGACGCCGTAACGGACTTTGCGGACCACGGCACGGGTGCCGCTATCGCCTGTGTTGCCGGGAATGATGAGTCTCTGGCCGATTTTGAGATAGTCCTTGGGGCCGACATGATTGGTCCGCATCAGTTTGTTCATCGACACCCCATGGGCGCGACTGATGGTCCACAGCGAATCACCTTCCCGTACCGTGTAGTGGTCGCCGCTGTTGCGACTGACGATGGGGTTTTCGAACGCCTGAGGTGATTTGGGGATCAGCAGCGCCTGACCGGCTCGAATGCGGTTGCCATTGAGGTTGTTGGCCTGTTTCAGGCTTGCGACATCCGTGCGGTGCCGTAACGCAAGCTCACTGAGCGTGTCCCCGTTGCCGACTTTGACTCTGGCCCAGCGTACCCGTTCTGCGGTCGGGATCGCATCAATTCTGTTTTGTGCCCCGTCAGCCGCGCTCCTGGGCAGCAGCAGGTGATTCGGACCGCTCGGCGGCGTAGACCACTGATTCAGTGCCGGATTCCAGCGATACAAGGTGGAAATTTCGAGCAGCGTGGCCTCGGCTGCCACATTCAGATCAAGCTGGCCTTTGGTATCGACAATAGTAAAGGGTATCTCCGGGCTGAGCGCGGGCAGGGTTATGTCATAGCCGCCTGGATCGGCGATGAGTGCCGACAGTGCCAGCAATCTGGGCACATAGGCGCTGGTTTCTCTGGGCAGCCTGAGTTCCCAGAACGCAGCCGAACCGCCTTTCCTGCGCAGCGCTCGCGCTACGTTGCCTTCCCCGGCGTTATATCCGGCCAGGGCAAGTTCCCAGTCATCGAAACGCTTATAGAGATATTCCAGATAATCCAGGGCTGCTTCGGTGGCGGCAATCGGGTCGCGTCGCCCGTCGTACCACCAGTTGCGTTGCAGACCGAAACGCTTTCCGGTGGCGGAAATGAACTGCCACAGGCCCGCTGCGCCACCGGGTGAAAAAGCGTAGGGATCCAGAGCGCTTTCGACAATCGGCAGCAGCGTGATTTCTCCAGGCAGGCCGCGATCGGCGACGCGCTGGTGGATGTATGCCAGATACTGATCCAGGCGTGTCTGAAGATTCAGCAGATATTTCGGATGCCGCTTCAGCCAGGCAAGTTCCTGCTGAACCCTGGTATCAGAGAGATTGTGATCCAGTTCAAAGCTGTTGCGGATTTCGCGCCAGAGATCGGGAGGTTCCAGCACCGAAAGCGTCGGGGCAATCTCTGGAGCCTTTCGAGCCGTCTGTTCGTCAAGCGCTACACCCGAGGATGCGGCGGCTGTATCTGCAGAACGCGCCGTGCCGGGCACGCTGGCCGTGCTCTGACAGCCCTCCAGCAGCAGCACCAGCAGCAGGGCGCTAATACATTGCACGTATCTCGTTTTTCCTGAACCCACCGCTGACTTCACCGCTGCGTTCCTGTGCGGGCTTTATCCATCTGCACCATCCGTTGGTTTTCTGTTTCTAATTCTGATTCTGTTTCTGATTCTATTTCTGTTGCCGGGTCCGGGAATGACTTGCGGACATTTATGACAATGGTCAGAATCCAGTCACACTCTGTCTTATGTCCTCATCCTTGGCAACTTCAGCGACACCATCACTGCACCGGTTGTCCGAATGGTTCGATTCTGCCGCGGGCACCACTCTGCTCGAGGAACAGTCAGCTTTAGTTCGTCACAGTGCGCGCCGTTTTCATGGCGATACGCTGTTGTGGGTAGGTTGCCAAAGCCAGCTGCTTGATACCGTGCGCGGGTGCATGATTCGCAACCACTTCCGGCTTTGTGAACCGGGTTGGTCGGCGATGCATGAAGAATCCGGGATTGAATCCGACACGGACCCGGAAATGACAGGTTTCCAGGCGGAATTGCGTGCACTTCCGCTACCGAACAATTCACTGGATGCCATCGTGGTACATCACGCGCTGGAAGCATCCATTGATCCACGAGGTGCGCTCAGGGAGTGCTCCCGTGTTCTCACGGGTGGTGGTCGACTGGTGATATGTGCCTTCAATCCTTTCAGCCTGTGGGGCCTCAGGGCGCTCTACGCGCGCACAACAGATGATGGTTTCAGCAACCTGCGTTTTGTCAGCGCGCTGCGTCTGCTGGACTGGCTCGCTGTTCTCGGCTTTGAAGTGGAGCCCGTAAAATATCTTGCATACAATCTGCCGCTGAACAAAAGCGGAAGTCAGGCTGCGTTGTGGCGTGGTACGCGGAATCTACTGGCGCGTTATCGGGTACCCGTGGGCGGTGCCTATGTCATCACCGCAGTGAAAAAGGCCTTCATCATGCGACCGGACAACCGCGTCTCACGGGTCCGTAACGCCAAACTGGCGCCCGTCGCCTATCCGAAGCTGAGCCACCGGAGATAGATTGAGCGATCTGGTCGAGATTTTTACCGATGGTGCCTGTCGTGGTAACCCGGGTCCGGGTGGATGGGCAGCGCTGCTGCGCTATGGCCAGGCGGAAAAAATCATCCGTGGTGCAGAAGCTGAGACCACCAACAACCGGATGGAACTGCTTGCGGCGATTTCGGGACTGGCGGAATTGAAAAGGCCTTCGAGAGTTCAACTGACGACGGATTCCGAGTATCTGCGGCAGGGTATCAACAGCTGGGTACCGCGCTGGAAACGAAATGGCTGGAAGACGGCCGCAAGAAAACCGGTGAAAAACCGTGATCTGTGGGAACGTCTGGACGCCCTGATCGTAAATCACGACATCGAATGGCACTGGGTCAAAGGCCACAGCGGTCATCGGGAGAACGAGCTCGTGGACGAAGCCGCCAATATTGCCATAGACGAGATGCTCAGCTGATGCGACAGATTGTGCTCGATACTGAAACAACCGGGCTGGAAACCTCAGCTGGCCATCGCATCATCGAGATTGGTGCTGTGGAATTGCTCGATCGAAAGTTTACCGGCCGCCAGTATCATAAATACGTCAACCCGGAGCGGGACATAGACGACGGTGCGTTCGAAGTTCATGGTCTCAGCCGTGAGTTCCTGAGTGACAAACCGACGTTCGCGGGTATTGCAGAAGAACTGCTGGATTTCCTGATGGGTGCGGATCTCGTGATTCACAACGCACCTTTCGACGTTGCCTTCCTGGATTATGAGCTATCGATGCTGCCGGAAAAAAGAACCATCGGCGCGATGTGTGGCATCACCGATTCTCTGGCTATCGCCCGACACAAACACCCCGGACAGAAGAACAGCCTCGATGCCCTGTGCCGCCGCTATGGAGTCGATAATTCAGCCAGGACTCTGCATGGTGCGCTGCTGGATGCGGAAATACTTGCAGATGTGTATCTGTTGCTGACGGGCGGGCAAACGGCGTTGTTCAGCGCCGAGTCAGATGATGACGGAAAAAGGGCGGAGAGGGCTGTGGTACGGTTACCGTCAATGGGGGAACGGGCAGAGCTGAGAGTCATTCGCGCCGACCCCGATGAACTGCGTGAACACTCTGTCTGGCTGAACGAGCTGGACGCAGCCAGTGAGGCCGGCAGCCTCTGGCGGAATATCATGGTTGACTGATCGGCGACCTCGCGCGCTCAGAGTATGTACTGAACGCAGAACCAGCCAGTCAGGCCCATGGCGATGGTGTACGGCAGAGCCATAACAACCATTCGTCCGTATGACAGACGCACCAGCGGTGCAACAGACGAGGTCAGCAGAAACAGGAATGCCGCCTGACCGTTTGGGGTGGCGACACTGGGGATGTTGGTACCCGTGTTGATCGCCACGGCCAGCAGCTCAAGATGTTCCCGGGTAATTTCATTGTCTCTGTATGCGCTCACCACTTCATTGATGTAGACGGTTGCAACAAACACGTTATCGCTGATAGCTGAGAGCAGTCCGTTGGCGATATAGAACATGCCTGGCTGCAGTTCGAAATCCAGTGCCAGCACATAATCGATGACCGGTGCGAACAGATGCTGATCGTGAATCACGGCAACAACGCCGAAGAAAACCACTAAAAGCGCGGTGAATGGCAGCGCCTCTTCGAATGCCCGGCCCAGTTGATGCTCTTCGATGATGCCGTTGAATGCGGTCTGGATGACGATGATCATCAGACCGATGAACCCGACCTCAGCCCAGTGAAACGCCAGAGCAATCACCAGGACGACAGCGGCGATCGCCTGAATAACTAATCGGGCCTTATCGGTCGCTGTCCGTTCGCTGGTCTGTTGCTCGTCAAACTCGTTCAGAATGTTCCGCACCGGTTCCGGCAGCCTGGCGCCGTAGCCGAAAGTTTTGCTCCACTCGAGCAGAATACAGGTGCAGAAGCCAACCACCAGCACCGGCATCGTAACCGGTGCCATTGTGATGAAGAACTCGATGAACTCCCACTCCAGCTTGCTTGCTATCAGAAGGTTCTGTGGTTCTCCGACGGTGGTGCAGACTCCACCCAGAGCGGTACCAACGGCGCCATGCATCAGAAGGTTGCGCAGAAAAGCCCTGAACTCCTCCAGATCGCTGCGGTGTATTTCACCAATGGCGTCATCAGTTGCGTGTTCATGTTCGTCCCGAAAGGCTTTTCCCGAAGCGACTTTGTGGTAGACAGAATAAAATCCGAGAGCCACCGAAATGATGACGGCAGTCACCGTCAGGGCATCAAGAAATGCCGATAGCAGGGCTGCTACGGAACTGAAGAGAAACGCAATCATCGTTTTCGAACGGATTCCGAGCAGAATTTTCGTGAATACGTAGAGCAGCAGCTCCTTCATGAAAAAGATACCGGCCACCATGAACATCAGCAGCAGGATGACCGGGAAATTGCTGTAAACCTCGGCACGGATGCTGTCGGGTGAGGTCATGCCGATGAGCACGGCTTCTATTGCCAGCAGTCCGCCCGGCTGCAGTGGGTAACACTTCAGCGCCATCGCCAGCGTGAATATGAACTCGATAATCAGCAGCCAGCCGGCAGCAAAGGGCGCCAGAATAAACAGCAGGGGATTGATCAGCAGAAAACCAATGATGACGGCTTTGTACCAGGTTGGGGCGGGACCAAGAAAGTTCTGCCAGAAAGACCGTGGTGAGATGCTGCTCATCGCGTCTGATACTCAATTAGCAAAAAACCTCTCCCAACCTGGTGGTGCAATGATGCTGCGTTAGCGCTGGAACTGTGCAGTGTTGACGGCGATGGAACATTATCCGCCAGCATGGATCAGTTCAACTCGAAGCAATAGCCACCGTGACTTGAAATGTCTTCAACAATCTGCTGGATTAGATGCTCAAGTATATATGGTGATTTCTAATGTGGCCTGTTGATCCTGAAGACTTCGTGTCCCTGACTACGCCGCCGGAGAATGCTTCCCGTGACGACGCCTGGTTTTTCCTGAAGACTCCCCAGGGCCTGGTGTGTCTGACCGAACAGGGCATTCCACGCCCGGTGACTGGTGACGAACTGCGCTGGCTGGATATTGAAATACAGGCGGAACATTATCTCGGCCGGTTCCGCGATCGTTGTGTCTATGCCATAGAGGCTCGAGGAACGCTGCCGGAGGGATACTCCGCGGCCGGTTTGCGGGACTGGCTGGGGCGGGTGGAGCCATCCGTGTTCTACCTCGCAGGGCGTGCCCACCAGGTCCTTGACTGGCATAAAACCCATCGCTTCTGTGGTCGTTGCGGTGTGGAGATGGAGGATCACCCCGCTGATCGCGCCAAGCTCTGCCCATCGTGTAATCTGATCTGCTACCCGCGTCTGTCGCCCAGCATCATTGTGCTGATCACAAAAGGACAGGAAATGCTGCTGGCCAGGAATGCGCAGTGGCCAACCAACATGTTCAGCACGCTGGCTGGATTTGTCGAACCGGGTGAGTCAATCGAACAGACCGTGCATCGGGAAGTACTCGAAGAGGTCGGCCTGAAGGTGAAGAACCTGCAGTATCTCGGCAGCCAGAGCTGGCCTTTTCCGAATTCTCTGATGCTGGGCTTTCACGCTGAGTACGACAGCGGTGAGATCGTCTGCCAGGATGAAGAGATTGCCGAAGCGCACTGGTTCACGCCGGACGATATGCCGAACATCCCTCCGAAAACCGCCATCTCGCGCTGGCTGATAGATGACTTCATCAACCAGTCGAGCGGCGACTGAGCCGGTATCGGTTGTAAAACCGGATCCGAAGGCTACTCGATCGGGGTTTCCGGCAGACTGTCTGACTGGAACATGGCCATCAGCATGAACGCCCACATCAGATAACCGTCGGCGCGGAAGCGGCCTTCCATAAAGGCGCTGAACGCGTCCGCACGCCCGGACAGCAGCGCCCAGGCGGTGTCCACGTCTTCGAAATAGAAGGTGGCGTCCGGCTGCAGCGCTCCGGAATCGTCGAACTGCAGCTGCTGGGCGAAGATCCTGAATGTCAGTGACTCATCTCCGATTGCCAGTCGCAGTACTGCGTCGAGCCCGCCTGCGGCCTGGGGGTAAAAAGTCTTTTCAAGATGGTTCTGCAGTGCTCTGAGTGCCATGCTTCTGAGTACCGGAATCTGCGCTATGGAACGGGGTATTGTGCTGGTTGCAAGACGTTGGCACCAGCCATAGAGTAGCGCGCTTTCCGCTGCAAACGACGAGGTCCAATGGACTATCTTTATCAGTATCTGGTGTTTCTGGCGCAGGCCGTCACCATTGTCGTCGCCATCGTGGCCGTGCTCTCCGCCATTGCCGCAATGGGTGCCAGACGGATCAGCGGTGACTCCGGCCACCTTGAAGTTCACAAACTCAATGACAGCCTGAATTCGCTGCGGGACAGCCTGCGCAGGGCGCTGCTGGATCCGGCTGTGTTGAAAAAGCAGCAGCGGCAGGAGGCGAAAGCGGAAAAAAACAGCCGCAAAGCGGCAAAAAAGTCACCTCCAGCGCCACCACCTCCACCCTCCGAACCTGACTCTACCGGTGGTACGGGTGGAGAGCCCTCAGCGGATAAAGAGCCCTCAGCGGATAAAGAGCCCTCAGCGGATAAAGAGCC
>Ga0055474_10000133_pt1 | contig 16289 bp, 13 predicted proteins | sample Muzzi_PWA_D1_FD_57680 | JGI IMG/M metagenome (GOLD analysis project Ga0055474, IMG submission 57680) | Wetland microbial communities from San Francisco Bay, California, USA, that impact long-term carbon sequestration - Muzzi_PWA_D1 | ecosystem: Environmental > Aquatic > Marine > Wetlands ... | reverse complement strand
CCCCTACGTCGATCCCATCAACCTCATCCAGGCGGAACTCCTCCGCCGCCTCCGGGAGGCCCCCGACGAGCGGCTGGAGCGGGCTTTCCTGAGAACCGTCAGCGGGGTGGCGGCGGGGATGCGGAATACGGGGTAGAGTGACCCTGCTCTCAATCGCGACTTGGAGCCTGGCACATGGCGACATCCAGTTCGAGGCTATCGTCTGCCATCCAGCGTTCTCGGATGACCAGAGGATAAACCCATAGGCTCTGCGTATGGGCACTCTGCATAGCCACCCATTCAAGCTCGGAAGAAGCATTCCGGGTCACCCGCCAGATTTCTTTGCATAAATCCAGAAGCCAGTCTGGCGACGCACTACCTTCGCCGGAATAATTCAATTCCTCCTGCCACCTCTTGACGATGTCCCGAAGCTGCAAATGAGCCTCGAAGCTGTTGTAACCAAAATGTTTAACCGCATATTGATCATGCGATGTCCTGCAATGAACGACACAGTCCGACATCACACTGCGGACTATCTCTTCCACCTGGTCACCCACCAACCCCTTGATACCCGCAACAGTCTTTTGATTGAAAATTAAACTTATGCAACTCCACCTATTTTTGACATCATCTTTTCCTGATGGGATGATCGCTTTGAGGTCTCGATATAGTTTATCGCTGCGGCGCTCCAGCGCCTCGTCTCCAATTCGGGGAAGGAACGCTTCTTCACCAGGGAAGAAATTTTCTTGCCGGTGGAACTGCGCGGTGAAATCCCGGACACTGTTCTCGGTGATGGGGACCTGAACTCGTGGACCCAAGACTCTGAGTCGGTCATTTGTACATTGAAGAACGATCAGTCGCGTACCATCCTTGCCCTTTGTTGGGTCGGTCGCAACGCCACATTCCCATGTGCAATAGGACCAGTCCTGATCCGCGTGTGTGAATGTAAGAAGCACCAGCTTCGCCTGGTATAGCGCCTCTTTTAGTTCCGTCTCCAGATTTTCACCAATCGTCGGACCATGTTCAGCTTCAGAACTCTGAAAGATTTGCTCGTGCGTGATGCCCCAATCCTCTAGATTTTTGCGAACTGTATCTGCAATTTCTTTGTCTCCATGACGATGACTGAGAAAAATACGAATCACACTACCCTCCCAACTCAGATTCGACACCTACTTTAGCGACAACATGGAACAGTAACTATAGCAAGGTGATTAAATCTTGCCAAGGATGGCACCACCCACAGGAGCGGTCCGCCTCGCTCGCTGGTGGCGCAAGCCCTGGGCACCTCCAGCGGCGCCTCCTGGGCTCCAAACGGCGGGCGCTTCGTCCTTAGCCGCAAGGTGGGCGAGGCAGGGGCGGATGTCTTCCTGGCGGATCGGACAGGACAGGAGATCGCCCGGCTTACGGACGATGATCGCTACCACGGTGCAGGGGGTTTCTCCCCCGACGGCTCGAGGATCGCGGGCTATGTGGACGACGGCAGCGGCGGTCGGCTCTTCGTGGTCAACGCCGACGGCACGGACTTCCGCGTCCTCCCCGTCAACCCCCCACCGGGAGCTCAGCAGTGGACTCCCCATTGGTCCCCTGACGGTCGATGGCTGCTCTACACCGGCACGGCGGGAGCAGAAGGCACCAGCCAGGGCAATTTGGACCTCTTCGCGGTGGCCGTCGATACTCCAGACAGCCCAGATGGCCCTGACGCTCCCCGGAAACCGGTCCGATTGATCACCGGAACCGGTCGGGAAGCGGAAGGCAGCTGGCGCCCTGGATCTTGGGAGGCGTAGGCTGATCCGCACTGAACCCTGCTAACTGCGGTTGTCACTTTGCATTTAGCAGGGTTAAAATAGGACTGTGGATGCAAACCTTCAAACGATTCTCCTGGCGGACAATCCGTGGATCTCCGATCCTGATGCCCTGCAAGGGTGGCTCCGGCACCGAATACCGGAACCCTTCTGGCCGCGCCTCGCGACGACGGCGGGGCAAGAGCGGTGGCGCGAAGTCAACCGGGCGCACCTGGTCATCGGCCCGAGGCAGACCGGCAAATCCACCCTGATCTGGCACCATTTCGCCACGGTCGGGAAACCGATGCTCTGGCTCGATTGCGAGCAACCACTGATTTGGAGCTGGTGCCGATCCCCAGCCCTCTTTCTGCGCGACCTCAAGGCACTCTTCGGCAAGCCCGTCCCCCTTTTCTTCGACGAGGTACAGCACCTGGAAGAAGCCGGACTGTTCCTCAAGGGTCTGGTGGACCGGAAGATCGGCGTACCGATGCTGGTCACGGGCAGTTCCTCCTTCCATCTGGGGGCTTACACCCGAGAATCCCTGGCGGGCAGGGCGAGCCGCATCCGCCTGTTCCCCTTTTCTCTCTCAGAGATTTGCCAGGAACTCGCCGGGCAACCGCGACTCGCCCAGAAGCAGGGCCTGACGGAACGGTTCCAGCGCCATCTCGTGGTCGGTGGCTATCCGGATGCCTGGTTCAGTGATCGCCCCGACCTGTTATTGACGGATCTGGTGGAGGCCACCGTGCTCCGGGATGCCACGGATTTTTTCCACATCTCCCGTCCGGACGCTTTCCGGCGATTGCTGCGCCTGATGGCAGGGCAGAGCGGCAACCTGATCAATGTTTCCGAGTGGGCTTCCATCCTCGGGATCAGCCGCGACACGGTCTCTTCCTACCTGGAGATTTTGGAATCCAGTCACATCACCCTGGCCCTCCCCCCGTTTGCTGGGGGCCGCCGGGCCGAAGTCACCAGCCGCCCCAAGATCTACTTGGTGGACAACGGCATCCGCAACCAGTTGGTGCACGACTTTCGACCCCTGGAGCAGCGGGTCGATGCGGGTGCGATGCTGGAAAACTGGGTGTTCACCGAGTTGTGGAAGATCTTGCCCCAGGGGGCCACCCTGCATTTCTGGCGCAGTAGCTCCGGCGCGGAGGTGGATTTCGTGCTGGTGCGCGGAGAACAAATCCTCGGCATCGAGGTCAAAGCGAGCCACCTGCAACGGCCCCGGCTGCCCCGTGCCGCGCGCAGTTTCATCGAGGCGTACACCCCCAACGCTTTTCTGCTGCTCAACACCGGTTTGCGGCACCGGGAGCAGCTCGGCTCCACGACGGTCCACTGGATTCTCCCAGGGGATCTCACCGAGCAAGTTTTGGACGTCTTCCAGGGTCCTGTAAGCATTTAACCCTGCTAACTGCTGGTGGCACTTTGCATTTAGCAGGGTTCAATGCCGGATCGAGGGCGCGTCACTTCCGGCTGAACAGCTTTCGCCACCAGGAACCCTGGGTGTTGCCCAGGCTCTCTTCCAGGTTCTCCGGCGAATCCGGCAGGAGCGCCACCCGGCCCTTGCGGATCTGCTCCAGGAAGAATTCCAGGCGCCCGCCATCGCCATCCTGCGGCAGGGCCGGAGTGGGGATGAGTTCCTCCACGGTGCGGGTGCCATCCATCTTCTCCCAGAGCTGAATCTGCTCCAGCGTCATGGAACCCTGCTCCGTGGCTGGCGGCGGACCGATCCAGACGGGGTGCAACTCGCCCACCACGTCCATGGGGAAGTGCAGCTGGTGCTGCTTGGCCAGCACCTGCTCCTCGATGGCCTGCTCCAGCAGCAGATCGTAGACGTTCAACTCCAGACTGGTGTTTTCCGAGGCTTCTCCCACCTGCCCCAGGTCGAGAACCTCCTGCATGCACAGCTGGTAGACCCCCTCCAGTACCCGGAAATACGGCCCCTGGACGATGCCATGGACTTTGGCCAGCGTTCGCTCGCCATTGACGTGGGCGACGATCCGCTTCTGGACCGAGTTCAAGTCGCCACCGGGCCAGGCCGGTCCTTTGCGCAACACCACGTTGTCGTGGGGGAAGAGCTTGCGGAAACGGGCATGCTCATCGATCCAGCGGGTCCCCTCCATGACCAGCGCCATGGTGCGAATGGGATTGGGTATGATCTCCTCATCCGGGGGCTCATCGGCCTCGAAGAAGAAGATGCCGTGACGCCACAGGAAGAGACCGCAGACGGAATCCTGGATCTGCTGGTTGAGGGTTTCCCGGACTTCTTCGGGAGTCAGGAGCTTCAACTCCGTCAGCACCACCCCGAGCCGCTGGCCCTTGCGCGCACAATGACTCAACGCCTCGACCAGGTCCGATTCCGTCAAATGCCCTTGCAGAAGCAAGAATTGGCCGTAGTAGTCCGCCGGGTTGTCCGACAGGCAGGCCACCACCTGACCATCCTTGAAGTAGATGCGCTTCTCCCGACGGCTACGGCGCACCACCAGCGCCCCGGTGCGGCGCTCATGGTGGGCCCATTGCAACAATTCCGCGGGGGAAAATGCGGTAAGCCTTCCAGAAATCTCCATACTCCGGCATCATAGCCCCTGCCTGGAAGTGACACAACGACCACCGGTAACAAGCTCAGGACACCTAAATGAACAGAAATATGCCTTTCCGAGCGTTCCCTCGTACCGCCCTTCTTGCTGGTCTCTCCGCCACGCTCCTCCTGATCGGCCTCGGCGTTTCCATTCCGGCGCTGGCTCAGTCTCCGCCTTGCAATCCCTGTGGTGGCGTGCGGACGGCGGACCCAGTCGCCGTCGCCGCCGCCCTGGCCACCGCGCCCCTGCTGGAAGGGGAAGACCGCCTCTACGTCAACTGGACGGTGGAACTGACCGCCCTGGAAGCGGTCGAGGCCCAGGCGGCGGCGGTGCGCGATGCCGGGGGCACGCCCTGGCTGACCCTGGTCTTTCGCACGCCTTCGCCGGTGCTGGACCACATCGCGGCCCTGGATGTGGAACTGAAAGCGGCGGCGGCGGCGGCCCGGGCGGTGGGTCCCCGCGGGCATTTCCAGGTGCGGTGGCAGCCCCCCGCGTTGCCCCAGGATCTGGCCTTCGGTAAGGAATACGGCTATCTGCTGAAGCGGGCCTCGGTGGCCATCACCGGGGCGCGGGGCGATGCGCGGGTTCTGACGGATGCCTTGACGGCGGATCCCCGGGTGCTGGAGATCCTCTATGGGGAAGAGATCGCTGCCTATGTCGATGGCGTGGCGCTGCGCCCCGGCGGAGCGGAGCCCGTGCGCGAGACCCTGGCGCTGCTACGCCAGCTCGACCCAGGGCGGGCGGCGGTGCTCGACGCGCGGCCGTGGCCCGAGGCCCCGGGCGGGGTGCTCCCCGAGGCGGCGGCAGCCAGCGAGGCAGGCTTCGCCCTGACGCTCTTCGATCTTTCGAACGCAACGCCGAACGACCTGGCCGCCGCCCTGGCCCCCTTGAAAATCCTGGCCCGGGAGTTCCAGGGCGATGTCTCCCTGGATCCCACCTCTCGACCCACGGGAGGCGCCGAGGCGGCGGAGAATGCCGGGGCCTGGAGTTTCGTTCGAGGGGAGGATCTCTCCTTGCGCGTCATCGCCCAGGTCCCCGCCTCGGCGGAGACCCTCGATCTGCGCTTCCCGGACGCGCAGCTCAAACGCCCGGCGGTCATCGACACCGCCACGGGGGAAGTGCGCGACCTCTTCGGGCAGAAGCGCAGCGCCGACGCCCTGGAGGTCTCCCTGACGCCCTCGGGAACCGTGGCCCTGCTGCGGCTGGAACGGATGACCCCCGAGGAGATCGACGGCCTCGCCGGGGTGACGGAGGCGGTGGAGGTTAGCGACCAGCGCCAGATGCCCGTCGAGGAGATCCTGCGGCGCCTCCAGGCTTTCGAGGATGGGCAGACCCGGCGCCTGCGCCACTACCAGGCCCACAACACGACCCACCTGCGCTTCCAATTCGGTACCAGCGTCCAGGCCTTGGAGGCCACCTTCGCGGGGGACTTCTTCTTCCGCCAGGGGGAGGGCTTCGACTGGGCGTGGAACGAGTTCTACGTCAACGGGGTGCGCTGGCGGAGCAAGAAGATCCCGGAAATCCCCCTGGTGGACGCCGAGAAGGCCGCCGCCCAGCCGCTGGAGATCACCTTCACCAAGGAGTACACCTACCGCCTGCGGGGCACCGACACGGTCGCCGGACGGGATTGTTGGGCGGTGGATTTCGCCCCTTCCCCCGGGGCCACCGGCGACAATCTCTACCAGGGCACGGTGTGGGTGGACCGGGAGCATTTCGGTCGCGTGCGCACCCGCGCCTTGCAAGTGGGCCTCGAAGGGGAGGTGGTCTCCAACGAGGAGACGGTGGAGTTCACCCCCGTCAACGCCGCCGGGGAGGTGGCCGACTGGTCGCCGGACAACTACTGGTTGCCGTTGCGGGTGGTGGGCCAGCAGTTGTGGAACGTCCTCAACGCCACCACCGTGGTGGAGCGCGAGGTGCAGCTGACTGCGCTGGTGCTCAACGGGGAGACCTTCGCGGAACGGCGCCAGGCGGTGCTGGACTCCGACGTGACCATGGTGCGGGACACCCCGGATGGGCTGCGGTACCTGATTCCCGACGAAGACACCGGCGAGCGCATCGTCCAGACGGAACGCCGCAAGAGCCGCCTGTTCGGTGTCGGTGGCGTCTTCTATGACGAATCCCAGGACTTCCCCATCCCCCTGGCGGGCATCAACTACTTCAACTTCGACTTCCGCGATACCGGCAAGCAGGTCAATGTCTTCTTCGCCGGGCCGTTGCTCATCGGCAACCTTTCCGACCCCGATCTCTTCGGCAGCAAATGGGACGCCGGGATCAACGTCTTCGCTCTGGCCCTCGGGGGAAGCGACACGGTCTTCCGGGGGGACGACGAAATCGAGGCGGAAGAGGTGGAGCGGCTGCCGGCGCGCATTTCGCTCTTCCTGGGTCGACGGCTGGGTAACTTCGGCAAATTGGACCTGACCTATACCGCGGCCTGGAGCGGCTTCGATACCGCCGACAACACGGCGCCGGAGTTCGTGCTGCCGGAGGACCACCTGACCCACACCTTCCAGGTGGAGGGCCTGTACAACCGCGCCGGGTATCGCCTTCTCGCGGGCACCAGCTTCAACAACCGCTCGGACTGGGCGCCCTGGGGCATCCCGGGTACGGCGGACTTCGATAACTTCGACCCGGAGACGGAAGACTTCCAGCTGTGGAACGTCTCCCTGGCCAAGACCTGGTGGTTGCCCAAGTTCCAGAAAATGGGGCTGGAGGTGGAGTATCGGGATGGCACGGACCTGGATCGCTTCTCCAAATACGAGTTCGGGTACTTCAGCGACGTGCGGGTTCACGGCTATACCAGTGACAAGGTGCGCGCCGAGCGGGCCATCGCCACCCATCTGCTCTACGGTTTCGATCTCGGCGAGGCGCTGCGGCTCTCCCTGATCGGCGATGCCGCCTGGGCCACCGATGAGGCCACCGGTCTCGACAATGAATTCCTGGCCGGAATCGGCATCGAGGGCAGCTTCATCGGCCCCTGGAACACCATCGTCAATGTGGATCTGGGACGCGCCGTGGCCGGGCCGGACGATAGCTTCTCGGTCTTCGTGGCCTTCTTGAAGCTCTTCCGCTAAGGGGGTACCGGGTGAAGGACGAGGACAGCGACGATTGGGCCGAAGACGGCCTGGACGACGAGAACCCCTTCGGCGGGGAACCCATCGTCCTGCCCATCGAGAACGTCCTCGACCTTCACCCCTTCCAGCCGAAGGAGATCCGTGACGTGGTGCGGGAGTACTTGGATGCGGCCTACGAGGCGGGCTTGCGGGCCTTGCGCATCATCCACGGGCGCGGCATCGGTGTGCAGCGCAAGGCCGTGCGCACCCTTCTGGAACAGGATACCCGGGTCAAGGCCTTTGGTGACGCCCCGGCGGAGGCCGGGGGTTGGGGTGCTACTTGGGTGGAAATGGAGTGAAGTCCGGCCACTCCCACCCCCGCGGATCCGGCACCGGGGGCGGTTCGATCTGGACCGCTTCGCCCGTCTCTAGAACCAGGCGCACGGACCGCCCCGCCACCAGCCAGTTCACGAAGCGCGGGTAGCGCTCCAGCAGCGCCAGACCCTCGGCCTCCGCCACCGTCACCGTGCGCACCGGCGCCTGCGGGTCCAGGCCCCGTTCCACCCACAGATCGCCCTCCAATTCGAAGAGGCGACCGTCCACCTCGACCAGGGAACCGTTCGCTTCGGCGGAGATGGGCGGCACCAGCACCGTGGTCCCACCGCGGTCGCCCACCCACCAGCCGAAGAGGTACAGAATCACCGCGAAGGAGAAAACCAGGGCAAAGGTCACCGCCACGGAGGGTTCCAGGGGCAGGCCTCCCAGGCGACGCTCCAGGCGCTCCACGAGACCCTTGGGCCGTCCGCCATCCAGGGCGATGCGGCGCTGGACCTGCTGGGCCAGCACCGGCGGTGGCGCCACGGTCTCCAGGCGGTGCAGTTGGCCCACCACCCGGCGCAGCCCCCGCAACCGCTCCCGGCATTCCTCGCACGCCTCGATGTGCGTCTCCACCAGCCGCAGTTGGGGCCGGGACAATTCCTGATCGATATAGGCGGAGAGCACCTCCGCCGTGGCATGGCCGCTCATGACGACCCCTCCAAGATGTCTTTCAAACGTTCACGGCCCCGGGCGATGCGCGACCGGACAGTCCCGATGCGCACTCCCAGAATCTCGGCGATCTCCTGGTACGGCAACTCTTGCAGATCGCACAGCACCACCGCCTCGCGAAACGGTTCCGGCACCTGTTGCAACGCCGCCAGAACCCGCTGGCCATCATCCCCGGCGATGGCCCGGGCCTCGGGATCCCGGCGAGGGTCCAGGAGTTCCACTCCCTCCTCCCCACCGGTTTCTTCCCGCAGCGGCCAGTGCCACCACTTCTTGCGCCCCAGGCGGCTGCGGCAGTGGTTCAGCGCCACCCGATAGATCCACGTTTTCAAAGTGGAGCGCCCGCCGAAACGGCCCAGATGGCGGTAGATGCGCAGGAAGATTTCCTGGCTCAAATCCGCCGCCTGGTCCAGGTCGCCACACAGCCGGTAGGCCAGGTTGTAGACCATCTCACTATGGCGCTGGTAGATCTCTTCGAACGCCCCATGATCGCCGTACCGGTGGCGTTGCACCAGATCCATATCGCCCTCGACGATGTTCATCGGCGGGGACAACGTTGCAGTGGATGCTTGCATCGGTCGCCTCACGGCAATGGTCGGCTCCTTCCCACGGCTGATTCCGGCGGAAGTCCGGCGCTCCTGGAAGGGTAAGACCCGACCACCGCCCAAGGAGTTCCCGCCCCCTGCCTCTCCCCTTACCGCTTACCGCGTCCGGGCCACCTTGACATCGGTGGAGCGCTGGGACACGCCGTAGTAGGCGCGCAGACCGTCGGTGATGGCTTCCGCACTGCGCTGGCGGAAGGCGCGGGTCTGGAGGAGTTTACGATCTTCCTCGTTGGCGAGATTACCGACCTCCAGCAACATTTCTGCCGGTACGGCATTGTAGCGCAGCACCGCTGGAACCCAGGGTCGGCTGCCGCGGTAGATTTTCTGCCGCACCGGCTGGTCCGGGTGCACCATCAGATCCTGCCGACGGAAGGCCTCGACCACCTGGTCGGCCAGTTGCCGGGAGAGGCCCTGGCTCCGAACTCTCTCTTTCCAGCTGTAACTGACCTCGGGCTTTTCCCGCACCTCCCGGTGCGCGGTGTACACCGTGCCGGTCTTCCGATGGCTGCCGGACCGCAGGTAGGCGTCGGGGATGTAGGCCATGGCCCCACGCAGCGAGGGGTGCAGGGAGTCGGCGTGGATGGAGATGAAAACGACGTTTTCCGGCTTGCGCCCGCGGGCGATGGCGGCCCGGTACAGACTGTTGGCCAGGTACCAACGGAGGTTGACCCCAACCTTGCTGTCCCCGGTCAGGGGATAGGGCGGATTGGTCAGCACTACGTGGTGGTTGGAGTACGGCAGCACATCGCGATCCGGTATGTGGTACCCGGCGCCATCGCGAGTGGTGGTGAGCACCTGGGCGGCGGTCGTGGTCTCCAGGTGGCGCTTGAGCCGCATGGCGATGTCGTAGACGTAGATGCTCTCCCAAACCCCCAGTTTGGAGGCGCCCACATCGCGCCCCCCATGCCCGGCGTCGATGATCACCGTGACGCCCTGCAAATCCTGGGAGCGAACCGGGTTGCTGAAGGCCGCGCTGGCCCGCTGGGTCTCGTCAAACTCTCGGCGTTGGGGGTCGTCCGCTGGCAGGAATTCCGCTTGCAGCAATTCTCGGGGGATCTTGACGGGAAAGCCTATGGGCATGTCGGTGACATCCGCGATGCCGTTGCGCTTCGCGATCTCTTTGGCCAGGGCGTTGACATCGGCGGCGTAAATGCGCCCGGTGAACCGCACCACCACGCTGGAGTAGAGCGCTTCCCCCGGCTTCAGGTGGTAGATGGCGTACTCCCCCTCCGCATCCCGCCCGTAGCGCAGACCATAGGCGCCCACGCTGGAGAGTACCGCCGGGGACGCCGTTGCAGCCTCCGCTGGATCCGCCCCTGGAGTCTCCGCTGGCAATCGCGACGAGGTCCGTACCGCAGTCTCCACGGGAGGCGCCCCCGAGGTTCCCGGAGCAGCGCTCCGCGAGGGCACCGAGGCCTCAACCTCGGTCTTTCTTGCCGGTGATACCGCAGGCGGCGGTAGATGGCTGCGGTACACGGGAAGCAGGAGATCGCTGGGAATCCAGAGCTTCTGCCCCCGATACAGCGTGTTGTCCGGGAGTTCATTGTGCAACCGGATGGCTGGATAATTTTCGCCACTACCGGTAAACCGTTGGGCGATGCGCCACAGACTCTCGTCCGGTAGCTCCGCGAAACGCCCCACCTCGTGGCGCCACCCCCCCGCATGCTGCTCATCGCCGGGGAAGAGGGCGGCGAACACGCGGGAACGATGGGCCTCGGTGAGCAATTCCAGCGGTACCCGGTACCACCGCCCGGCCAACAACTGCCGGGCACCGCCGTTGGCCTCCCGCACCTGGGCCGCTGCCTGGCTGGTACCGCACAGGCGGCGACAAAAGGCGAGCAGGCCCTCGCCCGGCAGAGGCTGCGCTTCCAGATACAGCGTATTGGCCTCGGTCAAGACCGCCCGCAACGCCACGCCATCCGTTTCTCCCACCGCGGTGGGAAGCGGCACGGAGTGGCGCGCAGGGGTCTCCGCCCCGACCGTGAAGGACGATGCCACGGCGAAGAGAGCGACTCCGAAGAGCAGCGAAAAAAGTCTTGATTGATCGATAGTTAGTCGCATTTCCCTGAAGCGTAAGTTTAACGCTCCAGGGCGTCCAGACGCAAACCACCCCGGATCCCGGGGGATCCGGCACCGCGAGGGTGTCGATGAGATGGACCCGGGGGAGCCTGGCCGAGGACGTTCTTGGTGGGAGCGAGGGGTTTTCGACGGTCAGCCGAAGATGCCGGATTTCTTGGCCCCACCCCCCCGGTGGGAGGCGATTTCCTGGTTCAGTTCCTTGATGCGCTCATTGAGCTTGCCGAGTTTGTCTCCGGCCTCGGTCTTGAGGCGCTTGTATTCCGTCTGCATCCGCTCCCGCTCTTCGTTGATCTGGGCCATCTGTTCCCGGGCCTGCTGCAAGGTCTCGTCGCGCTCCTGGATTTGCAGGCGCAATTGCTGGATCTGTTCATCGCGCTCCGCCATGCGGAGCTTGGCCTTTTCTTCCTGCTCCTCGTACATGCGACGGTATTCTTTTAGCTCTGAAATCTGGGAAAAATCAGAAGTGCCCATTTCGTCTCCCTCGATAATCTTGGGGAACATCTTTCTCAACTTGAGGGAAAGATCTTCGTGGTCCGGTGACTGCTCCATGGCCTCTTCAACGGTGATGACGCCGTTGACCAGCAGAGCGATCAGGCTCTGATTCATCGACTGCATACGATAGTAGCCGACGGAGGATTCCAACTCCTCGTGCATTTCACCCGTCTCGCCCTTCTCGATCATTTTGGCGATCTTCGGCGAGACCTTCAGGATCTCCAAGGCAGCGACCCGACCGGAACCATCGGCGCGCTGCACCAATTTCATGGAAACCACGCCCTTGAGGACCTGGGCCAGTTGCGCCCGAATCTGGACCTGGTGATCGGACGGGAAGGAGTCCAGAATGCGGTCCACCGTCTGCGGGGCGCTATTGGTGTGCAGGGTAGAGAAAACCAGGTGGCCCGTTTCCGCAGCGGTGATCACCGTGCCGATGGTCTCCGGATCGCGCATCTCCCCCACCATGATCACATCCGGATCCTGGCGCATGGCGTTGCGCAGCGCGGCCCGGAAACCGGTGGTGTCGGTACCCACTTCCCGCTGTGAAATGGTGGCAATCCCGTCGGTGAAAAGGAACTCCATGGGATCTTCGATGGTGATCACGTGCACCGGACGGGTGGCGGAGATGTGCTTGATGAGTGCCGCCAGGGTGGTGGACTTGCCACTCCCCGTGGGTCCGGTGACCAGCACCAGCCCCATATTCAGCGTACTGAAATCGAGCAGGGTGTCCGGCAAATCCAGTTCCGTCACCGCGGCGATCTGAAAAGGAATGCGCCGGAACGAGGCGGCCAGGGTACCCCGTTGCAGATAAATATTGCCACGGAAGCGGGCCAGGCCATGCACCCCGTAACCGAGATCCACGGACAACTCCTCGTCCAATCTAGCCTTTTGCTTGGGAGTCAGGATGTCGTAGATCATCTTTTCGATATCCCCGGGTTTGCACGGGTCCATATCGATGGGGATGATCTTGCCGTTGATCCGCAGCAAGGGCGGTCGGGTCGGCTTCAGATGCAGGTCCGAAGCTCCCTTTTTGGTCATGAACTTGAGTAGGGCGTCGAGATCCATCAATCACGCTCGGTTCAGATCACTTCAGATCGGTTCAGATCGGTTCAGATCGGTTCAGATCGGTTCAGATCGGGGTCAGATCGTTCCGGGGGGACGGATACAACCGAGCGATTCTAACGCCAAAGCCAGACTTTGCAACCCCCTTGACTACTGGTATTTACGCATTAACCCAATAACAACACCCTGGACCTTCACCTGACGGGCCGGAATCCGCAGTGGCTCCATGGTGGCGTTGGCGGGTTGCAGGCGGACCCACTCCCCTTCCGGGTAGAAGCGCTTGAGGGTGACTTCCTCATCGACCAGAGCCACCACCATCTCTCCGGCGGCGGCTTCTTCGCGGCCCTGCACGACCACCAGATCGCCATCGTGAATGCCATCCTCGATCATCGAATCGCCCACGACGCGGAGCACGAACTGCCCCCCCGAGCGGCGATTGAGCAGGTGATCCGGTACAGCGATGGTCTCCTGGTCGGCGATCGCTTCGATGGGCCGACCCGCAGCGATCCGGCCATACAGCGGCAACTCCCCGTGGCTGGAGGAATCCTTGGGGGGTTGCTCCTCCCGGGCGCCACCGCGGGCGGAGGCATTCACCTGAATACCGCGCTTCTGATTCCAGTCGCGGGTCAGGTATCCCTTGCGCTCCAGGAGTTTGAGGTGCTTGTACACCGTACCGTACGAGGAATAGCCGAACTCTTCGCAGATCTCCCGGTGGGTGGGCGCGATGCCATGATCGCGCTGAAATGCCTGGATGAACTCGAGAATCGCCTTCTGCCGCTCGGTGAGGTAACGCATCGCTTTCGTGGCCATGATCTCCATGCTAGGCGGTAACACAGCGTAAGTCAAGTGTCTAATCATGGTAGAATGCGTCGCGTTGACACCCCACCGTCACACCAATAGACTTGCGCCTCGCCTGCCGCGGATACCGACCGTCGAGGCCTGGCGATCCCGGAAGCGTCTCTCCCCGAAGCACCATGAGCACCCATCCTCTGCATCTGGAGCACGAACTCCACACCCTCGCCAACGGCCTACGGGTGGTTCTTCACCGCGACAACAGCCTGCCCCTGGTCGCCGTCAACCTCTGGTACCACGTCGGTTCGAAGAATGAACGCCCTGGGCGCACGGGCTTTGCCCACCTCTTCGAACACATGCTTTTTCAGGGCAGTGAAAACGTCGGCACCAACGATCATTTCCGCTATATCCAACAGGTCGGCGGATCCGCCAACGGCTCCACCTGGTATGATCGGACCAACTATTACGAGACCCTGCCATCGCACAATCTACGGCTGGGCCTGTGGTTGGAATCGGACCGGATGGGGTACCTGCTGCCCGCGATCACCCAGGAAAAGCTGGATATGCAACGCAGCGTGGTGATCAACGAGCGCCGGCAGCGGATCGATAACCGTCCCTACGGCACCGCCTACGAACGGTTGAACGAGCTGCTCTACCCGGCGGACCACCCCTACCACTGGCCGGTGATCGGCTACATCGAGGACCTGGAGGCGGCGACCCTGGAGGATGTGCAAGATTTCTTCCGCACCTACTACTCCCCCGCCAACGCGGTGTTGACCCTGGCCGGGGACTTCGAGACCCCAGCGGCCCTCGAGGAGGTGGAGCGCTTCTTCGGGCCGATCCCCGGAGTCGAACCGCCGCCCCCCGTGATTCCACCGTTGCACAGTTTGGGAGGCGAGCAGCGGGAGGTGATCGAGGACGCGATCCAACTGCCCCGGATCTACATGGGCTTTCGCGCCCCGGCCTTCGGCGAACCCCTATGGTACGCCGCGGATCTCCTGTCCACCGCTTTGGCGGGTGGCAAGGCGAGTCCCATGTACCAGGATCTGGTCTACGATCGCCAGATCGCCCAGGATGTCAGTTGTTTTGTCCTCCCCCTGGAAGCGGTGGCCACGTTCTTCATCGTCGCCACGTGCAGCCCGGGGGTCGAGCCCGCCGTCCTGGAAGCCGCGGTGCAGAGTCACATCGACCGGGCCATGGCGAAGCCGCTGGCGGAAGAGGATCTGGCGCGGGCTCGCAACAAGGCCCTGACCGATCTTTTCCGGGAACTCCAGACCCTGGATTCGAAGGCGGATCTGTTCTCCGAATTGACCACCTACTTCAACGATCCGGGCAGGCTCCGCCGAGAGCCGGAACACTACGATCGCGTGACCCCGGAGGCTGTGCAGCGCTTCGCCACCCAGCATCTGCAAAGCGCCGACCGGGTGGTCCTGACCTTCGTACCCAAAAGCGAGGCGGCCCGTGAGTCTTGACCGCAGCGGTCCGCCGACCGCCGGCACGGTGCGCTCGTTTCACTTCCCGCCGTTCCGCCGCCTCCAACTGGACAACGGTACGACGGTGGTCCTGGCTCGAATGCCGCGCCTGCCCCTGATCCGACTCGACCTCCTGGCTACCGCCGGGGCCCAGTTCGAGCCACCGGACAGCAGCGGTCTCGCCACCTTCACCGCCGGACTTCTGGACGAAGGAACCCGGCGATTCTCCGCCACGGAGATCGCTCGCCAGATGGAGCAACTGGGAGGCTCGCTAACGTGCAGCGCGGGCTGGAACGTCGCCAGCACCAGCATCTCCCTGCTCGCCGAGCACCTGGAAAAGGGGCTTGAGCTCCTTTGTGAGGTGACCCTGGAGCCGACATTTCCCATCTCCGAAATCGATCGCCTGCGGCAGCAGCGCCTGGCGGATCTGATGCAGCAGCGCAACGAGACGCGCTATCTGGCGGATCGGTATTTCGTGCGCATGATTTACGGGGAAGGCATCTACGGTCGCCCCCTGAACGGTACCCCGCAGAGCCTTGAGGCCCTCTCCCGCGAAAAGATCGAGGCGTTCTATCAGCAGTGTTACGGTCCGGCGGGACGGACCCTGATGGCGGTGGGCGACCTGGACACGGACACCCTCCTGGCCGCCATCGAGGCCCGCCTCGGCGCTGCCACCGGGCAGCCCTCGCCGGTCCAACCCACCCTCACGGGGCGAGATCTGGCGGGTATCGAAGTGCACATCGTGGACCGCCCTGGGGCTGCCCAAACGGAACTCCGGGTCGGCCACATCGGGGTACCCCGGCGGCATCCGGACTACACCTCGCTGGAAGTGATGAATGCCATCCTGGGGGGCAAATTCACCAGTCGCATCAATCTCAACCTGCGGGAACGACGAGGTTATACCTACGGTGTCCACAGCCGATACCACGGCCGCCTGGGTCCCGGCCCCTTCCAGATCGCCACCGCCGTGGGGACCGAGGTCGCCGGTGCCGCCAGCAGCGAGATCCTGATGGAGTTGCGCCGCATCCGGGAAGCGCCGGTCACCCGCGAAGAGTTGGATGACACCCGCAGTTACCTGCACGGAATCTTCGTCAACCACTTGCAGACCATCGACGACCTGACCTCTCGGCTCAGCACCCTGTCGATCTACGACCTGCCGGACGATTATTTCGAGAGCTACCTGCAGGAGGTGGAAGCGACGACCCAGGACGAGGTGTTGCGGGTCGCCCGGGAACATCTGCACCCCGACCACCTGGTCCTCATCGCGGTCGGCCCGGCGGCGGATCTGGTGCCCCAGTTGGAGCCCCTGGGCACCGTACAGGTGTGGGATCCGAGCGAGGACGAAGGACTGTAG
>Ga0055474_10000132_pt1 | contig 16381 bp, 13 predicted proteins | sample Muzzi_PWA_D1_FD_57680 | JGI IMG/M metagenome (GOLD analysis project Ga0055474, IMG submission 57680) | Wetland microbial communities from San Francisco Bay, California, USA, that impact long-term carbon sequestration - Muzzi_PWA_D1 | ecosystem: Environmental > Aquatic > Marine > Wetlands ... | reverse complement strand
ACCATGTAGCACTCGGTGCACACCGTCATGATGGCGCCCGCCGAGGCGGCGAGGAGGAGGGCGACCGCGACGCAGGCTGTGGCGAGGACGATTTTTCGGTTCATGGTTCTGGTTCTCCTTGAAATTGGATCGTTCCGTGGGCGGGGAGGATCTGGGCTTCGCAGGTCTCGTCATCCAGAGTGCACAGGGCGTACTCCCCGGGGGGCATCTGGGGGATGCGCACGACTGTTTCGCTGGCGGCGACGCCGTGCAACCGCGCCCAGCGGAGCAGCGTCGGTAGATCCCAGGGCAGGCCGTCGCGTTGGAAGTAGAGCTGGCCCCGACGGGCTGGATCGAAGCCCACCAGGTGAATCTCCCCGGCCCCTTCCTGGACCAGGGGGATCCCCAGGACCCTGCCGGTCTGCCCGGGTGGGATCGGGATCCGCGCGCGGTGGAACAGGAAGCCGGGGGCCAGGACGGTGACCTCGAGGGCGTCCGTGCCGTGGGGGAGATCGAGGGTGAAGCCACCCCCGGGATCGGAGAGGGCACGGGCCATCAGGGTCGCCCCGAAGCCGCTGCCCTGCAAGGGTTGGGCGAGGATCTCCGCCCCCGCGATCCCGGCTCCGGTAGCCGCGTGCACCTTTCCCTCCAGTCGCAGTCCCGCGTTGAGCACCAGACGCAGCGGTGGTGGGTCCAGGTCTTCCAGGATCTCCACCTCCTGGGGTGCGCTGGACCGCTTCGGCGTCGTCCCCAGGTCGTGGGCCTCCAGGCGGAAACGGCCCGGCGCGAAGCCCTGGAGATGAAACCCACCATCCGCCTCGGTGCGCACCGGGGAGAGCTGCTCTTTCTGGTCCATCGGGGCGATCAACACCATGGCGCCGCGCACCGGGCTGCCGGTCTCGTCCACCACCGTGCCATCCAGGCGAGTATCCGGCAGCGCGATCTGGATCCGGGCGGGCGCATCGCCTTGCGGCTCGGGCACCGACACCGCCGCCAACCGACGCTGGATGGGCGGATCCACCGACACCACATCCACCGCCCAATCCCCCGAGTGGGGCAGGAGACCGGCGAAGCGGCCCGCCTCATCGGTGGTCAGGGGAATGGAGGTGCGGCCCGACCGCCCCCCGAAGAAGAGTTGGGCCGAGAGGGGGTCTTCCCCCAGGGTGACCTCGCCCTCGACCGGGACGACCTCCAGGTCGATCACCACCCCGAGGGCTTGCCCATCGATCTCCACGGCCTCGGAATGAAAACGGGCGCCCTGGGAGTCCTGCACCAGCAGTAGATACTCGCCCCCTTCGAGCCCCCGGGCGGTCCACGAGCCCTCGGCGTCCACCGAGCCCGTCGCGGTGGCGCCCGACGGCTGGGCGATCAGCAGCACCGACCAGGGCGCCTCGTGAGGATCCTGGGGGGGCGCGACCTGGATCGCGAAATCGAGGGGGGGCGCGAGCACCAGCGGCGCGGTCAGCTCCGCTTCCTGTCGTTCCTGGACGGTGAGGACCGTGCTGGCGGAGCGCAGAATGCCCTGCTTGCCTTGCAGTCGCTCGCCTTGCAATCGATAGCTACCGGGGGGCAGCCCCGCCACCTGAAAGAAGCCCCGGGCATCGGTCGTGACGCGCTGGATCGCGAGGTCGAGACGAGGGGCGTTGGGCCGCGCGGGGCCGCCGCCCCGCTCGGGGTCCACGGTCACCGTGACCCCGGGAGCCCCCTGCCCGGTCAGATCCTCTACCCTCCCCACCACCGAGGCGCCCACCGCCAGGGGGAGGGAGCCGAGCACCAGCGCTTCGCCCGGATCGATCACCCGATCGAAGAGGTAGTGGGGAATGAACCCCGGTACTTCGAGGCGCAGATCCAGCGCCCCCTCTGGCAGGGAACACTGCCACTCCCCCCCGTTCAGCGGGCAACGGACCTCGCCCCGCACGTCCTCGGGCGCCGCGCAGGAGGCACAGGCCGGGGTGACCGTCGGTTGGAAGCGAACCACCACGTGTTCCGGCAACGGTTCGTCCCCGGTCGGGGTGAAGAGCCCCGTCAACGCCCCCCGCCGCCGCAGTAGAACCTCCACCGGTTCCTCCAGCGCCCCCCGAGGGAGAATCTGATCCGCCGCCCAATACATGGCGGAGACCAGGTGTAGGCGGAACGCGTCTCCGGCGGCGGGTACGGGGACCCGGAGAACCCCGGGCAACTGGATCGGGATCTCCTCCTCTCCCGCGGTGTCCCCCAGTACGCTCTGGAAGATCAAGACCGCCGACCGTGGTTCCGCGTCGCCGTCCAACACCGCCCGGATTTCCACCCGCTGGGGTGCCTCGGTGGCAGGCGCGGCGATGCCCGGCACAGTGGTGGCGACGAGGATCACGCCAAAGATCATAAAGATTTTCCGGGAAGGTGTATGCGCTTCTTCTAGAATATTCATGACTTGCGCCAGAAAGTATCATCGGCGCACCGAAAACGTCAAAGGGCCGTCCAGGCGGCTAGAAGAGGGAATTCAGGAAGTAGCGCAAGCGGGAAGCGGGACCCTTGCCGTTGTTGCCGTTGCCACGGACCGTGGCAACGGGGGCTTCCCCGTCCTTGTCCAGGCCAAAGTGGGCGCGCTGAAGCTCCTGATAGGGGGTCGCCTCCGTCGAGGCGAAGCCGCTCATCCAAAGATCGTCCAGAAGTTCGCGTCCCACCGGCAAATCTCCCATGCGGCACAGGTGGCGGACGATCTGCTGTTGCATTTCCGGCGCCAGAGCAGGGCTGGCCACCACCGGTTGGATGGGCAGGGGACCCCAGGATTCCAGGATGCGCAGATCGTGCCGCAACTCCGGGTTGCGCCGCCGGGCCAGAATCAGGACGTTGGAATCCACCGCCACGGCGTCCACCTCGCCCGCGCGCAACAGGCGCAGCGAGTCCCGGTGGGATCCGGAACATTGGTGCGAGCGGAAGAAGCGTTCGTCCTCGCCCAGTTCCCCCAACTTTTTCAAGACGCTGACATGGCTGCTCAGAGAATCGGGGCTGCTGTAGCCCCAAATGCAGCCGCGCAGATCCCAGAAGCTTTGGGCGGGGTGGCTGCCCCGGACCACCACTTCCGCGTAGTAGACCGGTTGCCCCTGGGCGCGGGGGTCCCGAAATACCGGGGCCACCGGTAGCACCGTGACAGCCTGGCGTCGGCCCCACCAATCCAGGAAGCAGGGCGACCGGAGGAAGCCGATATCCGCCTGTCCGGAGGAAAAGGGATCTGGCACATCGTGACCGTTTTCGGCGCTGCGCCCGACGTGCAGCGATACCGGCACGCTGAGCGCTGAGCCCAGATAATCGACCAGCCCTTCGAAGAAGGGTAGGGGGATATCAGGTACCAGATCAGTATAGACGCGAATACAATTCAAAGCTCCATTCTCCTGCGCAACACAACCCAAAGGAAAAAAGGGTCCTAGCCCCTGTCTACTACTGTGCGCCAAACCCGGGAAAAGGGAGACACTTATTTGCCCGGGATCCCTTCCACTTTGTGGGCACCCTGCCAACAAAGTGGGCGGTTTCTGCCCCTTGGACTCGCCCCAAGGTTCTCCACATCGAGTCGTAAAGCTCTTCAATGGAACGGCTTACCAAGAATTCATGCGCCTGGCATCGGGGTTGCTCTACAGGAGAGTGAAGCGAAAGCGGCACCCCGCGGTCCAGCCTCGCCATCGTGGATTGAGAGTAAGGACCTCGGGTCTTCTGGCCGCCGGGCAAAACGTCCGGCGGCCCTTTTTTTCGAGAGTTACCTTAGGAGAAAAAATTATGCCAAATTCAAATAGTGACGATAGAGCTCTAAAACTCCGTGTGGACCTGGAAGGTGGACCCGGGGATGAAATCCGCCTACGGGCCTACGCCTTTGATGCCGAGGGCCAGCTCCTGGCCAGTGCGCCGGTAGAGGACGGCACCTTGTCCCTCGATCTTCCCGCGGGCGCCGGGGAGCGTACCCGGGTGCTTCTCGGTCCGGAGTTTCCCAAGGAGCGGCAGCCGGAAGAACTCACCGCCCGCAGCCTGGAACGTCTGGAGGCTTTCGAGATCCCCCGTCCGCTGGGGGTCGATCTGGAGGAGATCCTCATTCCTCAGGAGTTGTGGCGCTGGTGGTCCTGGTGCCTCTGCCGGGTGCGCGGACGGGTGGTGCGCCCGGTGACGATCGGGGGTTCGGAACAATTGCTCGGGGTGTGCCATGTGCGAGTCCACCTCTGTGAGGTGGACCGCCTGCCGTGGATCTTCGAGCGGATTTCCGACGATCTGGTTTTCCGGGTGCGGGACACCTTCTTTGAAGAACTCAAGCGACCCGAGTTGCCCCGCCCCGTGGATCCGCCTTTCGAACTCGATCCTGCGGTGATCGATCCCTCCCCAGGCAATCTCGCCGACGCCTTTGACGGCTTTCGCCGCGAACAGGAACGGGGGATTCGCCTGCCGGAGATCCCTCGCCTGCCGGAGATCCCCCGTCTCCCGGATCCAATCCCGGAGATCCCCCGGTTGCCGGACCTGCCGAACTTGCCGAACCTGCCGGTGGAGACCCGCATCGCGCTATCTTCCACCTCCGTGACGGTGGTGCGGGAAGCGTTGCGGGCCAATCCCCGCCTGCTCCACCCCTACCTCTGTCTGTGGCCGTGGTTCTGGCAGCGGGTGCGGTGCGACGAGGTGCGCACGGTGGTCACCGATCGCGATGGCCACTTCGACACCTTCTTTGCCTACCCCTGCCTCCTCGACCAGCCCGACCTCTACTTCTGGGTGGAGGCCTGCATCGGCGGCACCTGGACCACCGTCTACCGACCGCCCATCCCCTGCAACACCCATTGGAACTATCGCTGCGGCTCGGAGGTGACGATCCGGGTCACCGACCGCCGCGCCCCTGTTTGCCAGGATCCAGCGGACTTGCCGGGGCTTCAGGTCGCGGTCCTGTCCATCGGCAACGGCGTCAGCACCTCCGAGGTTTTGGGAGTCGGCGCCCTGGCGGATGAGGGGCTGGCCGTCCAGCGGGTCGGCGGCGTGGAGATCGGGCCTCGGCGTCCCTTCGGCGGCAGCCTCGAACCCCACGTCTGGTTCGGGCGCACGGCCCTCACCGCCGCCGGGATCACCCACTACCGCTGGTCCTACCGGCGGCGCACTCGGGCCGATGGCAGTGCCGTCAACGACAACTGGCGGGCGCTGGAACGGCGGGTAGTGCGCCATTACGCGCGCATCGATACCGCCCAGCCCGGCAACCCTTTGACCTTCCCGGCGCTAACCATCGGCCCGGATGAAAGCAACGCGAATCTGGCGGGGAAGAATCTCTTCCAGATCGATCCTCAACTTCCCGCGGGGAGCCAGGGTTGGGCACCCATCGACGCCCGGGAGGATTCCGCTTCGGCCTTCTTCCTAACCCACCTGCTGGAAAACGGCAACGCGGCGGCGGCGGCGGGGAAGTATGAATTGAAGCTGGAGTTGTTCGACAACACCGGTACCCGGGTGAACCTCACCACCGCGGGGGTGGCCGTCAAGGTGGCCACGGACGCCGCTCCCTTCGGCTCCGGCACCGTCAATACTGCGGCGGCGCCCGCCGAGAACCTCCTCCTCGATGGCGGCGATGTGGTCGGCTTCCGGATGATCCTCCACGTGGACAACAACCCCTGCGTGGCCCAGATCACCCCGGTGACCACCGGCACCAACATCACCGCCGACGCCAACGGCTGTGGCTTCCTGGAGTACGGCGCCAACGCGGATATCAATGTCGCTTTCCGCGCCCATCATCCCAACGGCTTCGCCAACTTCACCTTCAGCATCGTCCGGGGTTCCTCAGGGGCCATCGTCACGGCCTCCGGGCAGGTCAATGCCCTCAACGCCAGCGGTTTCACCAGCAACGGTGTGGATGGCAACTTCCAGGACATCCTGGGGGTAATCCCGTTGCTGGGCGGCTGCCCGCGGGCGGCCTTCGCGGAGACGTTGGATGTCGATGCCCTGGCCACCGATGGCTGGAGCCGATTGCAGCACCTGGACCGCAACGCGGTACCCCAGGCCTTCGCCTTGACCCCGGAGGAATAGGCCCCCGGATGCGCTCCTCGCCTCCCCTCTCTCCCTGCCCAGGGAGGGAGGCGAGGCTTCGGGGCGGTTTCCGATACCCTTTCTCCATGAAAACCCAGGAAATCGAAGAATTCCTCCTGCGAACGCTGGACGACGGCAAGCTTTCCCGGGGCGAACAAAAGGTACTGGCAGCCATTCTGGACGACGAGAACCTCGGCGTTCGGCGGCTCGCCGCCTTGCGCGCCCACGTCTTCCAACTGGCCCGCAATACGCTGCACGACCCCCGGCAGCGGGGTGTGCTCGAATGGCTGGAAGCCATCATCAAAACCTCCGATGCCCGGCTCCGCAAGGTGCTCAAAGCCAGCCCCCAGGGATCCACGGGTCGAACCCCTCGCACTCCGAGCGAGGCGTTCTTCAGCCCCGGTCCGGACTGCCTGCGGCGCATCATCGGTCACTTCCAGACCGCCCGGAAGACCGTCGATGTCTGCGTCTTCACCATCACCGACGACCGCATCACCCGGGAGATCCTCGCCGCCCACCAGCGGGGCGTGGTCATCCGCGTGCTGACCGACGACCTGAAATCCGAAGACCCCGGTTCCGACATCGCCCGCCTGGAGCGCGCCGGTCTCGCCGTCGCCTTCGACTCCTACGACAAGCATATGCACCACAAATTCGCCCTCTTCGACGGCGCCACCCTCCTCACCGGCAGCTACAACTGGACCCGCAGCGCCGCGGAAGCCAACGAGGAAAACCTCATCGTTACCCGCAATCCGGATCTGGTGGAAGCCTTCCGGCTGGAGTTTGAGGGGTTGTGGGGGCGGTATGGTGGGGGCGGTTGAGGTGGTGGTATCCTACAGGGGATCATGAATAACAAGTTGCCCCCCTTTCGGGAGTACCACCAGCAACGCGACCAGCAGCGGCAGCGGCATCTGGAAGAGCGCCGGGGAGAGTTCCTGCGGGTGGTGCGGGAGGCGGTGAGGGGGCTGGCCGCCGGGGAACCGGCCATCGAGAAGGTTGGTCTCTTCGGTTCTCTGGTGCAACCGGGACGGTTTCGGCGGCACTCGGATGTGGATGTGGCCCTACTATGCGACAATCTGGAGGCCGAGGGGCGCTTCTGGCGCGCTTTGGAGGCAGCCCTGCAACGCAATGTGGACATCAGACCGTGGAGCGGCTCCGCCGTAGCGGCAGTGGAAGCGTATGGAGAGGTCGTTTATGAACGAGAGATACCTGCTCCTTGACCGCAGTCTGGAGGCGGCCCTCAAGGTGGTGGAGGAACTGCTGGAGGATCTGTCGTTCTATGCAGTGCCGGAGGACGCCTCCGACGATCTTCTGATCGTCAATGGGTACCGGTTGCACAACCTCTACACCGCCTTTGAGAGCATCCTCCAGGCCATCGCGGCCACCTTCGAAGGGCGGGTGGAGATCGACGCCGATCCGAAGGTCTGGGATCGCCAGCTCCTCAATCGCATGAGCCTCGACCTTTCCCCCCTGCGCCCGGCGGTCATCGACGACGCGGTCCGCGAGCAACTGGACGAACTGCGCCGCTTCCGCCACCTCTTCCGCACCAGCTACAGCACCCCCCTCGACCCCGAGCGCCTCAATCTCGCCCTACGCCGCGCCCACGAATTGCGGGAATCCTACCCGCCGGTGATCGACCGGTTCCTGGAGTTCTTGCGGGGGGTTTGAGGAGGGGGGACCGCCCTCCAGGCGAGGAGTTACTGAAGAGAGAAGCCGGGACCACCGCAGGGTGGCCCCGGCAGGGGTCTTAGCGGCACTTGCCGTGACTGGAGGCGTTGGCGATATCCGCGATGAGACTCGGCGACAGCACCGCATCGTGAAGCGCCAGCTCATCGATGGTGCCGTTCCAGAAGCCGCTCAGGGACAGGGAGCGGGTACCGATGCGCAGGGCGCTGGAGTTGCTCAGCGAACCGCTGCGGGCGGTGGGATTCTGGGACGTGCCGACCTGCGAACCATCGACGTAGAACTTCAGCCCCGTGCTGCTGCTGCGATCGACGGTGATGGCGATGTGGTGCCAGTTGCCGTCGGCGACAAAAGCCTGGGAGGTGAAGTTCTTGTAGTTCCCGTCGGCCATTTGCAGGCCCAATTTGCCGCTGGCGGTGTAGACGTGCCAGCCGCGGTACGGACCGGAGACGCGCTTGTCGAGCACCGACTGGGTGCCGGAACTCTGGCTGGTCTTGATCCAGGCATCGATGGAGAAGTCGCCGGTGCCGAAGTCGAGGTAGGCGTTGTCGGGAACGTTGACATAGTCGTTGGTGCCGTCCAGATCCACCGCGCAATCGATCCAGCCAAAGACCCGCTTGGCGCCCTGGAGCAGGGTACCGTTGTTGCCCAGCCAGATCTCTTCCAGAGTGCTGTCGGTGCGCTCCCCGGCGGGCCACAGAGCGACCATGTCGGGGGCGGATTCACATTGGGTGTAGTCGTAGATGGGGGCCTCCAGGCAGTGGAAGACTTCCTCATGGGCACCAGCCCAGGTGGTGCCCACATCGAAGGGTTGGGCGTTGAGGACATCGTTGACGTACCCGCTGGTCACGCAGACGTAGCAATCGCCCCGGGAACCCGGCGACAGAATGGTCGTGCCGCCGCACAGGGATTGGGCGGTGCTATTCCAGTTGCTGGCGGCGTAGCGGCAGCCAATGGCGGAGCCGTTATCCCAGACGACCTGGCCTCCAGCACATTGCGGAGCGGCGGAGGCCGCAGTGGAGCCGAGAAGCAGCGCCAGGACCAACAGTCCCAAGGCGAGGGGGGCACGTTTTTTCATCGAGTCTTTCATGGTCGAAATCTCCTTGCTTAAGTTGAAGTAACCAGACAGTTCAGTAGTGTGGGCATGCTTTTGTGGCATATAAAGGAAGTCAGAAAAGCGACACCCCAGGACTTGGATAGCCTGTGGATCCCGCGGCTTCTCCCGCCACTTCAGACCCCCACAAGTTGTAAGGCGCAAGAACCAGGAGGATTCCCAACCAGAAATTTATGCTGAAGAAACCTATCCGCGCGAAGAGGGCAGGCGAGGGCGACCGAAAAACCTCTCAGGCATTGCGGATGAAGACGTTTCCGGGCAAGCGTCGCAGCAGGGCGGATAGAGTGAAGCTCTGGGGGCGGAAGGGGGAGAAGACCAGGAAGAGGGCCAACCACAGGGTATTCCGAGGGAAGCCCACGCCCATGGTCAGGTGGGTGAAGATGTGCAGGACGATGAGCGCCCATCCCCACGGCGCGTGGAGGCGGGGACGGAAGAGCACCCAGAGGGCGAAGAATTCCAGGTAGATAGCCCCCAGCATCAAGGGCCAGCCGACCCAGGGATGCTCGATGAACCACGGTCCCAGGAGGGTGGCGGCGTCGGCGGAGAGGAGTTTGGAGGCGATCTGTTGCGCCAGCCCCGTGGGATGAAGGTAGCTGACCTCCTCCTTGAGGAGCTGCTCGACGAGCCCCCCCACTTTCCACACGCCGGACATGCTGTAGATCAGCAAGATCATTCCCTGACAGGTGGAAAAAACCAGCAGGGTGGCCACCCGGGTGCGCCGCGTCGCCGGGGTCGTCTCCAGGTTCCGCCAGCCGTCGGGCAGAAAGATCAACACGAAGGCCAGCAGCACGCCCAGGTGCTCGCCGTGGCCGATGGAGCCGAAGGAGAAGCGGAAGGCGAAATATTCGAGGACCGACAGGAAGACCAGAATCCGGACGCTGCGCCGTTGGGGGAGGAGGACGCCCAGAAAGCCAGCAAGCAGATGGAAGCACAGAATCCCAAGGATTCCGGCCCGCAGATCCACGAAATGTAGCCAGAAGACGGGCCAGCGAGGGGTGAGGGTCGTGGTCTTGAGCAACTCCGGCCACAGGAAGAGATCGCTGATGGCGAAGAAGGCCAGTACGGCGTAGAAGGCGGAGACCAGGGTCTGGGCGGTGGTGAAGCGCTGCGGGGCAAGAAGCAGCGCCGCGCGCTGGGGTGCCGGGGGTTGGTGTTTTCCGCGGAAGAAGGCAGCGAGACTCTCCAATCGGGTCCTCCGCCTCACTGCCGTCATGAGTCGCCTCCTTTGACGAAGACGGTCAATACCCGCCGTTCGAGGCTTTCCCCGGTGCGCCACATTTCCAGGGGCTGGTAGCGCTCGTGGATCAGCTCGTAGCGCACCTTGCGGCCCGCGAGGTAGTTCTGCTCCAGCAACCGACGGAGCTGTTCGACCTCCTGGGTCTTCCCTTGATCGTAGGCCCCACCGAGGCGTTGGATGACCTTGCGGGCGATGTAGCGGTTGCCGGTGACCAGGGCGTCGGGCGCCACCAGAAAGGGGGCGGGGGGATCGACTTTCCGCCCGTCCTGACGGTAGATCAGCACCGTGTAGTGGCTCCCCTCGTCGGGTACCTTGGAGAACAGGGACCAGCCGAAGAAGGGAAAGATTTCATCCACCCCCGGCACCACCTTCTGACTGGCGGCACCGGCGAAGAAGTAGACGACGAGCAGGAGGATCAGGCGGGAACGCCACCGACGCAGGGGTCGCAAACTCGGCTCCTTGGGCTTGGGATATACTTTCTCCATGGACTATTCCAAGATTATCACCCTCGAAGCGGGCAAACGATCCGGCAAACCCTGCATTCGGGGCATGCGGATTACGGTTTCCGATGTCCTGGAGTATCTCGCCGCCGGCATGACCGCAGAGGAGATCGTCAGCGATTTTCCTGAGTTGACCATCGAGGATGTCCGCGCGTGTCTCGCTTTTGCAGCAGACCGGGAGAAGCGACTGGCCGTGGCTGTTGCATGAAACTGCTCCTGGACCAGAACCTCTCCTTCAAGCTAGTTCCGTTTCTATCCGATGCCTTTCCCGGTTCGAAACATCTGCGGGATTTCGATCTCACCCGGGAGGACGATGAGCCCATCTGGAATTTTGCGGCGGAGAATGGATTCTCGATCGTGTCGAAGGACGCCGACTTCATGCATCGTGCGCTGCTGCGCGGACACCCGCCCAAACTCATTCATCTCCGGCTCGGCAACTGTCCGAGTTCGCAGATCAGGGCTCTGCTCCTCGCCCAGGAGGCGGTTATCCGCGATTTCTTGCTAGATCCATTGGAGTCGTTGCTGACCTTTTGCTGAGAACGGATCGCTCCGAAGTCACTCCATCAAGAACAGCGGGAACTTGATGAGCAAAGTCACCGCTGCGCCGTCCCGCGACATCGACTTCTCCAAGGCCCGGCGAGGGGGCTACCCTCCGAGATCTATGGTACTTTTGATGACACGAGTTCGACAGGTGAAAAAGCCGCGAAATTCGGCGGGGGTGCCGTCCGCCACATCCTGATTCAAAGGAGAGGACGATGAGCCATCACAGTTCCACATGCCATTCCCTGCAATGTATCCTGCCCCCCCACATGGTGGACGCCATCAAGATGCGGGGCGGCGAGAAGATGCGCGAGATGGTCGAGACCATGGAAAACAATCTCGCGGAGGTCCACGCGCTGCGCTCCGCGGCCATGAACGCCCACGCGGGCATCGTCGCCGCGCCGGTGCTGGCGGCGGCCCCGGGGGCGGAGCCCAACCAGGAGATCTACGACGGCCAACAGCGCTCTTCGTTGCCGGGTCGGTTGGTGCGCACCAACAACGATGGCCCCACCAACGACGACGATGTGAACCAGGCGTACGATGCCGCCATCGACACCTACAAGTTGTACCGCGAGGTGTACGGGCGCGATTCGGTCGATGGCAATGGCCTGACCCTGATCTCCACCGTGCATCACCAGCGCAATTTCAACAACGCCTTCTGGAATGGCCAGCAGATGGCCTACGGTGACGGCGACGGGGTGCTCTTCAAGAGCCTCACCGGATCGCTTTCGGTGATCGGCCATGAGCTGTCCCACGGCGTGGTGGAGTTTTCCGGTGGGCTGATGTACCGCGACCAGTCCGGGGCCTTGAACGAGAGCTTCGCCGATGTCTTTGGCTGCCTGGTGACCCAGTACCAGAAGGGGCAAAGCGCCGCGGAGGCCGATTGGCTGATCGGCGACGGCATCCTGGGGCCGGACATCAACGGCGAGGCGCTGCGTTCCCTGCGGGCGCCGGGGGAGGCCTACAACGATCCCATGTTGGGGCGCGATCCCCAGCCGTACCATATGGACTTCTACATCAATACCCAGAGTGACAACGGCGGCGTGCACCTGAATTCCGGCATTCCCAACCACGCCTTCTACCTGCTCTCCCAGTTGCTCGGCGGCAATGCCTGGGAGAAGGCGGGACAGATCTGGTACGACACCATGCAGGAGATCAACAACCCCTTCGCCACCTTTAGCGACTGGGCGGACAAGACCGTGGAGGTGGCCCGGGACCGCTACGGCACCGGCAGTCTGGAGGCCATCTTCACCCGTCGCGCCTGGCGTCTGGTGGGGATCGATGTCTAGATGAAGATTGTGGTGCGCAGCGAAGGGGGCTTCGCGGGGCTCCGCCTGGGGGGCGAGGTCGAGACGGCGGAGTTGCCCTCGGAGATGGCGGAGCGGGCCGAATCCCTCCTGCGCCCCCTCGCCCTGGAGGCCATGGCCGCCGCCGGGCCTTCCACGCCCCCGATGCCCGACGCCCAGCGCTACGAGGTCCACGTCGAGGGGGAGGACGGACGCATGCACCCCTTCCTCCTCGACCAGACCACCGCACCGGAGGACGTCATGCAACTCCTCCACGATTTGCACGCGGAAATCGTGCGGCGGAGGATCGCGGCGCGGAGGAAGGGTTGAGGGTCCCGAGCGGGCCGCCACGGCCCCGGGTTCGGGTAGAAGGCAGGCCCCTGTGGTCGCCCTGCCTTGGGCTCCGGCTTCCCCCTCGCCTCTTGGGAGAGGGGGACCGAGGGGGTGAGGGGCCATGAACCTGCCCCACCCCCAAGCCCGCCGGTTCATCCTCGCTGCCCAGGGGCTGACCGCAGCCCGAGGCGGTGCCTCCCTCGTCGAAACCATCGAAAAGACCGGCTGGGTCCGCACCCTGGGTGGGGTGGATGTCTATCTGGCGGCGCGGGCTCGGTCTCCGATGCCGAGCGGCAGGCGCTGGAAGAGCACGCCGCCGACGTCGCCACTTTCCTCAAAGACGAGGTGGGCCACGGGCGGTCGTTCTCCATCGATACGGAAAAGGATCTGCGGCGCCGCTGCGCGCGGATTCGAGAGCTGATCCCTTGATCCTCTGATCGACTTCTCTTCGCAAGAAAGACTTCGGCGCGCGGTGCGACTTTCCCGTCGCTGATCCCACTGTCTCGACAAAGCCCACGGATCTGGGAATCACTTTGTCAGCCAGAGGAGGATCGCAATGTTCCGCTATACCGCCGCCAGCAAGCTTATTCAGGATTTCATCCTGACGGAAAATATCCTGCTAAACCTGGAGAGCCCCACCCCCCTGGCGGCTTTCCGCGACCACACCGGGCAGGTCAATGCCGCGGTGATCCCCACGGATGGTCACCTGTACCAGGTTCACCGGGACACGGATACGGACTCGGGGTGGAATCTGACGGAGATCGGTGGCGGTAACGACCCGGTGTTGGAGGTGGCGGCGGGCACCGATGCCGCTGGGGATGCGGTGGTGTTTTTCACCGACGATACGGCCCTCTACACCACCACCCAGGGATCGGATGGAAGCTGGTCTCTCGCCACGACCACGCTGCCTCCCTGTAGTCAGCTGAAGACCACCGTGGTGCCCCTGGCGGAGGAATTGATCCTCTATGGCGTGACCAGCAGCGGTGATTTGCAGATGGTGCGGTTGGTGAACGGCAGCTGGCAGGCCCAGACGGTGGACTTTCAGGGAGTTTTGGTGGGCACTTCCCCCTTGCTCATCATGACGGATGCCTCCGACTGGGTGTTGGGGGTGCCCTCCGGGGGGGCGCTCAATCTCTACACTGGCAGTGGCGACGCGGTGGCTTCCGGGCCCCTGGCGGTGGGCGGTGACCTGGGGGTGGATCGGGTCTACTTTGCCTACGAGAGCGACAACTCGGCGCTCTTCGTGTTCAGTGGCGACGACGACACCCTGTACACGAACGTCGGGTTTTCGGATCAGGTGGTGGCGGTGCCCAACTCCCAGGTGGTGGCGGGCCTCGGCACCCTCAACCCCCACCGGCAGATCCGCTTCTATGGGGTCGATCCAGAAGGCACCCTGTGGGTCCTGAACCAGAACGGTACCAGCGGGAACCAGCCCACCTGGGCGCCGTTCATTCCCCTCGATGTGAATGTGCTGGGGGTGACGGGGACCGCCCAGCCGGGGGAGGCGGCGGACCTCTTCGCCTACGGCGCGGAGGGGGCGCTGCATTTCGTCTCCCTGGACCCGGTCACCCAGGAATGGCGCAAGGTGCTGATCCAGCAGCCTGCCCCGGCCACGCCATATCCCATCTCCGCCTACCGCAGCGAGGTCAACGTGCTCAATGAGTATGGTTCCCCCGTGCCCCTGCAGGAGGTGACCCTGACGGCGGATTCCGAGGTGGCGCTGTGGATCGATGGAACCACCGTCTTCGCCAACGACCAGATGCCGGTCACCCTCCAGGCGTCGGCCCTCGGCACGGTGACTTTCCTGACCCCCGCCCGGGGCCTCAACACGCCCAAGGTGACGCTGACGGCGGATGGCGGAGCGAGCGAGGTGGTCATCGACGCCTCGGCGGAGGTGCAGGCGTACCTGGCGGGGACCGGCTCCCTCAACACCTTGCCGGCGTTCAGTGGAGATACCCTGATGGAGGCCACGGTGGCGGGCAAGCCCCTGGCTCCGGGAGTCACCCAGGATCAGGCCGATGCCGCGGCCCAGGGGATCATGATGCTCCTGGATAGTGAGCAGCAGCAGGAGAGCGTGGGCTTCGCCCTGGATTTCCGGGATCGCGCGGCGCCCCGCTTCGTGCGGTTCCGCACCCGGGAGGCGCTGGAAGGGTACAAGCAGGAGCAGATCGCCCTCTTCGACGGTCACATCTGGAACGACGTTGTCGATTTCGGTGAAGACGTCTGGAACGGCATCGAGACGGCGGCCATCGAGGTCGAGCATTGGGTGGTGGATACGGCGGAGGAGGTGGTCACCTTCTTCGCCCGCGCCGGGGAGGAATTGGTGGCCATCATCGATCTGGCCATCGAGGGCGTCGAGGATGTGGTGGCCATCGTCCAGAGCATCTTCGCGGCCATCGAAGCCGCCGTCCAGAAGGTGATCGAGTGGCTGAAGGTCTTCTTCAATCCCACCGACGTCTGGAACACCATGCTGGCTCTGAACAGCGCCCTGGTGCAGTTTCCCGCATGGTTGGAGCTGGAGATCGGCGACCTGAGCGGGATTTCCCACGGCTTCTTTGGCAAGTTGGAGGACCAGGTCCAGGACATCTTCACCAAGGTCAAGGGGCAGTTGGGCGATCAGACCCTGGGCAGCCTGGTGGCGGGGCTGGACCCACCGCCCTCCGCCGGGGACGGCCAGGTCGATGGTGCGGTCAGTAACTGGATGCCCAACAAGATCACCACCTACGCCACCGAGGTGCCGGATCTCTCCGTGCCCGCCCTGGAGGGACCGCTGGACACCCTGCGGGAGGATGTCGACAAGGCCATCGGGGAGTTGGAGACGGCGTTCCAGGACTTCACCTCCTTCTTCCTGGCGGCCATCGAGGATCCGAAGCAGATTCCCGACCTGGAACTGGTGACCCTGCTGGACGGGGCGGAAAACCTGGTGCTCGCGGCTCTGGACTTCGCCGACGCCGTGGTACAAGCCCTGCTGGCGGTGGCCGAGGTGGCGGTGGAGAATGTCGATACGCTGTTGAACGCCCCCGTGGACATCCCCCTGGTCAATCCCCTCTTCCACTACTTTCAGGAGGCCGCGGATCCCGGCTCCGAACCCCTGCCGGTGACCGTGGGCACGCTCTTCTCGCTGGCCCTGGCCATCCCCGTGACCTGGGGCTACAAGATCGTCCACGGTGCCGACGCCCAACCCTTTCCCCAGGGGACCCTCACCACGACGACCGCGGCGGCGGCGGCGACAGACGACGACCCGTCGCCGACACCGGCCCAGGGAGTGGCCTACGCCAACGGTCTGCTTCAGTTCCTGGGGACGCTCTACAGCGTCGGTCTGGACGCCGATCCCGAGGGCGAGGTCGTGACCTTCTGGTGGGAGGTTCCGGGTCTCGTCTTCCCCACCCTCACGCAGGTCCTGAGCTGGCCCGGGGGAACGCCCTTCGGAGCTATCCCGACGGACAACGCGGAAGAGGACATCGTCCTCACCCAATGGTCCCTGGCGTGGTGCCCCGTGGTCCTGGATCTGGTCTTCCTGCTGGGGCCCAAGCTCCTCCGCGGCAAGAAGTTGCGCCAGAAGCTTACCCGCTACGAGCACCCCGTGGGCATCTTCTTGCTGGTGGGGGTCGGCTGTCTGGAACTGGCCGCCGGGATGGCCCACACCATCGCCGCGGTGGTGGACAAGGATGCATCCCTGGCGGACTCGGCCCAGGACTTC
>Ga0055474_10000131_pt1 | contig 16397 bp, 14 predicted proteins | sample Muzzi_PWA_D1_FD_57680 | JGI IMG/M metagenome (GOLD analysis project Ga0055474, IMG submission 57680) | Wetland microbial communities from San Francisco Bay, California, USA, that impact long-term carbon sequestration - Muzzi_PWA_D1 | ecosystem: Environmental > Aquatic > Marine > Wetlands ... | reverse complement strand
GGACGCAAGGATGGCGGTCCTTGTACGGGAACCGGCCCGGAGCGGCCTTCTGGGGCGGCTCGATATCGGCGAAGAAATGGGTCACCACAATGCACCACTCCGGTTCCGTGATCTGGTAGGTGGCGGTGGCGGTGGTGGCGTCGTTGGTGATCGTGACGGTGCCGACGGTCGTATTCTGGCCTGCGATGAGGTCGGTGACCATGGCGTCGGCGGAGGGGGCGAAGGCCATCAGAGTCAGCCCGGCGAGGGCCAACAGCACAGGGGAGGCAAATTTCATACTCGTACTCTCCTAAGGTTCGGACAGGGTACTGAACCCATGCTTTGTGGGATATCAAACGAGCTTGGATAGAGAGCAATCGGTGTGCCATCGGCAGCAGGTCGCAGGGACAAGAAACAACAAAGTCATGCTGTTATAGGGGTGTGGACATTTTTCCCTATTCCCATTTGGTACTTGGCGATCTTCCCGGAGCGGTTTTCAGGCAGGGAAATTTGGGAGGGGCAGGGAAATTTTCCGGGGTGTCTTGGAGGGGGAGTGAGGCGAAAGGAGACAGGAGCCGCGGGAGGGAAGAACCCGCCCGCGGCATCGAGCCACAGGGTGAGGACTTATTCCGGGACTGAAATGATGACCCGGAAGTAGGTGCCCCAACCACCCCGGAGGCGGTCGGTGCCCGTACCCCAGGCGGTCTCGCCCTTGCCGTCGGTGCGGTCCACTTCGGCGTGGGCCGCGACAAAGGGAGCGCCGGTGGTCAGCGGCACCCGGAACTCGAAGCTCTGGGCGCAGCCGGCATCCCCATGGTAGGGGAATTGGCCGGGAGCACCCTTGACCGGCGCGGTGTCACCCACGTAGAGGTGGGTCAGACCGATGCACCAGCCGGGTTCAGTAATCGTGTAGGTCACGACCAGTTCGGCGCCGTCAGCGACCACGCCAACGGTACCGATCTCGAAGTGGCGACCCGCCACGAGGCTCGTTTCCGCAGCGGAGGCGGTGTAGGGCAGCAAGACCATGACAGCCACGGCCAGGAAGACGAAGGGGAGGTACTTTCTCATTTGGGATCTCTCCTCAAGAATAGGAATGAATGGGGCTTCAGCACATCAAAGGGTTGAAGATCGGGGGGGAGATCGCCAACCATCTATACGTTTCAGTAGCAATCGGCATGCCAATCTGCGTGGTCACGGTGGTGCATCGCGAAGAGCTATAAGCACAACAGAAATTTAGCGTTTTTGGCGTCCTCTGCGACGCAGCATTGTACCATGGGTCGTAGGAAGGAATGGCTTGCATTTTCGATGCTAAAGTAGTCTGGTCCTTTCCAGGGAAATCGCCGACCGCCCTTGTGGGCGGGTGTGATCTATTGCGGGAATTTGGTTCCATTCTGGTTGCGGGAGGATGCAGTTGTCGCGGTCGCTGTTGCCAACCTTGGTGCGCTTGATGGCCGTTGCCGGACTGGCCATGGCGGCTCTGCCCTATGGGGCGGCGCCGGTGCCGGATCGGTCGGTGCCGGATCTGGCGGTGCCCTGGGATCTGGCGGGTTCCTGGCGCTTTCAGCCGGGGGATGACCCCCGCTGGGCGGCGCCCGACTTCGACGATTCCCAGTGGACAACCCGTAGGGTCCCGGGTGGTTTTGGCGCCACGGATGTGGTGGCGGAGATCGCCTGGTACCGGCTGACGGTGCAGTTGCCCGGGGGCCAGCGCCCCCAGGTCGCCGTAGCCCTCGGCGCGGTGGATAGCGCCTACGAGATCTACGCCGGTGGGGTACGGCTGGGGGGCGTGGGGCGGTTGCCGCCGCATCCCGAGCCGACGCCGGATTATGACCGTCACGGGGTGTATGCGGTCCCCGCCGACGCCATTGCACCGGACGGGCGTCTGGTGCTGGCGTTGCGGGTCTGGAAGTTACCGCAGACGCGCGGGTCGGTGGGGGGGCCGTACAGTGGCCGCCTGCTGATCGGATCACTGGAAGACTTGCTCCGGCGCGAGCTGACGGCGGGGATCTTGCCCCTCTTCCTGGTCTTTTTCTTCGTCTTTGTGGGCATTTTCCATCTGGAGCTCTACCGGCGGCGCCCGGCGCTGCGGGAATACCTGTGGTTCAGCCTGCTGGCGTTGACCTTCGCTGCCTACACCTTCCTGCGCAGCCCGTGGCGCTACGCTCTGGTGGACGACTTCGTGTTCTTGAAGGAGTTGGAGCATCTGGCGGTGTACTGCCAGACGGCGCTCTTCTTCCAGGTCCTCTGGCCTCTCCTGGGGCGCCGGATACCCCTGTGGATGCGGGGCCTTCAGGGCACCTACCTGATGGTCGGCGTGCTGGTGGCGCTGACCCCGGGGCTGGGACTCAACAGCTGGGCGCTGGGTGTGTGGCAAATCTCTTTGTTGCCGGTGGTGCTGGTGGGGACCTGGATCATCATTTCGGAGGCCTGGCGGCGGCACCCGGAGGCGCGGATCATCTCCATCGGGGCGGTGCTGGCGACCGCAGCCTTCCTGCACGACATCGCGGTCGATCGGGGTCTGATCGTCGGTCCGTGGCTCAGCACCCTGGGCTTTGGCGTCTTCGTCCTCAGCATGGCGTTTTCTTTGGCCAATCGGTTCGAGCGGGCGTACCGAGAATTGGAAATGCTGCGGCAGGATCTGGAGGCGCTGGTGGTGGAGCGGACCCATGAACTGGTGGAGGCCAACCAGGCGAAGAGCCGTTTTCTGGCCACCATGAGCCATGAGATCCGTACGCCTTTGAACGGCGTCATCGGCATGACCCGCCTGCTCCTGGACACGCCGTTGACCCCGGAGCAGAAGGAGTACGCGGAGATCTCCCGAGCCAGTGGGGATTCGCTGCTGGATCTGATCGATGGAATCTTGGATTTTTCGAAAATCGAGGCGGGGAAGGTGGATCTGGAGGTGGTTCCCTTCCAACTCCGCGAAGTGCTCGAGCGCTCGCTGGATCTATTGGCCCCCAAGGCGGCGGACAAAGGCCTGGATACGGCGTACCGGATCCTGGGGCCGGTGCCAGCGCGGATCGTGGGCGATCCCACCCGGCTGCGGCAGGTTCTGGCGAATCTGTTGGGCAATGCCGTGAAGTTCACGGAACAGGGCGGCGTGCTGCTGGAGGTGGAGTCGCGGCGGGTGGCGCCGGGGGACCAGGGGGAAGGCCCGGCGGTGGAGTTGGAATTCCGGGTGCTGGACAGTGGGGTCGGGCTCCCGGAAGAGGGATTGGAGACCCTCTTCGAAGCCTTCCAGCAACTGGACTCCACCAGTACGCGCCGGTTTGGCGGTTCGGGGCTGGGACTGGCGATTTGCCGCCATCTCTGCGACCTGATGGGAGGGCGGATCTGGGCGGAAGCGCGGCCCTCCGGCGGGGCGACCTTCCATTTCACGGCGCGGTTCCGGACCGCGACGGAGGGGACGCTGGCCCAGGAACTGGAGAGCGCCGCCGCGCTCCTTGCCGGTCGGCGTTCGATCGTGGTGGAGCCGGGCGAGTTGAGCCGCGTCGAGGTGGTCGGTCTCCTGGAAGGCTGGGGCATGGAGGTGGCGGCCCATGCCACCGTGGGATCGGCCTGCGAAGCGTTGGAGGCTGTCGGGGCGGTGATTCCGGAGGTGATCATCCTGGGATTGTGGGAAAAGCACGGGGGGATCTTTGCCTTGCAACAGGTTCGCCGGTGCGCGCCCCACGTGCCGCTGGTCGTGGTGCGGCGGATCAATGTTCATGACCGGCGCCATCGGCAGCGGGAGGATCCAACCCTGCGGCGGCTCCTGGCCCCGGTCAAGCCGCTGGAGCTCAAGGCGGCGTTGTCCGCGCTCTTTGGGGAGGCGCGCTCCGCCGAGGCCATCCCGTCACCGGCACCCTCCGCCATGCCGAGTTCGCTGCGTATCCTGGTGGTGGAGGACGAGGAGATCAACCGCAAGGTGTGCCTGCGCATGCTGGAGCGTCTGGGGTACCGGGCCGACGTGGCGGTGGACGGGAAGGCCGCTCTGGAGGCGCTGGAGTACCGCACCTACGACCTGGTGTTCCTGGATGTTCAGATGCCGGGCATGGATGGCCTGGAGGTCGCCCGTCGGGTCCGCCGCCGCTGGCCCCGGGGGCAGGGGCCGCGACTGGTGGCCATGACCGCCAATGCGTTCCAGGAGGATCGCATCGCCTGTCTGGAGGCAGGAATGGAAGACTTTTTGAGTAAACCCGTGGATCTGGACGCGTTGCGCCGGACGCTGGAAGAGTCGGCCCCAGAGCCCACCTCGGCGGCGCGGCCCGACGCCTTGCCGGAGACCGAGGTGGAGTTGGACAGTGCCATCCCCGTTCTGGACCCGGCGCTCTGGGAGCGGCTCGCGGCGCTGGATGGAGGGCAGGGCGCCGCGCGGCGGGGCCTGGTGGATCTGTTTCTGGAACGATCCGGCGAAAACCTGCGCGAGATGCGCGCGGCCCAGGAGGGCGGCCACCCCAAGATGCTGGCGCGGCAGCTCCACAGTCTGAAGGGCAGCGCCGCCAACCTTGGAGGGGCGCGGGTGGCCGCCGTCTGCACCGTCTTGGAAAGGGCGGTGGGCGCTGAGGGGGAGGTGTCCTTGGAGCCGTTGGAAGCCGAGTTGGAGAGCCTGACGCGGGCGATGCAAGGGGGGCTGCCCAGTCGGTCGGATCGGTCGGATCGGTCGGATCGGTCGGATCGGTCGGATCGGTCGGATCGGTTCGAGGCGGGTTGATGGCGGCCCTCGCGCTGCTGGCGGGTCTTGTGGCCGTATCCCAACTGGTTCTCTTGCTCGCTCCCCGGCGGCGCTGGCCCGGGGAATGGAGAGTCCCGACCGTGGCACCCTCGACGAGGCCGGATCGTGGGGACGCCGTGGTCGCCATCGTCCCGGCGCGCAACGAGGCGGCGGTGTTGCCCGCCACGTTGCCCTCGCTGCTCGATCAGTTGGGGGGCACCCTGCGGGTCGTGCTGGTGGACGACAACTCGACGGACGGGACGGCGGCGGTGGCGCGGCGAGTGGCGGAGGAACACGGCGCCACGGAGCGGTTGACGGTGTTGGCGGCACCGCCGTGCCCCGAGGGTTGGACCGGCAAGCTGCACGCCCTGGATTGGGGGGTGCGGCACGCTCCGCCGGAATCGCCGGAATCGCCGGAATCGCCGGAATCGCCGGAATCGGCGGAATCGGGAAGCACCGGGGCAGCCTCCTGGTGGCTCTTCACGGACGCCGATATCGCCCATCGACCGGGGGCGCTGGCCGGGCTGTTGGCCGTGGCGGTGGGGGCGCTGGCCGGGGCCGGGGGGCGCGATCTGGTATCGGTGATGGCGCGGCTGCGGGCGGAGAGCTTTTGGGAGCGGTTGTTGATCCCGCCCTTCGTCTTCTTCTTCCAGGTGCTCTACCCTTTCCGCCAGGTTTCGCGGCCCCCGTCCGATGGGGCTTCGGTGGCGGCGGCGGCGGGCGGCTGTGTGCTGTTGCGGCGAGAAAGTCTGGCGGCGATCGGAGGGCTGGCGGCGCTGCGCGGCGCGGTTATCGATGACGTGACCCTGGCGCGGCGGGTGCGGGATGCCGGTGGGCGGCTGTGGCTCGGTCTCGATCCCGGGATCACCTCCGTGCGGCGTTACGGTCTGGCGGATCTGTGGGGGATGGTGGCGCGGACAGCCTTCACCCAATTGCGCCACCGGTGGTCCCTGGTCCTGCTGGTGATGCTGGGGCTGGGGGTGGCCTACGGGGTGCCGCTGCTGGCCACGGGGCTGGGCCTGGCCACCGCCACCCCCCTGTTGACCCTGACGGGCCTCTTCGCCTGGACGGCGGCGGCGATTCCCTGCGCGCCGGTGGTGCGTTACCACCGCGTCCCGGCCTGGTTTGCTCTCACCCTGCCCTTCGCCGCCTTCCTCTACGGCCTGATGACCCTCACCTCCGCGATCCAGCACGCCCGGGGCCGGGGCGCCCGGTGGAAGGGGCGCAGTTACGAGTAGGTACCGTTGGCAAGGGCGACGGTGCGCGGCGGGGGTTCGAACTGCTACCCTTGGCCGGTGGCACCCCGTCTGAAAAAGGCCCTCGGGCAGCATCATCTGGTGGACGGTCGTCTCTGTCGGCCCCTGGTGGATTTTCTGCGCCCCCAAGGGGAGCGAGTGGTGGAGATCGGCCCCGGGGGTGGGGTGCTGACGGCGGAATTGCTGGCGGCGGGGGCGCGGGTCTGGGCCTGGGAGCTGGATTTCGAATGGGCGGCGGAACTGTCCCGCCGCCTGCCCCCGACGGCCCAGGGTGGGTTGTCGCCGGTGGTGGGGGATGCCCTGGAGATCCCCTGGGGGAACCTTCCGGCCCCCACCCTGGCGGCGGGCAACCTGCCCTACAACGTCGCCACCGCCATCCTGGAAAGGCTGCTGCCCCATGGGGATCGGGTGCCCCGGGCGGCGTTCCTGGTGCAGAAGGAAGTGGCGGATCGCCTGGTGGCGGGTCCGGGCGATGGGGCCTATGGCGCCCTCAGCGTGCTGACCGCAGCGTGGTGCCGGGCGGTCTTCCTGGCGCGGGTGCGCCGGGGGAGCTTCCGGCCTCCGCCCAAGGTGGAGGGGGCCTTCGTCGGCCTCACCCTCCACCCGCCGCCCCTCCCCGCCGCCGCCATGCCCGCCTTCGTCGCCACGGTGCGCCTGGCCTTTTCCCAACGCCGCAAGCAGGTGCGCAACGCCCTCGCTTCGGGTTGGGGTCGCGAGGCAGCGGAGGCGACCCTGGAAGCTGCGGGTTTGCCCCCGACGGCCCGGGCCGAGACCCTCGCCCTCGACCAGTTCCTCGCCCTGCACCAGGCCCGCCAGAGCACTGCGTAGAGCGGTCCCGGGGTAGAATTCTTGGTGTACCAGGGGGAAAAGTGGTAGTATTTATGGATATTTACGACCGCTTTCCTAGAAAGCGCCTGAAGAATCCAGCCGAGGAGCATCGAAACATTGTCCAGGTCCGCCACCACCACCGCCAAGGCCAAGGGGGCACCGCCCCGCGCTCGCTGGACCCTCTCCCCGGAGAAGGGCAAGGAACTGTTGGCGGTGTTGCTCAGTACCATCGGCTTGCTGCTGGCGCTGAGCCTGGTGAGCTTCCATCCGGACGATCCCAGTCTCCTCTACCACACCGCGTTTGCCGTCCAGCCGAAGAATTGGATCGGTCCCCTGGGAGCCCAACTGGCGGCGATCCTGTTCAGTTTCTTCGGTCTCGCCTGCCTGCTGCTGCCGTTGCTGGTGCTGGTGGCCGGGTTGCGCCGCTTCCTGACGACCGAATCGGATCCGGTACCGGGACGAGGTTTTGGCACGCTGCTGGTGCTCGTCTCGTTGCCGGGCCTCCTGCAACTGGTTCTGGGAGCGATCGCCTGGCGCGGCGTGCCCATCGCCGCAGGGGGTGGTTTCGGCAAGGTGGCGGTGGATCTTCTGGCCTCCCACCTCAGTTTCGTGGGCAGCCTCTTGATCCTTTCCGCGCTGGTGGTGACCGGGGGCACGCTGATGGTCCAGAGCACCCTGGGAGAGGTGGCGTCGTCCCTGTGGGCTCGCTTCGGGAGCGTCGTGGAGCGATGCCGGTTGGCCTATGCACGATGGCGCGAGCGGCGGGTCAAGGACGAGGCGCGGCGGCGGGTGGTGACCAAACATCTGAAGCGGGCGGAGGAGCGTCGGGAGGCGTTGCGCGAGACCCTCGAGGAGCCCACCCCGGCGATGGAGCCTGCCGAACCGCCCCCGCCGGTGCGGGTGGTGGAGCGCACCGGCGGCCCTGGGGTGGGAATCCGGCGGGTCAGTCGGCCTCGGGACGAGGGCGAAGAACTGGCCCTTGGGACCCCGGAGCGGGGCAAGACGGGCCGGGGCGCCGCCTCGCCCTCCACCGCGGCGGCACCGAAGGCCCAGGCCGCCTTGCCCTTCGAGGACGATCTCGGCGGCGGCCCTCTGCCCCCCACGAACCTCCTGCAAATGGATTCCGAGGGGGCCCAGATCGACGAGAACGAGCTGATCCGCCAGGGGGAGCTGATCCGTTCCCGCTGCGCCGAATTCGGGGTCGAGGGAACCATCGCCGGGATCGGTCCCGGGCCGGTGATCACGGTCTTCGAGTTCCAGCCCGCCCCCGGGGTCAAGGTGAGTCAGATCGTCAATTTGCAGGACGATCTGGCGCTGGCCCTGAAGGCGGAGTCCGTGCGCATCGACCGTATGCCGGGGCGTTCCACCCTGGGCATCGAGGTGCCCAACCCCAAGCGCTCGATCATCCGTCTCGGTCGCTTGATCGCCGATGAGCGGTTCACCAAGGCAGCCTCGCCATTGACCATCGCCCTGGGCACCACCATCAGCGGCAAACCGTATTACGCCGACCTGGCCACCATGCCCCATCTGCTGGTGGCGGGGGCCACCGGCGCCGGCAAGAGCGTCGGTTTGCAGAGCATGATCACGTCGATCATCTACAAAGCCTCCAAGGACGATGTGAAGTTCATCTTTATCGATCCGAAACGGATCGAATTGGGGGTCTACGCGGACATTCCCCACCTCAAGGCGGAGGTGGTGGTGGACCCCAAGAAGGCGGCCAACGCCCTGGCCTGGGCGGTGGGCGAGATGGAGCGGCGCTACCGGCTCCTGGCGGAGGTGCACGTGCGCTCCATCGCCTACTACAACCAGGCGATCCGGGATCCGGAGGTGCGCAAGCGCCTCTCGCTGTCGGATGATGACGGGGTGCAACAGGAGGATCTGAAGCAGCTGCCGTACTACGTGATCATCATCGACGAGCTGGCGGACCTGATGATGGTGGCCTCTTCCGAGGTGGAGACCTGCATCGCGCGGTTGGCCCAGATGGCCCGGGCGGTGGGCATCCATCTGATCATCGCCACCCAGCGGCCCTCGGTGGATGTGTTGACCGGGACCATCAAGGCCAACTTCCCCTGCCGCATCGCCTACGCCACGGCGACCCGCCACGACTCCCGGACGATTCTCGATCAGGTGGGGTCGGAGAAGCTCCTGGGCAAGGGCGACGCCCTCTTCATGCCCCCCGGCACCTCGCGCATCACCCGTCTCCACGGGGCCTACATCACGGAGCAGGAAACGGCCTCCCTGGTGCGGTGGCTGAAGAAGCGGGGCAAGCCGGAACTGGATCCGGAAGTGTTGGCGGACGCGCCCCGCTCCGGGGGCTCCGGGGGCCATGGCGACGAGGATGAGGACGATCCCCTCTTCGACGAGGTGGCCCGGCTGGTGGTCGCGGAGGGCCAGGCGTCGGCCAGCTTCCTGCAACGGCGCATGCGCATCGGTTTCGCCCGCGCCGGTCGCCTCATCGACATGATGGAACGCGATGGCCTCCTCGGTCCGCCTCAAGGCAGCAAGGCCCGGGAAGTCCTGGTGCCCCCCGGCTACTTCGAAGAGATCGATCGCGCCCGGGCGGAGGGGTAGGGCACCGTTCCGGACGCTGGAGTGCTAGCATCCATCCATGGTGAAGTCCCCTTTACCCCTCCAACGCATCGTCTTTTTCGGCACCCCGGAATTCGCTGTCCCCACCCTGGAGGCGCTGGCCGCCGCGGGGCGGAAGCCTCTCCTGGTGGTCACCCAGCCGGATCGACCGGCGGGGCGGGGGCGCAAGGTGCTGCCGACGCCGGTGAAGGCGGTGGCGGAGCGTTTGGGGATCCCCGTCGCCCAGCCGGAGTCGGTCAAGGCGCCGGAATTCCTGGAACGCCTGGCGGCGCTCACCCCGGATGTGGCGGTGGTGGTGGCTTTCGGACAGATCTTTCCCCGACGACTGCTGGAACTGCCCCGGGCCGGTTGCCTGAATCTGCACGCTTCACTGTTGCCCCAATACCGCGGCGCGGCCCCGATCCAGGCGGCCATCGCGGCGGGGGAGGCGGTCACCGGGGTGACTTCCATGGTGATGGAGGCGGGCCTCGATACCGGTCCCATGTTGCTCAAGGAGGAGACGGCCATCGACCCTCGGGAGACCGCCCCGGAGCTGGCCGCGCGGCTGGCGCACCTTGGCGGGGCTCTTATGGTGCGGACCCTGGAGGCCCTGGAGGCGGGGTCGGTGACGCCGACGCCCCAGGAGGATCGGGACGCCAGCTACGCGCCGCGGATCCGCAAGGAGGATGGGCGGGTGGATTGGTCTCTCCCGGCCCGGCGGTTGCACGATCGGTTGCGGGCCTACACCCCGTGGCCCGGTCTGACCGCCGAACTCACCGGCGCTCCCCTCAAGATCGTCGCCGCCGCACCGCTGCCGGGACGAAAGCCCGCCACCGAGGCGGCCCCGGCGGGCACCTTCCTTGGGTTGGTGGACCACCGGGCGGCGGTGGCCTGTGGCGAGGGTAGTACCCTCGGTCTCGAAACCGTCCAGCGACCCGGCAAGAAAGCCCGGTCGGCGATGGACTTCGTCAACGGTGAGCGCCTGGAGCCGGGCGCTCTCCTGCGCTGACCCAAGGAATTGACCATGGCCCGACGCCGTGCTCCCGCGCCTCGACCGGTGCGCTCCCAGGTGGGGCCAAGCCGCCGCATGGATGTGCGCCGCACCCCCCAGGACAGCGTCCGGGTGGCCGCCGCCTGGGTGGTGGAGCGCACTCTCGCGTCCCTGGCGCCGGTGGACTCCTTCCTGGCCACCGTCACCGCGCGCTTCGATGAGCGAGACCAGGGGCTGTTGCAGGAATTGGTCTACGGCACGCTGCGTTGGCTGCGCCGCCTGGATCATGTCCTGGAGACCGCCAGCAGCCGCCGTCTCGACCAGATCGAAGAGGTCCTTCACGCGCCGCTGCGCATCGCCGCTTACCAGTTGCTCTTCCTGGATCGGGTGCCGGCCCACGCGGCGGTCAACGAGGCGGTGGAGGAGGCCCATCGCCGGGCCCACCGGGGTGCGGCGAGCTTCGTCAACGCCGTCCTGCGGCGCATCGCGCGCTCCCCCGAACTGGACGCCTGGCCGGTGGAGGAGCGGGAGAAGCACCGCCGCCTGGCCATCGAATACAGTCACCCAGATTTCTTGGTGGGCCGTTGGCTGGAGCGCTGGGGGGGCGAGCGGACGGTCTCCCTGCTCCGGGCCAACAACCGTTCCAAGCCGATGCAACTCCTCGCCTTCCGCCATCGGGGCGGACGGGAACTGCTGGCGGAGGAGTTGATCGATGGGGGGCTTGGGGTGGAACCCTCGGTGCTCTCTCCCCTGGGCTTGACCGTGCGTCACGGCAACCCTCTCAAGACCGAGGCGTTCGCCCAGGGAAAATTTTACGTCCAGGATGAGGTCAGCCAGGTGGCGGCCCTGTTGTTGCGACCCAAGCCCGGCGAGCGCATCCTGGACGCCGCCGCGGCGCCCGGTGGCAAGGGCTTTGCCCTGTACGCCTGCGAGCCCGAGATCCGGCTGACCCTGGCGGATGTGTCGATCCCTCGCCTCGACACCCTGCGGGCCAACCTGCGGCGATTGGATTTGCGTATCCCGACCCTCCTGGCGGACGCCGGGGCCCTGCCCTTCGCTCCGGTCTTCGACCGGGTGGTGCTGGATCTGCCGTGCACCGGCACCGGGACGTTGCGCAAGAACCCCGAAATCAAGTGGCGCCTCAGCTCCAGCGAGGTGGGACGTCTGGCGTCCTCCGCAGCCCGTCTGCTCACCGGCGGTGCCGCCCGGGTGGCTCCTGGTGGCGTCTTGATGGCCATCACCTGCTCCCTGGAGGCGGAGGAGAACGAAACCGTGGTGGAGGCGTTCCTCGCCCAGCGTCGCGACTTCGCGCCGGTGGCTCTGGAAGAGGTGGTGCCGACGGCGCTGGCGACCCGGGTGGAGGCCCCCGGTCGATGGCGGGTTTTCCCCGGAGACGACCACGACGGCTTCACGGTCCATGTTTTGCGCCGCGATGGCCGGGAAACATGACGTTATCTGTTGACACCTTGATGCACGATGCCGTATCTTTGCCGACTGTTGCTTTGACGCCGTAACCACAACCCAAGGAGGAGACATGGCTGGTAAATCGGATATCCTGGAGCATGTTGCATCCAATGTTGAAGGTATTTCTAAGAAGCAGGCTGGCGAGGCCTTCGACGCGGTCTTTGAGTGTATTGGTAGCCTGCTAGGAGATGGTGAACGGGTCTCCGTTCCCGGACTTGGTAGCTTCACCGTGGCCGAGCGTGCGGCTCGGACTGGCCGCAACCCGGCCACCGGTGCGCCGATCCAGATTGCCGCGAGCAAGAATGTGAAGTTCAAGATTGCTAGTGATCTGAAGAAAGCGATCAACAGCTAACCTTCCTTCCCCGTTAGAACTTTCCAACACCAGGCATCGCGCCCTGTGGGTGGTTTTCCTCCCATGGGGCTGTGCGGATCTGGTGCTTCCCTCCGCCCCACCGTTCCGTGGGGCGGTGTCGTTTTTATGGCATCAGGTCGTGGTTCAGCGGTAGAACCTGGCCAGACGATACGGTGAGATGCCGCAGAAGTAGAGGGCGAAGAGCAGCCAGTTGCGCAGCGCCGTGAACACCAGTCCCCAGCGGAGATAGCGGCGGGTCGCCGTGACCACCGGTGTCGGGATCAGGACCAGGCGACCGTGGCGGCGCAAGCGCCGGGCGAAGTCCAGGTCTTCGAAGATCGGCCAGGGACGAAACCCCTCCAGGGCTCGATACGCCTGGGCGGTGCAGAATTGGCCCTGGTCCCCCAGGGGGGTGCGGGTCAGGCGGGTGCGCAGATTGATCAGCCCGGCGGCCCATCGGTACCGTTTGCGGGGGTCGTCGAAGCGCAACAGAAATGCACCGCCCACGGCCCCACCGGTGACCGCTGCCTCGATGGCCTCCAGCGCCCGGGGGGGAAGGCGAGTGTCCGCGTGGAGGAAGAGGAGGATTTCCGCTCCCTGTTCCAGCGCCCGTCGGGCGCCCAGATCCAACTGCTGCCCGCGCCCCGGGTCGCCGACCACCACCTGGGCGCCCAGGCGCCGGGCGACCTCGGGAGTGCCATCGCAGGAGCCACCATCGGTGACGAGGACCTCGCAAAGGCTGGGGAGGGCGGCGACGAGGGGGGGCAGAGTCTCTTCGAGAGTCCGCGCTTCGCCGAGGGTCGGCACGATGACAGTGATGCGCATTTCGATGGGGTGGGATGGTACCATGGCGGCCTTGAGCGAGTTCAGTCATCTCGACGACCGGGGCACCGCCCAGATGGTCGATGTCTCCGGCAAAACCGTCACCCGCCGGGTGGCGGAGGCGAGTTGCCGGGTGATCTTCTCCCGTCAAACGGTGGAGCGCCTGGAAAATTTACCCAAGGGGGACGCCCTGGCGGTGGCCCGCCTGGCGGGGGTGCAAGGGGCCAAGCGCACCGCGGAGTTGATCCCCCTGTGTCACACCCTGCTCCTGGACCAGGTGGCGGTGGATATCGAGCCCCTGGGGGCCGGGGAAGACGGCGTGAGGGTGCACAGCCGGGTGGTGATCAACGGTCGCACCGGGGCCGAGATGGAAGCCCTGGTGGCGTGCTCCACCGCCGCGCTGGCCCTCTACGACATGATCAAGGCGGTGGAGCGGGGCGCGGTGATCACCGATCTGCGCCTGGAAACCAAGAGCGGGGGCCGCAGCGGTCTATGGCGGCGCGACGAGGGATGACCAACCCCTTGGCACCGCGTGATCGCCCCCGGGTGCGGACGGGCCTCGAATGCCTCCTGGCGGATCCCGCCGCGCTGGCCGGTCGACGGTACGCTCTGCTCACCCATGGCGCCGCCATCACCGCCACCGGGGAACCGGCCCATCTGGCCCTGGCGGTCACCGCCACCCCTCCACGGTTGCTCCTCGGTCCAGAGCACGGTCTTTACGGTGTCGAGCAGGACATGGTGGCCGCGGCGGGGGGCAAGGATCCCGCCACCGGTCTGGCCGTGGCCTCCCTGTACGGCGATGGCGAGACCACCCTGCGTCCCAACGGCGATCTTTTTGCGGGCCTGGATCTCCTGGTGATCGATCTCCAGGATGTGGGGAGTCGCTACTACACCTACGCCGCCACCGGGGTGTGGGCCGGTGCCGTGGCCGCGGCCCGGGGGTGTGAGGTCTGGGTGTTGGATCGACCGAACCCCATCGGGGGGGAAGTGGTGGAGGGCAATCTGCCCCAACCGGGGTTCACCTCCTTTGTCGGAGCCTTCGATCATCCGGTGCGCCACGGCTTGACCCTGGGGGAACTGACCCTCCTGGAAGCCCGCCGGGAGGGCTGGGATGGAGCGCTGCGGGTGTGGACCCTGGAGGGGTGGCGGCGATCCATGGGTTGGGAGGAGACCGGGTTGCCGTGGATTCCTCCCTCTCCCAACATGCCCACCCCGGCCACGGCCCTGCTCTATCCGGGCGGTTGTCTGGTGGAGGCGACGGCCCTTTCCGAGGGGCGGGGCACCACTCGCCCGTTTCACCTTTTGGGCGCGCCCCATCTGGATGGCAAGAGCCTGGCGGAGCGTCTTCGCCAGCGGCATCTGCCGGGGGTGCTCTTCGTACCCACCCGCTTCCGACCCCAATTCCAGAAGCACGGGGGGGCGGTTTGCGGTGGCGTGGAGATCGTGGTCACCGACCGGCGGGCCTTCGCGCCGTATCGCACCGGGGTGGAACTCCTGGCCGCTGCCCACGCCGAAGACCCCGCCGCCTTCGCCTGGCGGCAGGCGCCGTATGAGTTCGTCCACGACCGTCCCGCGATCGATCTGTTGACCCGCGATCCCGCTTGCCGGGAGGCTTTGGAGGGCGGCGACGGGCCTCGCCTGGAGCGCTGGATGGAGCACTGGCGGGAGGATCAGGAGATCTTCCGAGAGTCCCGCCGTCCGGCCTTGCTTTACCCGGAGTCCACTGAGGAGGCCCAGTCATGAAACGCCCCCATTTGCTGCGCGTCGAAGCGCCTCCAGAGACCTTCGCCCCCCTCTTCGCCGCCGCCACCATCGCGGGCCTACGCCTCGGCTGGCTCGATCTGGCCGACCCGCTCCCCCCCTTGCCCGCCGCCCTGGCGGAGGCCGCGCGTCAGGGCGCCCTGCGGGCGGTGGCCGTGGGGCGGGAGGGGACGGTGGTGGTCAAGCCCCGCCGCGGGGCGCCGGTGCTCGATGATCTCTTGCGGGAGCATTTTCTGGGCACCGCCGCCGTCCTCGTCCGAGGGGCTGCGGCCGCGCCTCGGCTGACCTCCTTGGGGGATTCCCAGTGGCGGGTCGCAACCCCGAAAGGCAATCTGGAACTGACCACGGAGGGGCTCGTGACACGGCTGCGGCGCCCCCGTCCCTGGTAGGGGAGAGCGGTGGGACTCGCGATGCAATCCATGGGCTGGCACAAACTGGCGCGGCACCGTTTCCTGGTGGTGACCGGCAAAGGCGGGGTGGGCAAGAGCGCCGTGGCGGCGGCGCTGGGCCAGGGGCTGGCGCAGCGCGGCAGCGCGGTCCTGGTGGTGGAGGTGGACCCCCGGGAGAACATCCACCAGATGTTCGCCGTGCCCCCTTCCGATGGCGAGGTGGTCAAGGTACGACCGGGGCTGTGGATCCAGAACTTGAAGCCCCGGGCAGCGCTGGATGCTCTGGTCCGGCGGCAGGTGGGCTTCGATCTCGTCTCCCGCCGGGTGCTGGCCAGCGATTCCTACAACCAGATGGCGGAGGGGACCCCGGGGCTCAAGGAAGTGGCGGTGCTGAGTTATGTGGAGGAACTGGGTCGGCAGCAGGAATCCAGCGGTGCGGGGCCCTTCGATACGGTGATTTTGGATGCTCCCGCCACCGGCCACGGCGTCTCCCTGCTGGCGGCGCCGGGCCTCCTGGGGGAGGTTATCGAGAGTGGCCCGGTGGGGGATAAAGCCCGGGTTCTGGCGGAGTTCGTCGCCGACCCCCGGCGGTTGGGGATCGTCATCGTCACGCAGGCGGAGGAGATGCCGGTGGCGGAATCTCTGGAATTGCAGAGCACCATCAAGGAGCGCCTGGACCGTTCGCCGGATTTGCTGGTCATCAACGGACTCTACCCGCCGTTGCCGAAGGCGCAGCGGGACGGGGCGGCGGGCGACGAATCACCGGCCCGGGTTGCCCTGGAGGCGTGGTACCGCCGACGGCGCATCAACGAGCGGGAACTGGAGCGCCTGGCGGTGGCGTGGCCCGGCGCGCGGGTGGAACTTCCCTTGTTGCCTCTGGAGCGCGGCCCGGCACTGGCCGCAGCCCTCGCCGAGGGGTTGGATGAACAGTTTCGTCAGGGGGCGGGATGAGTCCCGGCGCACCGTTGCTGGTGGTGGTCGGGGCCGGTGGGGTGGGCAAGACGACCCTCGCCGCGGCCCTGGGCGTGACCGCCGCCCGCCGGGACCGGGATACTCTGGTCATGACCTTCGATCCGTCGCTGCGCCTCAAGGACGCCCTGGGCGTCGGGGAGGAGGCGCGCTACCAGGAAGCGGAGGTGGCCGTCGGCGCCGAACTCGGCGCCCCGGGGCGGCTCGATGCGAGCCTGCTCGATGCGAGCCACACCTTCGACCGCCTGGTGCGGCTCTACGCGCCGGACGAGGCGGCGCGCCAGCGCATTCTCACCAATCGGTACTACCAGCACCTCTCGGGCTC
>Ga0055474_10000129_pt1 | contig 16452 bp, 17 predicted proteins | sample Muzzi_PWA_D1_FD_57680 | JGI IMG/M metagenome (GOLD analysis project Ga0055474, IMG submission 57680) | Wetland microbial communities from San Francisco Bay, California, USA, that impact long-term carbon sequestration - Muzzi_PWA_D1 | ecosystem: Environmental > Aquatic > Marine > Wetlands ... | reverse complement strand
AGGGGTGGAATTCGGTAGCCCGGGGTGTGAACCCCGGGGGCGGGGTGAGGCTCTTGCGGGTTCGAGAATGCGCTCGGGGCGGAGAGGGGCACGCGGTTTCGTTGCGCCGGTGATCCCCGGACCATCGTTCCCCCGGGTTCACACCCGGGGCTACCCAATCGCGACCCTTCGGGGCGCGGGAGGGGGAGCCACCCCGCAAGGGGTGGAATTCGGTAGCCCGGGGTGTGAACCCCGGGGGCGGGCAGCACGGGGTTCGCGGTTGCGAGGGTGGATTTGTGGCGGGGAGGTGCGCGCGGTTTCGTTGCGCCGGTGATCCCCGGACCATTGTTCCCCCGGGTTCACACCCGGGGGAACGGCATGGTGTCAGGCTCGAAAAGCTCTATCGAGCAGACTCTCCACTCCCAAGACTCCGGCCCATCGCTCCAGATACGCGCGATCCAGTCGATCCCCCTGGTAGCGAACGATCCCCAGGACGTCCTGCCATTGGCGGTCGGAGGCTTCACCACCGGCTCGATACCACTCCAGCTTGGCAAGGATGAGATCTTCCGCCGTGGCGACGAAAACCTCCCTGCTCGGCACCGGTGCGAGGGCCTTGCGCTCGCGGCGTTCCATCTGGATGCGGTCGTAGGGGCGCTTGCCGCAGAGGAAGACGTCCACCTTGAACATCGAAGCGAGGCAACGTGGCTTCAAGCGCTTCCTGAATCGCCCTGGCCCTCCCGTGACAAAGGCCCATACGCCTTCTCTGCCAACTCCCGACCATAGAGGTGAGCGGCCAGCCGCTGCCGCAACTCCGCCTCATTCGCTGCTGGATAGCGATCCCGCAAGCCGCACAGGATGGCCCGTCGCATGGTGCGGTTGAGAGCCTCCATCATTTCGATCTTGCGCCACGGAGGGGCCGCCCGCAGCAGGTCGAGGAGCTTGGCCTCCACATCCGGGGTGGTGTCGGCGAAGAGGGTGGACATGGAAGGATTGTACAGCGAACGGCGCCATTACGCTGTGGTAGCATCAACCACCGGCCTGCGAGCCTCGCAGGCCGTCGCTGTATCTTGACTTCGGGCCGCTGGCCCCAGGAATCCCACCATGACCGTAGATCTACGCCCCGCCCCTGACGCTGCCTCCCCGCCCCCGGTGGAGGAGTCCATCCGGGCGCTGTTTCGGGAGAAGAGCGGCGAGGCCTTCGATGCCCGGGCGGCGACCTTGGAGGCCCAGGATCCGGCGCGGTGGGACGGCATCGCCTTCCCCGTGGAGTTCGCCCTGGAATTGGCGGCGGTGTGCAACCTGGAATGCGTCATGTGCCCGGTGCCCACCACCATCCGCCCCAAGGAGCTGATGAAGCCGGAGCTCTTCCAGCGGGTGGTGGACGAGGTCGCCCAGGAGACCGGCTATGTCCTCCTGCCCCAGGGCTTCGGCGAGACCATGCTGCACCCCCAATGGGCGGAACTGGTGGGCTACGCCAAAGAGCGCGGCATCGGCCCCATCATCATGCTCACCAACGGCACCGTGCTCAACGAGAAGAATGTGCAGCGGGTGCTGGATCTGGGCGTCGAGGCGTTGATCGTCTCCATCGACGGCACCACCCCGGAGACCTACGCGGCGCTGCGGGTGGGGGGCAAGCTCGACAAGGTCGAGGCCAACGTCCGCCGTCTGATCGAGGCCCGGGGCGCGGCCACCACCCCGAAGATCTGCATGCGCATCATCCGCATGAAGGACACCGAGGATCAGATCCAGGCCTTCTTCGATCGCTGGGTGCCGCTGCTCCACCCCTCCGACGAGGTGCGCATCAACGAGTACAACGATTGGGCCGGCAAGGTGGATGACTTCAGCGTCGAGGGCCTGGACGACAACCCCAACGCCGGGCGCGGGCCGTGCCGCATGCTGTGGCGCAACCTCTCGGTGCACGCCGACGGCAAGGTCTCCGCCTGTTGCCATGACAGTGAGGATGAACTGATCGTCGGCGACCTGGCCGCCGGGGAAACGGTGCGGGAGGTCTGGAACGGCGAGAAGCTCGACGCTTTGCGGCGGATTCACCGCGAAGGGCGCTTCGAAGAGCTGCCCATCTGCCAGGCTTGCAAAGCCTGGTACTGACGGCGGATCCCCGCCACCCATCACCCCATTTCAGGACTCATCTCCCCAAATGGGGATTTTTCACCCTTCCCCCAGCGCGTACTTTTCCAGTCGGTAGAGAAACGCCTTGTACGGTAGATCCAGCAGCCGGGCGGCCCGGGCGCGGTTGCCCTGGGCCAGCTCCAGAGCCTGGGCCAGGCAGTCCCGTTCGTGGGCTTCCCAGGAGAGGCCCTCCGGAGGCAGGCGGAAGAGACCGCCACCGCTGCCCCGCTCCGCCTCCGTCGGGGGCAGGTCTTCCAGCCGTACGTGATCGCCCTCCGCCAGAAGCATCAGCCGCTCCACCACGTTGGCCAGCTCCCGGACATTGCCGGGCCACGGGGCATCCATCAGGCGGCGGAGCACCGCCGGGGGAAAGGTGGTGGTGGGCACGCCGTGGCGGCGGGCGGTGCGCTCGGCGAAGTGTTGCACCAACCGGGGGATGTCTTCCCGCCGCTCCCGCAGCGGCGGCATGGGGATGGGAACCACGTTGAGGCGGTAGAACAGGTCTTCGCGGAAGCGCCCCTCTCGCACCTCCTCCGCGAGGTCCCGGTTGGTGGCGGCGACGATGCGCACATCCACCGCCATCTCCCGGTTGCCCCCCACCCGCACCACCTTGCCTTCCTGCAACGCCCGCAGCAATTTGGGCTGCACCGTCAGGGGCAATTCCCCCACCTCGTCCAGGAAGAGAGTGCCGCCGTCCGCCGCCTCGAAGCGGCCCGCGCGGCTCTTGTCCGCCCCGGTGTAGGCCCCCTTTTCCGCACCGTAGAGTTCCGATTCCATCAACGTCTCGGGGATCGCGGCGCAGTTGACGGCGATGAAGGGGCCGTCCGCCCGGGGAGAAAGCTGGTGCAGGGCGCGGGCCGCCAGCTCTTTGCCGGTGCCACTCTCGCCGGTGATCAGCACCGTGGCGCGGGTCCCGGCGAGCTTTTCCATGCGCCGGTAGACGCTCTGCATGGAAGCCGCCTGACCCACCAGATCCACCAGCCGGTCGCGCTCCGCCAGCTCGGCGGTGAGGCGGCGGTTCTCATCCTCCAGGCGCCGCTTCTTCAGCGTCCGCTCCACCGCCAGCAGCAGCGCCTGGCGCTCGAAGGGCTTGGTCAGGTAATCGTCAGCACCGGTGCGGATAGCCTCGACGGCGCGGGCGATGGTGCCGTAGGCGGTGACCATGACGAAGGCCACGGCGGGGTGCTCCTGGCGCAGCTGGGCCAGCAGTTCCAGGCCATCCATGCCCGGCAGCTTCCAGTCGGAGAGCACCAGATCCACGGGGGTGGCGCGCACCGCCTGCAAACCGGCTTCGGCGCTCGCTGCCTCCGCCACGGTATACCCGGCGCCGCGCAGGATGCCCGCCACCAGATGCCGCTGGTCCCCCTCGTCCTCGACCACCAGGAGGCGGGCTTCTCGGCTGACGGTGCTCATCGCGTCCTCCCTTCCGCGGGATTCGCGGGGTTTTCCACCCGGGGTCCCAGATCGAGGGTCGCCCGGGTGCCCCCTTCCGGACGGTCCTCCAGACGCACCGTGCCGTCGTAGCGATTGCTGACGATGCGCTGGGCCAGGAAGAGCCCCATGCCGGAGCCGTGGGGTTTGGTGGAAACGTGGGGGGTGAAGAGGCGGTCGCGAACCGCCGCCGCGACGCCGGGGCCTTCGTCGTCCACCTCCACCCGCAGCGAACCAGCCGAGGCCCCGACCCCGTCGGTGGAGCGCACGCGCACCGTCACCCGCCCCCCTGGCGGGCTCGCTTCGACGGCGTTGACCACCAGCGCCTGGAGCACCGCCCGCAGCTCCGGGGCTACCGCCGAGAGGGGGGGCAAGTCCGCGGGGGCGTCCACCTGGATGCGCACCCGACCGCCTTCTTGGCCGACTCCCCACCCAGCTTCCGGTCCAGCTTCCTGTCCAGACTGCCGACCCGCGTCCTGGAGCGCTTCCAGAGCCACATCCTGGGCCAGTTCGCCCACCGGCACCGGCTCCGGCGTCCCCGCCCCGCCGCTGGCCAGGGCCAGGATGGAGCGCACCGCGCCATCGATACGGCGGATCTGGCGCCGCGCCGACTCCGCCAGCTCGCCGCGTCGCGACGGGTCGGCATCGACCTCCCCAGAGGCCATCTCTTCCACCGACAAACCCAACGCGTTCAACGGGTTGCGCAGGGTGTGGGCGAGCCCCCGGGCGACCTCCCCCAATTCCGAGAGGTGCTGCCGCCCCCGCAGCCGCCGGGTGTCTTCCTCCAGCACCGCCAGGCGGTGGGACATCTGATTGAAGGCGGTAATGGCCTGGCCCACCTCCCCCTTGCCACCCCCGGCCACCTGCTCCCCCAGCTGGCCATCCCCCACCTGCCGCGCCGCCCCGGCGAGCCGCCGCAGCGGCGCCGACACCCGGTGAGCCACCACCCCCGCGAAGAGCAGCCCCAGGGCCAGAATCGCCGCCGTGCCCCCCAGCATGCGTTGCCGGAAATGCTCCAGCCGTTCGTTCAAGGGGTTGCTGGGAATGGGGATCGCCCGCTGGCCCGTGGGGCCATCCAGGATCAGGGTGTTGGTGCCCTCGCCGGTCTTTTCCTCCTTGACCAGCCGCACCATCACCCTGTGATCCAGTCCCGCGCCGTGGAGCTGTTCGGCCAGCTCCTGGTTCAGCTCCCCCAACTCCGGGGGCACCTCCTCGCCGTCCTCGGTCCGGGTGTAGCGGAAGCGCTTGACCACCCGGATCTCGTCGTGCCCCTCGGTCTCCGCGCCGGATTCCGTGGCCGTGACTTCGACGTGGACCGAGCGGCCCTCCGCTGCTTCGATCTCCGGCAAGTGCACCACATGAACCTGGTCGTCGTCGGGCACTAGCATGGTGTGCTCCGCGTGCCGGTGCACTTCGGCATCGACATCGCCCACCACCTCCGCGCCTTCCCCGAAGACGGCCACCATCGACCGGCCCACATTCAATGCCACCACCCCCACCTCCTCCTCCAGCTCTTCCGACAGGGCATGGATCATCCACCACTGCGCCCCCACCAGCAGGGCGACCAGGGTTCCGAGGAGGAGGAAAAGGCGTCGGCGTAGGCTCATGATGGGAGGAAGAGTAGCAAGGTGGGTGCCAACCCTGGCGACCGATCGCCGCTTCGCCCCTGGATATTCTGCTCTGCACCATGACCAAAGTAGAAACCCTGGAACGCGAAGTACAGGCTCTTTCGTCGCAGGATCTCGCCAAGGTCCGACTGTGGTTCGCCGACTTCGATGCCGACCTCTGGGACCGGCAGCTCGAAGGGGATGCCCGGTCCGGAAAACTCGACAGTCTGGCCGCCCGGGCACTGGCCGCCCATCACCAGGGGAAAAGCCGAGAGCTTTGAAGCCTCTCGCCTCCCCGGACTACTGGGCCGGGCTGCAATCCCGGCCACCCTACAGCCGGGAGGCCCGGCCCCTGTCGCGATATAGTGCCCACACCCATTTTTGGATTTATCAAGATGTCAGACGCATTGTTCATCGGTCGCGATATGGAGCGGCAGCAGTTCCTGGAGGCCCTCGAAGACCCGCGGGGGCAGGCGATCTTGATCGTGGGACAGGAGGGGATGGGCAAAACCGCGCTGGCCCAGCGGATGGTGGGTTGGGCGCGGAAGCATCCCCGCCTGAGGTGCTCGGCGATCCTTTACGAGATCACGGATAGCCAACTGGATCTCTTCCACCTGATGCTCGACCATGCCTACCTGGCGTGCGAGCGGCAGAGCAGTTTCGCCGTCTCTCCCAAGCGGCGAGATCAGTGGAAAGCGCTCCTGAGCCTGGTGCCGAAGGGTGATCAACTCGTCAACCTGTTCGAGGCCTTACGGCGCGAGCCGGAACGACACATTCGGGATCGTTTGCTGGCCGCGCTGGAGGGCATCTCGGCGGTCCTCGATCCGGACCAGCGGGCATTGTTCGTCATCGACCCCTACACCTATCTGCCGCAGGCGACCGCCGAGGACTGGAAGCTTCTGGTCCGGAATCTGCCGCGGCGCATCAAATGGGTCCTGGCCCAGCGACCGGATGACGTCCTGGCGGGGGACGGGAAGTTCCTGGCCCTCCCGGCGGTGGTCAAGATCCCCCCGGACGAGCTGGCCCGCCTGTCGGAGGCGGCGATCGCGGACAGGCTCCAGCACCTCGCCGCAAAGCTCGGTACGCCCGTGGCGGCGCTGACCCAGGCTTTTCTGCCCTATGACGGTCACCCCTTCGCGGTCAGCGGCGCGCTGGAACTCCTGGCGGCGGGGCACCCCCTGGAGACGTTGCCGACGGACCCCTCGGGGGTTGCCAGCAGCCAGTGGCGGAAGATATGTGGATACGGCCCAGAGGCCATCAAGCTCTTCAAAGCGTACGCCTGCCTGGAGGTCACCGTTCCGGACCCCGTCGTCCGCGGTGTCGCCGGTCTCGATCCGGATACGTTGGATCATCTTCTGGCCCAGAGTTTCTTGCGGGGCCTGCTGCGCCGTGGGGACGGCGGCAAGAAGATTTACCATGGCCTCCTGGCGGCACACATCGTTCGGGAACTCGATGCCGAGGAGGCGAAGCCGTACCATCGCCGCGCGGTGGAGGTGTACCGCAAGCGCCTGAGCGCGGGTCGGGAGCCGGACCACCTGGCCGCCCGGCGACTGGCGGGCCATGCCCTTCGAGCCGAAGGCGAGGACGCTTACGTGGAGGCTGTGGCCGAAGTCTCCGGGGAGGTGTTGTGGACTCTGGGCCTCCTGGATGAGGCCGCGCAGCAGGTGGAAAAGGCCCTCCACTGGGCCGACCCGCAGTCCGCCGAAGCGGCGACTCTCCTGATCCGTCGGGGCCGCATCTTGCGCACCCAGGGCCGCTTCGAAGAGGCCGCCATGGCCGTGGAGGACGCCTTGAAGGTATCGAGGGCGCGGGGCGATATTCGGGGTACCGGAAGCTGCCTGGTGGCTCTGGGGGTGATCTATCGGAAGTGGGGCTCGCCTGAGGATGCCCTGGATCTCTTGCAACGCGCCATCAGGGTTCTGGAAGAAACGGGGGAGATCTCGACCGACCTGGCCGCCGCCCACGCCAATCTGGGCGCCGTATACCACCGGCAAGGCCGCCTGGAGATGGCGGAGCAAGCCTATGCAAGGGCGCTCACCCTCCACCGGGAGTTGGACGACCACCAGGGAATCGCCCAGAACACCAACAGCCTGGCCAAGGTGTACCGAGATCGCGGTGCGCGGGAGGGCCAGGTCGAGGATTTACGGCGCGCCGAATCCATGGCGTGGCGTGCACTGAAGGCGAATGAGCGCCTGGGGCGGCGAGAGGGCGTCGCCAAGCAGCAAGGGAACCTCGGCTTGATCTACAGCGCCCTCGGCGATCTCGAGCGGGCGGAAACTCTGCACCGGCAGTCCCTGGAGTTGAACCGATCCCTCGGGCGTCGCGAGGGCGTCGCCATCCAACTGGCGAACCTGGGGCGCATCTATCAGCGTCGCGGTGACCTGGCGAAAACCAGGGACTGCTGGCGCGAGGCGCGGAGGCTTTACGCCGCGTTGGACAAGGCCGAGGGGGTCCGGAAGATGGACCGCTGGCTCGGGGAGTTGGCGGCAGTGTGACCGCCCCTGAATCGCTCCCTTGGTCCAGAAAGCGGGGGGAAAGGGCCATCACGACCGCCCCCCCGACCGTCGGCTCACGCCTCCCAGGCCTCCAGCATCGCTCGGCTCTCCCGCACCTCCCGCTCTGTCGCCCCGGCATGGGCCTCGGCGTCGGCAAGACTTTGGAGGGCCTTCTCGGCATCTTCCCGATACTGGCGGGCCAGGTGAGCGCGGGAATCTTCCTTGCCCGGAAAGGCGATGGCCTGAAACTGCGTCAGCGCCGCGTGGGTGATGTGGGCCAGGCCTTCCGCCGAGATCAGATCGCCGAGGCTTTCCCGATGCGCGAAGGCGACGGTGGCTGCCTGAATGTAATTGCGAAACGTGATGACCCCGCGGCCTGTTGCTGAAGCTTCGTTGACGAGCAGGTTGGACCGCAGGTTCTGGAAGCTCGGACTGACCGATCGCATGTCGGTTTCGGACGCCCTCAGGTCGTGCAGGAAGGTGGTCACGACGCGAGCCGTCCCCTCCACCTGATCTTCCAGCAGCATCAACTGGGCAGTGACCGCGTCGGCCTGCCCCGAATCGCCGACGAAGACGTAGCGGTATTCAGGGTAGACGACGGAGAACTTTGAAAAATTCTTGAACTTGACCTCGCCGATATCGTTTTCCTGACCGTGGGGAATCTCGTCGGAAAGGAGATCGAGATTCGCCCGCAGGATCGTTTCCACGGTGCCCACAGCGGAGCTGAAAAGCGCGCCGGACAGGCCGCTGGGCTGCAACCGCCCGCCGGTGAACTGCGCCAGGCGCCGCAAGCTACCTTCTTCGAGCTTACCGGCAATGGGGTTGGGGCGGGCTGACAAGGTCGTGATGGGGATACGGCGGAGGGCGAAGGGCTCCTTTTTCACCGCGTCGTAGAATTCGAGTACACCTGGGTAGAGAGTTCTCTTGGGGTATCGACGGTCGATGAGATTGGCATAGAGCGTGTCATCCACATCGGTCAGCACCTTGACGCCGATCTGTTGGGAAGAACCTCGCAGGTGCCGCAGGATACGGTTCCGGTACTCTGCATCATCGATATCGTGAAAGACGTACTCTTCCAGATCCTTGTAATCCCCATCGTATTCCAGCGCAAACTTGAACCACGGCAAATCCGTTGGGGCAACGGATAGAACAATCCGCTCCATGCGCAATTCTTCCCGTGGACCGGTGGCCGCCGCCAGAAGGTGATCATCGGCTCGCGGCGCCAGTCGGCGAAGGACCTCCGCCTTGTCCGCAAGGCCCAAAGATGCACTCTCGATGCGTTGGTCCAGCTTCTTGCGACGATTCTCGGTTCGGAGGTGGATCGTGGGCTTTCTGAAGTCGTCCAGAAAGCGGGCGACGCGGCGAGGATCGAAGGCGACGAATTCCGACATCCAACCCGGGTCCTTTCGTGCTATTTCTCCCTGCGGTTTCGTGGCTACGAGTATATAGACGGCCCGTGGGTGGCTTTTCCCGCTGTGCTCCCGCTGCATGGCATGGTGATCAGCCCGCCCCGGGCGCCCCGTTTGTTGAGCTGCTACAATCCCTGTCCTCTGACCGCCGGGAAACCCGGCCTGTTGCCGCGACCACTTCCAGGGACTTCGACGCACCATGACCACCCCTTTCGCCATCAACGGCCTTGGCCGCGTAGGTAGAGCCCTGCTGCGGGCGATCCGTTCGACGCCCGCGCTCGCGGCCCAGCTGGAATTGGTGGCGGTCAACGACCTGGCACCGGCGGCGACGCTGGCCCGGCTGCTGGCGCGGGATTCACTCTACGGAGTCTATCCAGGGGAGGTCCCGGGGGAGGTAGGGGCGGACAGCGGCGCGCTGATCCTGGATGGTCGGCGGGTGCCGGTGCTCCGCTGCCCGGAAGCGGGGACGGTGCCGTGGTCGGACCACGGCGCCCGGATCGTGGTGGAGGCGAGCGGTACCCTCACCCGGGGGAGCGAGGCGCGGCGGCATCGGACCGCGGGCGTCGAGCGGGTGGTGGCGGCGTGGAACCCGGAGCCGGAAGAGGACGGGACCCTATCGGATGCGATGGGCGTGGACTGGACGGTCTGCCTGGGTGTCAACCAGAGGGAGTATGATCCAGCCCGGCACCGGGTGATCAGCAACGCCTCGTGCACCACCAACGCCATCGCGCCGGTGGTCCAGGTGCTGGACGACGCCTTCGGGGTGCGCCACGGCCTGATCAACACGATCCACGGCTACACCGGCAACCAACGGTTGCTGGACGGCCCCCACAGCGAGCCCCGGCGGATGCGCTCGGCGACGCTCAACATGATCCCGGTGCCCACCCGCGCCGCCGTGGCGGTGGCGGCGGTGCTGCCGGGGATGCGAGGCAAGCTGGACGGTTTTGGGGTGCGGGTGCCCTCCCCCAGCATGGCGCTGCTGGATCTGGTGGTGACGCTGGAGCGGCCCGCGACGCCGGAGACGGTCCGGCAGCGGTTCCGGGAAGCGGCGGCGGGACCGCTTCAGGGCATCCTGGGGGTGACGGAGGACGAGCTGGTGTCCAGCGATTTTCTGGGCGATCCGCGCTCCGCCATCGTCGATCTGCCGCTGATTCAGCGGGTGGGAGAGTCGATGCTGCGGGTCGTGGCCTGGTATGACAACGAGGCCGGCTATGCCCAGCGGCTGGCGGAACTGTTGGTGTTTTTGGGGGAGGAATCATGAACGAGCTCTACACCCTGGACGATCTGGATCTCGGCAGCCTGCGGGGGCAGCGGGTCTTCGTGCGGGTCGATTTCAACGTGCCCCTGGAGGGCGGCCAGGTCACCGACGACACGCGGATCCGGGAAGCGTTGCCCACCCTCCGGGATTTGTGCGCCGCCGGGGCGCGGGTGATCCTGGCCTCTCACTGCGGGCGGCCCAAGGGGGAGCCGGATCCCCAGTACTCCCTGCGCCCGGCGGCGGAGCGCCTCGCGGCGCTGCTGGGTCAGCCGGTGGCCTTCGCGGAAGACTGCCTCGGCGAAGCCGCCCGCACCATGACCTTGCAGCTGCCCGAGGGCGGCATCGGGCTGCTCGAAAACCTGCGCTTCCACCCGGGGGAGAAAGCCAACGACCCCGCCTTCGCCGCCGCCCTGGCGAGCCTCGCTCAAGCTTACGTCGATGATGCCTTCGGCGCCGCCCACCGCGCCCACGCGTCGGTGGTGGGCGTGCCCGCGCTGCTGCCCCGCAAGGCGGCGGGGCGGCTGATGGTCCGGGAGGTGACGGCCCTCGGGGGCCTTCTGGGGGAACCCGCCCGCCCCTTCGTCGCCATCCTGGGGGGGGCGAAGATTTCCGGCAAGATCGACACCCTGGAGAACCTCCTGCCCCGCCTGGACCGGTTGATCGTCGGCGGCGGCATGGCCAACACCTTCCTGGCCGCCCAGGGGTACGCCACCGCCCGCTCCCTGGTGGAGGAGGATCGCATCGCACTGGCCGGGGAGATCCTGAAGCGGGCCGCTGCGTCCGCAACGGAGGTCTTCCTGCCCAGCGACGTGGTGGTCACCGACGATCTGGGCCACCCGACGCGCACCGAGACCGTCGCCGCCGCCGCCATTCCGGCGGGCACCATGGCGGTGGATATCGGTCCGGCGAGCCGAGCCGCTTTCGCCGCGGCCCTGGTGGACGCGGGCACGATTTTCTGGAACGGCCCCCAGGGGGTGTTCGAGAAGCCCCCCTTCGACGCGGGCACCGTGGCGGTGGCCCAGGCCGTCGCCGCGAGCCCTGCCTTCAAGGTCCTGGGCGGCGGCGAGACGGTGGCGGCGGTCCACAAAGCCGGGGTGGCGGAACGCATCGACCACATCTCCACCGGCGGCGGCGCCTCCCTGGAACTGCTGGCGGGACGGGAACTGCCCGGCCTCACGGCCCTGGAGAAGACATCATGAGCGACCCCACAGCCCGGCCCCGAGTGATCGCCGGCAACTGGAAGATGCACCACCTGCGCCAGGACGCGGAACGTTTCTGTGCCCGGCTGAAGGCGGGGCTCGGGGAAAAGACCGCGGGCGAAGGACGGGTCGAGGTGCTCCTCTTCCCCTCCTTCACCCTCCTCCCCACGGTCGCCCGGCAGCTGGCGGGCTCTGCCGTGGGCTGGGGGGGCCAGGATCTGCACCCGGCGGAACAAGGCGCCCACACCGGAGATGTCTCCGGGGCGCAGCTGGCGGATGTGGGGTGCAGCTGGGTGCTGTGCGGCCACAGTGAGCGGCGCCAGGATCACCGGGAAGGGGACGACCTGGTGGGCCACAAGGCCCTCGCGGCCCGGCGGAGCGGTCTCAAACCCATGATCTGCCTGGGGGAAACCGCCGCGGAGCGGGAGGCGGGGCAGACCTTCGCGGTGCTGGAGCGACAGCTGCGCGCCGCGTTGCGACCCGGTGGCGAGAGCGCCGAGGGCGGCGACGGCGGCGAGAGCCTGGACGCATTCGCCCTGGCCTACGAGCCCGTCTGGGCCATCGGCACCGGCGCCACGGCCACCCCGGAGTTGGCCCAGGAGGCCCACGCTTTCTTGCGGCGGCTCCTCGGCGACCTCCTTGGCGAGGCCCGTGCCGGGGGCACCGCGATCCTCTACGGCGGCTCCGTCAAACCCGGAAATGCCGCCGAATTGATCGCCCCGGCAGACATTGACGGATTTCTAATTGGTGGCGCAAGCCTTGACCCGGACAGTTTCTTGGATATTATCGGCGTTTGCGGCACCGCCGCCTGACACGACGCTTGGAGAAAATCATGGTCTTTCTGAAATTTCTGCTCTATTCGGTGCACATCATCGTGTGCATCTTCCTCATCCTGGTGGTGTTGTTGCAGCGCGGTAAGGGGGCGGACCTTTCCGTCTTCGGGGGTGGCAGCACCCAGGCCGCCTTCGGCGCCCGCGGTGCCACGACCTTGCTGCACAAATTGACGGTCGGCTTCTTTGTGGCCTTCATCGTCACCACCCTCGCCATCGCTGGCGTTCAGGGTGGCGGTGTGTCCAGTTCCGTCATGGACGCCGTGGATGAAGAACCCGCCGTGGAAGCGCCCGCGGAGACTCCAGGGGAGACTCCAGCGACCGGCACCGAGGCCGCGCCGGTAGAAGACGGGGCGACCGACGACGGCGCCACGGACCCGGGCACCGCCAGCGAGGCCGTTGAAGAGCCGGCCCCGGAAGACGGCGGCGGCACCGACGATCCGGCCAACTGACCCCAGGCTCCAACCCTCGATATGCGACGGGGAAAAATTGAGGGTTGGAGCCCACCCGCGATTCCTGGTAAACTCGCGGTCTTGCCGAAGTGGCGGAATTGGTAGACGCGCACGGTTGAGGGCCGTGTGGAGCAATCCGTGCCGGTTCGAGTCCGGCCTTCGGCACCATCCCTTCCCCCCCTCTCCAACCATGGCAGAATCACGGCCATGATGTCCCCGGCTGAATCCATCGTTGGCGTGGTCCTCGCGGGGGGTGCTTCCCGGCGCATGGGCCGCGACAAGGCGACGCTCCTCTTCGAAGGCGAGACTCTCGCCGCCCGGGCGGCGCGCAAACTGGCCCCGGTGGTGGCAACGGTGGTCATCGCCGACCGGAACCGTGGCACGGTGCCCGGTTTCCCCTCCGTGGAAGACGGCCCCGGTGCCGGTCCCGCCGCCGCGCTGCTGGGCGCCGCCGCAGCCCACCCGGGGGCGGCGCTGCTGGTGCTGGCTTGCGATCTCCCCCACCTGCCGGTGGAACTCCTCCGCGCCCTCCTGAAGCTGGACCCAGAGGCCGACCTCATCCTGCCCCGCTCGCCCCGGGGGCTGGAACCGCTCTGCGGTCTCTACCGTCCCCGCGCCCTCGCGGCCCTCGCCGAACGGGTGGCGGGGGGGGAGTTAGCGTTGCATTCGCTGGTGGAGCGGGAGGGCTTGCGGACGGTTCTCTGGGCGGGGGATGGGTGGGCCGACTACGGGGACCCGGGGGAGGTGTTTGCGAATTGGAATGGGCCGGGGGATGTGGGATAGGAGCTCGCCGGGCCTCATTCAGCGCGCTTCCGGAGCAGCTGTTTCGCCTCTTCTAATGAGCCACATCCGGCGGATCGACGCCGGAATCCGCCGCGTAGTTGGCGTGCTCCGGGCAGGGGCAGAGCTGGCGCAGGAGGTCGAAGCGGTAGATGCCGGTGGCGTGGCCGTCGGACCAGAGGATGGAGATGGCGTAGTTGCCCACGGGCTGGATGGTGTCGGCGGTGACCGGTTTGCGGGCGCGGTGGAAGACGATCTTGCTCCCGGAATGACCCTGGCACATGGCGCAGGGGCAGTAGCCGCGCAGGTAGTCGTAGTCGAACTCGGCGCTGTGGCCATCGTTCCAGGTGAGGCGTAGACGGCGCGCCTCGGGGAGACGGTGGGCTTCGGTCAACGTCAATTCCATCCAATCAGCTCCATTGAGTCCGCTCCTCTTCAGGGCGGATCGTTCGTGCCCGCCGGGGTCCAGGGGCCGCAGCGCAGGATGCGCCAGACGGTCAGGATGGAACCCTTATAGGCGCCGTGTTTGCGGATCACTCCCTCGCCGTAGTGGCTGCACGTGGGAGTGAAGCGGCACTTCACCCCGGCTTTCGGCATCAGAGGGGAAAGGGTGGCCTGGTAGAGATCGATCCCCGCCAGGAGTGCCACGGCGCCCCATTGCTGTTGCGGTGGCCGCAGGGCATCCACCGTCAAGAGCAACAGCGCCACCCCGGCGACGATCCACAGGCGCCGCCAGCGGCGGGGTTGGGTTGAAGCTTCCGCTGTGGTCTCCGTCATCGAGGAAGCGTACCCCATTCACCCCAAAGCCACCCCCGGCCCCATCTGGCGGAACCAGGGGACCGGGGACAACCGAAAAGTGGGAAAATTAGAACTGATCGGCGTACTGACTCAGCCCAGGGATCACCAGACGCTGGCCCTGGGTCGCCTTGATGATGGCGATCACGCGCAGAACCAACACCCCGAGGAAGGCGAGGGGCATGATGATGAGGGTCACACAACCCAGGACCGGTACGAAGCCGAGAACCGTCAACACGATCCACAGCACGAATTCCGCAGCCAGGAGCAGCAGGCCATTCTTGGAATGCCACTGAATTTCCTTGTCCTCCTTCTCCACCAGCAAGGGGATCAGCGCCAGGATCCAGAGGTAGGCGAGCACCAACATCAACGTCTTGTTGGTGTTGTCCCCACCACCCGCCGCGGTGGTGGCTTCCGCCGCGGGCGGAGGCGGCGGAGGCGGCGGCGCACTGGCCGGAGGCGGAGGCGGCTCGCTGGCTGGCGGCGGGGGCGGAGTCTGATTATTCTCTTCTGTCATGGACATCTTCTCCTTGGAGGGGATAGAGGTATGTCAAAGGGATCAACCTTCAGTCTATCGGACGGCGGGTGGAGGCGACAAGGGCCGCGGGGCGGTCAAGGGTCGAGGTTGTCCGGGGCCAGCCCCAACTCCGCCAGCGCCGCTTCCAGCCCCGCCCGCTCCCCCCGCCAGCAGCGGAGCCGCAGGCGCACCGCGGCGCCGTAGGTCTCGTCGAGCATTTCGACCCGGGGAGGGTTGACCAGGCGCTTGACCGCTCCCAGGCGGTCGTAGGGGAGTTCCAGGGTCAGGGTCTCGGTGGGCACCCGGTAGGCGCGGGGCAGCTCTTCGAGAGCCCGGCGGGTGGCCTCGGCATAGGCCCGGGCGAGCCCGCCCTTGCCCAGCTTGATGCCGCCGAACCAGCGCACCACCACCGCCAGCACATCGCAGAGTTCCGCTCCACGCAACACCTGCAGGATGGGCACCCCGGCGGTGCCGGCGGGCTCCCCGGCGTCGGTGGCCCGCTCTTCTGGCAGGGCGCCGAGGCGCCACGCCCAGCAGTGATGGTTGGCGTCGGGGAAACGGGCCGCGAGATCTTTGAGGACCGCCTGGGCGGCTTCCGCGGAAGCGACCGGCTCGACGAAGGCCAGGAAGCGGGACTTGCGCTCCCGGAGTTCCGCCTCGCCCCGGCGGGCGGGGGTGGCGTAGGCCCCCTCCGGCAGCTCGGCCATCGGGAATCCCTACCCGGCCAGCACATCGGCATAGAGCTGCCGATAGCGTTGGACGATCACGTCTTGGGCGAAACGCTCCACGGCGGAGCGCCGGGCCTCCTCCTTGAATTGCTGATGGCGGGCCTCATCCTGGAGCAGTTCCACCGCCGCCGCGCCCATGGCATCGACATCCCCCAGGGGGAGGAGGAAGCCATTCTCGCCATGGTTCACCACCTCCGGCAGACCGCCGACGTCCGTGGCGATCACCGGCACTTTGCAGGCCAGTGCCTCCAGTGCCGCCAGACCGAAGGATTCCGTTTCCGAGGGCAGCAGGAAGAGATCGGCCCCCACCAGGACCTCTTCCACCAGGGGCAGGTTGCCGATGAAGGTGATGGCGTGGCAAATGCCGTGGTCGCGGCATTCCTGCTCGATGCGGGAGCGCTCCGGGCCGTCGCCCACCAGGAGGAGGCGGCTGGGCACCTCCCGGTAGACCCGCGAGAAGATCTCCACCACGTCGCCCACCCGCTTGACCGGGCGGAAGTTGGAGATGTGGACCAGGATCTTTTCCCCCGGCTGGGCCCAGCGGCGGGCGCCGAGGGTGGCCTGGAATTGCTCGTAACGCTGGGGGTCGATGAAGTTGGGCACCACCGTGATGGGGGTATGGACATCCAGCTGCTCCCGGGTGGAGCGCTTCAACGCTTCCGAGACGGTGGTCACCAGGTCGCTCTGCTGGATGCCCCAGCGGGTGGTTTCCAGGTAGCTGGGATCGTTGCCCACCAGGGTGATGTCGGTGCCGTGGAGGGTGGTCACCACTTTGAGATCCTGGGGCAGGAGGATCTGCTTGGCGAGCACCGCGGAAACGGCGTTGGGCACCGCGTAATGAACGT
>Ga0055474_10000127_pt1 | contig 16495 bp, 15 predicted proteins | sample Muzzi_PWA_D1_FD_57680 | JGI IMG/M metagenome (GOLD analysis project Ga0055474, IMG submission 57680) | Wetland microbial communities from San Francisco Bay, California, USA, that impact long-term carbon sequestration - Muzzi_PWA_D1 | ecosystem: Environmental > Aquatic > Marine > Wetlands ... | reverse complement strand
CAAACCGGCCAATCAACTTTACCGGAATCGAGCAGCGCTTGAGCCTGCTGGCCAGTGCCTGGTACTCGGGCGCGAGCTGGCCGAAGTTGCTGCTGCCGCTGTCCTGGATCTTCGGCAGGATTGCAGCTCGCCGGAGACTGCAGTTTCTCACCGGGAAACGCTCGCCCTGGCGCGCGCCGGTCCCTGTTATCGTCGTTGGTAACATCACAGCCGGAGGTACCGGGAAAACGCCGTTTGTTGTCTGGCTGACGGAAGCGCTGAAAAAGCTGGGTTTTCGGCCGGGGATCGTCTCCTCCGGGTACGGTGCGGCGCGTAAATCAGAACCACTGGAAGTGACCGCGGATACTCCCTCTGAGCTTGCCGGCGATGAGGCGCCGTTGCTGGCTGCACGTACCGGCTGCCCGATGGTGATCTGTGCCGATCGCTGTGCGGCGGTTAAGGCGCTGCTCGAAGCCCATGACTGCGATATTGCAATCACCGATGACGGCCTGCAGCACTATGCGCTGGCGCGGGAGATCGAGATTGTTCTGATTGACGGTGAACGTGGCATCGGCAACGGACTGCTGCTGCCTGCGGGGCCACTGCGGGAGCCGCTGACGAGACTGCAGGAGACTGACTGGGTTATCAGCACTGGCTGCCTGGCCGGCCTGGTGGAGTCTGAAACGCTGATGAGTGCGGTTCCACTGCGTTTCGTGGCAGTCGCCGATCCCAATCGGGAACTGTCCTGTGATGAGTTTGTGTCCCGTTTTCCGGACATCAATGCACTGGCAGCGATCGGTAATCCGCGCCGTTTCCTGTCTTCATTACGCGCACTCGGTTTCGATCCGGTCCTTCATGCTCTGCCGGACCACAGCAGGTTTGCTGCTGATGACCTGGTTTTCGACAATGACTGGCCGATAGTCTGCACTGAAAAGGATGCAGTCAAGATCCGGGAGTTGACAGCTGCTCCGCCGGATATCTGGTATCTGGAAATAGATGTAAAGCTCGAGGAACCGGTTGCCGGTTGCAGCGCTGAAGATAAACTCGCAGCTCTGCTGCAGGCCCATGGAGTCCATCAGCCATGAAGTTCAATGTGGTCATTCCCGCGCGCTATGCGTCTACCCGTCTGCCTGGAAAACCCCTTGCGGATATTCTTGGTCTGCCGATGGTCGTGCGGGTAGCCGCGCAGGCGTCAGACTCCGGTGCAGACGATGTCGTTGTGGCTACTGACGATGCACGGATTGTCGAGGCGGTGGAAACAGCAGGTTACAGTGCGCTGCTGACACGCCCGGACCATCCTTCCGGGTCTGACAGGGTCATGGAGGTTGCCGGGCTAAGGGGCTGGGCTGACGATGCTGTAGTCATCAATGTTCAGGGTGACGAACCGCTGATTCCGCCTGCGGTGATCAGACAGGTGGCAGCGAGTCTGGAACAGGATCAGTCCCTTGCGGCGGCGACCCTGTGCGAAAAGGTGACAACCAAAAACACCGTTTTCAATCCGAACGCGGTCAAGGTGGTACGCCGGTTGGACGGCCAGGCGCTGTACTTTTCCCGGGCGCCCGTTCCCTATGCCAGGGATGCGTTCAGCAGTGACGCAGTTGAACTTCCGCCCGGCGAACACTGGTGGCGCCACATTGGTATTTATGCGTATCGGGTCTGGGCGTTGCAGCGATTTGTAGATCTGCCGCCAGCCCGGCTCGAGCAGCTGGAGTCTTTAGAACAGTTGCGGCTGCTGGAAAATGGCATGGCCATTCATGTCGAAGAGGCCTGTGCACCGGTACCTGGCGGGGTAGATACCCCGGCAGATCTGGAGCGGGTCAGGGCCACACTGCGGGCTGTCTGATCTGATAAAAGCGTTTCTCCCGGGCTATCTGGGTGCCATCCGGATACCCGCGTCGAGGCGGATGGTCTCACCATTCAGATATTGATTTTCAATAATCTGGCGGGCGAGCAGGGCGTACTCCGGGGCATTGCCCAGCCGTTTCGGGAATTGCACCATGTCGATCAGTGGCGCTCTCACCCGCTCGGGCGCTCCCGCCATCATCGGCGTTTCAAAGATGCCAGGCGCGATGGTGCAGACGCGGATGCCGCTGCGGGACAGATCGCGGGCTATCGGCAGCGTCATTCCGGCGACGCCGGATTTACTGGCGGAGTAGGCGGCCTGGCCGATCTGGCCATCGAATGCGGCGACTGAGGCTGTGTTGATGATGACTCCCCGTTCCCCGTCGTCGTTGGTCGGTTCATTGTGCTGCATCTGTTCTGCACACAGCCTGAGCGTGTTGAAGGTACCGACCAGGTTGACCTGAATCACCATATTGAACATCTTCAACGGCATAGGTCCGTCTTTACCAAGCGTTCGAGTGGCGGCACCGATACCCGCGCAGTTGACGTTGATGTGAATTGCGCCGAACCGCCCCATCGCTCCTTTTACGGCGGCTGCCACAGAATCTTCATCTGCGACGTTGACGACGAAGGCTGCGGCATTGTCGCCGAGTGCCGCGGCAGTTTCGTTGACGACGGTTTCGTTCAGATCGAAGAGGGCGACTTTCCCGCCCTGGTTGACTACCATTTCGGCCGTTGCCCGGCCGAGGCCGGATGCGCCGCCGGTGATAACGGCAATCTTGTCATTAAGATCCACGAGTACTTGCTCCTGTTGGTTTTACGGATTCAGTCTGATGTTGCACAAACAGCCCAGTATATCTCAGCCTGCCGTGAATGATGATGCGCAGGACTGCTGTTACCGACAGGATTATCTCAGTCCCGACCGGGCAGCAGAGCTGTATGAGTTGCTGACTGATCAGATCGATTGGCAATGTGAGGAAATCAGCATGTTCGGACGCATAACGCGTGTCCCTCGCCTGGTCGCCTGGTACGGTGACGCCGGTATCGAATATCGCTACTCCGGCCGTAACCATGTTGCCGCCGGCTGGCCCCTGGCGCTGAAGGTACTGGCGGAAGATCTGAGTGAGCTGCTGCAGCAGCGATTCAATTTTGTACTGCTGAATCGCTACCGGGACGGGCAGGACTACATGGGCTGGCATTCGGATGATGAACGTGGTGTGTCGGGGTCAGTGGCTTCCGTAAGTCTCGGGGCGAGTCGGGATTTTCTGCTGCGCACCAGCGGCAGCAGCCGATCGCAGCGGCTGCGCCTGGCGCATGGTTCGCTGCTGGTTTTTGATCCGGCGCTTCGTCACAGTCTGCCGAAGCGCCGCGATGCCTGTGAACGATTCAATCTCACCTTCCGCAGCATTCACTGTGCAGATTCAGGAGCCTGAGCATGCACAGTCTGAAGCCTTACAACATGCTGGCGCTCGAATCTGCGGCTGACACCGTGGAAGAGATAAATGAGGTGTCGCAACTGCTCGACTACCAGCGGGCGGCAGCGCCGCGGCAACTGCTGGTGCTGGGCGAGGGCAGCAATGTCGTGCTTGCGTCCCGGGTAACGGGTCATGTTGCCATCATGCGTAATCGCGGTATCGAAACAAAACTTCACACGGATCACGCAGAAGTCACCGTGGCAGCGGGGGAAAACTGGCATCGGCTTGTCATGTGGACGCTGCAGCAGGACTGCTTCGGGCTTGAAAACCTGGCATTGATTCCCGGCAGCGCCGGTGCCGCTCCGGTGCAGAACATCGGCGCTTACGGTGCGGAACTGAGTCAGTTTCTGGAGTCAGTCACCGTGATGGAACTGGATAGCGGGACTATCACGCGACGATCGGCGAAAGAGTGTGAGTTCGGATATCGCGACAGTATCTTCAAGCGTCAACGGCATCGCTATGCGATCGTCGAGCTTACGCTCAGACTGCTGCGTTCGCCTCGTCTGAATACTGCTTATCCTGATCTGCAGGCGGAACTTTCTGCCGCAAGGATTGCAAAACCCTCCGCTGCCGATGTCGCAGAAGCGGTCATCCGCATACGGCGTAGAAAGCTGCCGGACCCGGCACGGCATCCGAACGTCGGCAGTTTTTTCAAGAATCCGGTCGTCAGTCGGCGTAAGCGGGAGGGTCTTCAGCGCCTGCTGCCAGAGCTAAAAAGTTTTGCCGTCGAGGCGGGATACAAACTTGCGGCCGCGCAGCTGATTGATGCTGCCGGCTGGAAAAACAGATCTGGCCGCGGCGTGCGGGTCTGGCCGACTCAGCCGCTGGTGCTCGTCAACGAGCGGGCGCTCGCCGGTGAGGAGGTGTTGAAATTTGCCGAATCTATCCGCAGTGACATAGATAATCGCTTCGGGGTCCGGCTCGAAATCGAACCGGACCTTACCGGATTCTCCTGAGCGGAATTACTTCGGCAGCACCCCCTGCGCTTTCAGTTCTGCTTCCCTGGCCCGGCGCCTGATCTCCCTTGGGTCATTGGCGGCACGACGAGGCGGCTCGGTATTTTTCTCCGAGTCTTCAGCAGGCTGAATTTCTTCGGGTTCGCTCGGGCTGGCTGAATCAGCAGCAGTGGTCTGCGTTTCATCTGCCGTCTTCGCAGCAGCTTCTTCGGACTCCGGCTGCGGCTCTGAGGTCGTCTCACTGTTGAGTGACTTGTCAGCTTCGATGGTGGAGGCCGTTCCTGCTTCCGGCACGAGTTTGGCATTGTTCTCCGTGGCATCTGTCGACTGAGGCTCCGCTGATGCTGTGGCATCGGCCTGCTCAGGAATACTCTGTGCAACGCCGGGAGTGGAGAGTTCACCGTCGGCAACGCCACTGCCTTCGCGGGAAACCTGTGGTGTCGATGCACCGCTCTCAAGCTCCGCGGTCACCGTTGTGGTCGCGTCTGACGCTTCGTCACCGCTGCGGTCGGCGGATGCTGCGATTTGCGGTGTGACATCGGTTTCTGTGCGACTGCGGGGATCGTTTGCCGCCCGGCCGCCGGACTGAACCTCTGCCGGGGTTACGGCTGGTACCGCCACAGCGGTTTCTGGCTGTGCTTCGCCGGCAGTCTGTGGCTGACTTTCCGCAGCTGCTGTTTCGGAGACGTCTGCCGCAGCAGGCTTGGGCCGTGGCCGGCGGGGGCTGTCTTTGTCACCTTCAGCATCCAGGGCCGCTCGGTCCCGCTTGGGTCTGCGTTTGCTGTTGCTCAGCGCTTCTGCAGACGGGGCACGTTCGGCTTGAGAGGTAACCTCGGGGGTTTTAGCTTGAGCCGCGGTGTCGCGTTGTTGTGACTCACGGCTGGTATCTGTTTCAGCAGCCGGCTTGTCTTCGCGGCTGCGGCGTTCTGAGCGCTCCGGGCGTTCTCGACGTCGGCGATTATTCGAGCCGTTATCATCACGGTTCGAGGATTTCTCCGTCGCCTTTTCGCCCCGGTCCCGCCGCCTGCTTTGCTCCTCCGACTTGTCGTCAGATGATTTTCTCCTCGACGGGCGTTTTGAGTCGTCTGCGCCGCGGTTTTCGTTCTGTTTGCTGGAACGACGCTCGTTGGGACCGGATTCATCCCTGGCTCGCTTCGAGTCTCTGCCACCGCTTTCCGGTTTCCGCGCCTGGCGCGGTTGCCGGGACGATCTGGCCGGCCGGGAGTCCGCTGCGGGCTCTGCGGCTTCAAGCGGATCGCCCTCGCTGAACAGAGATCTGATGAAACGGCTGAGCATTCCTGGAGTCCTGGGCTCCGCGGCCTCAGTCGTATCGCTGGACGGTTCGGCCTGCTTCTGCGTTGTGGCTGAAGGTGGTGGACTGCTCGGCGCGATGGCTCGTACGGCGGCGGTCTCTGTCGGTGCTGCGTTCCTGGCCGGTTCGATTGTCAGATCAGGTGTCTGCTGCGCTTCCGCCAGTTCGTAGCTGGGTGTCCCGCCTTCTTCGATGACATGATCATCGCGCAGTCGTTGAACTTCGAACTGGGGTGTCTCCATGTTTACGTTGGGGACAATGACGACGTGAGTACCGGTACGCTTTTCGATGTCCGCAACGTCCTGGCGTTTTTCATTGAGCAGGAAAGAAGCAATGTTCAGTGGCACCATCGCCCGGACGGTTGAACTGCGCTCCTTCAGGCACTCTTCTTCGAGCAGGCGCAGAATAGCCAGCGCCAGTGATCGCGTATCACGGATCCGCCCCTGTCCCGTGCATCGCGGGCAGACTTCGGTCGTCAGTTCTTCCAGAGAAGGGCGCAGCCGCTGTCGGGACATCTCCATCAGGCCGAATCTGGAAATGCGGCCTGTCTGTATCCGGGCCCGGTCCGGTTCCAGTGCTTCGCGCATCTGGTTTTCGACCGCACGCTGATTCTTCACTGAGCTCATGTCGATGAAATCTATGACCAGCAGTCCGCCGACATCACGCAGCCGCAGCTGGCGGGCGATTTCTTCCGCTGCTTCCAGGTTGGTATTCAGGGCGGTTTCTTCGATATCCGCCCCCTTGGTTGCGCGGGCGGAGTTGATGTCGATTGACACGAGGGCTTCGGTTGGATCGATCACGATACTGCCACCAGATGGCAGCTTAACCATGTGCTGAAATGCGGATTCGATCTGACTTTCGATCTGGTAGCGGCTGAACAGCGGGATCGGGTCTTCGTAGAACTTCACCCGATCAGCGTAGTTGGGCATGAACTGGTCGATGAAGGAGCGGGCTTCCTCGTGGGCTTCAGCCCCGTCAATGAGTACCTCGCCGATGTCCTTGCGCAGATTGTCGCGAATCGCCCGCAGAATCACGCTGTTTTCCTGGTACAGCAGTTTGGGTGCCTTTTCTGATTCGGCTGCCTTGCTTATTGCCTCCCAGATCTGAATCAGCGAGCTCATGTCCCATTGCAGTTCCTCTGCGCTGCGGCCAATGCCCGCGGTGCGAACAATGACACCCATTCCCTGCGGGATATCGAGTTTGCTCATGGCCTCCCGCAGCTGATCCCGGTCTTCACCTTCGATCCGGCGGGAGATTCCGCCAGCCCGGGGATTGTTGGGCATGAGTACCATGTAGCGCCCGGCCAGACTGACAAACGTAGTCAACGCCGCACCTTTGGTGCCGCGCTCTTCTTTGTCTACCTGAACGATGATTTCCTGGCCTTCTTTAACCAGTTCCTGAATCTGCAGACGGCTGCCACTACTGCCGGTTTTCTTTGCGAAGTATTCGCGGGAAATATCTTTCAGCGGCAGAAAACCGTGCCGATCCGCGCCGTAGTCTACAAAAGCGGCTTCCAGGCTGGGTTCCACCCGGGTGATCCGGGCTTTGTAGATGCTGGATTTCTTCTGCTCTCTGCCTGCGTTTTCGATGTCGAGATCATAAAGTTTCTGACCATCGACCAATGCCACACGAACCTCTTCTGCCTGGTTCGCATTGATAAGCATTCTCTTCATATCACTAATTCCTTGATTAGCTGCGTTGTCATACGCCGAAGCAGCCAGGTTCAGACAGGTGTTCTAAGAGACGGGCAGGTGGAGTCAGTGCGATCGCAACGGAATAGATTCAGGCGAGTGCTTCAGCGTTCGGACGTTGCCGACGATCGGATGACCGATCTCGCTGTCAGTTTTCTTACTGGCGCGTCCGCGGGATCCGGGACGGCTGAAGAATACTGCCGACAGCTTTATGTCGTAGCTGCCGAAATGATCCGGTCGTGTCGGCTGACAGCTCAAAACGCGGCGTTTCGCCGCCGCGGTCGAACATGTCGCTGTGACAGAGAAACGTTTTCACCCTGAAGTTTTCACTCAGCGGGGACTCAAACGATTCCTTCCGGTTCCAGATCAAATAACGCTCTTGAGCTCATTTCGAGCTCTCTGCGACGGTGGCCCGTTACGGCCAGCGTCGCTGAATCTGACTCCTGACTTTTCAGTCTGCGTCTCGCAAAACTCATATACGCGAAATCGTCTGTGAATGTCCGTGTGAACAGGGAGCTGATCCCGGGCTTGATGACGGGCCCTCATGAAGTGGATCGCTGCGGACGGTTCGTCAGACTTTTGCTCCTGCGTCTGCTGAGTTGTTGCCTAATACTCTGGTACTTCAAAAACCGAACTCGACTATATCGAGCTCCGGTGGCCTGGTACCTCTGGTTTCATCAGCCTGTAGTGCAATACCAGCAGAATGATGTCACCCGTTCTCCTGCCTGCTCATCGCAAGGATAAGCAGTGCACGGAGTCTTACGCCCCGACACCAGAAAGCTGGCTGGATTCTTGAATCCGCGGCAAACACCGTGGTCAGGACCGGTCGATGTTAGCAGTTGCTGGTAAGTCCTTCAAACCCCTAGGGAAACTCTGGCCAATTCCCGATAGACTCGCTACCGGTCCTGGCCCAGCGTGCTGCCGTTGGCTCAGCAAACACAATCACTTGCGTAGCCCGGATGAAGAAGAACAGAGACAAATCGGCATCTGCAGACTCTCCCGACCGGAAGCAGGACCCTGGCGGTCGCGCCACCGGTATGCAACCGGCTCGTTTGATCGAAGTGGATGACGAGGCTGGACAGCGCATTGACAATTTTCTGTTGAAAAAAATGAGCAGCGTGCCGAAAAGTCGTGTCTACCGCATGCTGCGAAGCGGTGAGGTCCGGGTCAATGGCGGACGCAAAGGCCCCACCTATCGCCTTTGTGCCGGTGACAGGGTGAGAATCCCGCCGCATCGGACAGCAGAGATGGCTACGGCGAACTTCATCGGCGATCGCACGCTGGCGGAACTGGAAGCGGCCATTTTATTTGAAGACGCAGACCTTCTGGTTGTGAACAAACCTGCGGGAATTGCCGTGCATGGGGGAAGCGGGCTGGCGTTTGGACTGATAGAAGCCATGAGGCGGCTGCGGGGAGATCGGCTTGAACTGGTCCATCGGCTTGATCGGGATACGTCAGGTTGCCTGTTGATAGCCAAGCGCCGCCCGACGCTGAGCGCCCTGCATGAACTGATCAGAACCGGAGCGCTGCAGAAGTATTATCAGCTGATCGTACACGGTCGCTGGCCGAAAGATCTGCAGAGCGTAAGGTTTCCACTGCACAAGTTTCAAACGGCATCGGGCGAGCGCCGGGTTCGCGTTGCGGCGGACGGTAAAGCATCACAGACTGACTTCCTGGTGCTGCAGCGTGGGGATCAGGCTACGCTGCTGCAGGCGCAGCTGCTGACCGGTCGTACCCATCAGATCCGCGTACATGCGCTGGCGGCTGGACACGCTGTTGTCGGTGACAGTAAATATGCTTCAGACCAGGAACTGGCGCAGGCCTCCGGGCTGGGAATACGTCGTCTGTGCCTGCATGCTCAACGGGTCCTGATTCCGTGGGACGGCACCCAGCTGGAATTTCAGTGTCAGCCACCGGATGACTTCGTGGCAGCCTGGAAGCTGCTGGGTGGCCAGGACATCAGCGCCGAGCCAGCACGCTGAAACCCTCCAGCTCAAGCAGTGAACAGAGTTCGATCAGGGGCAGACCGATCAGCGCGGATGGATCGCCGCCGCCGATCTCCTCGAACAGCGCGATCCCCAGACCTTCTGACTTGAATGCACCGGCGCAGTCCAGCGGCTGCTCCTGCGTCACGTAATAGTCGATCTGGGGCCGTGTCAGCTTGCGGAACTGGACCGGCGTGATGACCAGTCGCACGTGCTCGCTGCCGGTCGCGGTATTCACCAGCGCCAGACCGGTCAGAAAGGCGACCTTCCTGCCGCTGAGGTCCTGCAGCTGGGCACAGGCATTGGCTTCAGTCCCGGGTTTGCCGAGTATCCGGTCACCATCAACAGCGACCTGGTCTGAACCGATCACCAGCGCATCGGTACTTTTTTCGGCCACGGCGAGAGCTTTCGCCAGGCTCAGCCGCCTGACCAGGTCGGCGGGCACTTCTCCCGGGGCCGGGGTTTCATCCACCGCAGGTGCGAACGCGGAAAAGTGTACCCCGAGGCGTTCAAGGAGCTGTGCGCGATAGCGGGATGTGGAAGCCAGAATCAGCTGCATTAATCTGAAGTTCCTTATCTAAAAACCCTAGGAATTTTCGACGCTTAGCTCGATGCCTGACGGCACGATAGCGCTTTACTTAGGTGGGTAGCCTACCTATGATTGCGCCCGCTATGAATACCGGGTCAGAAGACTGCCTTTCGTTTCGCGATCTGGCGAGGCAGGAAGCCCGGATATCGCGGTCTATCGACCTGGCAGAATTCAGCCGACTGCACAGGCTGCTGGAGTTTGATCCAGCGGCAGAGAAGACGCAGGATCCGGCAACAGACGACAGCCAGGCTGCTGCAACAGGTAGCGGGCCAGCCGTCAGGGTTGAGCTGGAATTCCGGCTGGACGACGAAAGTCTGGCCTGGGTTGATGGGCAGGCTTCGGTGGCAATGAGTCTGCTGTGCAACCGCTGTGCGGAGGCTGTGGTCTTCCCACTGACCGCCCGTTTTGAGGTGTGTATTGTCGCCGATGACGTGGTGGCGGATACGCTGGCCGATTCCCGCGACGTGCTGGTGGCGTCAGGGCCGACCATCAGTATTGTGGAGATCGTCGAAGATGAGCTGCTGCTGGCGCTGCCGGAGCGACTCTGTCTCGAAGAGCCCTGCAGTCGGATGCCGGCGCTGGCTTATCCAGCTGCCGAGTCGGTCGACACAGCCAGTGGCCCGACAGGACAGACAGGTCAGCGAGTAACGAGCGGAAGCGATTCCGAACGAGCTGATCAGGACAACCCGTTTGCGGTGCTGCAGGGCCTGAAAACGGAATTACGGAAAGAAAACGAAGAACGCTGAGCGGTTTCGGGTGCAGAGAAACGGCTCACACAACAGGATTGGAGTGCCGAGAAATGGCAGTACAGAAAAGCAAAGTCACACGCTCTCGTCGCGGCCAGCGACGTTCTCACGACGCGCTGGGAAAACCCGCTCTGTCTATTGATGCAATGACGGGTGAAACCCATCGCCGGCACCATGTCACCGCTGACGGTTACTACCGTGGCAACAAGGTAGTGCCGCAACAGGACTGATCCTGTCGCCGGATTCCGCATCCGGCCTCGATCACCGGTGGGGGTACCAAATCCGCGCCGGATCTCTGAGTTCCAGTTTCAGATCCTTCCCGCAGCAGACGGCCGGTCTGGGGTGTCCCGGACTCGATAGTCCGGCGGCACTGTGTCGATCATCCAGGCCTGACGGGTTACGACCCGGGTTGCCTGCCGACCCTTTCCGTCCAATGTTATCCGTTCGATAATGAACATCTAAATTTCACAATAAGCAGCACGGTGCCAGGGGGGCAGGAGTGAAGTCAGGATTTATATTTCCCGGCCAGGGATCTCAGAGTGTGGGTATGCTCGGGGAGGTTGCCACGGCACATCCAATCATTGAGGAGACGTTTCACGCAGCCGGTGAGGTCATCGACATGCCGCTGTGGACACTGGCCTGCGAAGGGCCCGAAGCAAGCCTCAATCAGACGGAAATCACTCAGCCGATACTTCTCACTGCCAGTGTTGCGCTCTGGCGGGCCTGGCAACAGGCAGGTGGTGCAAAACCCTCTGTTCTCGCCGGGCACAGCCTTGGCGAATATTCCGCGCTGGTGTGTGCACAAGCCATGTCGCTGGAAGAGGGGGTGGCGCTGGTTCGGGAACGGGGTCGCCTGATGCAGCAGGCCGTGCCTTTCGGCGAAGGTGCGATGGCTGCCATTCTCGGTCTCGAAAATGACCAGATTGATGCCTGTTGTGTTCAGTCTGACGGAGTTGTCTCTCCTGCCAACTTCAACGCGCCTGGTCAGGTGGTGATCGCTGGCAGCGCGGCTGCGGTGGCGCAGGCGGTAGAACTATGTAACGAGGCGGGTGCCCGTCGCGCGGTCATGTTGAATGTCAGCGGACCCTTTCATTGTGAACTGATGACGCCGGCGGTCCCCGAATTTTCAAAGGCACTCGATCAGATAGATCTGCAGATGCCGGAGATTGACGTGGTTCACAACGTAGATGCCCGGGTTGCAACGTCGGTCGAAGATCTGCGGGAAAAACTGCTGGCTCAGATGGCACAGCCGGTGCGATGGTCCAGTTGCGTGGAAGAGATGATCCGTCAGGGCGCCCAGGTTTTTGTCGAGTGTGGCGCAGGGAAGGTTCTGGCCGGCCTGGTGAAGCGCATTGATCGCAGTATGCCGGTGGCGGGCCTGGATAGTGAGAAAGGATTTACCGACGCGCTGGATCTGGTCATGGGAGAAGAAGCGTGAGCGGAACATCCGGCAGTGAATCATCCACGGACTCTGCAGCACGGACCGTCGCGCTGGTCACCGGTGCATCGCGTGGCATCGGCGCTGCTATTGCCGAGCGCCTGGCGCAGGACTGTTATGTGATCGGTACCGCTACGACTACCGCAGGTGCGGACTCAATCAGCACAGCGCTGGCGGAGCGCGGCACCGGTATGGTGCTGCGGGTGGATGACGAAGAATCGGTGAGCGCGTTCTACGCGGCTCTGGCAGAACGGGAACTTGCACCATTGATCGTGGTGAACAACGCCGGCATTACGCGTGACAATCTGTTGCTGCGCATGAAGAGTACTGAATGGTCAGATGTTCTGGATACCAATCTCACCGGCCAGTACCGGGTTGTGAAGCCGGCATTGCGGGCGATGATGAAAGCCCGCTGGGGACGCATCATCAACTTGAGCTCCGTCGTTGCCCGGATGGGCAATCCGGGTCAGAGCAACTATGTTGCCAGTAAGGCCGGCATCGAAGGATTCAGCCGCGCACTGGCATTGGAAGTGGCCTCCAGGGGCATCACGGTAAATGCTGTGGCGCCTGGATTCATCGAAACGGATATGACATCGGCACTGACTCCGGATCAGGTCGACATGATGCTGGCGCGGGTACCTCTGGGAGCGATGGGGCGGGCTGCAGACGTTGCCGACGCGGTTGCCTTTCTTGCCAGCCGTTCCGCCGGCTATATAACCGGCGTGACGCTGGAAGTTAACGGCGGTCTGCATATGAGCTGATACAGCGGACACCAGTCCGTCCTCCTGTATCTGTAAAACCCTAGTCGAGAGCCATTCATAACAGCTGAATTGGTCCTGTTTGAAGACAGTTGCACGACTTGGTTCGGGCCGGAGTGTCAACTTGCAATTGGGGCGAGGGCATCTATAGAATGCGCTCGCCCTGCACCCCAGGAACAAAATCGGGAGACCCCTCTGCAATGAGCAGTGTAGAAGAACGTGTTAAGAAACTGATTTGCGAACAACTCGGCGTGAAAGAGGACGAAGTGAAAGACGAAGCGTCTTTTGTTGAAGATCTCGGCGCTGACTCTCTGGATACCGTCGAACTCGTTATGGCGCTGGAAGAGGAATTCGAGACCGAAATTCCTGATGAAGAAGCCGAGAAAATTACGACGGTGAAAGAAGCCATCGACTACATTCTGGCTCATCAGTAAAAGCTCGTATTCAATCTCGTTCACCGGAAGCCGCGCTACGCATGTAGAGCGGCTTCTTGGCTTTTGGTGGCATGAGCTCTTAGGATCCAGTTTATGAGCAGACGACGCGTAGTGGTTACCGGGATGGGGCTGTTGTCACCCATTGGCAATGATCTCGATACCGCCTGGAAAAACGCAACCGCCGGCAAAAGCGGTGCGAATCTCATCGATACCTTCGACACGGAGGACTACAGCGTCAAGATCGCTGCGTCTGTGAAAGATTTCGATGTCACGCAGTTTATGGATCGCAAAGAAGCACGCCGCATCGATACCTTCATCCAGTATGGTCTCGCGGCGGGGATCAACGCTATCGAAGATGCCGGAATAGAAGTTGCACCGGCAGATGCGGATCGCATCGGGGTGTCGATCGGCTCCGGTATCGGCGGTATCAACACAATCGAAGACACACATTCGACGCTGCTGAAAAGTGGTCCAAGGCGGGTTTCGCCGTTTTTTGTACCCGCCAGCATCATCAACATGATTTCCGGCAATCTGTCGATCCGCTACGGTTTCAGAGGTCCCAATCTGGCGGTGGTTACCGCCTGCACGACGGGCACCCACAGCATCGGACTCGGGGCCCGGTTGATACAGACCGGCGACGCCGATGTCATGGTGGTTGGCGGGGCCGAGCAGGCATGTTCGCCGATCACCATTGCTGCGTTCGGATCCATGCGAGCCCTGTCGACCCGTAACGATGCGCCGGAAAAAGCCAGCCGTCCCTGGGATGCAGATCGGGATGGCTTTCTGCTTGGCGATGGTGCCGGTGTGCTGGTGCTCGAGGAATACGAAAGGGCGCGTGCCAGAGGTGCGAAAATCTACTGCGAACTTGCCGGATTCGGCATGAGTGGCGATGCCTATCACATTACCTCCCCGGCCGAAGATGGAGCGGGTGCAATCAGCGCCATGCGTAATGCTCTGCGGGATGCGGAACTGAATCCGGAAGACATTGACTACATCAATGCTCACGGCACATCCACGGCGCTGGGGGATGTGGCGGAAACTCTGGCCATCAAGCAGGTATTCGGAGCGGACACCCGTGTTGCCGTGAGTTCGTCCAAATCGATGATCGGGCATCTGCTCGGCGCTGCCGGTGCTGTGGAAGCCATCTTCTCGATTCTGACGGTCCAGAACGATGTGATCACGCCAACGATCAATCTGGATAATCCAGGCGAAGGCTGTGATCTCGACTACGTGCCTAACACGGCGCGTGATGCCCGGGTGAATTCCGCACTGAGCAATTCATTCGGTTTCGGTGGCACCAACGGCACGGTGATCTTCAAGGCTATCTGATTACGTGAGGCGAGTGCTGGGCTAAACTGTCGGCGTGAGTATCTATCTACGCGGATTTGCGGCACGGGCATTGCTGGGCTCCCTGCTCGGGCTGGTGACAGTCTGTCTGCTCGGCGCCGGCTTTTACTTCCAGCACTGGTTCACCAGCCCGCTGAACATCGAAAATGATGTCAAGGTGGAGCTTGCCAGCGGTCAGTCTTTTTCAAGCTTCGCCCAGGATCTGGCCACCGCGGACATCCTTGATTTCCCGACCGTGTGGTCCTGGCGGGCCCGTTTCAGCGGTGCAGCCCGGCAGGTCAAAGCGGGTGAATATCTGCTGCAGGTGGGCGATACGCCGGCATCGCTACTGGGCCGACTGCAGCAGGGTGACGTCGTCACTTACCAGGTGCAGTTGATCGAAGGCTGGACTGTGCAGCAGGCGCTCGGAGCACTGCGTGCTCATCCGGCGCTTATCCACGAACTCGAGGGTGTTGATGTGAATACACTGCTCAGTGTACTGGGGCTGCCACCGGGACATGCGGAGGGCCTGTTTTTTCCCGATACCTATCAGTTCGAACGCGGCGCCAGTGACGCCGATATTCTGCGTCGTGCCTATTCTAAACTGCAGCAGGAACTCGCCGAAGCCTGGACTGAGCGGGATGCCGGTCTGCCATATGCAACACCCTATGAGGCGCTGATTGCAGCGTCGCTGATAGAAAAAGAAACCGGGCGGGAGACTGATCGGGCGCGGATTGCTCAGGTATTTGTTGCCCGGCTGGAGCGGGGCATGAGATTGCAGACAGATCCCAGTGTCATTTACGGCGTTGGCATGAAGTTCAACGGCGACCTGACCCGCCGGCACCTGCGTGAAGATACCCCATACAATACTTATACCCGCAGGGGTCTGCCGCCAACACCGATTGCGCTCGTCGGTGCGAACTCACTGCATGCGGCACTGCATCCGGCTACCGGCGACTACCTGTATTTTGTTGCCCGCGGGGATGGGTCATCCGAATTTTCTCTGAGCCTCGAAGAACACGAGGCCGCGGTACGGAAATATCAGCTGCAATGAGTCATGGTCGCTTCATTACACTCGAAGGCACAGAAGGTGTGGGCAAGTCGACCAATCTGCAGCAGGTGGTTGCCTGCCTGCAGGCAGCCGGACTCGATGTGGTGATTACGCGTGAACCGGGTGGTACTCCGCTGGCCGAGTCCATCCGGGAGCTGCTGCTGGAAGTCCGTGATGAGCCCATGGCGACCATGACCGAGTTGCTGCTGATGTTTGCCGCCAGAGCGCAGCATATCGATCAGGTCATCCGTCCCGCTCTGGCAGCAGGCAGCTGGGTTGTCTGCGATCGCTTCACCGATGCCACTTATGCCTATCAGGGCGGCGGTCGCGGTTTTGACGTCGACACCATCTCGCGACTGGAAACTCTGGTGCAGGGAGCTTTGAGACCGGATCTGACGCTGTATCTGGACGTGCCGGTGGAGGTTGCTGCGCAGCGAATCGCAGGGCGGGAACATGATCGCTTCGAGCGCGAGCAGATAGCGTTCTTTGAACGGGTCCGGGAGCGCTATCTGGCCATGGCCCAGCGCCAGTCGCGCTACCGCATCATTGACGCTGCGCAATCACTGGATGCGGTGCAGGCGGATGTCGCGGCCTGCGTGGACGAATATCTGCAGGCGCAGTCGTCGGGATGATTGTTCTGCCGTGGCATGAATCCGCCCGCATACAGATCAGCGCAATGCGCGAAGCGCAGCGTCTGCCGCACGCACTGTTGATTCGCGCCCCTCAGGGTTGGGGCGAGGTCTTTTTTGCCAACTGGCTGACCTACGAGCTGCTTGGCATCGAACCGCCAGCGGCAACCGGTGAGATCGATGATCCTGTGACCGGGCGCTATCTGGCCCATCCGGATCTGCGCTGGGTCCAGGCGGATGGCGCTGTCATCAAAGTCGATGAGATACGTATGCTGGCGGAGTTT